>Ga0180435_10005383_pt1 | contig 12472 bp, 9 predicted proteins | sample SS_ome_3_FD_132467 | JGI IMG/M metagenome (GOLD analysis project Ga0180435, IMG submission 132467) | Hypersaline lake sediment archaeal communities from the Salton Sea, California, USA - SS_3_S_1 metaG | ecosystem: Environmental > Aquatic > Non-marine Saline and Alkaline > Hypersaline > Sediment... | reverse complement strand
TGCTGCCAATCCAACGTTTTCCAGTAACCACCGGGACCGAAGAGATGGGGAACAATGAGATAATTGTTCTCGGCGTCCGCCATCTGTTTTCCCCGCATGGGCTTAAAGGGAAAGATCCTGGCCGTGGGATCCCAGATGGCCCCCACCGGATCGGTAATCCGGGTCACTTCATCCGGGTTGATCTTATCGCCGAGGAGCACCCGTTTCACCTCACCGTTGTACCAGAGGTATTCAGGCTTGGCACTTTCTTTCCAAACGAACTCCCCCTTTTTCCAGGAATAGTCCGGCATGCCGTACTTGTCCTTCTCGACCTTGCGTGACTTATCGCCCGCTTTGGACCAATCCCACCAGGTCTTCGTGGGTTTGCATTTGGCATAGACCGGGCTGTGGCAGGTCTGGCAGTAAAGGTGTTCCGTGTGTTTGTTGAGGTGATGGTTTAACAGATTATGGCCCTCATGACCTTCTCCCGTATGATACTTATGGGGTTGGTCGGTATGGCAATCCTCACAAGAGCGACTGCCCTCCGCCACCGGGAGCGACAGGGACCGACCGGAGATTTTGTGGTTTCGGGTTTTGTGGCATTCGTGACACTGAAAATCCATGCCGCCCATGTGCACATCGCAGTTCCTGGAGGGGTAGTAGAGAATGCCGTTCATGTCGCCGTGCTTGACGGCGTCGCCCCCGCCACCTTGGAAATGACAATCCCCACAGGTCTTCCTGCTCGGTTTACCCACGTTTTCTGCGATTTCCTTCAGGTTGATCTGCGGGTAGGGCATGCCTGCAGCCGGCGGGGCCTTTCGGTATTTCAACGTGGTGTCGTGACAAACGAGACAATCCATACGGGTTTTGTCGGTAAAGTCAAACGTGGCATCTTCCCAGCCGTATCCTGCGTGGCAACTCGTACACCGGGGCCAGTTGGAGGGCACGGCCACACAAAAGTTGTTTATGGTATCCGTCGCCTTGCCGGAAGTGACCTTGTCTTCCTGGCCGATGGTGTATGGAGACGGTCCCTTCCACAGCCAGTGGGCGGAGGTCAGCATGTCCTCGGCTGCATCATCATGGCAGCGGAGGCACTCCTTTGTCACCGTGATCGGGTCGGGATTGTCCGGCAATTTGACCAGATCTTTGTGGTCGGGTACCTTTTTGGGGTGGCAGCCTGAACAGTTGACGGGTCCCTTGTCTTCTTCCTTGTGGCAGTCCATACACTGTTGATGATAGGCTGCTTTAAGTCCCAAGCGATCCGGAAAATCCGGGTTAAACGCGTCTTGGTGACAGGCGGAACACTTGGTTGTTTCCGATGCATCCGGGGTATCCGGTTTGTAGTGATGACATTCCATGCAGTTATTGATGACCGTGGCGTGCTTCATGTGCATGAAGCGAACCGGTCCGTAGAGATCTCCGTAAGGTTTGGTCCTCTTCTTTAAAATAGGGCTGTCGAGTACCAGGTACCGATGTTTCATATCCTTTAAACCGGGAGCGTTTTCGCCCAAACGAAGTCTCCGTAGGGAGGGCGGTTCATCCACGATTTTTCGAACCAGTTTGGGGACCTTGTGAGCCCTTTCCAGTGCGGCGACCTGGTCCACCGGTTCCCAGGGGGTGCCATCTTCAAGGACCTTGGGTGGCGGCGGGGGCGGCCCTTTACCGCCGGTTGCGGCGCCGACTTCCCCCTTTTGTGCCAAGAAGAAACCGCCTACGGCCAAAGAGAATATGCATGCAAGCAGTCCGTTTTTCCAATTCATGAGGTCACCTCCTTACGACGGGTACTGAGAACCGGCAGATAGGTTACGGCCAGTCTATAGAAAAAGATGATGCTGGCGATCAAGCCGGTGGTTATGGCGATCTCCCCGATGGAGGGGAAATAGGATTGTTGGGTATAGGGCGGATTGAAACTCACCAGGAACACGTTGACGCGGTTCAGAGCGACTCCCCCAACGACCAGGGCACAGGCAATGAAAAGCCATCTTGATGACCGTCTTACACCGGGAGATAGAAGCATAAACCAGGGCAGTATCACCCCGAAGATCATCTCCACCAGAAAGGCACGACTTTGGACGGATCCATCGAACAGATATGCATAAGATCCTCTGGCGATCATGTCGCCGATTTTTAATGCCATGTAGAGTCCGAGCAGAAAGATGGTGAACCGGGTGAGTGGCCCCAATACTTTCATTTCGTCGTGAAGTTTCATCGATCCCGTCGCGATAGTGGTTTCAAATACGACCATGGGAAATCCCACCGAGATGGCCGACATTAAGAAGAGCAGCGGCAAAATGGGGGTGTACCAGAGGGGATGGACTTTTGTCGGCGCAATCAACATGAGAGAGCCGAGTCCGGACTGGTGCATGAAAGACAAAACCACGCCGGCAATAATGAAGACCCACATGACCTTATCCAAACCGCGGTTCAGGGTGGCTAGGATTGGAATCTTCTTCCCGAAGCGTTCGGCCAGGACCGGGATAAACTCAATGTAAAGCACGTGCAGGTAGATGACCACACACATGGCCACTTCAAACAGGACCGAGTTGGGCTGCCAGAAGACCAGGGGCTTCCAGATGGCCCAGGAACGGCCGATGTCGATAAACAGGCCGATAGACACAAACGTATATCCCAGGGCGGCGGTCAGTAATGCCGGCCGTGTGACGGCTTCATATTTGTGCCGGCCGAATATGTGTGCCAAGGCGGCGGTGGTGAATCCCCCCGCTGCCAATGCAACGCCGGTGGCCACATCGATGCCGATCCATAATCCCCAGGGGTGGGTCATCTTCAAATTGGTGATGGCGGCCAGTCCTCCCGTATACCGGGCGACAATAAAAAATCCGGCCGTGGCCATGAGTGCCACCAGGAATATGACGCCCGGTGTCCAAAACGGCGCCGGCACCGGGGCCGGCTTGGCGTGTTCGTTCATCATGATTCCTCCTTATCTTCGTCGTTCTGGTTTCCCTTGAACTGTCCGCGGTTGTAAACGGCCATGGCGCCACCCAGTAAAGCGAACAAGGTCAACGGTGCCCACATGTAAGCGAATATGCTGTGCTGAATGGTTTCCGTCAAATGGGGCATCGGCTTGGTGGGCAGGGTTTGGAACCCGAGTTTTTCAAAAGGCACTTTTGACACGTACAACCAGGAGGTGCCGCCGACCTCGTGTTGTCCATAGATCCTGGGTACGTAATGTAGCGGGTCACTCTTGATTCTCTCATCCGCCAGTTTGAGCAATTCGCTGCGCTTTCCAAAGGTGATCGCCTCCACCGGACAGATGGAAGCGCAGCCGGGTAATCCCCCTTCTTTGGAAATGCGTTCAAAGCAGAATGTGCACTTTCTCACCCGCGGCGTGATTGGATCGTGGAACTCGTAAGCAGGAATCTGAAACGGGCAGGCAACCATGCAATAGCGGCATCCGATACAGCGGGATTTGTCATAGATGACCGCTCCGTTCTCTTTCTTTTGTAACGCGCCGGTGATGCATGCAGAGGCGCAGGCGGGGTCCTGGCAATGCATACACTGGACCTTGACAAACGTGGGGACCGGTTCGTCTCGTTCATTAAGGCGTCCGGTGAAATACCGATTAACCACGGTAAAGGCTTTGTCCGTGGGGCGTCGTTCCCGGTCCATTACGGTGATGTCGTCAAACGGACGCTCCGGGTCCGGCAACTCGTTGACCTCCTTACAGGCCCGTTCACACTTGCGACATCCGATGCATCGGCTCAGATCAACGAGGCACCCGTAGGGATCTTCGGGAACCTTTGCCTCTCGAGCTGCGGTAGCAGACCCCGCCCCACCGGCTAAAGTCGCTCCCGTCACGCCCATTACCTTGAAAAAATTACGTCGACTTAATTTCATGGCATCATCCTCACTTTATGGGTTCAACGTTTTTACGTTGTTAGTGGCAACGAATGTGCCAACCCTCGCTGATGTCGTGTTTGCCTTTTTAATATAGTGATTCTAAAAACTTATATTTTCGATGGGAAGTAACGCCGGAACGGGGATATGGTTATCATATGTTAATATTGGACGAATGGAATTATCAGTTGTTAACTTTGGGGTGGTCCTGCGGGTTTATCATCCTAGGCACTGGACGTTCACCTGTTTGTTTGCTATAAATATGATGGCGCTTTCAAGGGGGCCCTATGATCCGGCCCGAATCACAATTTATGCGCACCAACGTCCCGCTTCTGCTACGACGCTTTTCCTTGTTCTATTTCAGAGAACGATCCTGCATCGAATATTTCGTCAACAAACGTGTTTCTGAGGAAACGATTTCGACGTCTATTGTTTTTTCTTACAATCGGGAAAAAGCGGATCTCCATGTGTCCCGATTCCACCCCGAGATCTACCGTCAGCCGAACGCAAAGTATATGTCGGCGGCATGCTTCTATCTCTTAATCCACCATTTTGCCGACTCTTTGGCTTTAGATGATTCCAGTCATATCAGCCTGGAAACCGTACCGATCATTGGGGACCGGTTTTACAAGAAGCTGAGGGACTTCGATTTTCATGTTGCCAGATTCGAGCTGGGTAACGTCGTTGAACTTTTAAGTGATATCATACGGCGTTCCGTCGATACGACTGTGGTTCGAGAATACGTTTTCCAGGACGGTGAAACGCCGTTTTTGAGGTAATCGGTGGAAGACGTTTCTCCAGCGACCTGTTTTTCTTTGAGGTGTTTTGGGTGACAGGTGAAAAAACGACTCGATGACATTGTTCGTTTTATCGAAGACGAAGTGCCGTTTGACAAATATCTGGGCATCAAGGTTGCGGCGTTGGGAGAAGGGTTTGCCCGACTGCTTATATCCTTCCGAAACGAATTTGTTGGGGACACGCGGCGTCCGGCGCTTCACGGGGGTGTTATATCCGCTCTGATCGATACTTGTGGTGGTGCTGCTACATGGACGCTGTGTACCAGGGCGGATCGGATTTCGACTGTTGATATGCGGGTCGATTACCTTCGCCCCGGTCCCAATCGTGATATTCTCGCCGAGGCAACGGTCCAACGTATGGGCAACCGGGTGAGCGTCGTGCATATTCGCGTCTTTGAGGCTGGCGATGAAGAGACCATCATTGCGGAAGGTCGCGGTGTTTACAACGTCCGGCGAGCTGGCGCATGAACTGATTTTTTTGGTGGATCGTAGTTTTACTACCCCATTGTGCGTAGTTTTACTATGCCAAAATAGGTAGTTTTGCGGTATTGACTTTCTCGTATTTGTGGATAACATCATAGGTGAGGAATTAAGCTAATCCCGCCGCATAGCTCTCGGTTTCTTATAGAGAATCCATCGATCGGGGGCTATGTCTGTCCCGATGCGTCCTATGCTTTACGTGGTCAGCGAGGAAACCAAAAACCAAACCTTTGTCTTCCCCTCTTGACTATAACCGGATTCTTGCGTATAATGAAAGACAATTGGCACCAAGAAGGTGCCTAGCGTTTTAGTAAAGACAATCAAAGAGGAAACACCAAGCCAGGAAGGCGACTGGGCAGAAGCCCGTGACAACCTGGCTTTTTTTGTGTCATGTTTCGGTCATTTAAGACGACAAGAGTATAAGGGCGGACGAAGTTTATATGACACGTATCAGGATTAATCCATTGAAATATCTATTGGTTGTATGTGTACTGGTGTTGATCCATCCGACATCCGGGTACGCCGAGACAAAGACGATGGAACGCGATACCAACGACGACGGGAAAATAGACCAGATTGCCACCTTCGATGATAGTGGAAAACTACTAAAATTGGCGGTGGATGGGGACGCCGATGGGATTATGGACCGCTTTCAGCACTACGACGACGGTAAATTGGTGCGTTTGGAGCGGGACCGGGATCAGGACGGCAAGATGGATGCATGGGATCATTTTGAAGCGGAGAAGCGCGTCCGCCATGAACGGACCTCATTAGAGACCGGTGAGTTGGAGCTGGTCATTGCCTTTGACAGTGAAGAACGGCCGCTCAAAATGGAGCGGGATACGACCGGAGATGGTCGTTTCGATAGCCTCTACCATTTCGAAGAAGGAAAGCTGGCCCGTAGTACCAGAGACACCGACGGAGACGGCAAGACGAACGTTTGGCAGACCTATCGCAATGAAAAACCGTTAAAAAATCGGGTAGATGGGGACGGAGACGGGCAGGTTGAAAAAGAGACGTTTTTCGATGAAGAGGGTATGCCTCGTGAAAGCCGCCACGATCACGATGGGGACGGCAAGATGGAGCTTTTCAGGTTTTATGAAGAGGGTGAATTAAGAGAACAAAAAAAGGATGCCGACTACGATGGCCGTTATGAGGTCGTCACGAAATACAAGGGCGGAAACCCCGTAAAACAAAAAAAGGATACCAATGCCGACGGCCGGTTTGACGTGTTTACCCGCTTTGAAAATGGGACGCCTACCCATCAAGAAAAAGATACCAACTTTGACGAAAAAAACGATGTCTTTGTAACTTTCGACGAGGAAGGCGAAATTACTAAGATGGAAGAAGATACCCGGTATACCGGCCGCATCGACCGTGTCCGAATGTATAAAGGTGGTCAGCCCCTTAAGGTGTCCTACGATAGTGATGGTGACGGATTTCAAGAAACGCGCTCCCACTTTACAGAGGGGCGGCTGGCTGTGCAGACACAGGACAATAACAAAGACGGAAAGCCTGATGTAAAGATCTTTTTCGATAGGCGAGGCAACAAGAAAAAGGTCGAAAGTGATACGGACCTGGACGGTAACGTTGACACGTGGGAGACGTATGAAAAGGGCGCTCTGGTGCGGGTCGACCAGGCCAAGTCCGGGAAGGGTCAGGTGGACGTAAAGATTTTCTATAAAGACGGTGACAAGCAGAAGTTATTGCGCGACCAGGATAAAGACGGCCGTTTTGAGATTACGCAGTGGTTTCAAAAAGAACCCTGGACGACGGTTATGGAATTAGACGCAGACGGAAACGGCAAGCCTGAAGGTCGGTATTGCTACGAAGATGACGTGATTCGGCTGAAAGAGGTCGATGAAGACGGCGATGGCGCCTGGGACCTGCGGGAGTATTTCACGCAGGAAGGAAAACTGGAAAAAAGCCAAGAAGACGACGAAGGTGCAGGAAAGTTCACGATTACCTGGTTTTATGACGAAGAGGAAAAGGCTGTCCGGGCTGAAAAAGATACCAATAAGGACGGCCGAGTGGATACTTGGTTTTATTATGAAGACGGAGCAATTCAGCGAGTCGAAGAGGATAGCAACGGTGATGGAAAACCCGATATCTGGGAGGAATATGATGAAACCGAGGCGCTGGTGAAGCGATCGAAAGATCTGAACTATGACGGCACACCGGATATGGAGAAGGTGGCGGGAGATGAGAAAGTGGGAGAGTGAGAGAGCGGGAAAGTGAGAAGGGGTGAAAGGGAGAAAGTGTGCTGAGAAGGCTAAGCGGTTAGCCGGTTTGCCAGTTCGCCTGTTTCGCCAGTGGGCCAACAGACTCGTTTAGGGTTGGGTGGGTAAAGATGAAGGTGAAGAACTCAAAATCAAACAAAAAGTTGAGCGATGCTTAATCGAGTGTCTAATGAGAGATCATATTTTACTGGTTACCGGCTGAACCGGCCAACCGGCTAAACCGGTCAACCGATAACGGAGGACAAACGATGTTCGAGTTTCTTGCAAAAGGCGGTGTTCTAGTGGTGCCCATCTTGCTTTGTTCCGTATTGGCTCTGGCGATTTTCTTGGAGCGCCTGATTCGGCTCAGTCGGGTCAAGATACGGGGGTACGGCTTAGTCGAGAAGGTGGGCAATTATCTGAGGGATGGGGAAGATCAGAAAGCGTATGATCTGGCCAGTTCGGATGATAAGCCGATGGGCCGGGTTCTGACGAATGCCATGGAGGTTAAGGACCAGGACCGTGAGACATTGGAGACCGTCCTTTATCACGCGACCGAAGAAGAAGTTCGCGGATTGTCACGCTACTTACAAGCCTTGGCCACAATCGGCAATATTACCCCCTTGCTGGGGTTGTTGGGTACGGTTCTCGGCATGATCAAGGCCTTTATGGTCATTCAAGAGATGGGCGGTAAAGTAAACGCCGCGGTGTTGGCTGGCGGCATTTGGGAAGCCATGCTGACGACGGCGCTGGGGCTCGCCGTGGCGCTCCCGGTCATGGTCGCTCACAGCTATCTGGTTGGTCGGGTGGACAACTACGAAGCCCAGCTGCAAGACGGTGCCGTCGTGTTTGTGAAGTCTGTTGGTTACCGGATTCATGGACATAACGGATTTCATAAACATACACACACGCATAGCCATGCCCACTAGAAGCGTTCGGCATATGAGACAACAAATGTTCTCCCGAACAGGAAATGAGGAGGTTGTAGATGTTTTCTAAGCGAAAGCAAAGAAAGCGCTATCAAATCCAGGCGCCGTTGACGTCGCTTATCGATATTGTCTTTATGCTATTGATATATTTCTTGTTGACGACCAACTTCATGGTGGATGAAGGGATCAAGATCAAGCTTCCCCAGGCAAAAGCCTCGGCGCCACAAACGGAAGAGCCAATAACGATTTACGTCTCCAAGGACGGCAGAGCTTTCTTAGGCACGGAAGAAATAACCCTGGCCAATCTGTTTGACCGCATCAAGGAACGCATCGCAGGCCGGCCCAACGAATTGGTGGTGGTACGAGCAGACCGAGCCGTTATGTTAAACAAGGCCGTCAAGGTCATGGACATCGCCAAAGCCGCCGGGGCGGGGAGACTGTGTCTGGCTACGGAGAAGGAGTTTTAGACGGTTCTTCTGTTTTGCCGGTTGAGCCAGTTGAGCCGGTTAACCTGCTTAGAGAGTTGAGCTGGTTTGCCAGTGAGGCAGGGGGAGCAGCAGGTTAGTCGTGGAATTGAGAGTTCAAAGATGAAGGTGAAGAAGTTCGAGGAGTTGGAATGTTGGCAGGAGGCGAGAAAACTTACTCGCAACATTTATGAATATACCAAGAGTGCGATCTTCGCGAAGGATTTCAGGCTTTCGGGACAAATTACCGGTGCCGCAATATCTGTAATGAACAACATTTCGGAAGGTTTTGATTCCAGATCAAATAAAGAGTTTGTCAAATTTCTGACTTATTCGCGACGGTCCTGTTCGGAGGTGCAAAACTGCCTTTATATCGCCTTAGATCAAGCGTACATTGATGATGAAACCTTTAACGCTAATTACGCTCAGTGTACCAAAGTACGAAAAATGATCGATGGATTAATCAGATATCTTAGAAAAAATTAGTTTTAACCGGCTAAACTGGCAAACTGGTGAACTGGCTAACCGAAATGAATAGGCCAAAAAACAAACCAAATTGGCTCCTGCGCGGCCTCGTTGCCGTCTCGCTGTTAGTGCATGTAGTTATCTTTCTGCATGTGAGCGGGTTGTATAATTCGAAGGCGCTGACGTACATCGAGCTTAGCATGCGCGATATTTCCAATCCGGTGGGAAGAGAAATCCCGCGGCCTCGACTCCGGCCGAAGACACCGGAGGTCCAGGATGTTAAACGACTCAAAGTGAGCCCCCAGCGGGTACCTCGTATGAAACCGATGAAGCTGGAGCCTCCCGAAAAGAATCTGCCGGACACCCTGGTGGAAGGGATCGGAGCCCCCGAAGTCCCGGAGACAGAGGGCGTCGATGTGGCCAACTGGGCGCCCGGATCCCTTGTTGACGAAGCGGCGGGAGACTTCCTGACAGCCCAGAACTACCTGGAGATGGTAAGGCTCAGGATTGAAAGGCATAAGAAGTATCCCCCGCAAGCGAGGGTGCGAAACATTGAGGGCCGGGTGACGTTGCGGTTTGTCATCACAACGGATGGCGGTGTGCGGGATGTCGAAATCGTCAAGCATTCACGGAACAGGGATCTCGACAGCGCTGCGGTAGATGCGGTTTACGCCGCTGTCCCCTTTTCAAAGCCGCCGAGGCGCTTTTTCAGCGGCGATTTACCCCTGGAGCTGACGATCGTTTTTGAGTTGATGTAGGTAGCCGGTTGAGCCGGTTGAGCCGGTTGGCCGAAGGGACAGAGAACACCACGCCCTCAAATTTCCACCGGACAACCACGGATTGTCGGCCTGCAAGATGCGGAGTACATGACCTTCCATTATTTCGACCCTTTTCTGGAGTTGACAGAAAATATCCATACTAAATTCTGACGCTAACAGAATATAGAATGGTTTTAGCAAAAAACAATGAAAGACTTGGCCGGCTGTTTTTCCAGAGCGCCGCCTTGCCAGTCTCTTCAGTAGCTCAACGAGCCCTTAATATGGGATGCCATTTTTGGCCCGCCTCTTACTCTCACTTCCCCACTTTCTCACCTGCACACTTTCATCTCCTTCACCCGCACACTTTCCTTCGTGAAGATCCCCGCCAACCGGCTCAACCGGTTAAACCGGCACAACCGGCAAACCGACTCAACCGGCTCAACCGACCAACCGACTAACCCGAACTACCCACAATGTGCATTTCTTTTCTCATAGTTGAGGTTGTTTGAAACAAGTTTTACCCAAAAGAAAAAGCATGTTGCCGGATAACACCTTGAGACTACAAGGAAAGCAAAATGGGCGATAGGTGGCATATCTTTTGCTGGAATAAAAAAGCCAAAACGGACCTTGAAGGGTCCTGGGTACAATACGGAACATATAGATCGAAATAGATTATTTTAGGCCACGAAGGCTTTTCACCTGAAGGTGGGTTCGTGGCCTTTTTTTGTGCCTTCGCGGGTAGTTCGTGCAAGCTGCCATGAGGATGGGTTAAAGATTCGCATACGGGTATTTGACTTATGGAAAAACAGATTTGGAAACGAGCGAGAACACTTTCGTTCTGGGAGGACTACTCCCGGTGGTATCGTCAGTGGATGGATCACACTGACTATCACGACTGCATCATTAATGCCGTAACTTCGATGGCAAAGCCAAAGTGGCGAGTTCTTGATATCGGGGCGGGCAACGGCATCCTCTCCAGGCCGTTGGCCGGTAAAGGGTGCGAAGTGACTGCGATGGAGCCTTCGCCGGCAATGAGAGGTCTGTTGAGAGAAGAGATTAAAGCAGAGGATGCGCAAGCTGTGTCGATCGATAGGCGTTCCTGGGAAGCGGCTTCCTGCGGAACGCTGCGGGATTATGACTTGATACTGGCTTGTAATAGCCTGCACTTGAGTCAGATCGGCTTCAGACCCGCTTTGGCTAAAATCTTCGCGACAAGGCCTGAATATGTAATGGTGGTTACCGAGTTCTTTTCCCCGGATATCCGGATTCCCTTCCGGTCCGGCGGATATCAGCTGCAGTACGGAAGAGTTGAAAAAATGAATAGCGCTTTTGCTTACCACAGCGTAGAGGAAGCAATCGCCCACTGGTGTGCTAATAATGGTCGACAACCCGATACACGGGAAGAGGAGCAGATTAAGAAGAACCTCGTTCGTGTCGGAGATCACCTCTGGATGGATGATTCCGCCCTGGTGGGTGTTTTCTTTTGGTGCGCGGTAAGATAGATTAAGGGCCGAGTACAACTGAACCATCTTAATTTTTGTGTTGACGGCGATAGCAAAACATAGTACAAGGGAAAGAATGGTGGTGGAAGCCACCGCTTAATCGCTGATATACCAGTAATCCGTAGAAAACAACTTTAAGCCACGAAGGCTGTCATCCGAACAAAGGTGACCTGGCTTCGTGGCTTTTTTTTGTGCCAATCCAACAAGAAAGGAGGTGAGGAACAGGGTCAGCCAACGAGAGATACTTATGGGAAAGGGTGGGGGAAGACAACTGTGACCGGCGAAAGTTACATAATGTCTTCCCCGTCAAGTCCGCTCAGCTTGAGAAATACTACGAGGGTCATGCTATTAAGATGTTTCGTACTCGTCAAGTAATTCCACCTTTTGTCGCTACCTGCTTACCTTCTATGATGAGAATGTATATGCATCCAAGATACGTTCTTTCAGAAGATAGCGTCGTTACATTTAGCACTAGAGCTGTGATTTCGAGTCCTGTTGGGAAAGCCGTGCCGGCTTGTAAAGCCCGTAAGGGATTAGCTGATAGGTCAACACACAAACAGGAGGAAGAATGAAAATGACAAAAGAGCGTTTATGCTTTTTTCTATTATGCTTTACTGGCATGTTAATCATGATTTGCTTTCCTTTTTCGGCGAATTGTGAAACAGAAGGGTCTTCATTGGAGACAGAATCCGAGCGGGGCAAAGTATATATGAAAATCGGTACAGTACATGTTACCGAAGGAAAGGATTATTTGGAGACCGCGGACTTGCCGACCTCGGTTGATGTGTTAGCAGGAGACGAAATCGAGAATCAAAATGTGGATTTCAGTATGGAATTATTGAAGAAAGTTCCGGGGACTTATTACGGAGATTGGAATCAAGGTGTCGTGTCCGGCACTTTTTCAATGCGAGGTTTTGATGCTAACCACGATGCACCGACTAGTCTTTTAATCGATGGCATTCCACATAACTGGGGGAGAGGGGCCATGGATATTCAGCCCATATTTCCCATGGAAATTGAGCGA
>Ga0180435_10005381_pt1 | contig 12476 bp, 8 predicted proteins | sample SS_ome_3_FD_132467 | JGI IMG/M metagenome (GOLD analysis project Ga0180435, IMG submission 132467) | Hypersaline lake sediment archaeal communities from the Salton Sea, California, USA - SS_3_S_1 metaG | ecosystem: Environmental > Aquatic > Non-marine Saline and Alkaline > Hypersaline > Sediment... | reverse complement strand
AGGAGACGCCTCGGTCTCCTGGTACTGGCCACCGATGGAGAAGTTGTCCATGGTGTAGGTAGCGCCTACGTTCAGCAGGGTAGCATCGCTCAGACCGGTCAGGTCTTCGCCATCGGTGTAACCCAGGCCAGCCTTCAGACCGCCACCCTTGTACATCAGACCTAAGGACCAGGCATCAGCCAGGCCGTCAGCGGTAGCAACAGCGTTTTCGCCACCCGCTTCACCCGGAACGATAGCAGCAGCTACGGTGAAACCGGAGAAGTTCGGAGAGATGTAGGCGATAGCGTTGTCTTGACGCAGCTCGTTGAAGCCGAAGGCACCGTTCAGGTCGATGATGGAATCGCCCAGACGCTCGTTACCGGCAGCGTAGAAGGCAACCTTGTTCGGAGTGTCGTGACGCCCAACGCGAACCTGACCGAAGTCACCCGCCAGACCGATGTAAGCGTTACGTGCGGAACCGAAGGTACCGCCCTTCTTGCCACCGTCGGAAATCTCAACCGTGGTTTCGTACTGGAAGATAGCGTTCAGGCCATTACCCAGGTCCTCGGTACCTTTAAAACCGAGACGGGAAGAGTGGCTGTCAACGGTCCACGCATCAGTGGCATCGTTGATCGAAACGTGAGCCTTACCATACAAGGTAGTGCCAGCCATTGCAGCCGGAGCGGCTACAGCAGCAGCGATTGCAACAGCAACAAGCTTTTTATTCATTTGAGAACTCCCACACAACTTTAATTTAGAAAAATATGCATACATGGTATTCCCATGCATTGAGTCTTTGCAATGTTTTTTTGTAAAAAAAAGACACTGGCGACATTACCTTGTCGTATTTTTGCAACAATGAAAGGGTTTTTCTTATAGATTCAACAATTAACGCGCAACCTTAAAGTAGCACATAAATTATCGCTTTCAACTCACAATGAGTGAGTCGCAGGCGAAAAAAAGGCCATGTCACCGTTAAATGTTGGTTCGGTATGGCAAGTCCCTATGTTGATGCCCCACCCTAACCCTCCCCACCCGTGGGGAGGGGACGGGTAACCCTGCCACCCAAAGGCTGCTGCTCCTCACCCGTGGGGAACGGACGGTTTACCCTGTCACCTGAATATCTGTTCCTCCCCCATTTCATGGGGGAGGCCAGGAGGGGGAATTCAAAACCGGTCGGCACCAACACTCAACGGTGACATGGCCAAAAAAAAGCCCCTTGCGGGGCTTTTTTTGCGCGATGCATGTCGGCCCTGGTCGGGCCGAAAAATCAACGCTTGGAGAACTGCGGACGCTTACGCGCCTTGTGCAGACCAACCTTCTTACGCTCGACCATACGGGCGTCGCGGGTAAGGAAGCCTGCCTGGCGCAGCGGTGCACGCAGGCTCTCGTCATGCTCAAGCAGAGCACGGGCGATGCCATGGCGAATCGCCCCGGCCTGACCGGTGTTACCACCGCCGGTAACAGTAACTTTAACGTCCAGCTTATCGGCATTGTCCGTCAATACCAGCGGCTGACGAACCACCATGCGCGAGGTTTCACGACCAAAGAAGTTTTCCAGGGTACGACCGTTGATGGTGATCTTGCCGCTACCCGGGGTCAGGAAGACGCGTGCGGCAGAAGTCTTGCGGCGACCGGTTCCGTAATTTGCTTGTGTTGCCATGATGTCTACCTCAAATATCCAGCGGCTGCGGCTGTTGTGCCTGGTGAGTATGCTCAGGACCGGCGAAGATGCGCAGCTTCTTCATCATGGTGCGGCCCAACGGGGTACGCGGCAGCATGCCACGAACAGCATCACGCAGTACGCGCTCAGGTGCCTTCTGCAGTTGCTTCTCAAGGCTGATCGACTTGAGGTTACCGACGTATCCGGTGTGATGGTGGTACATCTTGTCCTTCATCTTGTTACCGGACACCGCGACTTTCTCGCAGTTAACGACCACGATGTAATCACCGGTATCGACGTGCGGGGTGAAGATGGGCTTGTGCTTGCCTTTCAGGCGGCGCGCAATCTCAGAGGCGAGACGGCCAAGGGTTTTGCCTTCGGCGTCAACGACATACCAGTCGCGACGCACTTCAGCAGGCTTGGCGCTTACTGTGGTGCTCATGGGCTACTCCAGGGTCTTACTAACTTGCCGCCAGGCGACAAGGTGTTCACGAAAGGGGGCGAATGCTAACCGTAAGCACTTGTCTTGGCAAGTATTTAACGAAAAAAAGCAAAAAAAAAGCGTGGCGGGGGACGCCACGCTTAAATGTAACCACCAAAGGAGGATGGAGGAGTACTGATTCGCGATGAATCAGTATGTGAGTATCTTCTAATATGCCAACCCTAATGTCAACCCCCTTGTTGTGAACCCCTTCTCATTCCGAAAGCTTCAGACGCTCGACAACCTCGCCCTTGCGCAGGTGGCTCTCGATGATCTCGTCCAGGTCTTCCCGGTCCACGTAGGTATACCAAGTCTCCTGCGGATAAACGACAATCACCGGCCCCAGCTCGCAACGGTCCAGGCAACCGGCGGAATTGATGCGCACCTTTCCGGCACCGCTCAGGCCCAGCTCCTTGCAGCGCCGTTTCACATAATCCCGCGCCGCCTGGGCATCGCATTGCTGGCAGGACTGGCGCTCCCCGTCACGCAGGTTGGTACAGAAAAAAACATGGTGCTCGTAGTAACTCATGGCGATTCCCAGACTTCAGACTCGCGGGCATTATATATAGATGAGTGAACTCTCCATCGAACAGGCGCTGCGCGAGGCCGATCGCTGCGTGAAATGCGGCCTGTGCCTGCCGCATTGCCCGACCTATCGCCTGTATGCGGACGAAAACGAGTCCCCGCGTGGACGGATCGCGTTGGCCGAAGGCCTGTTGCGCGGGCAACTGGATAAAGCCCCCCACCTGGTCGACCATCTTTACCGCTGCCTGATGTGCCGACGTTGCGAGACCGTATGTCCTTCCGGCGTCCGCTATACCCGCCTGCTCGATGCAGCCCGCGCCGAGGCCCCACAAAGCCACTGGGCTACCCGCTTTACCAACGGCAGCCGTACATCCCGGCTGTTGAGTCGAGCCGCACGTGCTACGCGGCTGCCAGGCAATACCCTGTCGGCAGTCGCAGGGGCGCTGCCGACCAGCCAGCCCCCCGCACCGGGAAGATACCCCGCGCGCGGAGAGTTACGTGGCAAGGTCGGCCTGTTTCTGGGCTGCGCGACCAGCCTGTACCAGGGCAATGCGCTGAATGCTGCGGTGGACCTGCTTACCGGTCTTGGTTACGCGGTGGTCATTCCCTCTAAACAAGCGTGCTGTGGCGCCCTCGCCAAACACCAGGGTGATCAGGAAACCGCGCAACGGCTGATCGATGCCAATCGCGAGGCCTTCTCGACTTTGGACACCGTGATCGGAATCGCCAGTGGCTGCACTGTCCAGCTGGTCGAGACGATGGGCACGCAGCGAAAGGTCGTCGACATCGTTACCTTTTTGCACCAGGCCCTGGCGGCAAAGCCTTTTGATATCCCGCGACTGGAAGCATGCGCTGCGTTACACCTGCCTTGCACGGCCGTGAATGCCCTGGGTAATGCCCAGGAAAACCGCAAGCTCCTGCAACGTATCCCAGGTCTGGAGCTACACCCAATCGGGGAGGCTGGCGACTGCTGCGGTGCTGCCGGCGACCATTTGCTCACGCAACGCCGGCAAGCCGAAACCCTACGCCAGCCCCTGCTGGACGAGCTGATCGAACTAGGCCCGCGTTACCTGCTCACCAGCAACATCGGGTGCGCCCTGCACCTGGCCGAAGGTGCCAGAAAAGCCGGGGTACCGCTCGAAGTTCTGCACCCGGTGGAACTGCTTGCCCGGCAACTCACCTGACACAAGCAGAGGTACGGTGCGTTAAACTTGCGGCAAGACGGTAAACCGGATTCACCATGGATCAACGACACTTCAATCCTGCCGACCAGCTGATGCTCAATCTCGATCAGGCACTGCGCACGTTGTTCGGACAGCCGCATGTGACTGAACGCGCAAATCCTGCCGACACCATCGAGGATGTGGCGTTGCCTGACACGGACCGCGACCACATCGCCCGCCTGATGCGCATCAACCACACCGGTGAAGTCTGCGCCCAGGCGCTTTACCAGGGCCAGGCGCTGACCGCCCGTGACCCGGCCACCCGCGAAAGCATGGAGCGCTCGGCAGCGGAAGAGAATGACCACCTGGACTGGTGTGAACAGCGTGTCGAAGAACTCGGAGGGCGCCTGAGCCTGCTAAACCCCCTCTGGTATGCCGGCTCCTTTGCCATCGGCGCGGCTGCGGGGGCCATCGGTGACAAATGGAGCCTCGGTTTCGTGGCCGAAACCGAGAAGCAGGTGGAGAACCACCTGCAGGACCACCTGGACCAGGTACCGGAAAACGACCAACGCACCCGCGCCATTCTCGAGCAGATGAAGGAAGACGAAATCGAACATGGGCAGAAGGCCCTCGATCACGGCGGCGCGGAACTACCCGGCCCGATCAAGGCCGCCATGCAGCTGACATCCAAGTTGATGACCCGCTCCGTTTACCATCTCTGATTTCGGTTTTCGATGAGCAAAAAGCCAAAGGTGCGCGAGTGCCAGCCCTGTACCGGGTGTTGTGACGGCTGGGTCCAGATGACGATCGGGGATGCCCATGTCTATCCGGGCCACCCCTGCCCGCACAGCACCGGCAAAGGTTGCGACGATTACGACAATCGACCAGTAGACCCATGCCATAACTTTAACTGCGGCTGGGTGGTGCAAGGTAGCCCGCTGCCCGACTGGTTCAAGCCCAGTAACGCCAAAGTTATCGTGATCTTCAACAAGTTCCAGTGGCAGGGCGTTCCGGTAGACGTTGCGGTACCCGTCGGTAAGCGCATACCACCAAGATCCCTGAAATGGTTGATGGAGTTCGCCGAGAAAAACCGTAGGCCCCTACTTTACGCAGAGCAGAATATCGTCGATGGGGTCATGCAGGCCGAACAGGAATTCATCGGCTACGGGCCGCCTGCGTTTCAGGCATGGGTCCAACAACACCACGCCGCAGGCGGCAAATTCTGGTAACAAACAGTCTTGCGCCGATCAGGCGTGGTAAGGCTTGCTCAGCTCGTGCACGGCCTCGACGAAGGCACCGGCGTGCTCGGGCGGAATTTCGGGATGTATTCCATGGCCGAGGTTGAACACATGGCCTGAGCCCTTGCCATAGCTTTCGAGAATCTCGGCAACCGAACGGCGAATCGTCTCCGGCGATGCATACAGCGTGCTCGGGTCGAGATTCCCCTGCAGGGCTACGCGATTACCGACGCGGGCTCGGGCATCGCCAATATCGATGGTCCAATCCAGGCCCAGCGCATCGGCACCGGTATCGGCCATCATCTCCAGCCACTGGCCGCCGCCCTTGGTGAACAGGATCACCGGCACCTTGCGGCCATCGGCCTCGCGAGTCAGGCCCTCGACGATGCGTTGCATGTAATCCAGCGAGAAGGCCTTGTAGTCACGCGGGGTGAGCATGCCGCCCCAGGTATCGAAGATCTGGACGGCCTGGGCACCAGCGGCGATCTGCGCGTTCAGGTAACTGGTGACCGAGTCGGCCAGCTTGCCGAGCAGCGCGTGCATGACTTCCGGCTGGTCGAACATCATGCTTTTGGACAAGGCAAAGTTCTTGCTGCTGCCGCCCTCGACCATGTAAGTCGCGAGCGTCCAGGGTGAACCGGAGAAACCGATCAGCGGAACGCGGCCGTTCAGTTCGCGACGTATGGTACGCACTGCATCCATCACGTAGCGCAATTCGCCTTCCGGGTCCGGTACGCCGAGCGCATCGACTTCTGCCTTGGAACGCACCGGGCGCTCGAACTTCGGGCCCTCACCCTCGCCAAAGTACAGGCCCAGGCCCATGGCATCGGGGATGGTCAGGATGTCGGAAAACAGGATCGCAGCATCCAGCGGAAAACGTTCCAGCGGCTGGATGGTGACCTCGCAGGCCAGCTCGGGATTCTTGCACAGGTCAAGAAAACTGCCTGCCTTGGCACGAGTGGCACGGTATTCCGGGAGGTAACGACCGGCCTGGCGCATCATCCACACAGGAGTCATGTCGACAGGCTGACGCAGCAGGGCGCGCAGGAAACGATCATTTTTCAGTTCAGACATCTATACCGCCATGGCGCAAAGAGCGCCGCTCCTCTTTCTGTGTTATTCGCCAAGTGCGGATACTACCGTCCCATCCCCACAGGTGGGGAGGGTTACGGAGGGGAGTAGTCGATATGGCACTCCCCCTCCAGGCCTCCCCCACGCGTGGGGGAGGGACGCAATGAGCTGGCCTGGAGAAACCCCTGGCGCCCTTTGCGTCCTTGGCGGTTCAATTATCGTTATCTCGGCAGATCGGAGCTGCCCATCAGGTACTCATCGACAGCCTTGGCGGCTTGGCGACCTTCGCGGATCGCCCACACCACCAACGACTGGCCGCGACGCATGTCGCCTGCGGAGAACACCCCGTTGATGGAGGTCTTGTAGGCATCCACACCCTCGGTGCTGCCCTTGACGTTGCCACGAGCATCCAGCTCGACACCCAGCTCTTCGATCATGCCCTCGTGCACCGGGTGCACAAAGCCCATCGCCAGGGTCACCAGGTCGGCCTTCAGTTCAAACTCGGAACCTTCGACCTCGGACATCTGCCACTGGCCCTTGTCGTCCTTGTCCCACTTCACCAGCACGCATTTGCAGCCCTTGAGGTTGCCGTTACCGTCGTCGAGAAATTCCTTGGTCGCGACGTTCCACATGCGCTCACAACCCTCTTCCTGCGAGGTGGAAGTGCGCAGCTTGTTCGGCCAATCCGGCCAGGTGGTGCCCTTGTCTTCCTTCTCCGGCGGCTTGTCCAGGATCTCGATCTGGGTGACCGACTTGGCACCGTGACGATTGGAGGTACCGATGCAGTCGGAACCGGTATCACCACCGCCAATGACCACCACGTGTTTGCCGGCAGCGGAGATCAGGTTTTCCTCGGCACCCGGCACACCCTGCACCAACTTGGAGTTGGCTCGCAGGAAGTCCATGGCGTACTCAACACCATTCAGTTCCCGGCCGGGAATCGGCAGGTCGCGAGGTTTTTCCGAGCCACCGGTCAGCACAATCGCGTCGAAGTCTTCAACCAACTGCTTGGCCGGGATGTCCACGCCGATGTGCGAATTGGTGTGGAACTCCACGCCCTCGGCGCGCATCTGCGCGACACGACGGTCGAGCAGTTTCTTGTCCAGTTTGAAATCGGGAATGCCGTAGCGCAGCAGGCCGCCGATGCGGTCCTGGCGTTCATAGACAACCACCGTGTGGCCGGCGCGCGCCAACTGCTGTGCAGCGGCCATACCCGCGGGGCCGGAACCGACCACGGCAACCCGCTTGCCCGTCTTGTGCGGCGCCACCTGCGGCTTGACCCAGCCTTCTTCCCACGCCTTGTCGACAATGGCGCACTCGATGGTCTTGATGGTCACCGGCTCGTCGGTGATGTTCAGGGTGCACGACTCCTGGCAGGGCGCCGGGCAGATGCGACCGGTCACCTCGGGGAAGTTGTTGGTACTGTGCAGCACCTTGATCGCTTCCTCGAAGTCGCCGCGGTACACCAGGTCATTCCAGTCCGGAATGATGTTGTTCACCGGGCAGCCCTGATGACAGAAAGGAATACCGCAGTCCATGCAACGTGCGCCCTGGGCGGACAACTGCTCGTCGCTGAGTGCGATCACGAATTCATTGTAGTGGGTGAGACGGTCGGCAACCGGCGCATAGGTGCGCTCCTGACGATCAATCTCTTTGAAACCTGTTGGCTTGCCCATTGTTGTTACCTGTTTCATTTTGCTCCCTCCCCGCTCACGGGGAGGGCTGGGGTGGGGTGTAGTTAACGCTCCCCCTCCTAGCCTCCCCCGCAAACGGGGGAGGGACAGTTTGTTAAGCGGCTGACTTGGCCTTGGCTTCCTGCATCTCGCGCAGGGCACGACGGTACTCGACCGGCATGACCTTGGTGAACTTCGGCAGGAAGTCGTTCCAGTTGTCGAGAATCTTCTTTGCCACCGCGGAATCGGTGTGGCGGAAGTGGTTCTCGATCAGCTGCTTGAGGCGGATCGCGTCGAAGCGGGTCATGTCATGCGACACATCGACCTTGCCGTGTGATTCGAGATCGCCGCCCTGGTGGCCCAGCGCCTCGAGTGCATCGTCTTCCTCTTCGATCGGCTCCAGTTCGACCTGCGCCATGTTGCAGCGCTGCTCGAAATCACCCTGCTCGTCGAGCACGTAGGCAATACCGCCGGACATGCCCGCCGCAAAGTTGCGCCCGGTATCGCCAAGCACCACCACGATGCCGCCGGTCATGTATTCACAGCAGTGGTCGCCTACGCCTTCCACGACCGCGGTGGCACCGGAGTTGCGCACCGCGAAACGTTCACCGCCCACGCCGCGGAAATAACACTCGCCGCTGATCGCGCCGAACAGCACGGTGTTGCCGACGATGACGTTCTCTTCGGCCTTGTCGATCTTCGACTCGGCAGGCGGCGCGATAATGATCTTGCCACCGGACAGGCCCTTGCCGACATAGTCGTTGCCTTCACCGTCGAGCTTGATGGTCACGCCCCTGGCGACCCAGGCACCGAAGGACTGACCAGCCGTGCCCTTGGCATTGATGGTGATGGTGTCATCCGGCAGACCGGCATGCCCGTACTTCTCGGCCACGCGGCCGGACAGCAGGGTACCGAAGGTACGGTTGACGTTCTCGATGTCGATGTTGATCTCTACCGACTCGCCATTCTCCAGGGCCGGCTGTGCCTGGGCAATCAGCTGGTTGTCCAGCGCCTTGTCGATACCGTGATCCTGGGTTTCGGACCAGTAAACGGTATCCCCCTCGGCCGGCACCGGCTTGGTCAGCAGGCGGCTGTAATCGAGGCCACGCGCCTTCCAGTGGTCGATGGCCTTGCGCATGTCCAGCTTGTCCATCTGCCCGACCATCTCGTCGAACTTGCGGAAGCCCAGCCTGGCCATCAGCTGGCGAACCTCTTCGGCAACGAAGAAGAAATAGTTGACCACGTGCTCGGGTTTGCCGGTAAAGCGCTTGCGCAATTCCGGGTCCTGGGTGGCCACGCCGACCGGGCAGGTGTTGAGGTGGCACTTACGCATCATGATGCAGCCTTCGGCGATCAGCGGCGCAGTGGCGAAGCCGATCTCATCCGCACCCAGCAGCGCAGCAACGACCACGTCACGACCGGTACGCATGCCGCCATCGGCCTGCACGCAGATGCGCGAGCGTAGACGGTTCATCACCAGGGTCTGGTGGGTTTCGGCCAGGCCGATCTCCCACGGGCTGCCCGCATGCTTCACCGAGGTCAGTGGCGAAGCACCGGTACCACCGTCGTAACCGGCGATGGTCACGTGGTCGGCGTGTGCCTTGGAAACACCCGCGGCAACCGTGCCGACACCCACCTCGGATACCAGCTTGACGCTGATACGCGACTTCGGCTGCACGTTCTTCAGATCGTGGATCAGCTGTGCCAGGTCCTCGATCGAGTAGATATCGTGGTGCGGCGGCGGTGATATCAGGCCCACGCCAGGGGTCGAGTGACGCACACGCGCAATCTGCTGGTTGACCTTGTGGCCCGGCAGCTGACCGCCCTCACCCGGCTTGGCGCCCTGCGCCATCTTGATCTGGATATCGTCGGAATTGACCAAGTACTCGGTGGTCACACCGAAGCGGCCGGAAGCCACCTGCTTGATCGCGGAACGCTCCGGGTTGCGCGAGCCGTCTGGCAGCGGATTGAAGCGCTCCGGCTCCTCGCCACCTTCACCGGTGTTGGACTTACCGCCGATCTGGTTCATCGCTACCGCAAGGGTAGAGTGCGCCTCGTACGAAATGGAACCGAACGACATGGCGCCGGTGGCGAAACGCTTGACGATCTCCTTGGCCGGCTCGACCTCGTCCAACGGGATCTCGGTCTCGGCAAAGTTGAAGTCCATCAGGCCACGCAGGGTCAGGAGGCTCTCGTTCTGCTCGTTGATCAGCTGCGAGTATTCCACGTAGGTTCGGGCATCGTTGCCGCGCACGGCGTGCTGCAGCTTGGCGATGGTCTCCGGGGTCCATACGTGATTCTCACCACGGATGCGGTAGGCATAGTCACCGCCCACGTCGAGATGACGCTTGTAGATCTCGGCGTCTCCGTAGGCATCACGGTGCCAGCGCACGGCCTCGGCCGCCACTTCATCCAGGCCGATGCCTTCTATGGTGGTGGCAGTGCCGGCGAAGTAGGCTTCCACGAAAGCCGTGGACAGGCCTACCGCATCGAAAATCTGTGCACCACAGTAGGACTGGTAAGTGGAGATGCCCATCTTGGACATGACCTTGAACAAGCCCTTGCCGACTGCCTTGGTGTAGCGGGCGCAGGCCTCCTTGTAATCGGGCGCGCCATCGATGGTCGGCAGGATGTCCTGGATGGTTTCAAACACCAGGTAAGGATTGATCGCCTCGGCACCATAACCGGCCAGGGTCGCAAAGTGATGCACTTCCAGTGCCGCTCCGGTCTCGACCACCAGCCCGGACTCGGTACGCAGGCCCTTGTCGATCAGGTAGTGGTGTACCGCAGAAGTCGCCAACAGCGCCGGGATGGCAACATTATCGGCATCGACCTTGCGATCGGACAGGATCAGGATGTTGTAACCCTTGCGCACCGCGGCCTCGGCAGCCTCGCACAGCGCATCGATGGCCGGCTTCATGCCGGCCTCGCCTTCGCTCGCGGCGTAGGTCATGCTCAGTGTCTTGGTGCGGAAGGCGCCGTTACTGGTGTCTTCCAGGTTGCGGATGCGCTCCAGGTCGACATTGCGCAGGACCGGTTGCTTGGTCTCCAGGCGCATGTCCGCGCCGTTCTCCCCCATGCCCAGCAGGTTCGGGCGTGGGCCGACCAGTGAAACCAGGGACATGACGATCTCTTCCCGGATCGGGTCGATCGGCGGGTTGGTCACCTGGGCAAACAACTGCTTGAAGTAATTGGACAGGTGCTTGGGCTTGTTCGACAGCACCGCAGGCGGGTTATCGGCACCCATGGAGCCGGTCGCCTCCATGCCGGTCATCAGCATCGGGGTCAGCAGGAACTTGATGTCCTCCTGCGAATAGCCGAAGGCCTGCTGACGATCCAGCAGGGTCTGTGCGTCAGGGGCCATCACGCCGATCGCCTTTGGCAGGTCCTGCAGGCGGATCTGGGTCTTATCCAGCCATTCCTGGTAGGGCTTGGACGCGGCCAGGCCGGCCTTGATCTCGGCGTCGTCGATGATGCGGCCCTGTTCCATGTCGATCAGGAACATCTTGCCGGGCTGCAGACGCCATTTCTTGACGATCTTCTCTTCCGGGATTTGCAGCACGCCCATTTCAGACCCCATGACGACCAGGTCGTCATCGGTGATCAGGTAACGCGCCGGGCGCAGACCGTTGCGGTCCAGGGTTGCACCAATCTGGCGGCCGTCGGTAAAGGCCACGGCAGCCGGTCCGTCCCACGGCTCCATCAAGGCAGCGTGGTACTCGTAAAAGGCTCGACGGTCCTGGTCCATCTGCGGGTTACCGGCCCAGGCCTCGGGGATGAGCATCATCATGGCGTGGGCCATGGAGTAGCCGCCCATCACCAGCAGTTCGAGCGCATTGTCGAAACAGGCGGTGTCGGACTGGCCTTCCGGGATCAGCGGCCAGATTTTGTCCAGGTCGTCGCCCAGGATTTCCGAGGCCATGCCTTCCTTGCGCGCTGCCATCCAGTTGACGTTGCCACGAACGGTATTGATCTCGCCATTGTGCGCGATCATGCGGAAGGGATGCGCCAGGTCCCAGGTCGGGAAGGTGTTGGTTGAGAAACGCTGGTGCACCAGCGCCAACGCCGAGACCACGCGCTCGTCGACCAGGTCCTTGTAGAACTCGCCTACCTGGTCAGAAAGCAGCATGCCCTTGTAGACGATGGTGCGAGAAGAGAAAGAGGTGAAGTAGAAGGCGTCGCCACCTTCGAGCTTGGCGTCGCGGATCTTGTTGTCGATCTGCTTGCGGATCACGAACAGTTTGCGCTCGAAGGCGTCCTGGTCGGCGCAGTTGTCGCCACGGCCAACGAAAACCTGGCGGATCACCGGCTCGGTCGGCAGCACCGAGTAGCCCAGGCCACTGTTGTCGACCGGGACATCGCGCCAGCCGATCAGCTTCTGGCCTTCCTGCTCGATCAGCATTTCAACCGTGTCTTCGCCTTCGGCACGGGTGGCCTCGTTCTGCGGCAGGAACAGCATGCCGACGGCATACTCACCCTCGGGCGGCAGCTCAAAATCGACCACCTCGCGGAAGAAGGCATCCGGCATCTGCATCAGCATACCGGCACCATCACCCGCGCGCGGATCGGCACCCACGGCACCGCGGTGATGCAAACGCTCCAGGATGGTCAGACCCTGGCGGATAATCTCGTGGCTCTTTTTGCCTTTGATGTGCGCAACAAAGCCGACGCCGCAGGCATCGT
>Ga0180435_10005380_pt1 | contig 12479 bp, 10 predicted proteins | sample SS_ome_3_FD_132467 | JGI IMG/M metagenome (GOLD analysis project Ga0180435, IMG submission 132467) | Hypersaline lake sediment archaeal communities from the Salton Sea, California, USA - SS_3_S_1 metaG | ecosystem: Environmental > Aquatic > Non-marine Saline and Alkaline > Hypersaline >... | reverse complement strand
TTCTTTCGTGCTTCAAATGAATATATTATTTTTGAGGCATGCGATACTTTTGCTCTGAATCCAAGGGGACTGTTATATTCTACTTGATCCACAAAGTATCTTGATTGGGTAGAACTTAAATTTCTTTCATCTAACATTGAAAAAAAGGTCACTTCATGACCTTTTTTCCTCAGAATGTCTGCTTCGTCAAAAAATGCCCGCTCACTTCCGCCTTTAACGTAAAAATACTTATTAATCAGGGTTACTTTCATTATTTATTCTTCCAAACATCATAATTTTCTTTTGATCACACATTAGAACCATGATCCCCAAGTTTCCCCGGGTTAAATATATAAGCCCATATCTCCCGCAAACCAGCACCAGCCAATTCAGCTCGTATCTTTCCTAGGAAACCGGATATCGCATACCCCTAACTCTCTCTTGACGGAACACGGCTCGCGCTCCATATACAGGTTACCGGGTATAATTAGTAAGACCAGCATTAATTGATAGACTCCGGTAATAACCCCCACCGAAATCCCATAGCTGATAGCATTGGTACATTTGCAGAGAATGATTATGTAGATAAAGAGATGCCGTAGTGAAAGGCGGCGCTGAAACTGCTGATATGAGATCTTTAAAATATAACCCAATAGAAGCGCCTCGACAATTACTCCGGCAATACCCCAGCTGAGTATCCCCTCCCCTACCAGGGGGATGGAGATTCCTCCGCCGGGAAATGTCAGGCCGAGTTCGCTTTTCAGCCAGAGGCCGAAATCAGGCTGATGACCGGGAAGCAGCATACTCAGATTGGTTTTAAGCGGAAACAAACCCAGATAACCGAGCTTCTTTGAATTCAACAAGTAGAGCCCGATATTCTTAATATGCACGCTCAGCTCGTTTAAGAAGAGAACCTTTATCTTTGCTCCCGGAAATCTCAAATATAGAATTGACACCGCAATAATAAAGAGAATTCCAGCACAATAAAAAGCCCTAAAATAAGGAATTTTTTTTATCAGGTAATGATAAATAATAATAAAACTCACCAGATACCAAAGCATATTGCTCCGGCTAAGTGAGAGTGAGATAAAGAGCAGGGAAAAAACAATAATCCCAAAATCAAAAAACTGCAATTTTTTCTTATAATATAGCTTGGATCCTATATATATGGGGATACTAATATTAATCGAATTGCCCAGATAGTAAAGATAGCCCCGTCCAAAGGTCATCATATACCGGGACTCTTCAGCCATCCCACTAATCAGGATCCGGAAGGCCCCCCCCAGATAAAATATTGTCAAAGCAGACAATCCAACTATGGTAATAGCTAACGAGAGATACATAGTTCTTCTATATGCGGCATCTATCTTCACCGGGGGTGTTACCGAATGGACAGGGGGGGAAAAGATTTTCAGACGCGGGAGGGAAAATCCTATCAGCCAGCAGAAATACGCGAGTAGTATTAAAAATGCTATCTGGCTGTAAACCGGGTGTCGACCAAAATAATTCTGGTTGAAGCAGATAGTGTAACCTACCCCCATAAAAAGCAGAAAAAAACTGGAGAAAAAGACCGGTGGACTGAAGATATCGGCCTTGACGGCAATCTGTTTTATCAGGGTTACGGCGATCGGCATAATAACCAATACGGGAAGAAGATTACTCTTATCCCCCACAAATAGAGTACCTCCAAGACAGCATAACAGAATTGCCCAATTCATTTAGAAATTTTCCAGTTGATATAACATAACCCACCATTATACTCCTGAGATCTATACATCTTAGGGAATCCGATAACTCCTTGAAATCCTTAATAGAAACTCAGGTGCCGATTCTCTCACAGATCACAATCACGGTCTCTGAAAACCATCTGGCTAAATAGATAGTTTTGATAAGCTTCAACCCCACCGATGTCAATTCATTCCTGATCCCTTTGATAGTAACCGGATTCCATTCCTGACCGGTTCGATCTCTAATTTTTTTTCTTAAATAATACTGTAGCGAGACTTTATTATAATAAGCCAGAATCAGGTATTTCTGCCCCACCCTCCTTAATTCACCCAGAATTTCCTTTCTGGTAGCCGGGGGGGTATGCCCGAAAAGACGCAATGAGACGACCGCGTCAAATTCCCCGTCATGGAATGGGAGCGCATCGCCATCACCAACAATAAATTCAATAATATTTTGACGGTCAATCTGCTCGGCCCCGATGCGGCCCCGAGAAATCATCTGGGCGGAAATATCCAGACCTAGCATTCTAAAACCCCGAAGTGCGAGGTAGCGGGATAAGCGCCCGGTCCCGCAAGGGATATCCAGGATTCTTGCCGGGGCAGAAATCCCAGCCCGGCCAAGCGCTTTCATCATCACAGCCATTTCACGTCTATGGGTCAACTTTCCTTTGCAGCCGGTAAATCTATCCTTATCATAGAGGTCCGCAACAGATTCTTCCCTGTACGCTTTTTTCGCTGGATAGGACATATTTTCCTCCTTGACTCTAAGTCGGCTTTGATGATCAGACGCAAAAAGTACCATCAACCGGGGTTAAATAAAATATTTAATCAGATTACAGGTCCGGACCTCCAAAATTCCAGATACCTCGCTGCCGAGTCGGCGATACTGAATGAGTCACGCGCAAGTCGATAGCAGTCTGGAGCCATATGGCCACTATTCTTCGAAATAGAGCGCATCTTGCGCTCCATATCTCCTTCAGATCTGATAAGGGATCCGGTCTTGCCTTCGACTACAACCTCTTCCGTACCACCGGCATCAGTGGTCAATATTGGGACCCCCTGACTCAGGAGTTCTATCCAGGTCAGAGGGGGGGAAACAACACAATTCTTGTTGACCAGCGGGGAATAAAAGACATCAGCGGCAGTTTTGAGAAGAGTAAACTCCTCCGCCGAAGTGGCCTTTATAAAGATTCCGGCATCTGGATCATTATACTTGATAAATTCTTCTTCCATACTCTCCGGTTTAAAGGCGAAATAAAATACAGCCTTAAAACCATTCTCCCGGGCCTTTCTGGCCCAGCGGAGGGCCAGAAAAAAATCATCCCGTCGAATCTGCTGAATATATCCGGCCCAGAGTAAGATGGGCATATCGGGAGGAATAGATAGTTCCTCTTTAGCAAATTTTCGCTTCTCCGGCGACGGCCATCCGGCTGAGAGCGCCACTCCCCAGTGAATATGCCGGATCAAGGGAAGAGTGATGCCGATAGAACGTAATTTTGCGCCCAAAGCCGCTGAATAAGCAACCACCTGGATCGCCGGATGATTATAACTCAGCCTTAGGTACCTATTATAAAACGGGGTATCCCAACCCTGATAGGCCATAGCCGATACAGAGACATCCGCCGGCGTCGCCATGACAAAGAACTGGTTAAAAAGACCAAAGTTATCCATCAGATGAAGGCGGTCGTAAGGTTTCTCTCGGTACAACTTTCTAAGCCGCCTGAAGAGCCGAATACCGCTCAGAACTTTTTCGACAGCACCAAGACGGGCGGGGAAGGCCCCGTGTCGCCAGAAAATCCGCGGCCGATTGTACTCAGCATCAGATGACTCAAGAAATATCGGAGAGAGAAAGTTGAATTTAACTGTGGTCTTGCCTATGGTATATACCTCTTCTTCTGCCGGCTCTTTCCGGATAGAAAAGATCGAAATATACTCATAGGCATGGGCAATCAGGGGTAGAAGATCCGACCAGAAGTTCTTGTCCCCCGTGCTTCTCTCCCGGCGGAGATTGATACCGACCAGAACGAGATGTCTACTTTTCAGGTTCTCTGGCATATTCATCAATTCAAGTTACAATAAATACCTCTCGTTCTTTCTTTAATTTCCTGGACAGCATATAACTTAAAAAGACGATGGAGAGCGCGGTGACACAGGTAGTCGCCATGGCGATGCCTGCTACTCCCATGTGCTTCATCAAGATGTAATTGCCGATAATGCCCAGGCCGTTCAGCCCGAACGCGTAGATCATGAGAAACCTGGTATTCTTCAAGACCAGATGGGCCTGAATATAAATCCGGGCCACAATATAAAACGGCAGGCCCAAGAGAAAGTAGAACCATACCCGACCAACCTCGTGCAGCTCATCCGGTGTGATCGTCCCTCTCCCGTAGGCGAGGGAAACAATAGGACGGCGGAGGACGACCAAGAACACCGTGATAAACACAGTTATCAACCCCACCGTAATTGCCACGCGCTTCACGGCCGAGCCCAGTTCCCCCGACCCCGATTCATAGTGCCTTATGCTCCAGTGAGAAAGGGTGGTGGCCATAAGCCCGGTGGCGATAAAGGTGATAGGGATAATATAGAGACGGTCGGCATAGTAAAGGACCGATACGCTCCCGACCGCCAGCCAGGAGGCCATGGCTCTATCCACAATCGGCTTGAACCAAACCGCGACCATCCCTACGGTTTGATAGGAGGCGGTCTTGAAAAACCTCCTCAGCCGGGCCGTAAGGTTAAAAGATATCCTCAGCTTGAAGAGGCGGAGCCATCTGATTACACTAAATAAAATCAGGAGACGGCTCAACTCACCCACCACATATCCCAATGCGATGGCATGTACCCCCAGTTGGTCTTTAAGGAGAAAGATGATAACCAGATTAATTATCGCCCGGAAGGCGGGCGAGACGGCCGGGAAGACAAATTTTTTATATGCGTTCAGGGTGCCGTTTAAGATACTGGTCCACACCAGGAGGATGACCAGGGGGGCAGTCTCCAGGAGGAGGCGATAGATCAGACTTAGAGTCCGGGGATCGAACTTGGTTACCGCCGAGAGCACCGGCTTAATAACGAGCAGGGCTACGGCTTCCAGCACCAGCAGGCCGATGCTGCCAATGCCCAGAACATTGCCGATGAACTTCCCTACATCCTCGCCATTCTTTCTCGCCTCGGCGATAAAGGGGACTATAACGTTCTCCACCACCGGGGCAAAGATATTGGAGAGAAAAAGAATCAGTCCATAGGCAAAAACAAAAGCGTCGGTCTCATTGCTTACTCCGAACCAGGCGGCAATAAAGAACGGAATCATGAAACCGGTTGCCTTACCGATGGTGCTCCAGCCGGTAGTCGTAACCGTGTCCCATATCAAAGGACGGCTTTTAAGATTCCCCCAGATTTTGCCGGGCAGAAGCTTCAATCTCTCAGATATTCCCTGCCGGAAACAATCAGTATCATTAACGCGAATCCGATTACAGCGGCGATTATTATGATTAGAGGTTTATTAGGCTTGACCGGCTTCTCAATGGGAACCGGCGGAGATATGATCATGGTCGGAGAGGAGAGATCCAGCCGGCTCTGAAGGTTGACAATCTCCATCTCGGCATCTGCCTTCTCTTTCTGATTCTGGCCGATCAGCATATCCAACTCGGACTTGAACTGGGTCAGTTCAGTAATATGCTGCTTTTCCGTTAAGGCGGAACCCTGGAGATAAAGCATATCCACCGCGGAGGGAGAGGAAAATTCCACCTCGCCCAGTTCTTTCATGAATTGCTCCGAACTGATCTCCCCCCGGTCTATATATTTCTGACTCAAATCCCGATATCGCTTCTGAGCGGATATGATTTTTTCGAAGGCGACTATCTTCTCCCGGTTATATTTGATTTTTCCTTCCATCCCCTGCCGATAGGAACCATATTTGCGGGAGTGCCGGTCTATGACGATCCCGGCCAGGGCGTTGAGGAAGGCAACCGCTTCCCGGGGCGAACTTGCTTCATAAACTACCTCTAGAATAGGCAGGTATTGATTAGCTTCAATAAAAGTAGTTATCTCCAGGCATTTTTTTATTTGCTTCGGTGTTAAATTCAGATTTAACCGCTGACGGACTTGTTCCATGGTCCCGAGGGCGCCCATTATATTCGCCGCTGCCGCCGGTTCTTCAATAAACTGCATCTCCTGCCTCCAGGCCCTGGAGGACAGATATATTGTACCCACCTGGAGAATCAACGACGATTCATAGACCGGAGCAATTATAAAACTGAGAGTCCCGGCAAGAATAACGCAAACCAAAGTACCGGATATAATCATCTTCTTCTTTTTAAAGATCAATTTTAACAATGACCTCAGGTCAATCTCTTCCGATATCATAAGTCCTCCTAAGTTTAAAAATAACCCTGGATTTGTTAAGGCGATAAAGTATCTCGGCCACCAGATTTTCGGCTCTGAAAACCTCCTTTTCTCACATTTCCTCAGCAAAGACAAGATGACACAATACTGACATGCTTTCAACCGCTTTTTAGACAAGCCCAAGAGAAGTAAAACAGTTTAAAGCTATAAGCATCATAGGTTTTCAGGAGAAGAGAGGAGAACACCTCTTCCAATATGCAATCTCCGGCCCATTTTAGTCAGAATTATCCCGAACCGTAAGTACCTCAGGCGGAATCAAAATAATATGGGGGATATACCATCCGCTGTAAGTCAGACAGTTCTGAAATCTCAGGCCCCGGATCACGGTATGGGGAAAGGAGAAAAGGGTATAGTATTCACACCCCTGAAAACTTCTGCCGGCGGACTTAACCGGCCAACTCCGAAAGATCGGGGCCTGCTCATGCTTTCTTCTATCCAAATCGGCATAACCCCACCAGACTTCGGCAGTATCTCTTCCAACAATCACGGGATACGACGTTTCCGTTCCGGCTTCACTCTCCACATAAACCATACCAACAGTTGTTCCTTGTGATATTGACGATCCACTATGCAGGTATGAAACAATTCCCAGCCCTATTGCGGGGCGCGGAACTTTAAACATTAGATCCAGCTCATCTTGCGGGCCTAAAAAAGTCTGCTTTCCCGGTGTCCAGGCGCCGGATCCGAAACTTTCTTTAATTAAAACGGGGCGGGAGCGAGTCTCCGTCCAGCCAGGTTTTAAATTAAATTTCAAAAGAGGGGGACCCTCCTCTCCGATAATTTTGCGCCCCCCGGGCGCCGTTGTATCGGGAAGCTTGAATACGGCTTTCAAGGATATCTCCCCTGGGTATAACACCATAGGAAGCCGACGGTTGACAGAGATCTTAATCATATCTCCTGTCTCCGGCACCGGCCTGGACTTCACCGGAATAATCAATTTCTGCCAGCCGGAATTAGATTTCAATTCCAATTCCATCTCCAGTTTATGATCTTCTGTATCCCATCCTTCCACAAAGAACTCAATGAGGATCGGTTCATTGGTCAGCACTTCCCTCCCCATCCGATATCCCCTCAGAATAGCTCTGTTGCAGATCCGCTTTTTCAGGGGAACGGAAGGAGTCAGCTCCCGGCATCTCTCCAGAGCCTCATTACGTCTCTCTGTATCTCCACTTCCCGTTAGAAGTCGTGATAACATCTTCCAGGCCCCCGCATGGTTGGGGAGAATTCGAACTGTCTCTTTAAATAAATCCATAGCTTCCGTCTTCCGCCCCGAAAACATAGCCGCTCTTCCCAACTGATAAACAGCATCAGTTAAACCCGGTTCAAGTTCCAGAGATTGCTCCAGACATTTGATCGCCCGATTGAAATTTCCCAATTCAAGAAACGCTCTCCCACGCCAGTAGCTGGCCACACCAGAATCAGGGTTTTTCCGGAGAAGTTTATCGGCGACCTGAGAAGCTCCGGCCCAATCTCCCATAATAGCCAAAGAGGATATTATATCGATCCCCCTCTGCTCGCCAGCAATAGAGTCCTTTGTAACTTCCCGGAAGAGCCTGATAGCCTCTTGCTCCAGCTCCAGATCGGCATAGGCCCATCCCAGTTGAAAGAGGTCGTCTGGATTTAGCTCCAGCAGGTCCTCCATCCGGCCGGGCCGATACCAGGCGGCCTGAGCCGCCGCCCGCCGAGCGGCTTGAATCTCCCCCTCATTCTTTAACCATTCCATCCGGCTGGAGTAGTAAACATAGTAAAAAAAATTATAGATCCATCCGGGAATATTATATCCCGATCTATCGAAGAGGGGAGGAATATACAGGAGATAACCAGTGAAGATAACGGCAATGAGTAGGACAAGAACTATCCCGACAGATAACTTTCTCTTTACCTTCATAAAGATAGCAGACGTAGGTTAAACGAACTAAGGTCAATAATTCTCACTTATACTTCAGGTTACCGCGACTCTGTATAACCCGGGGAGAAAGTAATAAAGATAGCTACCCGGCCGTTGTCGCCGGTTACTTAATCACGGGATTTTGAGCAACGAATGCAGTTAGAATATAACTGCAAAGAAAATTTAAGGCTTCCCACTCATGTTTCCCACTGGAGGAAAATGATTACCATGATTCAACTCCCGCGAACCGCCATAATAAGCACGGGAAGTATCTCTGATCGCTCACAATCCGATCAAAGGACGGAAGACACCTACCCGGTCAGTCCCGTCACCGGTATAATCAAAGGGTTGGGGCTGATCACCCGCCGATCCTGCAAATTAACATTAAACGTAGTTCCTTCCGATCTTAGGCAGTGCTGCAAAAGGGGTGACTTTTCTGTCTGCCTGGCCCCGAAGAGTAATATCACTTCCACATAACCCCACCATTATTACGTGTAATTTCAGTGGGAGTTAATATCATAGGTTCGATCAAATGAGTCTGGGGGAATCACCCTTGCAATATTGATTCAATGCTTTCAATCTCATATTTTTGCAGTGCAAAAATATGATTTTAATAAGCCCCTTCCCCCCGCACGACAACCACGATAGTCCGGAGAATGATCTTGATATCAAGCCAGAAGGACCAGTTCTCGATATAGAAGAGGTCGAGCTTCATCCACTCCCGGAATGAAAGGTTACTCCTCCCCTTGATCTGCCAGAGGCAGGTCAGTCCCGGTCGGATCTCCAATCTCTTCAACTGCCAATCGGCATACTCTACCACTTCATTGGGAGTAGGAGGCCGGGGGCCGACCAGGCTCATATCACCCCTCAAGACATTCCATAGCTGAGGGAGTTCATCCAGACTGTATCGCCTCAAGAACCTTCCCACTCGAGTAACACGGGGATCATTCTTAATCTTAAATATCGGCCCATCCGTCTCGTCCATATGCCTGAGTTCCTCCAGCATCTTGTCGGCTTCTTTGCGCATGGTCCGGAATTTATAGAAATTAAACAGCTTCGCTTTCTTCCCGTTTCTTTTTGAAGTATAGATACCAGGTCCGGGGGAATCAATCTTGATCGCTAGCCAGATCCCCAGCATCACCGGGGAGAGAAGGATTAGAGCCAGAGCCGAAGCCGCTATATCGAATGACCGCTTAAAAAGCAGATCGGCGCCGTGTAATCCACGATTATAATATTCCAGAAGCGGGATCATCCCAAGATAGCTGGCCTTCACTCCTTCCATTCCCAGATTAATAAGGTCGGGAACCACCCGGATGTTCTTGCCCAATTTCCGGCAGCTCATAATCAACCGGGCGACCAGTTCCCGCTCGGAGGGAATGGAGACCAGAACATCATCAATAAACTTCTTTCTCACAACCTCTTCGAAATTATCCGATCTACCCAAGATCGGATATCCCCCCGCTTCCCCGGTCCGAGTATCATCCAGGAAACCAACAACATCCAGACCCAAATATTGATTGCGCGCGATCTCCCCAGCCAGAGCCCGTCCGATCTTTCCCGCCCCGATAATAAGGACATGCTGATTGTTGAATCCTTTTGCAACCCGACGGCGGACCAGATACCGTTTCGAGAGACGCCAGCCGATCAGCATGACAAAAAGGGAGGAGGTCTGGATAATAAAGACCTCCCGGGAGAATATCTTGATCTGGAGAAAAAAGACTGCTGCCGCTGCCGGCAGGAGCGCCAGGACAATCGCCTTTCCGGTCAGAATCGCCTCGTCCAGATAAGAGATCGTTCGATCGGTAGTATAAAGATTATACATCCGGAGTAAAAGAAGGAGGAGGATTCCCCAGAAGAGGAAGACCAGCGAATGCTGTCCCAGGTCGGGGAGCCAGAGAGCCTCGAAGCTTCTCCGGATACTTAATTGCTGGAAAGCATCCGGATTGTATTTAAAAATATAAGGGAGATAGAGACAGAGAACGATCATGAGCAAATCGATAATAAGATAGATAATATACATCGCCGATTTCAATGAATTAACGCCCTCCGGTTGTTAGTCCAGTTCTGAACAATGACCACCACAATTTGTTTAATCAATACCGGTAGAACTACTAATATCCCCTTTTATTTCTCAAAGAAACCTTATTTTTCTCCATCGCCTGAGATATTAATCAGGGGAGAAATATAAGACGCAGGGATTAGTCTTCCTCCAGCAAGCGATTAATAGTATTTATCAGGCTGCTTCTTTCTTCGGTAAATTGCGGGAGAAAAGTGGATTGATCGTCTCCTGCCCGATAGCAACGCCGGACGGTATCTTTCAGATCCTGCAGCCCGTCCGGATATAATACCAAGCCACTAGCTTTCAGACGGTTGGCCAGCTGGAGTTGGTGATTATCGACATGCTCACGGTATTGCTTCAACCGGGGAAAAACAATCGGTTTTTTATTGTTAATCAGGCAAAGAAGTATACTCCCCACTCCGGCGTGGGTGATTACCAAATCAGCGATCCGGATGTGCTGGGTCATATCTTCGAAGCCGGTATATGTACAACACTTCCCGCTTCGGGGCATATAATTCGAGTTCCCGATCTGGAAGAAGATCTCATCCTTTTCAATCTCCATCCCGAGGAGAATATTGTCCACGCTGGAAATCATCCGGTCAAATATATACTGGCTATAGCCAACGGTGATAAAGATCATATTACCCTTCCCGCGTAAACGGCCCTTTTATATTTGTCGGGCAGGTCTTCCCATTGCACCAGAAAGTGATGGGCGATAAAATACACAAGTCTCCCGGAGAGAGAGAGATCCTCAATCCTGGTCATGGACTCAATGTAGATTGTCTTTACTCCCAGCAGACGCGCCATATAAATAAAGGAGACCCCTACCCCGGCCCCGGTACTGACCAGATGGGTGGGCTTCTCCCGGGTAATAATCTTAGCGGCCAGAAATAGGTTCTTAATAAAATTCTTCACGCTCCGGTTAGTCGGGTAGAAGGCCCAGTAAATTTTTTCTGATTTGAGCAGAATCTTGGCGTCCTCGGTGGGGAAGGTAACCCAAAAACGGGGATGATCCCTGAAGCAATCCCGCAAACGGAAGAGCTGGAAGAGATGGCCCCCTGAAGAACATACCAGAGCAATTTTATCTGAATTTTTCATATCTCACATTCTCTACAAAGAATATATCCTCGAGAGGATATTTTCAACTAAATAAGGTTCTACTGAAGCGATCGCGTTAACCGGAAGATATAGATCGGGCCTCGCGATCACTTCTTCCACCGCCTCGGCTAGTTTTTCCGGGTCATCAGTTGGGACCACCCGGCCGGAAAAACCATCCTCTACCACATTACCCATCTCTCCGGCATCGGTAACCACCGCCGGCAGGCCACAGTTCATCACTTCCAGAAGAGAGATTGGCATCCCTTCAAAAGCAGAAGTTGAAATATAGACAGCGCAAAAGTTAGCTATCCGGGCAATCTCTTCCTGATCCCGGCGCCCCAATAATAAAACCTCATCCCGCAAATTATGCTTCCTGATCAGTGAAGATATGGTTCTCTCCAATGGCCCCTCCCCGATTAAGATAAGTTTGAGGTTATTATCATGGCGATGGCAGATCCGGAAAGTATTTATGAGGAGGGGGAAATTTTTCGGCTCGACGAAACGGCCCACGAAGAGGATTAATTGTACTCGGGGGGAAAGCCGATTCCGGGCGCAGAAATGGTCTCTCAGGACCTGAATCCGATCAGACGTTCTCCGGTAAAATATATGCCGGTTCAGGCCAGTCGGCAGGAAGGTAAATTTCTCTTTCCATTCCGGGAATCGTCGCCGGTAAAATTCCAGCCCTTCCCGGCTCACACAGTAGACCCACTTCATATCCCGTAGAATGACTTTTTCAAGGGAAAAATAGGCTCCCGTGAGTCTTCTCCACTTGCTGGCCGAATAAGCGCCGCCCAGCTGGCGGGGATTGCTGTGGACAAAGTAAATCCGGCGGTTTTTCTTCTTCAGGAAGGGGAGCGCGCACTCCGGCCGGTGAAAATGAAGAACGCTATCGCCCGCGGCACGATCTATCGCGCGATAGTAGAAGATTATCTTAAGCATAAAAGTGAGCCCGAGGGGTATGAGGGGTTTTCGCTCAAACCCGGGGACGTACTGGACGGGGAAGAACTGGAATTCCCGTCCTCCAATCGAACAGGAGTGCCACCGGCCGGTGGGTAATGATCTTCGGTCAGTAGTTATCCCTACCAGCCTCAGCTTGAAGTTGGGAGGAGCAAAACGGATGAAATCCCTGATCAGGGTTCCGATGCCCCCGATCTTCATGCCGCCCGGATCCGCCGGATGAATGATAGTGACCGCTGTCTTTTTCATAGAACTTAGCGCTTCGCGCTAACTTTTGGTAGCCGCACCCTTTAGGGTGCGCAATAAACGCAGGCTAAAGCCTGCGGCTACCTTTTTAACTACATTTATTGAAATTCCGATACAGGAACTT
>Ga0180435_10005378_pt1 | contig 12482 bp, 9 predicted proteins | sample SS_ome_3_FD_132467 | JGI IMG/M metagenome (GOLD analysis project Ga0180435, IMG submission 132467) | Hypersaline lake sediment archaeal communities from the Salton Sea, California, USA - SS_3_S_1 metaG | ecosystem: Environmental > Aquatic > Non-marine Saline and Alkaline > Hypersaline > Sediment... | reverse complement strand
AATAAAGGACGGAAAGCCAATCAGACGAACCGGAAGCTGTTCATGTTCATATTGTTTTAGCAATTCAATGCATCCGAAAAGGTCAAATTCATGCGTGCCTTCTCCGGTGAGCCTCAGAACGTAATTTATATCATGTGCCGGGGCATACTTTGTCAGGAACTTACTTGTATTGGTGGTTCCACGCGTCGAACCCTCTTCAGGTTCATAGTTACTCACGAGGTAATTCGTTTCAGTGTCGGGATTGAACCAGCCGAAATGCTCGTAAACGTAATCCACCATCCGCCGGCTGGCAGATATCGACCAATGGTCAAAGAACATCTGGCTCTTTTGCCCCATGGTACCTGATGAAGTGAGGGTGATCTCAATATCCTTCTCCTCAACGGAGCGAACGCTGTGTGTTTTGAAAAAATTAGCATGGATGAAGGGGACCTTCTGAAGGTCGTTCATGTCTTTCAGCATATCCGGGCTGAATTGCTCCCTGTCGAGCAGGTTTTTATAAAACTCACATTTGCCGTAATGCCATCGGATGATCTCCCGCATAGCTTCGAGGAAAAGGCGATCCATTTCCTCTCCTGTACAGTAAGGCTCCCTGGTATCACACAATTGCTGCACGTATGCAAGTGTATGCGGATCAGGAACGCTAAGTTTTTCAGAATCAGGCATATTTTGTTTATTTGAATCGATTGTCGATTATGCGTTTTATTTTCCCGGTGCGTGGATTTGCCTCCAGTTGTTCAGGGCTGATCCATTCTATACTGACCGGATGTACTCCGTGTATGGCAACCTCCTCTTCGAGTTCCGGGCGTTCGGCATAAATGGTGGCCAGTAGATGGTCTTCCCAGGTTTTCTCAGCATGGGAAGGATCATCCAGCGCAATGCGTAGTGTAAGTTTGTCAAGCTTTCCAATATGGTCGATTACCATCTGAAAGTTTACCGCATGAAAAATATCCTGCATTTTATGCAAAATGTTATGGAAATTGTCGACGTACATGGTGACCACCCCGATACGGGCACCTTCTTCTGACCGTCCCAGGATCCTGAACTTTCTGTTCCGGCTTCCTACTTCCTCTATCCATATGCCCTTGTCTCCCGCCGGGTAACGGATAATGGGCATCAGCAGGCGGGAAAGGTTAGTAGTAAGTATGCGACCTTCTTTTCCGGGTTCATCTATGGGTTCTCCGCTTTCTTCATCAACGATCTCGATAATATTGTAACCGTCGAATACCCTGTGTTCATTGAACCCGCATTCTTCATCGATAAATCCCAGCAATCCACCGTCAACACTGGCATAGCCCACGGAAAAGATGCGTATGCCGGGGAATACTTCCTGCATCAACGCCCGCTGGTCTTCATACATGGTTTCACCACCAAAATATAATTTCTCGATCGAAAGTCCTGTAATACCTTTATTTCGGATATATTCTGCCAGGTTGATCAGTTGAGTGGGTACGCCCAGAAGTGTGTTGATCCTGAAATCTTTCATTTCCCTGCTGATAAATTCCATGGGGGCGGCACCGGAGATGGGAAACAACATAACATTTACAGGGCAGCGTTGCAGGCTGTCGTGGAGGAAGAGGAAACTGCTGTAAAGTTCACCTGCATAAAAGAGATTCGCAATGCGATCGCCGGTCTCGAGCTTTCCTTCAGCCAGGTGTAAACCAAAAGTGCCGGTCATGGTTTCCCATTCTTCCCTGCTGTAAACCGAAAACTTCGGCTTGCCCGTGGTGCCCCCGCTTTTGAAAATGATGCCATCATGCATTTCACCGGTAAGCAAACGATTGTTGGCCAGGCTGTTGTATTCCCAGAAATCTTTTTGTACAACCGGGGGCAGATCTTTCAGTTGCCAGCCCTTTTCCGGCACATCCCTGTATAATTCTTTATAGTATGGCGAGAGGGAACGTGCAAGTGATACAATGGTCTCAATGGGGTAGGTTTTCATGCTTTTTGTGAGATCAGTTTACATTCAAAGATAAAGAATAAGTTGTAATTTTGCCATCCGCAAACCCAGGATCAAAAAAGAAAAATACAGTTAGAATGGAACGTACTGATTTTCAAAAGAGCATACTCGCAGGTATCCCGGCTGAATTACCTGCTAAAAGGGAATACGATGCCGGTGTCAGTCATGCACCGCTGAGAAAGGAAATCCTCGACGAGCGTGAGAAGAAGCTTGCGCTGAAAAATGCGCTCCGGTATTTCAGTCAGGAGCATCATACAGTTCTGGTAGCGGAGTTTGCAGAGGAACTTGAAAAGTACGGACGCATTTACATGTACCGTTTCCGGCCCACCTATGAGATGAAAGCCAGGCCTATCGATGAATATCCTGCAAAATCGAAACAGGCTGCTGCCATCATGCTGATGATACAGAATAACCTGGATCCTGCAGTGGCACAGCATCCCCACGAACTGATCACTTATGGCGGAAATGGGGCCGTATTCCAGAACTGGGCTCAATACCTGCTTAGCATGCAATACCTGGCAGAGATGAGCGATGAGCAAACACTGGTCATGTATTCGGGTCACCCGCTCGGGCTTTTCCCTTCACACAAAGATGCACCCCGTGTTGTTGTGACAAACGGCATGGTCATACCAAATTATTCAAGCCCTGATCACTGGGAGAAATTTAATGCCCTTGGTGTGTCGCAGTATGGCCAGATGACAGCCGGATCGTATATGTATATCGGCCCGCAGGGCATTGTACATGGCACTACTATCACCGTATTGAACGCCGGCCGCAAGCTACAGGACGGTGGTTCCGGGCTTGGTGGGAAAGTGTTTGTTTCTTCCGGCTTAGGGGGTATGTCTGGCGCCCAGGCCAAAGCAGCTGTCATCGCAGGTGCTGTTGGCGTAATTGCTGAGATCAACCCTGCCGCAGCAGTGAAACGACATGAACAGGGCTGGGTGGATGAACTTTATGATAATCTCGACCATCTGATAGACAGGTTGCAGAAAGCCGTTGCAAATAAAGAAGCTGTTTCCCTGGCTTACCAGGGTAATATCGTTGATCTCTGGGAGGCTTTTGCCGAGAGAAATGTCCATATCGACCTGGGCTCAGACCAGACCTCGTTGCACAACCCCTGGGCTGGAGGATATTATCCTGCCGGGATGAGTTTCGGGGAATCGAACGAGATGATGGTCAGAGATCCGGAGCGCTTCAGGGAAAAAGTGCAGGAGTCGCTCTGCAGGCAGGTAAAGGCGATAAACACCATGACCGCAAGAGGCATGTATTTCTTCGATTACGGTAATGCTTTTCTGCTGGAGTCTTCAAGGGCCGGAGCGGATATCATGAAAGATGACGGCACCTTCAGGTATCCATCGTATGTACAGGATATTATGGGCCCCATGTGCTTCGACTATGGGTTTGGTCCCTTCAGATGGGTTTGCACTTCCGGTGATCCCGCTGACCTGGCCACCACCGACCGCATTGCAGGCGATATCCTTGAAGAGATGGCTGCGGAAGCACCCGCCGAGATCAGCCAGCAAATGCGTGATAACCTGCGCTGGATCCGCCAGGCAGAAGAAAACAAGCTGGTGGTTGGTTCTCAGGCACGCATTCTTTATGCCGACTGTGAAGGCCGAACACGTATTGCAGAAGCATTCAACAATGCGATCAAAAACGGTGAGGTTTCTGCTCCTGTGGTGCTCGGACGAGACCATCACGATGTTTCGGGTACCGATTCCCCCTTCCGTGAAACATCCAATATCTATGACGGGTCGCAGTTCACTGCCGACATGGCTATACAAAATGTCATCGGCGACGGTTTTCGCGGAGCGACCTGGATTTCCATACATAACGGAGGAGGCGTCGGCTGGGGTGAAGTGATCAACGGTGGTTTCGGTATGGTGCTGGATGGCAGCGAAGATGCCAACAGGAGGCTTACAAGCATGCTGCACTGGGATGTAAACAATGGTATTGCCCGCCGCAGCTGGGCGCGCAACGATGAAGCCGTATTTGCCATCAAACGTGCAATGGATGATGAGCCTATGCTGAAGGTTACGCTCCCGAATATGGTGGATGATACGATAATATAAACATTGTCGCCATTGTCGCCATTGTGGCCATTGTGGCCATTGTCTCACTGTTTCACCGTTTCATTGTTTCACTGTTTCGAGTGTCAAGTCTCGAGTCTCGGAGTTTTTTAGTATCTTTGTTTATCCTCACATCTAAAAATGTGAATATATCATATAGGTGTAGGCTCAGTTCAAACCAAAACCCTAATTAATGAAAGTTCTCGTACTGGGAGCGGGCATTTCAGGACACACCGCTGCCGCATTTCTTAAGAAGAAGCTGGGGAAGAAACATGAAGTGATCGTGGTATCACCCAGCCAGTATTATCAATGGATCCCCTCAAACATCTGGGTTGGTGTTGGACGGATGAACGTTGACCAGGTCAGGTTCAAGCTGCAAAAGGTATATAAACGCTGGGGTATTATCTTCAAGCAGGCCAAAGCGGTAAGCATACATCCGGAAGGGGATGCTGAACTTTCATCCGGTTTTGTGACCATTGAATACACTTCGGAAGACAAGGCCGGTACACTGGAAAAGGTAGCCTTTGATTACCTGGTAAATGCAACTGGGCCGAAGCTGAACTTCGAAGCAACCGAAGGCCTCGGCCCTGGAAAGAATACGGTATCTGTATGTTCATACAGCCATGCTGCCGAAGCCTGGGAAGCACTCAATAGCTGCATGGAAAAAATGAAAAAGGGGGAGAAGCAGCGTTTTCTGATCGGTACAGGCAGCCCGACTGCAACATGCCAGGGAGCAGCCTTTGAATATGCCCTCAATATTGCATTTGAATTGAAACGCAAAAAACTGGATCATCTGGCTGAGATCACCTGGATCTCCAACGAGTATGAACTGGGTGACTTTGGCATGGGGGGTGCCTTTGTGAAAAGAGGCGGATACGTTACGCCGACCAAGGTCTTTACCGAGTCGGTTTTTGCCGAAAACAATATCAACTGGATCAAACGTGCCGGGGTGTACAAGGTTGAACCCGGTGTTGCTCATTATGAAACCCTTGATGGCGAATATAAGACAGCTGAATTTGATTTTGCCATGCTGATTCCCGCATTCTCGGGCCATGACATTAAAGCTTTTGATAAGCAGGGTGAAGATATCACCTCGAAGGTGTTTGCTCCAAACAAGTTCATGAAGTTTGATGCCGTCTACGTGCAGAAGCCTTTCGAGGAATGGAGCATCAGCGACTGGCCACAGACATATCAGAATCCGGCGTACGGGAATATGTATGCAACGGGTATTGCATTTGCACCCCCGCATTCAATTTCAAAGCCGATGAAGTCAAAGAATGGCACACCCATATTTCCGGCACCACCTCGCACAGGTATGCCCTCAGGGGTGATCGGGAAAGTTGTAGCCCAGAACATTGCTCACCAGATCAAACGCGGACATACCGACCACAAGCATACTGCAAATATGGGCCGGATGGGGGCAGCATGTATCGTTTCTGCCGGATTCAGCATGACCAAAGGTCTGGGAGCAACCATGACCGTGTCGCCCGTAGTGCCCGACTGGAACAAGTACCCACAATGGGGCCGTGATATTAAAGGAACGGTAGGAGAGATCGGTCTTGCAGGACACTGGATCAAGTTGTTCCTGCACTATATGTTCCTGCACAAGGCGAAAGGCTATCCGTTCTGGTGGCTGCTGCCTGAATAAAAGCAAGTATAGAATAATATTGAACAAGATATGAGCGAGCAAAAAGTAATACGGGTATATAAAGACGAGTTCTATCCGCCCGTCCCAACGAAGAGAACCAAACGCATGAGGACTAACTTTCTGATACAGGCCTATAATTTCCTTCGCCTGAACTTTAAGATCATGCGTATCGTTGTGAAAGGGCATTCATGAGTTCCGACTTGCCTGCCTGCCGGCAGAGTGCCGGCTACTGATTTGATTGTATCAAGTTTCAAGTCTCAAGTCTCGAGTTTAATAAGTCGTTAATAAGTTTTCCTCTATACAGGGAATGGATTTTTCTATATTTGGCGCATGGACATTTCGGATATCAGACGGGAACTTGCCGGCAAGGTGAAGACCATCCCCCCAATAGGCAAAATATTAAAATTCAACCTCGACGGAAGCTACATTGTCATTGACGGAAGCGGCGATGAGAATCTGATGCGTGATGCAGATGAGGATGCGAACTGCACCATCACCATGAGTGTTGAGACCTACCTCAAATTACAGCGGAAAGAGATTAAACCTATGATCGCAACCCTTACCGGAAAACTGAAAGTTAAAGGTGATATCGGCCTTGCACAGAAACTAAAACAACTGATGTAGTTTATGAGTAAACCTCCATCACTCCGTGTGCAACGCACTTCCCTGCTGAATATCATCAACGGAACAGGCTATGCCTTAAGAAAGGTCAGACTGGACCCATTTAAGATGAATGCCGAAAGGATCATAGCCAGGGCAAGGAAAAAAGCTGACTTTATCGGCAGCCTGCCCAAAGCTGAAGAAGGTTTACGCAAGCTGGTATATTCCATCAACAATGAATCAGGTGCAAATCCCTTTGGTTCTCTTGCTGTAAAGGGTTTGATCGAAAGGTTGCTTTATGGCAGATACATGATTGAGAAGGAGATGGCCTCCAAACCCTGGATAGAGGAACAGAAAATTGAGCAGCCGGTATTTATAATCGGTATGCCCCGCACAGGAACTACTATCCTTCACGCCATGATACATGAGGACCCCAACCACCGTTCACCGCTGGCATGGGAATGCCTTCTGCCATATCCGGCAGCTACACCGGAAACTTACCATCACAATGCACAGCTCAGCACCATTGAAAAAGAATTCAGCCAGCTATTCAAACTTGTCCCTGATTTCAAGCGTAAGCATTATATGGAGGCCGATGCACCCCAGGAATGCCTTGGTATTACAGCCCTGGATTTTAATAGCTTCCAATTTTCGGCACAACTTTACCTGCCCTCGTATATGAATTGGTTTTTCGAGGAATCGGATATGCTTGGTACCATGCGTTTCCATAAGCGCTTTCTTCAGTATCTGCAGTCGGGTGGAGTAAAAGGGGAACGATGGCTGCTGAAAACACCCGTACACCTGATGAGGTTGCCGGAACTTTTTGAGGTTTACCCTGATGCCAGGATCATTATGACACATCGCGAACCTTCTGCTATCGTGAGCTCAACTTCCAGCCTGATCACATCGGTAAGAACACTATACAGTGACAATGAAGACCCGAATGTGAGCGGAAGGGAACAACTGGAAACCTGGAGCAAGTATTTCGACCGTTTCATTGAAAGCAGAAAAAGACTGAATAAGGAAGATCAGATCATTGATCTTAAGTTTGAAGAATTTGTGAAAGATCAGGTAGGGTTAGCAAGGCAGATCTATGATCATTTCGGCTGGGAACTGTCTGAGGATACGGTGAAAAAATTCCTTGAGTTTCTGAGAAATAATCCCAAAGACAAACATGGTAAACATGAATACAGGCTGGATGACTTCGGGCTGGAAGAGGATGAGGTGAACCGCTTGTTCAGCACATATCTTGATTTTTACAAACAATTATAAACTAACTTCATGGAGTATAAAAGCAAAGCGGCAATGGAGCGTTTGCTGGACGTGATTAAGAATGCCGACAATACATTTCTTGACCCGGAAAAAGTCATTGATGAGCAGGGCAGGGTTGATGGTTACCAGCATATCTTTCATCTGCTTCGCACTGCAATTGATTTTTATCTTTTCAACGATCCGATGCGGCCTGATTTTATGCTGCTGGCCAACCCTTATCACAAGGTACTTGGCGACAATGTGGATTCAGTGTACTATTTTACCCAGGTCAGGAGCGACCAGGAATATGTGATCCGGGGACAGCGCTATGACAGCTGCTATCTCTCATTTTGCCTTTATGGCGGGCAGCCGGACGGAGAGCTTGCAGATCGGGTGACACAGAATGTTAACCACAGGGATATCGAGTTTGAGGAAGATGGCAGCTTCGAGATCAAGTTCACACCTAATCCGGAGGGTAAGAATGAATTTAAACTCGATGAGGATGCTGTTACCCTGTTTACCAGGGAGTATTTCTTCGACAGACCCAACAGCCGTGAAAGCGACCTGAGCATTGAAAACCTCTGCGAACATGAATCTGCAGTCCCCCTTAGTGATGAACAGCTCGCCCATCGTATAAATGTGATGGCTACCTTTTTCGAACAAAATACCTGGATCGCACCGCTTCCTGTGGATTTCCCGCTGAATGATTTCCTGCCTCCTTTTGCCTTTGAAGCCGACCAGGGGGGATGGGGTACGGTTGATAATATCTATTGCTTTGGCAGGTTCCGCCTGGAGAAAAACCAGTACATGAAGATCCGTTTTACCTCGCCAGAATGTTGTTACTGGGGCATTCAAACCTGGAATTTCCTGATGCAATCGACCAACTACCGGGATTACAAGGTTTGCATTAATCAGGGAAACGCCAAACCCAACGAGGATGGAAGTTATACCATTTATCTTTCGCACGAGCCTATGCTAACTGAAAACTGGATCAGCACGGCCGGCTACAAGGAGGCCATCGTGTTTTGTCGCTGGTTACTGGCGGAGGAGATGCCGGAACAACCTACGGTTGAGATAAAAGATTTTGAATAGGGTTGCCAACCTTAATAAGGTTGGCAACCCTATGGTCTAACGCGCTACGGTAATTCGCCTGGTCAATACCTGCTCATTCACCACGATTTGCGCAAAGTAAATCCCGTTCTCCAGCTTTTCCCCGCTGATACGGATGGTTTTTTCACCTGCTGGATGGATCCCCTCATCTGACTGGTATATCAACTCACCCAGGATGTTATACAGATTTACCTTTATCTGGCTGAGCTGGTTTGTGCTCACCACAATATTGGTATAATTGCTGAATGGGTTGGGATAAATCCTGGCATCAATTTCAACTGAGGGCTCTTCTATTCCTGTAAGATCATCTGTTTTGAAATCAGTCGCCAGGCTGTTGCCGAAATCATCTACACCACGGAGGATAACCGTACTTCCACCATAGAAAAGGGCAAAAAACTTTCCGTCCAGTCCGTTTCCACCAGCATCGTAAAAATAGAACTGGTAACAGGCATTATCTTCCAGTTCAAAAGACTCCTCAATAATTCCGCCGGCGTTGGAGTAGGGACCTCCTGAGTATATTACATTGCCCAGGTCATCAAGAAGTTCCCATGTAGTTTCTTCTGGATGATCGTCGAGCATGATCATCAGGCCTATGTCGTTTGGTACTGTTTCCGGTTCATGAATATCGCTAATGATCGAATCATTGAAAAGGAATCCGTCGGGATTACCATTCGGGTTTTCGGCAAACAAACGTACGTCATTGATCTCTTCAGCCGGAAAGGACATGGTAGCAAGGTCAATCGTCGTTGTTTCCATAAAAGCAAGATTGCCTGTCCAGTCGAACGTGCTAAGCTCTGTACCATTTGCAACACATTTAAGTGTAAATGATGTCAGGTTCTCATTCCCCTGGTTACGGATTTCAATTGATGGGCTGATCATTCCGGCGCAAAGCTCCTCGGGCAGGTTACTGACCCTGGTTACTGACAGGTCATGGTCTTTTATGCCACCAAAGTCCATTAAACTGATCTTGCTGGCATTAAGCACTTCCCTTGTAGTATAGTTTTGCAGGAACACCACCAGTTCGCAATGTTCGGTATCCCATTCCGGGTCAAGCGAGAAATAAAAGTTCTGTTGTATAGTATTGCCATCGGAAAAGTCAAGCTGTAAGCCATTTGGTGATGGTATATTCACACGATTCACGAAATTCAGGTGTGTCATTCCCCACCAGGTTTGCTGGATCTCCGATTCAGTCACGGTGCAGAATAAGCGGATATCATCAGCCGTATAAGTATCTACCATTTCAATGGTAACATCCACGTTGAAATCAATCAATCCTGACGAGCTGCCTTGAATATCAATAGAAAACGAAGAAGGAACATCTATCCTCTGATTGTAGCGGTTGAGGTATTGAGTATAATTGCTGGAGCCGGCACTTCCACCTCCGACATACACCAGCTGTCCGTCGAAGATGGTTGTCGGGTAGGACTGCACTCCGTAATACGAATTCCGGGCACTGGAAGATGGGTTTTCATAGGCATCACCTCCGTGGTTTTCAATGATGGCTACATCATGACCATTAGCGGCCATCTCATCGGCACCGTTTGCGGCTGCAGGACATGCAGAGCACCATGTGCCTGTAGTGATCTCCATCAATACTTTATCGCGCTGTATCTGCTGAGCAGTAAGGAAGCTCATTGTAAACATCAGAGCAAAAAGAGTTGTACATATTCTTTTCATAGGATTGTCATTTTTAGTTCTTTAGTCGTATATTCTGGGTCTCGCAAAGGTAAACTAAATTAATTTGCTTATCGATATATTTGAATATTTTGAATTAATAAACGTTTAACGGCCTTTCCGTTCCAGTTTTATTATTAATTTTGTAATCAGTTAAAATAATAACAAATAAACAATATTATGAAGAAACTCTTACTCTTATTATCAGTCATGCTGGTTTCTGCGGCCTTATTCAGCCAGGCGAGCCTGTTAACCACCTGGGAATTTGGCCCTACCAGCTTTGCACCATCCATCACCTTTAACGGAGCACCGACTGACGGAGAAATCGTCAGCCATATCAGGGTGACCAACATCGGAACTGAACCCGTTACCGTGAAGGTTGCAAGGGTCATACTGGACCAGGTTGAGAATACAAAGCATAACTTTTGCTGGGGAGGCTTATGTTATGGCCCAACAGTAGATACCTCAGGCGCAGCAGAGACTATCCAGCCCGGGGCCTTCAGTGATGAATTTTCCGGCCATCTTATTCCCATGGGAACATTTGGTATTTCTGCCGTGCAGTACACTTTCTTTGATGTTGATAACCCGGCTAATGCAGTTTCGGTTACCGTACTGTACAATACCATGTTCAGCCTGAGCATGGAGGGAAATGATTCTACAAACACAAGTGTACTTACCGGTATTGTAGATGACCCGATTCACGGTATGATCAAGGTACATAACCATCTTCCCATGGACCTGAACCTGCTAACGTTCAGGCAGCCCGTATCCATAGTAGATGGCTCAGTAAACTGGATGTGGTTCGGTGGTAATGAATACGATGCTACGGTGGACACTACCGGTGTGAATGTTATTCCGGCAAGTACTACTGACGAATCCTTTAAAATGTACTATGATGCTGATGGTAACGTAGGTACATCTCAGATTATTTACGTGTTCTCGGATCCGACAAACCCGAGCAATTATGCACTTTACTGGATCCATTTCGATGCTCAACCTTCAGCTATCGGTGAAGATATCCTGGCGAAAACCACATTCTCGCCTGCATACCCAAATCCGGCCGAAAGTTTTGTGTCATTCAATTATGATATTCCGGATGAAGTAAATCAGGCAGAGATCATCATTACTAACCTGCTTGGTGCGGTGGTTTATGAAGGGTCCCTGAGTGGATTTAACGGAACCAAGCGTATTGATGTTTCCAATCTTACCGGAGGCATTTACTTCGCAACGCTCAAACTTGATAATGAAGCAGCATTGTCGCAAAAGATACTGGTTCAATAGGAACCTCCTCCAATCTGAAAAGAAAAACCTCCGCTGTTACCAGCGGAGGTTTTTTTTTCTCATTTCTCATTTCACATTGAGCATTTCACATTTCTCACGGTATGTATCATGTTCCATGCTATGGTACATGCGAAATGCTCAATGCTAAATGTTAAATGATTCTTTTATTCTTTCGACGTAGTCCAGTTTCTCCCATGCGAAGAAGCTTACTTTCTTTTTATACGTTTTCTGGTGCCCGTTGGAGTAATCACCCCTGTTCGCAGGATTGTAATACACATCGATTTCTTCTTCAAAGGGTTCACGGCCGAAATGGCCATAGGAGGCAGTCTTCTTAAAGATCGGGTTTTTGAGCCCGAAGCGCTTTACGATGGCGTGAGGCGTGAGGTCAAATACCCTGTCGAGAATCTTTGCTATCTCACCGTCGGAAAGGATATTTCCCTTCTCATCCTTTACCCTGGCAGTGCCAAAAGTATTCACAAACAATCCAACGTGTTCTTTTCGTCCGATGGCATAAGCAACCTGTATCAGCGCTTCTTCTGCAACACCAGCTGCAACAAGGTTTTTAGCTATATGCCTGGTTGCATATGCCGCTGAGCGGTCAACTTTCGAGGCATCTTTTCCACTGAATGCACCGCCTCCGTGGGCACCTCTTCCACCGTATGTATCCACTATGATCTTCCGGCCCGTAAGCCCTGTATCACCATGAGGCCCGCCAATAACAAACTTACCTGTCGGATTTACAAAAAGTTTGAAATCACCTTTGAAAAGCTTCTTTACATTTTCGGGAACATCTTTACTTCGTTTTACCCTTGGAATAAGTATTTTCCGGATATCATCTTCAATCTTTTGAAGCATGCTTTCATCATCCGGACCAAAGTCGTCGTGTTGAGTT
>Ga0180435_10005377_pt1 | contig 12482 bp, 12 predicted proteins | sample SS_ome_3_FD_132467 | JGI IMG/M metagenome (GOLD analysis project Ga0180435, IMG submission 132467) | Hypersaline lake sediment archaeal communities from the Salton Sea, California, USA - SS_3_S_1 metaG | ecosystem: Environmental > Aquatic > Non-marine Saline and Alkaline > Hypersaline >... | reverse complement strand
TTCATTCATCCTATTTTGGACTTGACCCGCTATAGGCCGAGCCCTATACTCTCCGTCAGCCAGGCCTCCAGCGTGAACTGGTCGTTTTATTTCAGTTTTCTCTCTAAAATGCAAACCTAAATCATCAGGGGGTCTTACTCTGAAGTAGTATGAGTAAGGGATTTGAATGATGTGGCTTGGAGAAGATCTGGCAGTCATGGAGCAGCTCCTTTCCCACTGGTACACTGTATCACTTTAATAATTTCAAAGTATACCAGGGATGTGGATTCTGCCCTATTTTTTGGAAAAACGCTAATTTTGGCGATTTTACAAAATTATAAAACTGAGGTAAAACAGGAAGTTATAAAAGAAGTGGTGCCGAAGGGGAGACTCGAACTCCCACTGGGAAACCCCAACTAGACCCTGAACCTAGCGCGTCTACCAGTTCCGCCACTTCGGCACATCTGGATGGACAAGAATCCATCTCCCGTCAACGCATGGCGCGTGTGAAACAAAACAAAAAGAGATTGATTCAATTCATAAGATGCTATAGGTATATCTTTTCATTTTTGATGTCAAGCAATAATTGCTGATGCGTGACCCAATGGAACTAATTGAAAAACTTGAAGATATTGAAAAGCCTTTTCCAAATGCCGTCATAACTATCGGTAATTTTGACGGCGTCCATATCGGGCACCAAGCCCTCTTCCATGAAGTCATCGAAAAAGCCGACATATTGGGCGGGACAGCCCTTGCCATGACCTTCGAACCTCATCCGATTCGGGTTCTTAAAGATAATGGGCACCCGCCGCTTCTGACACCCTTTGCCCAAAAGGTTGAGTTGATTGCAAAATCAGGTATCGACACGCTCATCAGGATCCCTTTCACCCGTGAGTTTGCAGCTATTACGGCCAAGGAATTTGTTTTGGATATCCTCCTGGGCCGTATCGGCACACAGGTCGTTGTCGCGGGAAAGGATTACACTTTCGGGAAAAACCGGGAGGGCAACCTCAATCTCTTAAAATCCTTTGCCGAAGCATTCGACTTTGAGGTCGATGTCGTTGACTGGGTCCCAATATCGAAAAACATATTGTCCCGCATCAGCAGTACACGTATTCGAGAGATGCTCCTGGAAGGACACGTTCATGAGGCACGCCAGCTGCTGGGACGGTATTATCAAATCAGCGGCAACGTGGTTCCGGGACGAAACAGGGGCGGCAAACTATTGGGATTCCCAACTGCAAATATACAGCTGAAGGAAGAGCTCTGTCCAAAAACGGGAATCTATGCCGTCAAGGTCGACTGCTTAGGGAAAAAACATCAAGGCGTCGTGAATATCGGGTATAGCCCCACCTTTGAGGATCAAGACTTCACCATCGAAGTTCACATCTTGGACTTCAACGCCGATATTTATGGCAAGCCGATCCGTGTCAGCTTTATCGAACGCATCCGGGATGAAATCAAGTTTTCAGACATTGCCCAACTTTCCAGCCAAATCGCAAGGGATGTAATGAAAGCAAGAGAGATCCTGAGCTGACCTCAAGTTTGCAGCGCCGGCGCAACCCGGACACATCACGGCAACAAATAGAGAGACGTTATTGGGTAATATGAAAAAAAAGGTCCTTCTGTCACTTTTTCTGGGTGTCCTTTTATCGATAGGCGGCTTTTATCTCGCCTTTCGAAATGTCCCGGCAAGAGATATTTTGCAATACCTGAGCCGCATCGACTACATATGGGTTCTGCCGTCCTTTGCCTTGATTTTGCTAAGTTTTATTTTGCGTGTGGTAAGATGGATGGTCATACTGGCCCCCTTTAAAAAGATCGACTTCTGGTCAGGCTTTCACCCACTCATGATCGCATTTACCATCAACTGTATATTGCCCGGTCGTGCCGGCGAACTGGCCCGGCCTGCGATTCTTTATAAAAAAAACCAAGTCCGCTATTCAACGGGGTTGGCAACCGTCGCCATGGAAAGGGTTTTTGACATGGTCCTCATCATCGGTCTGTTTCTGATGGTCTATCCATGGCTCGATTTCGATGCCAGCTTACAGCTGACGATTGGTGGTACTGTGTTGAGTCAGGAAACCTTAAACGCCATTGTATTGGGAATGTTTCAGCTCGGCATTCTGCTTATCCTCGGGATGATTGTGGTAAGCCTAGAATGGAGCCGAATGCTGATAAAGCGCGTGATGTTCAAAATGCCTACCCTGCTCTTTTTTACCGGAAAGCCTTTTAGAGAGAAGGTCTTCCGACTTGTGTGCAGCCCATTGGTAAAGATGATTGATCACATTGCCACGGGATTCGCGCTCATTCGCTCACCTGCCCGAATCCTCGCATGCCTGGGCCTTTCGATTATGATATGGGTCATTGCGGCGTTGTCTTACTACGTGTTCTCTCTGGGATGTCCCGGCATCGAGATCACCTTTTTTGAAATGGTCGCCGTGATGGTGATCATATGCCTTTTCATTGCAATGCCCTCGGTCCCCGGTTACTGGGGATTGTGGGAAGCCGGCGGTATTTTTGCCATGATGGTGTTCGGCATCGCCCGTAAAGAGGCCGCTGGTTTTACCTTGGCCAATCACGCCATGCAGGTCATCCCGGTTATCCTGATCGGATTTGGATCGGCCCTGGTAACCGGTGTCAACCTATGGAAAACCTCTTTTGAATCCAGATGAAATGCTTCTATCTCGAAGCCAGCCAGATACCCCCCCTAAAAAGTGTAGCTGAAACGCTATGTGTTGAAAAGCGCCAGGAAATGACTATTCTATAAACGTTGACCTTCAATTGGAAAAACGGTACATTTTTAAATGAACACGACATAGGATACACCATGGCCATACTCGATATCGTCACATACCCAGACAAGTTTCTCAAAAAACCAACCACACCGGTCGAAAACATCGACGGCGATCTTCAGCTGATAATCGATAATATGGAAGAAACCATGTATCAGGCCCCTGGCGTCGGGCTGGCGGCCATTCAGGTGGGCATTGATAAAAGCATGCTCGTTTATGATATTTCCCCTCCAGATGAAGGCCGAAGCTTAAACGCCCTGATCAATCCGAGAATTATCGAAAGCGAGGGGGATGTACTATCTGAAAATGAAGGCTGCTTGAGTGTACCGGAATATCGCTCTGACGTGAAACGCTTTGCCTCGATTTTGGTGGAAGGCTACGACCGAAATGAAAAACCACTTCGCTTCGAGGCACATGATTTTCTGTCGATTGTCCTGCAGCACGAAATCGACCACCTGAACGGCAAGTTATTTATTGATCGTATCAGCCCGCTCAAAAGACAGCTCTACGCAAGGCGTATTCAGAAACAGATCAAACGGAGAAGTTGACATCGAAACGATATCGTCACTCAAGGTCGTATTCATGGGAACACCTGAATTCGCCGTTCCCTCCCTTCAAGCGCTTCATGAAAGCCGCCATGAGGTCGTACTGGTTGTAACACAGCCGGACCGGCCCAGAGGACGCGGTCGCAAAATTATGCCCTCACCCGTAAAGGCGGCTGCCGCACGATATGGATATGCGCTTTTGCAGCCGCAGAGCGTCAGGTCCAGCAGTTGCCATGACATCATCTCGGAATTGAAGCCCGATCTTCTCGTGGTGGTGGCTTTTGGACAAATTCTGCCAGGCAGCCTGATGAATATTCCAAGGTTCAATGCCATCAACGTTCACGCCTCCCTGCTCCCCAAATACAGAGGTCCCGCGCCCATACAGTGGGCAGTTATCAACGGTGAAAAAGAAACCGGCGTCACAACCATGGCCATGGACACGGGGCTGGACACCGGTGACATTCTTCTGTTGCAGCCGGTAGAGATTCAGCCCAAAGATACCTCCACCACGCTCCACGACCGGCTGGCAGTAGAAGGGGCACGACTCTTGTTGGAAACCCTGGAATTGTTGATCGCCGGTAAGCTAAGGCCGGCCCCACAAGATCACAAGCATGCATCCTACGCGCCATTGCTGAAAAAAAAAGACGGTCACATCGACTGGAAGCTGCCAGGAAAGGATATCGAAAATTTCATCAGAGGCGTGACCCCTTGGCCTGGAGCCTTTACCTTTTGTGGGGACACGCGACTGAAAATTATAAAATCGAGATACATGGACAAAGAGACCCACAAAACACCCGGTACCGTACTCATGTCTTTTCCGGATGAAATGCTTGTCGCCACTGGCAAGGGGGCTCTTCTCATTGAACAAATTCAAGGCGCTTCCGGCAAATGTCTGGCAACCAAGGACTACCTGTGCGGATGCAGCATGGAACCCGGGACGCTCCTACAGTGAAAAAAGCCAGGGACAAAGCCCGCGAAGCCGCGCTGGAAATCCTCAACAGACGCGATGAACGTCAAGTGCCCGTCGACACCATTCTCGAGGACGTTACCTGTAACCGTCGATTATCAAAGCTGGACAGGGCCTTTATGAACGGTCTGGTATACGGCGTGCTCAGATGGCGAGGCAAGCTCGATTGGGTGATCAAACATTTCTCACATGTCAAAATAGGCCGAATCGATCCCAGCGTTCTGAATATTCTCCGAATGGGGCTCTTTCAAATACTTTACCTCAGTCGGGTTCCAGACGCCGCAGCCGTGAACACTTCTGTGGAATTGACCAAAGCTGCCGCGGATCTTCGTACTGTCAAATATGTCAATGCTGTATTGAGAAAAGCGAGTGCCGCGTACGAGGATGTCACCTTCCCCGATTTCAAAACAGATCCAGTGGCCGCCATTGCAGCATCAATGGCCTTTCCAAGATGGATCGTCCAACGCTGGGTCGAGCGTATCGGGCCCTTGGAGACCCGTCGCCTGTGTGAAGCGCTCAACATCATCCCCCCCATAACCGTCAGAACCAACCGTTTGAAAACCGATCGCGAAAGTCTGGTACACCTTCTTGAACATGAAGCGGCAGATGTGCAGGAAACGCCCCATTCACCGGATGGTGTTTCCTTTTTTCATCCCAAACTTCCGATCGCAAACCTAAGCACGTATCAAAAAGGATGGTTTCAGGTACAGGACGAAGCCGCACAATTGGTCACCGTTTACCTGGACCCGAAGCCCAATGAAACCGTCTTGGACGCCTGTGCCGGCCTGGGCGGAAAAACAGGACATATCGCCCAGCTCATGTCGAACCAGGGCCGCCTCATCGCCATGGACCGCGATCAGCAGAAATTGTCACGACTTCGGTCGGAAATGATGCATCTGGGCGTATCGATTGTCACCACCAACCATCACGATCTGACGATCCCTTTTGATAAAACACCTTCAAGAAGCTTCGACCGCATCCTGCTGGATGCCCCCTGCTCAGGATTGGGCGTTCTGAGACGGAATCCCGATGCCAAATGGGTGCCTGCCAAATCGCATCTCGATGCTTTTCGGCAACGGCAGATTACATTCATGCGGACGCTGGCCTCCCAAGTCAAAACAGGTGGCATCCTGCAGTATGTTGTCTGCAGCATGGAGCCAGAGGAAACCGAAGCGGTGGCATGCGCTTTTATTGAAAGTCATCCTAACTTTAGCGTAGACAAACCTGACGGCTCCCTATCTCCAACCCTCAGCCCATTTATCGACGGCAATGGCTTTTTCAGGACATATCCCCACACGGACAATATGGATGGTTTTTTTTCCGTCCGCTTTAAACGGATGAAATGATAAAACGTTTTGCCAAAATATCATTTTTGCTCATCGCCTTTCTGATCATCACCGGCGCCACAGCCTATCTGACATTGACCTTTATCATCAGAGGCGAAGATACTGTGGTTGTGCCGGATCTGATCGGTAAAGATGTGGTTTATGTCCTGGAAATACTGACGGACCTGGGTCTCAATACCAAAGTCAAAGGTTCGGAATACAGTTCCGAGTTTCCCAAAAATCAAGTCATCCACCAGGATCCCTCGCCAGGTTCAGAGCTCAAAAAAGGAAGGGATATCCATATCCTCCTTTCACGCGGTCCAAAGGTCATCACCGTACCGAACGTGGCGGGCTTACCCGTACGACAGGCTCGTTTGGTATTGGAGGAAAGTGGTCTTTGCTTAGGGCATAATACCCGTGTGCATGCTGATGAGAAGGTGGGCAAAGACGTTGTCATCGCCCAATATCCTCTATCTGGAGAGATGGTTGATCGCGGACGATGCATAAACTTGCTCGTCAGCGAAGGGCAGCGTGTGCGGGCCTATCAAATGCTGGATTTAAAGGGCTTGTCAGTCGATGAAGCCGTTATTGCCATCGAGCGGAGTCACCTGAGGGTTGGCCGCCTCCGCCATGAATTTCATTCGGGGAGACCGGACAACATCATTACCGCACAGGTCCCGAACCCCGGTTATCGCATTCTTGAAAATGCACTGGTTGATCTCGTCATCAACAGGAAGCCCGGAGCGAAGGATCCGCGAAAGGGACAGGCGTTGCGCTCCGGATTTTTCCGGCATACAATAAATTCTGGTTTTCTCAAAAAGCACATTCAGGTTCGCCTGGACAGCATGGGCATATCGAGCGAGCTCTACGATGGCTTTATGAGCCCGGGTGAAGAGCTTTGGCTGCTGGTGCCCACCAACAGTATTGCCACGTTATTTCTTTATGAAAATGGCGTACTCGCGAAAACACAAGTTTTCAACGTGCCCTGAAAGTAGCAACCGTCGCCAGGATGATTTTCTGTTGAGTATCCCCGGTGTAATGGATAAAAACAGATGGCGCACACCAACCAAAAAATAAACGGAGAATAGACACATGAAACTGATAGCACCGTCCATTTTATCGGCGGATTTTACCAGGCTTGGTGAGGAAATCAATGCTGTTGAGGCAGCGGGTGCGGACTGGATTCACATCGATGTCATGGACGGACACTTTGTTCCGAACATTACCATCGGGCCACTGATTGTCGAGGCCGTCAAACGCGTGACCCCCCTGCCCCTGGATGTTCACCTCATGATTGAAAAACCGGAAAGATACATTCAAGCATTTGCCCATGCAGGAGCTGATCTGATTTCTGTTCAGGTCGAATCCTGCGTTCATTTGAACCGGACGATTCAAATGATCAAGGAGACCGGTGCCAAAGCCGGTGTGGTCTTGAATCCAGCCACCCCGCTTTCAATGCTGGATTGGGAGCTCGAAAATGTCCACCATGTCATGCTCATGAGTGTGAATCCAGGATTTGGAGGGCAACAATTCCTCACAAGCTGCCTTGAAAAAATAAGCGCTCTAAAAAAAACCATCCATATGCATAACCTCCCGACACTCATAGAAATAGACGGTGGTGTCAACACCCAAACCATTGGTGATATTTCAGCAGCGGGTGCCGACGTTTTTGTGGCAGGGTCTGCCATTTTCAAAAGCCCTGATTATGCAGAAACCATCGCGGCATTCAAGAAAATCCTCAAGGCATGAGCCGACGCGATCTGGACCTTCTTCTTTACAACGGCTGATATTATGTGATATACTAAGGAGTTGTGTATTTATTGCTCGTAAATGGCAAGCACACAATCACATCTCGTGTATTCCATGAATGGATTAGACGTGAAGCGCCAATGTCCTATGACATCGGATGAGGATATGAAAAATCCATCACGTGTTGAGGCGCAAGACACTGCACCAGTGAATCCGACGCCACACAGCTATGCGCCATCCAAGGAAAATCCTATGGGAGACCGTTTGGTCAGACACCTAAAGGAAATAACCCGCATCGGCGCCGCGCTATCCGTCGAAAAAAACGTACACAAGCTCCTTGAAATGATTGTCGACGAAGCCAGAAACATCACCCATGCCGATGGTGGAACACTGTATATCCTCGACAAACATAAACAGTCCCTAAACTTCCAGATCCTTCAGACGGAAAGCATGAATATTCGCCTCGGGGGGACGAGCGGCGTTGCCATCGACCTGCCCAGCGTTCCCCTGACAGATGCTCAGGACAATCCGAATCACGCCAATGTTTCCTCTTATGTTGCCCTGACCGGAGAGACCATCAACATTCCTGACGTTTATGATGCCCATGGATTTGACTTTACCGGGACGCGTCAGTATGACAAGGCAACCGGCTACCGATCAAAATCGATGCTGGTGATTGCCTTGCAAAACCACGAAAGCGAAACCATTGGCGTGCTTCAGCTACTAAACGCGCTGGATCCGAAAACCAAGAAAATCGTTCCCTTTTCTTCGGATACCATCGAGCTGGTTGTATCCCTGGCTTCACAGGGAGCCGTTGCCTTGACCAACTCCCACCTGATCCAAAACCTGACCGACCTTTTTTATGCATTTATCAAGAGTATTGCAACGGCCATGGATGAGAAATCGCCCTTTACCAGCGGGCACATTGCCCGTGTCGTTGACTTAACTATGATGATCGCCAAGCAGATGAACGATACAGATCAACCGCCGTATCAAAACGTCCACTTCAACGATGACGAAATGGAGGAACTGCGTCTGGCCTCTTGGATGCATGACATCGGTAAAATCACCACGCCGGAAGTCATTGTCGACAAAGCCACCAAGCTGCAATCTTTTGTGGATCGAATGGACTTTATCGAAACCCGATTCGACCTGATCGCTGCGACCATCGAAAAAGATACATTGAAGCAAAAGCTAAAATACCTGGCCTGCGGGAAGCTCAATCCGGATTTGAACGCGCAGCTCGATCAGGAGATGTCAGGCCGGCTCAGGAGGCTGGTCGAAGATATTGAATTCATGAAGTCCATTAACCAGGCCGGCGAGCCCATGAACGATGAAAAAATCCAGAAGCTCAACAGGATTGCGCAGCAGACCTATGAAAAAAAAGGGCAACAGCACCCCTACCTAACCGAAGACGAATTAAAAAACCTGAGCATCCAACAGGGCACCCTAACCCCAGAAGAGCGCCAGATTATGGAAAACCATGCCGAAGTGACCTACAAGATGCTCAGTCAATTGCCGTTTCCCAAAAAGCAACAAATGGTGCCGGAATATGCGGCCGGACATCACGAAAAACTGGATGGTTCTGGATACCCCAGGCACCTCAAACAGGATGAGCTTCCTTTGCAATCGCGCATCATGGCCGTGGCAGATATCTTTGAGGCATTAACGGCTCAAGACCGGCCCTATAAAAAGCCGATGAAGCTCTCCCAGGCCATGAAAATACTGTCTTCTTTAAAAAAGATCCGGCATATTGATCCGGATATTCATGACCTGATCGTCAACAGTGATCTGCTGATGCAATATGCAAAAACATTTATGAACCCGGATCAGATTGACATATTATAACGTGCACCATCAACATCCAAAGGAGCTCAGAACATGGGGACAAACAATATCGTTTTTTTAGAAAATTTAGAATGGTTCGACGACAGCGGGCAGGAACTGGTCCATCGGCTTCCGGAAAAAGGTTCAGGCGAAATCAAGTATGGCGCCCAACTGACGGTTCGTGAAAGCCAGGCCGGTGTCTTTTTCTACAAAGGTAAAGCCGTCGAGGCCTTTGGGCCGGGTCGACACACCCTGAAAACCGGCAACATCCCGATTCTGACCAAAATCGCAAGTATCCCCTGGGCATTGAACAGCCCCTTGCGGGCAGAAGTCTATTTCATTAACCTCAAAATTTTCACCAACCTCAAATGGGGCACTCGGGATCCTGTTGCCTTTAAAGACAGTGAACTGGGGCTGATCCGTTTACGGGCATTCGGCATTTTCAACCTGCAAGTCGTCCAGCCAGTATTGTTTATCAACAGTATGGTCGGGACCCAGGGCATCTATACAACGGCTGAAGTCGAAGAATATTTGAACCGTGTCATTGTATCGCGCTTTAACGATTATATGGGGGAAACCATCGACTCCATTCTAAACCTGCCGGCCAAATATGACGAGCTCTCGGACGGCTTAGCCAGACGCCTGCAGGAAGATTTCAGCCATTTTGGTTTGGCCTTGACCCATCTGTATCTGAATTCGATAACGCCACCGCCGGAGGTCCAGGAGGCCATTGACGACCGAAGCCGGATGGGTGTTTTCGATGATATGAACAAGCTCATGCAAATGAAATCCGCCATGGCTATGGAAAAGGCCTCCGAAGCAGAATCCTCGGGGGCAGGCATGGGCATGGGCACGGGACTGGGTCTCATGATGCCCGCCATGTTCGCACGATATTTTACCGATACGGGTAAGGGCCAGGAGCCGACATCTGCAGAAGTATGCACCTGTCCGGAGTGTCACAATGAGATTCCTGCAGATGCAAAATTTTGTCTATACTGCGGTCATCAGCAGCTTGTGATTCGACAGTGTACAGCCTGCGGCAAGAATCTGACCGCAAATGCCAAGTTCTGCTCCCGATGCGGTCATCCCGCCGAAGAGAAGCCCAAGCCCGCATTCTGCAGCCATTGCGGGGGTGAAAACCTTCCGGATGCCAAATTTTGTAGCAGCTGTGGGGAAAAACTGTAGCAGAGGTCGTGAAACCACTTCTAAGCTAAATCTGATTTGCCCTGGCTGTCTGACGTTTGCCGCCATCGATGAATCGCCGACAAGCCAGCAAAGGAGCCCGATATCAAGCTTCACATTGACCACCAATGCCCCCAGTGCGGCGCGCCGGCTGTTCTTCAGGAGACCGACAGGCTTTTCAACTGTGACTTCTGCCGGGTGAGGTCCTACCTTCAGACCAGAGATTTCTTCCGATATGTGCTGCCGGACAAAGCACCCGCTCATCAGCAGATCGTATTCTTCCCATACTGGCGTTTTAAAGGGATGCTGTTCTCATGCAGCGCCACGGACATCCAGCACAAATTCATCGATGTGAGCCTTCAAGCCATTGAATCTGATCTGTTCCCCCTCTCATTGGGATTCAGAAGTCAGGTATTGAAGTTAAAGTTTGCCGATCCCACCGCGGACAAGCATTATCTGCAACCGACCCTAACGCTAAAAAACGTCATGCAGACCTTGGAACAGCGTTTCAAGCCGACACACGTCAAAATAGCCCATCATGCGTATATTGGAGAAACAGTCAGCATCATCTATGCGCCATTTTACATAGACAAATATCTTTATGACGGTGTGCTCAACAAACCGGTCACCTCAAATCTTCCCCAGGGTTTCGATATTCACTCGTTTCCAGATGCGCGGCCAGAATGGGCCATTCAATTTCTGCCAACGCTCTGTCCCCATTGTGGGTGGGATATGATCGGGCAAAAAGATTCCCTGGTGCTGTCTTGCGAAAACTGCTGTTCGGTGTACCAGCCAAAAGCGAGGGGGTTTTCGAAGCTGAACACCGTCCATCTTCGCGGCAATAAAGCGTCCCAGCGTTACATGCCCTTTTGGCGTATCAAAGCGGATATATCCGGCATGTCCTTGAACACATATGCCGATTTTATCCGCGAAGCCAACCTCACCAAAACAGCGCCCCTTGGATTTTCCGAAGCAGCTTTCCATTTCTGGAGCCCGGCCTTCAAGATTCGACCCCAGTTTCTCCTTCGGCTCTCCCAAACAGCCACGGTTGCTCAACCCGTGGGCACCTTTTCAGCGGGTGCGCCCAAGGGATACCTGCACCCTGTCAACCTGCCCCTAAAAGAAGCGCTCGAGATCTTAAAGCTTATCCTTGGCGGCATCATCAAGCCGAGGCACAAGATCGTGACGAAGTTGACGGAAATTAAAATAAAGCCTAAAAGCTTCATTCTGGTTTATCTCCCCTTTGTCGAAAAGCACCATGACCTGGTTCAACCAGAGCTGGGTATGTCCATCAACAAAAACATGCTGGCGCATGCTAAAAATCTTTAGCCTGATCCGCCTCCCTTGATCTTTTTTAAAACATTCCTATATTGGTGTAAATCTGAATGAAAGGATCGGGTATGCCGGACAACGAATCGAACAACATTCTAAGAAGGTCGGTGGTCAAGAAAATATTGCAGCGCGTTCTGGCCCTGACCTCTATCATCGTCGTCATATATGGTTTTACAGCCCTTATTTACGCCAGCAAAACCATCTACAAAGTAAAAATCAATTATGCTGTGGTTCTCGAGCGCCTTAACGGTGTAAGAGAAGCGGTTACAACGGTAGGATGGCATTTGCGCCTCCCCTACTTTACGCGTATTGAACAAGAAGTTGCGCTTATGAATCAGACGCTGTACCTGGGCGGCAATGACGCCCCCATGAGAATCATCTCAAAAGAAAACGTGGTTCTCTGGGCCTCGTCGCTAATGACGTATCGAATTCGGGATTTGCGCACATGGGCCATCGAAAATCTCGACCCCATGACCTTGCTCCAGGGCGACTACGACGGTATTGTAAAAGACATCCTGCAGTCACAGAAGGTCGACAATCTGATCAGCGACAGGGAAAGCATCAAAGAAGACATTTTCAAGGCCTTGAAATCGAGACCCATCAACGAAGGCGGTCCCACCTTGGAACAAAAATATGGGATCGAAGTCATCAGCTTTGTTCTCAAAGAAACCCGGTTCGGGGATAAACTGGCGGAAGCCACCGAAGAAAAGAAACGACGCGAACTCATCGCCGAAGCGGAAAATTACGCCGCTGATCAGGAGGCCAGCCGAATCCGCAAACT
>Ga0180435_10005375_pt1 | contig 12484 bp, 11 predicted proteins | sample SS_ome_3_FD_132467 | JGI IMG/M metagenome (GOLD analysis project Ga0180435, IMG submission 132467) | Hypersaline lake sediment archaeal communities from the Salton Sea, California, USA - SS_3_S_1 metaG | ecosystem: Environmental > Aquatic > Non-marine Saline and Alkaline > Hypersaline >... | reverse complement strand
TCCGTCGGGAAACCCGCGGTGCCCCGAGCGGGGCGCGGCGGGTCCGCTTCGTTCGCTCCGAACCCTAGGGCGGGCGGCGTCCCGTCGTCGTGAGGACGGGGTCACGCGGGGCCGGGACGCGCGCGCGTCCCGGTGCCCCGGGCCGCGGGCCTCATGACGACGGGACGCCGGGCTCGCCATGGTGACGAGCGCGACGGCGCCACGGCGCGCCGTCGGGCGTCCCGGGTCGAGAGCGCGTCGCGCCCCCCGGGCGCCCGGAGAGGACGCGAGATGAACGAGGCGAGGTACCGCGAGGCGGAGGCGACCTTCTGGCGCACGCACGGCATGGACGCGCCCGCCGAGCACTGGGTGCGGCTGGCCGCGACCGGCACCAACGTGCGCGTGCTCGAGTGGGGCGAGGGGGACCCGGCGCTCTTCATCCACGGCGGCCCGAACGCGGCGTCGGGCTGGGTGTCGCTGGTGGCGCACCTGGAGGGCTTCCGCTGCCTGCTGGTCGACCGCCCCGGGACCGGCCTCAGCGACCCCTTCCCGCTGCGCACGAGCAACCTCCCCGCCGTCGGCGCCCGCTTCGTCGGCGACGTCCTGGACGGGCTGGGGCTGGAGCGCGCGCACGTCGTCGCCTCGTCGATCGGCGGGCACCTGGCGCTGCGCTCCGCGGCGCACGCCCCGGAGCGCTTCGGGCGAATGGTGCAGATGGCGTGCCCCGCCGTCGTCCCGGGGGACCGGATGCCGCCGTTCATGGCGGGGCTGCGCAACCCCGTGACCCGGCGGCTCGCGACCCTGTTCCCGCCGAACCCCAAGATGAACGCGTCGATCCTGCGCCAGATCGGCCACGGCGCCAGCCTCGACGCGGGCCGGCTGCCCACCGGCATGGACGCGTGGTACCTGGAGATGCAGCGCCACACGGACACGATGAAGAGCGACCTGGCGGCCATGGCCAGCATCGTCCGCGACCACGAGTCCGTGCGCCTGAGCGAGCGCGACTTCCGCGCGGTGCCCGTCCCGACCCGCTTCCTGTGGGGCGCGGACGACACCTTCGGTGGCGAGGACGTGGCGCGCCGCCTCGTCGGCTGGATGCCCGACGCCGAGCTGACGATGATCCCCGACGCCGGGCACCTCCCGTGGATCGACTTCCCGGAGCTCATCGCGGCCGAGACGGCGGCGTTCCTCCACGCCGGCGACCGGCGCGCCGCGACGAAGGCCGTCGGCGCCGCGACCGCGGCCCCCACGGCCACCGCCGCGGTCGCGGCGGCCGCCACGGCGGCCGACCCACGCTGATGGTGCTGCTGGCCGCCACCGCGCCGGGCATCGCCCGCGCCGAGCGGGGCGCGGGCGGCGCCTGGCGGGTCGAGCACCTGCGCCCCGACCTGCGCGTGCAGGCGCTGACGCTGGACCCCGGCGATCGGGGAACCGTGTGGGCCGGCGTGCGCGACGGCGGCGCGTGGCGCTCGCGCGACCGCGGCCGGACGTGGGCGCCGGCGGGCCTGGCGGGCGTCTCCGTCAAGGCGCTGGCCGTCGACCCCGGCGATCCCGACGTGGTCGTGGCCGGCATCAAGCCCGCGGGCGTGTGGCGGACCGAGGACGGCGGCGCCAGCTGGCGCGAACTCGTCGGCTTCCGCGCGGTGCGGCGCTGGTGGTGGTGGTCGCCCGCCGACCCGCCCGGGCTGGTGCCGTACGTGTCGGGCATCGGCATCGCGCCGGGCGACCCGGAGGTGCTGGTGGCGGGGATCGAGTTCGGCGGGGTGCTGCGCAGCGAGGACGGCGGGCGCAGCTGGAGCGGCCACCGCCGCGCCGCCGACCGCGACTGCCACGACCTGCGCTTCCACGCGCGCGACGGCGCCTGGGTGTACGAGGCGGGCGGCGGCGGGCCCGCGGTCTCGCGCGACGGCGGCCGCAGCTGGCGTCACCCGCTGCGCGGGCTGGCCGGCCGCTACACGATGGCCTGCGCCGCGGACCCCGCCCGGCCCGAGGTCTGGTACGTGTCGGCCGCGCCGCTGCTCGACTGGCGGGCGCCGTGGCGCATGCCGCTCGCCCACGCCGACGGGCACGCCCGCGCCGGCATCTACCGCGCGAGCGAGGGCGGCCGCTGGGAGCGGCTGACGGGCGGCCTGCCGCAGCCGCTCGACCACATGCCCTACGCGCTCGTCACCCACCCGGAGCGGCCCGGCGAGGTGGTCGCCGGCCTGGCCCACGGGCAGGTGTGGCACTCGGGCGACCACGGGGATTCCTGGCGGCGGTTGCCGATCGACCTGGGCGGCGTGCGCCGCGCGCTGCTGTGGGCATGAGGCGCCGGCGGGCCGGGGACACTCGCCGGGCGTCGCCCGCGCGCCTGGCCGCGGCATCGGTCGCGTCCGCGGCCGCCGTCCGCGGGCCGGCGCGCGGTTGACGGGCGGCCGCGCGCCGCCGCTCGGGGCGTGAGAAGATGCGAGCCACCGTGACGCCCGCCCCGTCCTCCGCCGCCGACGCGCGCCGCGCGCGTCGCGCTTGGCGCGCGCGTCACGCGGGGCGCTGGCTTGCGGTCGCCCTCGCGGCGGCGGGGGCGCTGCCGGGCCTGGCGTTCCTGGCGCTGCACGCCGCCCGCGCCTCGGACGGCGCCCACCTGCGGCCCGGGGCCGAGGCCGTGGTGGCGACGGGGGTCGTCGTGTCGCCGCTCGGGCGCGCGGTCACGCCGCTGCGCGAGGGCGACGTGGTGGTGGCGGTGGACGGCGTGCCGCTGGCGGCGCTGGCCGCGCGGCTCGTGGGCGGGGAGGCCGATCCCGTCGCGGCGGAGCGGCTCGCGGGCCTCCGCCGCGGCTGGCGCATCGGCGCGACGGTGCCGTACGCGATCGAGCGCGACGGCGAGGCGCTGGTGCTGGACGTCCGGTTGGGCCGCCACCCGCTCGGGGCGGCCGTCGCGCGCACCTGGGGCACGGTCGTGTTCGCCCTGGTGCAGGCGCTGGTGGCGGCGCTCGTGTTCGCCCGCCGCCCCGACCTGCCCGCCACACGGGTGCTCTTCGCGGGCGCCGGCGCGCTCATCGGCGCCACGACCTGGTCGCTGGGGCTGCAGGTGGCCGATCTCGTCGACGGCGTCGGCTTCTGGCTGTACCAGGTCACGACCGTGCTGGCGTTCGGCGCCTTCTGGGCGAGCGTCGCGCACTTCGCGGCGGTGTTCCCGGCGCCCCTGCCGCTCGCGCGCCGGCCGGGTTTCGCGGCCGTCCTCTACGGCGGCTCGCTGGCGGCCCTCGCGGGCTACCTCGTCCTGGGCGTGCTGCCTCGGCCCGACCCGCTGGCGCGCCTCGCCGGCATCGGCCCCTTCACCGGTGCCCACGCGGCGGCCTTCCTGGCGCTGGCGCTGGTGGCGGTGGTCGTGCAGTTCCGGCGTGCGCCCGCCGGCGCCGCGCGGGCGCAGATCCGCTGGGTGGTGCTGGCCGCGCTCGTGGCCGGCGCCGCCGGGCTCGGGCTGTACCTGGTGCCGCCGCTCCTCGGCGCCGCGGCCGTCTCGCCGAACGTCATCGGCGCGATCGTCACCGTGTTCCCGCTCGGCATCGCGATCGCGGTGCTGGCGCACCGGCTGTTCGACATCGATCGGTTGCTCCACCGCGCGCTCGTGTACGGCGCGCTCACGCTGGGCGTGGTGGCCGCCTACGTCGCCGCCGTCGCCCTGCTGGGCACGCTGCTCCGGGCCCGCGGCGGCTGGGGGCCCGGGCTGGTGGCGACCGGGCTGGTGGCCGTGCTGGTGCTGCCCCTGCGGGCGCGCCTGCAACGCGCCGTCGATCGCCTCATGTACGGGGAGCGCGACGATCCCGCGGCGGTGCTGGCGCGGTTGGGTGCGCGGCTGGAGGACGCGTTGGCGCCGGAGGCCGTGCTGCCGACGCTGGCGGCCACGGTCGCCGAGACGCTGCGGCTGCCCTACGTCGGCATCGAGCTGGCCGGCGACGTGCGATCGCGGCCGGCGGCCGCCCACGGTCGGCCCCAGGAGCGGGTGGAGCGCTGGCCGCTCACCTACCGCGGCGCCCGCCTGGGCGACCTGGTCGTGGCGCCACGCGCGGCGGACGAGCCCTTCGTGGCGGCCGAGCGCGCGCTGCTGGCCACGATCGCGCGGCAGGCGGGGGTGGCGGCCGCGGCCGTGCGCAGCACCGAGGACCTGCGGCGTTCGCGGGAGCGGCTGGTGGCGGCGCGCGAGGAGGAGCGGCGGCGCCTGCGGCGCGACCTGCACGACGGCGTGGGGCCGGCGCTGGCCAGCCTGACGCTCAAGCTCGACGCCGCCGCCAACGTGCTCGAGCGCGACCCCGCCGCGGCCCGCGCGCTGCTCGCGGAACTGCGGTCGCAGGTGCAGGGCGCGATCGACGACCTCCGCGGGGTGGTGCACGCGCTGCGACCGCCGGCGCTCGACGACCTGGGGCTGCGCGCGTCCCTGCGCGAGCAGGCCCGCCGCAGCGAGCACGGGACGTTGCGCGTCGCCTTCGACGCCCCGGAAGCGCTCCCGCCGATGGCCGCCGCCACCGAGGTGGCCGCGTTCCGCATCGTGCAGGAGGCGCTGGCGAACGTCGTCAAGCACGCGCGCGCGGCGCGCTGCTGGGTGCGCGTCGAGGTCGGCGACGGGCTCGTGCTGGTCGTCGAGGACGACGGCGTGGGCCCCGGCCAGGCGCGCGTGCGGGCGCTCACCGCGCCGGCGGCGAGCGGCGCCACGCCGGTCGGCGGCGGCGTAGGCTGGACGTCGATGCGCGAGCGCGCGGCGGAGCTCGGCGGCCGCCTCGAGGTGGGGCCCCGCCCCGGCGGCGGCACCCGCGTGACCGCGCGCCTGCCGCTCGACCCGCCGGAGGGAGCCGCATGACCGCCGAGGCGTCGCTACGCATCCTGGTCGCCGACGACCACCAGCTCTTCCGCGACGGGGTGCGGGCGCTGCTGGCGTCGCTCGAGGGGCTCGAGGTGGTCGGGGAGGCCGCCACCGGCGACGACGCGCTCGCGCTGGCGCTCGAGCTCCGCCCCGACGTGGTGCTCATGGACGTGCAGATGCCGGGCCTGGACGGCATCGAGGCCACCCGCCGGCTGCGCGGAGCGGCGCCCGAGGTGGGCGTGGTGGTGGTCACGATGTACGAGGACGACGAGCTGGTGTTCGCGGCGCTGCGCGCGGGCGCCCGCGGGTACGTCCTCAAGGGGGCCGGGCAGGAGCAGCTCGTGCGGGCGATCGAGGCGGTCGCGCGGGGCGAGGCGCTCTACCACCCGCGCATCGCCGAGCGGATGCTGCAGTTCTTCCGGGTGGCGCGCCGCGACCTGCCGCTCGCCGCCTTCCCCGACCTCACCGAGCGCGAGCGCGAGGTGCTCGACCTCATCGCGCGCGGCGGCGACAACGCGGCCATCGCGCGCCGCCTCGGCATCTCGGGGAAGACGGTGCGCAACCACGTCTCCAGCATCCTGAGCAAGCTGCAGGTCGCCGACCGCACGCAGGCGGCGCTCAAGGCGCGGGAGGCGGGCTTCGGCGAGGCGCCCGGCTGACGGCGGCAGCGGCGGTGCGGGGGGGGCCGGCGGGTCTGGCGCGCCCAATGCGGCCCACGCTTGACGGCATGTATCCGCTAGATATGTCGTTGAGATATGTCTTCGCCCGCCTCCGCCGCCCCCCGCGCCTCGCGCACCCCGTGGGTCGTCCTGGGCCTGCTGGCCTTCGAGCCGATGTCCGGCTACGACCTGAAGTCCACCATCGAGAACACCGTCGGCCACTTCTGGCAGGAGAGTTACGGCCAGCTCTACCCGACCCTGCGCTCGCTGCGCGCCGAGGGGCTCGTCACGATGACCAGCGAGCCCGACGGCGCCCGCGTGCGCCACGTCTACGCCATCACGGACCCCGGCCGCGCGGCGCTCATGGCCTGGTTGGAAGAGCAGCCTCGGGCCACGCCCGTGCGCAACGAATTGCTGCTCAAGGTGTTCTTCGCCTCGCTGGCCGACGCGGCGGCCCTCCGCCGCCACCTGCGCCACGCCCTCGAGCGCGTCGACGAGCAGCGTGCCGTCCTCGCCGCCATCCGCGAGGCCATCGCGCGGGAGCCCGCCGACGCCCATCAGCGCCGCTGCTGGACGCTGACGGTGGACCTCGGGCTGCGCAACGCCGAGGCCGTCGAGGCGTGGGCGACCCAGGCGCTCGCCGAGCTGGACGCCGAGGCCGACGCCGGCGGCGAGGCGCGGCCATGACGCGCACCACCGTCGGACGGGCGGCGGTCCGCCCGGCTGGGCCGCGGATCGCCGTCGCCCTCGCGCTCGTCGCCGCGGCGACGGCGCTGCTCGCGCTCTCGCCGCGGCTGCTGGTCCCGCTCGCGCCGGTGCTGGTCGACGGCGCGCCCGAGCTCGACGCGCGACTCCGGCACCAGCTCATGACGCTGCCGCTGGCGCTGCTCGTGGTGCTCGCCGTGCGCGCGCTCGTGCCGAGCGGCGCGCGCTTCCTCCGCATCGGCCGCCTCGACGCGCCGGTGGTCCCGGTGCGGGCGGTCGGCCTGATCCCGGCGCCGCACGAGACCTGGCGCCACGTGGGGCGCAACTTCGCCGTCGTCCTCACGGCGGTCACCGCCGTCGTCGTGGGCCTGCAGGTGGTCCGCGGCGCCGAGTTCGACGCGCTGCGGGCCCTGCGCATGGCCCCCTGGATCGCGCTGCTCGCGGCCAGCAATGCCTTCGTCGAGGAGGCGATCACGCGCTTCGGCGTGGTGGCCGCCCTGATCGACCGGGTCGGCCCCAACGCCAGCTACCTCGTCTCCGGCGTCCTGTTCGGCGTGGCCCACTACGCGGGCGTCCCCGGCGGCCTCTCCGGCGTGCTGGTGGCCGGCTTCCTCGGCTGGCTCCTCGCCAAGAGCGTGGGCGAGACCGGTGGCCTCGGCTGGGCCTGGTTCCTGCACCTGCTGCAGGACGTGGTCATCTTCACCGCCCTCTTCGCGACGGTGGGGCCGTGACCGCGAACCGGGGCGCGAGCGCCCGCGACGGCGCTCACGGCGGCGTCGCCTACACCGTCGTCGGGGAGCGCGGCCCCGGCGTGCTGCTGCTCCACCCCGCCTTCACCGACGCCCGCGTGTTCGACGGCCTCGTCGCGCGCCTCGGGGACCGCTACCGCTTCGTGGTGGTCGACCTCCCGGGGCACGGGCGCAGCGCGCGCGCCGCGGCCCGGGCGCGACGCAGTGCGCCCGCCGACGCCGTCGCCGCGATCGTCGGGATCCTCGACCTCGAGGCGATCGACGCGACGCACCTCGTGGGCGTCTCGCTGGGAGGCCTGGTCGCGCAAGAGGTGGCGCGCCGCTTCCCGAGCCGGGTGCGCTCGCTGACGGCGGTGGGCACGTACCCGGCCGGCGACCCGGTCGCCGCCCGTGCGCAGCGCGGCGAGATGCTCAGGTGGCTGCCGCTGCTGCTGTTCGCGATGCCGCGCTTCCGGCGCTACGTGGCCCGCACTTCGACCGCCACCGACGCCGGGCGACGGCGCTTCCTGGAACTCGCCCAGGGCTTCGCGCGTGCCGGGTTTGCGGCCATGGGCGAACTCACCCCCAAGGGCGGCGCCCAACCCGAGGGCCCGTCGGCCTGGCCGCTCCACATCGTCGTCGGCGAGCACGACCTCCCGGTGGTGCGCGACGCCGCGCTTCGCTGGCACGAGCGCGAGCCGAGGAGCCGCTTCGAGGAGGTGGCGCAGGCCGGGCACGTCGTGCCGCTGGATGCGCCCGAGGCCTTCGCGGACGCGCTGGCGGCCTGGATCGACGAGGTCGAGGCACGGCGCGACGCCGGCGGATGCTAGGCGACGGGCCGCGCGCAGGCGGGAGATCCCTGCGCCCAACCGAGCCCCGAACGAGGGGCGTTCGCGCGGACGTGACCATGGATCCTCCGGTGTTGGGGCCAGGCCAGTTCGAACTGGTCTGAAACGGCTTCTCCCTCGCCGTCGCGGCGATGGGCGCGGGGTTCTAGTGCTTCGTGCCGTCGCGCGGTCAGGTGGCGCCGGCGTGCCGCAGCGCGCTGACGGTCTCCGCGCTGGTCGTCGCCATCGCCTGCCACCCCTACCTGCGCATCTTCGAGGGCTGGGCCGCTTCCTACGTCCTGGAGGGCGGCACGTACGTGCCCTCCGGCACGCCCGTCAACGACGCCTACCGCTACGTCGACTGGCCGCTCACGGTGCCGCTGCGGCCGAACGAGGCCGTGCTCGTGTTGCGGCTCGAGCGCGGCGCGCGCGGCGCGATGACGTCCTGTGGGTCGAGCTCGGTCGCTCGCTCGCGGCGCGGCCGGAGAAGGTGCGGGTCCTGGTGCGCAACCTGCGCCTGCTGCTGCTGCCGACCTGGGCCGCGTACCCGATCGCGTACCTGGCGCGCGTCCTCGGCTTCGACGGGGCCGGTGCCGTCGTCGCCATCCAGAGCGGCTACACGATCGCCGACATCCTCGCCGAGCCCTTCTTCGGCGCCTTGACGATGCCGCACCTGGCCGCCGTCGCCTGGATGGACGTCGGCCAGCACTAGCGCGCCTCGTGCGCCACCCGCGTCGCCCGCGACGCGGCGGGCCGCGCGCGCCAGGTCAGCGCCACGACCACGACCCCGCCGGCCGAGGCGGCCGCCGCGAGCCACACGACCGCGAGCCCCGTCGCCTCGGCGGCCGCACCGAGGGCGAGGGTCGCCGCCACGCCGCCCAGGTAGGTCGCCAGCGAATGCACCGACAGCATCGTCGCCCGCTCCGCGCTGGCCACGCGGTCGTGGAAGGCGGCGCCGAGCGCGGGGCCCGCGAAGCCCAGGCCCAAGTAGCCGAGCCAGGCGCCGACGGCGGCCAACGCGACGCCGAGGGGCCGGGCCACGCCGCCGGCGTCCAGCGCGACGAGGCCGACCCCGGCCGCGATCACGAGGGCCCCCTGGGCGACCCGGGCGAGCGGCAGGCGCGGGGCCTTCCCGGCGGACCGCGCCGCCAGCGCCTGCCCGGCGGCCGTCGCGCCGAAGGCCACCGTCATCACGGTCCCCAGCACCATGCTGACCCCCTCCGGGCCCCAGCGAAGCCGCAACTCGGCGGGGAGGAACGCCTCGAAGCTCATGACGATGGCCCCGAAGGCGGCCCCGATGGTCAACAGCGGCACGAGCGCGGGGTCGCGCAGCAGGGCGCCGAGGGCCACGCGGGCGACCCGGTCGGGCCGAGCGGCGCGCCGGGCCGCCCGCTTCGCCTCCGGCGTCCCGGCCCGCGCCTCCGGCAGCCGCGCGGTGACGACGAGCGACGCGACCCACAGCGTGGCCGAGACCCCGAAGGCGAACTGGAGCGCGCCGACCGAGCCCGGCGCCGCGAGGCCGAGGAGGGGGGTGGCGAGCGGCAGCGCGCCGCCGGCCAGCGTGCCGATCGCGAGCACGAGCGACGTGATCGTGCCCGCCCGGGCGAGCGGCGCCTGCAGGTCGCCACCGGGATCGCGCGCGCGGCGGGCGTCGACGTACCAGGCCTCCAGGGCGCCCGAGCTCAGGGCCCGCGCCGCCCCGCCGAGCGCGGCGGCGGCGAGCAGCCCGCCGAGTCCGGGGGCGAACATGAACGCGAGACGCGCCAGCAGCGCGCAGGCATCGGCGACCAGCGTCACCCGGACCCGGCCGAAGGCGTCGGCGAGGCCGCCGGTCGGCACCTCCAACACCGCCGCGACGGCGGCGAAGGTGGCCATGACGAGCGCGACGTGCGCCAGGTCGAGGCCGCGGGCGAGCAGCAGCGGGACGAGCACGGGCATGGCCAGCACGGTCGCCGACCAGCGCAGGGCCAGGCTGCGGTGGTAGGCGGCGGCGAGCGCGTCCGGGGTTCGGCGGCTCATGCGCGTTCGGGCCGCGCGGGACGCCACGGCGACGGGCCGCGCCTGTCGCGGTGGGTTTGCTCGAGGTGGGCGCGGGCGATCTCGGCGGCGAGGAGCGGCGTCGTGATCATGCCCCCACGGTGCGCGCTAACCTACCGGAGATGACACGCCCCCGCTCCGGTAGCTCGATCGGCGCCACCGCGGCCCACCGCGTCACCGACCCGGACGCCGCGAAGCTGCTCGTCGACGAGGGCTACCGCAACGTCCTCGACGCGTTCATCGGCCACGAACGCAGCGTCGGAGAGGCGGCCGAGGCGCTGCGCCAGGGCCTCGATGCCACCCTCTACCGCGTGCGGCGGCTGCACGGCGCGGGGCTCCTCATTCACAGCGGTACGCGCGCCCGCGCCGGCCGGCCGGTCAAGCTCTACCGCGCCGCGCACGACACCTGGTTCGTCCCGTTCGAGGCGCTGCCGTTCGCCGACCTCGAGGAGACGTTCCTCGAGCTGCACCTCGCCAACGCGCGCGTGATGGCCAAGGCGGCCGCCCGCGCGTTGCGCGACTCGGGTTGGGCCGGGTACCGCATCCAGCGCGGCGACGACGGCAAGCTGTGGATGCGCGGGGGCCGCGCCGATGGCGGCACGTACGACGGCGCGACCGACGCGGCGGGCCCGGCCGACGCCATGGTCGAGCTTCGGCTCACGCGCGACGACGCCGTGCGCCTCAACCGCGACCTCGTCGCCCTCGTCGAGCGCTACCTCGCGCTGGACCGCCCCGAGGAAGGCCCCGCGAACCGGATGCTGGTCGTCGCGACGGTGCCGCTGGACGCCGAGCGCTGAGGCACGGGCGCGCGCCGAGGACACGTCCGAGGCATTCGCCATCGCCGACGCGCGCGCCGGGATCCACGACCGCGTGGGGTTGCCGACCGAGGACGAGGCGAGGGCCACCCGACGAGCGGGCTCCCATCGCGGGTCCGGTGACGCGATCAGCGCGCCGACTTGCGCACGAACGCGTCGATGTTCCCGGGGTTCGTGTCCCCGAGCGCGCCGGAGGTGTAACCGATGGTGAGGGCGCTGCCCTCGGCGTCGGCCGCCAGCCCCGTCACGAAGTCGGTGCCTGCCGTGCCGAACTGGTGGGTCGACAGGACGTCGCCGGCGTGCGTGAAGGTGCGCAGGAAGCCGTCGCTGCCGCCGGCGGCCCCGGCCAGGTCACCATAGGTGATGCCGGCGACGACCACGCGTCCCGCGACGTCGATGACCAACGACGTGGCGTTGTCGGGCGCCGTGGTCCCGAACTGGCGCGCCCAGCGTGGGTTGCCCTCGGGGTCGAGGCGCCGCACGAAGGCGTCGATACCGCCGTTCGCGGGACCGAAGAGCTCGGCGTCCGTCCAACCGGCGACGACCACGTCTCCGCCGGCGTCGACGACCACCGCCGCGGCGATGTCGATCCCTCCGGCCCCGAAGCGGCGCGTCCAGCGCGTGGTGCCGTTGGCGTCGAACGCCCACACCGCCGCGTTCCAGCCGTCGGCGTGCTCGCCGCCCACGTCGGCCTTCGTCGCGCCGACCACCACGGGGCGGCCGGCCGCGTCGACGGCGACCGCGTAGGGGGCGTCGTCGTACGAGGTCCCGAACTGGCGCGTCCACAGGACGCCGCCGTCGGCGTCGTACGCCCGAAGGAACGCGTCCTCCGCGCCCGCCGAGTCGCCCTCGAGCGCGCCGAGCGTGCGTCCCGCCACGAAGATCGTGCCGTCGGGCGCGACGGCGACGCCGCTCGCCTCGTCCAGGGCGTTCGTACCGAACTGCCTCGCCCAGCCCGGATCTCCTTCGGGCGCGAAGGTCGCGACGAAGATGTCGTGGTCGCCCGCGGGGTCGCCGTAGAGCTCGCCCGACGTCCAGCCGGCCACGACCACGTCGCCGTCGTCCGCGACCGCTACGGCCGTGGCGACGTCGTCCTGGACCGACCCGAACTGGCGCGTCCACGCCTCCTGGCCGTCGGCGTCGATGCGGCGCAGGAAGGCGTCCCGGGCGCCGAAGCTCGGCCCCTCGAGGTCGTCGCCGGTGGTGCCGGCCGCGAGCGCGTGCCCGCCAGCGGCCATCGCGCCGGCGTGGGCCTGATCGATGGCGTCCGTGCCGAACTGGTGGCTCCAGAGACTGGCGCCTGGCTCGTGGACGTCCAGCGGCAGGTCGTCGGAGCGCGTGGGGTCGGCGGCACTCGTCGCCGTGATCGTGACGGCACCCGGCGCGATCGCGCCGACGAGGCCGCCCGCATCCACCAGGGCGACCAGCGGATCGCTCGACGACCAGGTCACGCTCTCGGCGGCCCCGCCGCTGGTGGTGACGGTCGCGGTCAGCTGGTGGGTCTCGCCCGTGACCAGGTAGCTCATCGCCTGGTCGATGCTGACGTCCAGGACGAGGGGTTCCGCCGCGGGGCAGGCGCAGAGGATGAGCGTGCCGAGGGCGACGAGGGCCAGCGATCGTCTCGCGCGCATGGGAGGCTCCTCCCTACGAGGAGGTTGCAGCCCTTGACCACCCGTTCGCTGACCGCAGTATAGGGCCGCCGACGTCGGGGGCTCGGATCCACCGGACGCCGTGCCCGGCCGTCGTCGCGCGGGAAGCGCCTCAGGGGCCCCTGAGGATGCGCTCGACCTCCGCCAGGCTCGGCTCGTCCGCGAGCAGCAGCAGCCGGTCGCCGCCCGCGAGGTGGGTGGCGCCGCGCGGCACGAGGAAGCGCCCGCCGCGGCTGACGAGCACCACG
>Ga0180435_10005374_pt1 | contig 12486 bp, 10 predicted proteins | sample SS_ome_3_FD_132467 | JGI IMG/M metagenome (GOLD analysis project Ga0180435, IMG submission 132467) | Hypersaline lake sediment archaeal communities from the Salton Sea, California, USA - SS_3_S_1 metaG | ecosystem: Environmental > Aquatic > Non-marine Saline and Alkaline > Hypersaline >... | reverse complement strand
CGGCGAGCCGGTCGAGGAACTCAAGCGGCGTGAGTTCGACGACGCCGTTGGCTCCCGGCCGCGTGGACTTGCGGCCGCGGCCAGGGCCGACCCAGTTGGCCGCTTTGTGTCTGGGCAGCACGTGGCGGATGCGGGCGATGCGGCCGTCGGCGTCGCGGATCACGGAGAGCCGCTCCAGAGCAAAGGGGGGCCGGGCACAGTACCGCAGCAGATGCTCGAGACTTTGAAAATAGCTCGGCACATCACGATCGACGAGCGTGATCCGGACACTCGCGTCTACTGAAAACCCGCTGTTCTCCCAGGCGAGCATCTCGGCGCGGGCACCGCGTGCAGAGAGCGCGGGCGAATCCGAAGCAGAGCAGCCCGCACGTGAGATACCCGCGGAACTCCTCTTCGACGTAGCCCGCGACGGGCTGCTCGCGGGCCGAGCGATCTGCGAGCCAGCTCTCGAGGCACTCCGACACGATTCTGTAGAGCGGCGTCTTCTCGGGGCGGCGGCGCTCGAGAGCGGCGGGACGCCGCGGGGCCGGCGTGCGGACGCAAAGACGACCGCGCCGGAAACGGACAAAAAGTGGCGACCATGGGGGAACCCGGGGCGTGGCAGAGTACGTGGTCGCACGTACACTCCTCCCGGGACGGGCCCGGTGCACGGCCGGGCCGGGGCGCGGGCGGTCGGCCACCGAGCCGCTTTGTCGCCTTCCACCCCGCGGCGGTGCTGCCGCTTCGCTACACTCTCCTCACATGGCCGGTCGCAATCCCCGCAACCGATTCGCCGTGTTGGACGCGGCAGATGAAACGCGTGCTCAACCGCAATGGCGGCATCGACCAAGTGATCACCGCGTGCTGTCCTCACGCTGCAGCTGCCCGTCCACCCTGGCCTCCCGCTAATGGATGCGGCGCACAGTCGCGCAAAGAAATCCGCTGTTCGAAAGATGAATCCCCTCTGCCGCGAGGCGCGCAGCCACTGGTTCGACCGGTGTGGTAGCCTCAAAAGCAGTATTCGAGTTCGCCGGGCCAAGCACGAGGTATCGCCATGACTTTCACCGCTGTCTATATGCCGGTTCCCGAGGGCTATATTGGCTTCGTTGAGGAGATCCCTGGTGCGAACAGCCAGGGCGAAACCCTCGACGAAGTGCGCGAGAATCTGCGCGAGGCCGTGCAGCTGGTGCTTGAAGCGAATCGAGAGTTGGCAGAGGAGAGCCTAGCTGGCAAGGCAGTCGAGCGCGAGCCATTCGAGTTGGCTTCCTGATGGAGCGCGTCGATTTGATTCGCCACATCGAGTCGCAAGGGTGCGTGTTTATGCGCGAGGGCGGCAGGCACACCGTCGATGTGAATCCGACTGCCCGCAAGGTCTCAACTGTGCCACGTCATCGTGAGATCAACGAATTCATGGCGAAGAAGATTTGTCGCGAGCTTGAGATCGCTGAGCCGAGAAAGTGAACGTAATCGGGCAAGGGAGAACAAAGCCTTGCAGCAGAATCGCAATAGCGTCCTGCGGAGTTGAGAATCGATTGGCTGCGATCTACTCAAGGCGGCCGTTCGGCAACGGGAGGCCCAGAGTCAGAGCAGTTTCGATGTCGCGCCGGTGGTAATCACCAAGCCGAGCGAGCATATCGCGGTTACCTAGGCGGTCGCTGTCGCGGTAGAATGGAGTTTGTTGTGATGACCAGCGAGCGATTCGCCCCGTGGGTTGCCCCGAAATGACAACGATCACGATTCCACTATCCGATGAGCGAGCCGCCCAGTTGCGACTGTGGGCTGAGGAGGCCGGGATGCCGCCGGAGGAGTTTCTGCGGCGTCGCGTTGAGCAGCTGCTCGATCGGCCTGACGCGCAGTTTCAGAAAGCTGCGGATCATTTGCTGCAGAAGAATGCTGAGCTCTATCGGCGGCTTGCATGATTCGGTATCTGTCGCTCGAGGAGATCTTGGAGCTTCATCGCCTCGTGCTTCGGCAGTCTGGCGGGCTTGGAGGCGTGCGCGATCTGGGCGGCCTTGAGTCGGCTTGTGCTCAACCGCAGATGACGTTCGATGGGCAGGATCTGTATCCGTGCTTGCTGACCAAAGCTGCCGCCCTGGGTTTCTCTTTGATCCGCAATCATCCCTTCGTCGATGGCAACAAGCGCATTGGCCATCTTGCGATGGAAATGTTCCTGGTCCTGAACGATCACGAACTCGATGCCGGAGTTGATGAGCAAGAGCGGATCATTCTGGGTCTTGCAGCCGGAGAGTTGAGTCGAGAAGAGTTCGCTGGCTGGGTGCGATCCAGAATGCGGCCATAAAGTACCGAACAAAGCGTTGCAGCAGAATAGCGATAGCGTCCTGCGGAGTTGAGAATCGATTGGCTGCGATCTGCTGAAGGCAGCCGTTCTGCCATTGGGAACTGAGACCGAAAACGATGGCTAGAATCTACATCGAGACCACTGTCGTTAGCTTCTACTTCAATGCTCGGACGGAGCCCGAGATGGTCTCCCGACAGAATTGGACGCGGCGTTGGCTCGACGCTGCCATCGCATCGTCCGACGAACTGGTCACGAGCCTTGCCGTTGAGAACGAATTGAACGGAGGACAATTTCGAAATCGATCGGATATGCTCCAATTGGCTGGCCGGTTCCCGCTTCTCGACTTGAATGATTCCGTTGCCGAAGCCGTCGAGGCGTACATTGCGAATCATGTGATGCCGAATGACCCTAGCGGTGACGCCCTTCATTTGGCTGTCGCTTCGTTTCATCGCTGCGACTTTCTCGTCACCTGGAATTGCCGGCACATCGCCAACGCAAACAAATTCGGCCATATTCGTCGCGTAAAGGGTATGATGGGATTGGGCAATCCTGCTCTGGTCACGCCGCTCGAATTGCTTAATGAGGACATTTCCTGATGGACAGCTACAGCGAAGTTCGCCGAGTGCGACATGCAATGTCTGCGGCAGCCGGGCATGACATCCGTAAACTGATTGCGACTATGAACGAACGGCGGGCCGAGGTCGCGCACCGCATCATCGATCCGGGAACGAAGGCAGAACAATGCGATGCACATCGAGCCGCCGACAAAGCGGTTACTGATGGTAGCTCTTCTCCGGCGGCCGGGTGATCGCCGTCGTTCGGTGGTAAGGGCAATCCGATGCGTGACATCCGATTTGTCGCTGCTCATCGCGGCGGCCTGTTGCCGCTTTCCGATCACCATCTCCTTGCCGCTTGGGCTGCTGACTCCGCGGAACCATTGCTGCCACTTTTCGAGCGTCATAGCCGTGATGTCTAGCCGCGACAGGCCATCTCAAAAAAGCAGTCTGAAGGCGATCAGCTGGATGTCGCCGCCGCACTCCGGGCACGCAAAAGGAAACTCCTCCCCCACCCGGGCCATGAGTTTCGCCCAGGCTTGTCCGGGAGGTGTCGTGCGAGCAGGGTTTTTGATTCGGATTCGCGTCGCAGCAGCCTTCCGTGGCGTGACCGCCGCCCCCATGCCCGCCGGTCGCGGCCTCGCACCACTTGCGGATATTCCCGATCGCGAGCGCCGTCACGGCTTTTCGCAGCTTGTGATTCGGCGCAAACACCCCGTGATAACGATGCCGGTGCTTCCGCGGCGGAATGACGTGATCGGCGAGGTGGGCGGCCGTCTGGGCCATGTGCCGACCGTTGCAGGAACGGGCGGGACGCCGCGGGGCCGGCATGGGCCCGCAAGTGGCCGGCATGAGTCAACGGCCGTACACTCTCTGCGGGGCGGAGCCGTTCGCCAGCAGCCGTTTCGCAAGGCTCGGTGGCAAGCGATGAATCCGGGGCATGCCGCCGCGGCACCGCCCGCGCCGCCCGTGCGGCCTGCACCGTGACCACGGATCAGGCGAGATCGACTGGCCGGTCGGCCGCGAACTCTGGTGGCGTCAGTCGAGCCGCTTGATCGCGACGTTGCGAAATTCGACCGCGTCGCCGTGGCCGGCGAAGCCGAAGAAGCCACTCGTGCGGTCCTTGCCGGGATGCGGCTTGCCCCCCATGAACTCCTTCACGCCGGCAACGTCGGCATCGAGGATCACCGAGCCGTTGAGCTCGACGGTGATCCGGCTGCCCTTGACCGTCACCTCCTGCTCGTTCCACTCGCCGGTCGGCCGGAGGTAGCCCCGCTGGGCGGCCACCATCCCGTAGACCGAGCCGTGATACTGCCGGGCATCGAGCTTGGCATACTTGGGATGCTCCGAGTCGAGCACCTGCAGCTCACACATCCCGGTGTAGGCGGTGTCACCCTTGCCGGGATAGCGGATCGCCAGGCCGTTGTTGCCCCCCGGCGGCAGGCGGAACTCGAGCCGGGCCACGAAGTCGCCGTACTCCTCGGTCGTGTGCAGCGTGCCGCCCTTGCCGGGCTTGCAGCGGATCGCCCCGTCGACCACCTCGTAGTTGTCGGTCGCCCCGGCCCAGCCGGTGAGGTCTTGGCCGTTGAAGACCGGCTCGAAGCCTTCACCGGCCCGCTCCCGCAGCCAGCGGTTGGCCTCCTCGGGGCCGATCTCGCGAACCATCACGTTCCGCCAGCAGATCTCGCCGCCGTGGGTCTGGAGCTGAATCGGCCCCCGCCGCAACAACGGCTTCTTGCGATCCCAGTAGTTCTCCATGATCGCGTTGTCGACCACGAGTTTGTCGTTGAGCCAGACGGTGGTGCGGGCCCCGACCTGCACGATCCGGAACCGATTCCACTCGCCGAATGGCTTGTCGGCGAGCACCAGCGGATCCTTGCCGGGGGCACCGGGGCTATTGTTCCAGAGGCCACCGGAACCCTTGTCGGCCCCGATCTTGAACTTTGCTGTTTCGGTCGAGTCCCAAATCTGCACCTGGGGCGTGGCCCTGAGGTAGATCCCGCTGTCGGCCTTGGGGACGGTCTTGTAGTCGACCCAGAGTTCGACGTCGCCGAAGTCCTCGATCGTGGTCAGATACGGCCCCTGCCCGTCGTTGACGAGCACGCCGTCGACCACCTTCCAGTGGGCCTCGATACCCGGCTGGTTCTTGGCGAAGAAGGCGGCCCGCTCATCCTCGGTCTTGGCCGCGAGCTTGTAGGGATTCTCGGTGCCCATCCCCCGCCAGCCGGAGAGATCCTTGCCGTTGAAAAGTGCCTCGTAGCCGTCCGGGGGGGCGTTGCGTGCGGACTCGCCAGTGGCCGGGCCGGAATCGGCCGCGACCGACAGGCGGAGCGTGATCGCAGCCGAGGCGAGGGTGCAGGCAGCCAGCAGAATGCGAAGCGGCAACGCCATCGTGGGATTTCTCCGAGGGAAAATGTGAAAACCGGGAAGATGGGCGGACGCTACCACGGCCAGAAAGCCGCCTCAAGTCGCAGCCGGCCCCTCCGAGCGTTGCCGTCCCCCGCCGCTCGCCCACCTTGCCTGCCTGACCGGCTCAAGCCGCAGCATCGACAGGGCCGATTCCACAGACAGGGTTTGCCCCGCCTGCAGCCGCCCGCCGAGACCATCATGGCCAGCACACCGACCACGACCTCGACCTCACCCGCCTCCGCAGCGGCGACCGACTGGATCGCCGCCCGGGTTGCCGACGTCGGCGGGGCAGCCGTGGCCCTCGTGGAAGCCGTTGGCGACGTGGGGATCTTCGCTGCCAACACCCTCGGCTGGCTCCTCTGGCGAAGGCCGCGGCGGGATGTCCTCCTGCCGAGCCTCTACTCGATCGGCGTGCTCTCGCTGCCGGTGGTGGCCCTCACCGGACTGTTTTTGGGAATGGTGCTCGCCGTGCAGAGCTACTCGCAGTTCAAAGCCCTGGGCCTGCAGACCCGTCTGGGGTCGGTGATCAACCTCTCGCTGGTTCGTGAACTCGGGCCCGTACTCGCCGCCACGATGCTCGCCGGTCGGGTGGGAAGCGCGATGGCCGCCGAACTCGGCACGATGCGGGTCACCGAGCAGATCGATGCCCTGGAGAGCATGGGAGCCAACCCGATCTACTATCTCGTGGTGCCCCGTTTTCTCGGATGCCTGCTGTTGATTCCGCTGTTGACCCTGATGGCCGACTTCATGGGCGTGCTCGGGGGCTATCTCTATTCCCATCTTCTGCTGGGCATCGACTATCACCACTACTGGACCAACTCACGGGCCTATGTCGACGGCTTCGATCTCGGCATGGGCATCTTCAAGAGCTTTTTCTTCGGGGCCGCGATCGCGATCGTCAGCTGCCACCGCGGCTTTCATTGCGACCCCGGGGCCGAGGGCGTCGGACGGGCGGCGACCAATGCCTTCGTCCACTCCTTCGTACTGATTCTGGTGCTCGACCTGTTCCTGGGAATCTTCCTCGACGACGTGCATGGCTACTTCCGTCCCGAGGGCCCCCGCAAGCTGCTCTGAGCGAGGCTGCGACCGAGAGACCATGTTCGCCACCGCTTCCACCGCACGACCCCCGACGCCGACCCACGAAGGCCCGATCCTCGAGGTGGATGCCGTCTCGATCAGCTTTGGCCACCAGCAGGTGCTGCGGGAGATCTCGATCAGCGTGGCCGCCGACGAGACGCTCGTGATCCTCGGGGAGAGCGGCTGCGGCAAGACGGTGTTGCTCAAGACGATGATCGGCCTGGTGCGGCCAAACGCCGGCGACGTCCGCTTCGAGGGCCGCTCGCTCCGCGGGCTCGGCGGGGCGGATCTCGCCTTCCTCCGCACGAAATACGGCTTTGTCTTTCAAGGCGCCGCCCTGTTTGACAGCCTCACGATCTTCGACAACATCGCCTTCCCGCTGCGGGAACACACCCGCATCGGCTCCGGCGAGATCACCGAAATCATCGAGGGACTGCTGGCGGAAGTCGGGCTGCCTGCCGGCGTGGCTCGCAAGAAGCCGGCGGAACTCTCCGGCGGCATGCGGAAGCGGGCCGGCATCGCCCGGGCGTTGGCCCTCGACCCGCAGTTGGTCCTCTACGACGAGCCGACCACCGGGCTCGATCCGATCATGAGCGATATCGTCAATGAACTGATCCTCAAGGTCAGCTCGCGGCCCGCGGTTTCAAGCGTCGTCGTGACCCACGACATGCGGACCGCCCTCAAGGTGGCCGACCGGATCGTGATGCTCTACCCGATCTCACGGCTCAGGCCGGATGAGCGACAGATCGTTTTTCAGGGCACACCGGCAGACCTCGACCGCTGTGCGGACCCGCGGGTGCAGCAGTTCGTGCGGGGTGAGGCCGGGGCGAGACTCACCGAGATGCGGGACGAACGTGACGGCGGCCACCGGGGGGACGAGGGATGAATGATCGCGTGATGCAGTTTCGGGTGGGGGTGATGGTGCTCGCCTCGGCGATCATCGCCGGAATCCTGATCGTGCTCTTCGGCGACCTGCCCTCGCTCGTGCAGGCCACCTACCCGGTGCAGATGAATTTCACCGACGCCCGCGGCGTGGCCGAGGGCACGCCGGTCCGCAAAAACGGAATTCTGATCGGACGGGTCACGACCGTCTCGCTCGACGAGCGGGGGGGCGTGCGGGTGGTGGCCGATGTCGACAGTTACGTGCCCGTCTACCGCGACGAGCAGCCGCGGATCAAGTCGACGCTTCTGGGTGACGCCGAGATCGCCCTGGTGCCGGGGCGGATCGTGCCCCCTCGCACCCGCCTGGGGCCCGACGAGGTCCTCGAGGGGGCCGTCTCCCGCGATCCGTTCGAGGTCTTTTCCACCCTCGAGCCGAAACTCGGCGGCACGCTCGACTCGCTGGTTTCCGCGAGCGAGTCGGTCTCGCGGCTGGCCGACAACATCGACCGCATCATGCTCGGCGACGACAACCGCTTCGAGAATCTCGCCCGCAAGACCGAGCGGGCCCTCGACGCGTTCACCCTGGCGATGGACAACACCAACGACGTGCTGGGGGATGCCGAAGCCCGTCGTCGGCTGAGGGAATCGATCAACGCCCTGCCCGACGTGCTCGTGCAGCTCCGCGGCGCCGTCAAGGGCATCGGGGCGACCGTCGACTCCGCCGACCGCAACCTGCGAAACCTGGAGGGTCTCACCCGGCCACTTGGCGAGCGGGGCGAGGGCATGGTGGCCCGGATCGACGCCACGATCGGCCGGCTCGACGAGGTGCTCACGCAAGCGGTCGGCTTCACACGGGCCCTCAATGAATCCGACGGCACCCTCGGCCGGCTGGTCCGCGATCCTGCGGTCTACGATGATCTCTCGGTGGCCGCCGCCAACGTCAAGCGGCTCACCCAGGAGCTTCGGCCGATCGTCAACGACGTGCGGGTCTTCACCGACAAGATCGCCCGGCATCCCGAACAGCTCGGCGTGCGAGGGGCCCTCGACCGCGGCCCGGGGCTGAAGTAGCCCGGAGGGTCAGCGGGCCGCGGCGGCGGCCGAGAGCATGGCGGCCATCTCGTCGAAGACGACCTCCCGCATCCGCTCGCCGAAGCGGGCCTTGAGCCATTCCATGCCACACTCCACGAGATCGGGCTGCAGAAAAATCAGTTCACCCGGCGTGACCTGCGAGAAGACCCGCTCAGCGGCCTCCTCCCAGCCGCCGCCTTCGTAAATCGCGACCTCCCGCGGCGGAGCGGTCTCGCGGATCCCACCGGCGATGATTCCTGCGATCTCTCCGGGAGCCCGGCCCCGCATGTAGGACCCTTCGTAGATGATGACGCTGTCGACCGTCCGGCCGAGCAGCCGTCCCTGGGCGACGAGATCCTGGTCGCGACGGTCACCCGCGGCTGAATAGACCGCCGTGCGACGCACTCGCGGCAGCTTCTCGATCACCTCGCAGATGCACTCCAGCGAAGCGACGTTGTGGCCGTAGTCGACCACCACCGCCGCCCCGTCGATCTCCAGCAGGTTCAGCCGCCCCGGTGATCCGCTGGTGCCCGAGGAGAAGCTCTCCAGGCCCAGCCGCACCAGTTCCAGGGGAACCCCCAGGCACCAGGCGGCCGCGGCGGCGGCAAGCACGTTTTCCACCTGGAACTTCACATGACCGCGGTGCACCAGCGGCACCCGCTCCAGCGTCGCCAGCCTCGTCTCCCGCGGTCCGTCAAGCAGCACGATCGAGCCGTCGCGGATCGTTGCCGCCCGCCCGCCCTCGGCGAGGTGGGCCGCGAGCACGTCGTTGGCCGGGTCGATCGCGAAATAGGCGATCGAACCCCGGCAGAATCGCTTCATGTCGACCACCAGTGGGTCGGCCGCGTTGAAGACCGCATAGCCATCGGTCGCGACCACGTCGACGATCGTGCTCTTCACCCAGGCGAGCTTTTCGGGCGTGTTGATGTCACAGGAACCGAGGTGGTCACCCGGGCCGATGTTGGTCACGACCGAGACGTTCGAGCGATCGAAGGCCAGACCCCGCCGCAGGATGCCGCCGCGGGCCGTCTCGAGCACCGCCGCGGTGACTTCCGGGTGGGCCAGCACCCTCGCCGCGCTGCCCGGGCCGCTGCAGTCGCCATGGGCGATCTGCCGGCCCCCGACCCAGACGCCCTCGGTGCAGGTCATGCCGACGGTGCCGCCAAGGCCGCCGACGATGTGGGCCAGCAGCCGGGTGACGGTCGTCTTGCCGTTGGTGCCGGTCACCGCGACCAGGGGAATCCGACCGTCGCGGCCATCGGGATAGAGCATCTCGACGATCGCACCGCCCACGTCGCGGGCCTCGCCCTCGGTCGGCTCGAGATGCATCCGCAGCCCCGGCCCGGCGTTGACCTCGATGATCGCCCCGCCCTGCTCCTCGAGCGGCCGTGAGATCTCGCAGGCGACGACATCCACTCCCGCGATGTCGAGGCCCACGATCTTCGCCGCCTCCACGGCCCTCGCCGCCACCTCGGGGTGCACGCAGTTGGTGACATCCTCGGCGGTGCCGCCGGTGCTCAGGTTGGCGCTGCGACGAAGCAGCACGACCCGACCGGCCTCGGGCACGGAGTCGAAATCGAGCCCCTGCTCGGCGAGGGTGCGGGCGGCGACCTCATCGAGCGGGATCGGGCTGAGCGACGTCGCATGGCCGACGCGGCGGGGATCGGCGTTGACCGCCTCCGCCAGACTCCGCACGCGCGACACGCCGTCTCCGGTCACGCACGGCGGACGGCGACGGGCCGCGGCGACAAGCCGCCCGCCCACCACCAGCAGCCGATGGTCGTCGCCGGGAGCATGCGTTTCGACCACCACCTCTCGGCCGTGCTCCCGGGCAAGGTCGTAGGCGGCTCGCAGCTGCTGCTCGTCGCGAAGATTGACCGAGACGCCGCGGCCATGGTTGCCGTACCGCGGCTTGACGACCGCCGGGCCGTCGAGCCGGCCGGCAAGACGACAGGCATCGTCGGCATCGGCCACCGGGCGGCCCTCGGGCACGGGAATGCCGGCCTGGGCGAGCAGCTCGCGGGTCAGCTCTTTGTCCTGGGCGATGGTCTGGCCGATTGCCGAGGTGGCGTCGGTCTCGGCGGTGAGGATTTTCCGCTGGTTGACCCCGTAGCCGAGCCGCACGAGCGAACCCTCGGTGAGCCGGGTCGAGGGAATCCCGCGGGCGGTCGCCGCCTCGACGATCGAGCGGGTACTCGGCCCGAGCTGCTCCTCGAGGAGCTTCTCGTGGAGCCTGGCGACCTCGGCATCGACATCGAAGGGTTCGTCTGCAATTGCGGCCATCAGCAGCCGGTGGGCGGTGTGCAGGCAGTCGATCGCGAAGTTCTCCTCGCGAAACTCGATCGCCACCCGATAGACCCCCTTGCGGGATGTTTCCCGCGCCCGCCCGTAGCCCACCGGCGAACCGGCGAGGGTCTGCAGCTCCAGCGTCACATGCTCGAGAATGTGGCCCATCCAGGTGCCGCGGCGGAGCCGCTCGAAGAATCCGCCGCGGGTGCCGACCGAGCAGCGGTGCTCGATCATCCGCGGCAGCCAGGCGATCAATCGGTCGTTGAAGCCGGGAATCGTGTCTGAGGGCGAATCCTCGAGCGGGCCGAGGTCGACCCAGGCTTCGAGCACGGGAAACCTGGCCCACTGGTTGGGGCCGCGGAGCACCTTGAGCGTTTCAATCTTCATGGCAGTCTCGGGGTCGCAGGGAAGAGAAGTCGGAAAAGACGGGGGCGATTCGTCGGCAGATCACTCACCCGCAGGAGGTCTTTCGTTGCAGGCCGCATGCCAAAGGGCTCGGCCAGCAGAAAAAACCCCGGGCTTTGGGCGACAGTTGCGGTGAAAGAACGGTCGAATTCAACTCGGAGCACCGACGAGAGCCGTTTCGCGGAAATCCGCCGTCCTTGAAGTCTTTGCAGCAGTCTTTGCAAATTGCGGGTGCCTGGGCACCCAGACCTGGTAAAATCTGCATTGATGTCGCGTGGCAATTCGCAGAAGTGTAGGTCCGGCTCAGGGGCCGACGCAATACAACGAGGCTTGCCGTGGAGGGGCTTTTCGCCCGGTTCCAACTCCGACCCGGAGAAATGCTCCGGGAGCAGTGTTGCTTCGACCTCGACGGCCGAATGGGCTTCACCGACGGCCGGATCCTGCTGACCGACCGGCGGCTGCTCGCCGATGACGGCCAGGGCGGGGTTTTTTCGCGGGAGATCGGCCCCGCCACCCGTCTCGAGGTCCGCCTGCGGCACACGGTGGGACGGCTGGAACTCCTCGAGGATGGTCGGGTCATTCGCCACTGGTCGTTCACCGCGGCCGAGGCCCCCGGGATGCACGCCCTCCGGGATGCCTTCGTGGCCCGCACCGCGTCGGAACCAGCCCCGCCGCCCGAGCCGGCCGACGAACCCCGCGGCACCGCGGGGGTCTGGCGGGCATTAGGGCGGCTGATCGCGTTTGCCAGGCCGCATGCCGGCATGGCCGTGCTCGGCGGCATCCTCTCGCTGGCCGGCACCGCCGCGGCCCTCGTGCCTCCCTACCTCACGATGCCGCTGGTCGACCGGGTGCTGATTCCGAAACAGTCAGGCGAGATGGTCCCTTTCAGTCTTGTCTGGTGGTACCTCGGTGGCCTGGCAATCGCGGCGGTGGTCGCCTGGCTGCTCGGCTGGGCTCGGGCCTGGACGCTCGCCTGGGTCGCCGAGCGCGTGGCGGCCGATCTCCGCAACCGCACCTACGCCCACATGCAGAGTCTCTCGATGGAGTTCTTCGGTGGCCGCCGCACCGGTGATTTGATCGCCCGCGTGGGCAGCGACACCGACCGGATCAACAACTTTCTTTCGGTCCACCTGATCGACTTTTCCTCCAACGTGATGCTCGTGCTGCTCACGGCCGGGGTGCTGATCTGGATCAATCCCCTGCTCGCCGCGGTCACGCTGCTCCCCTTCCCGCTGGTGGTCTGGCTGGTCTACGCGGTTCGCGAACGGCTGCGACGGGGATTCGCCCGGGCGAGCATCGCCTGGAGTGACATGACCAGCGTGCTGGCCGACACGATTCCCGGCATCCGGGTCGTCAAGGCCTTCGCCCAGGAAGACCGCGAGATCGAGCGGTTCGCCCAGGCCAACGACCAGGTGCTGCGGGCCAATGACCGGGTGAACGTGGTCTGGTCGTTCTTCGGTCCGCTGGTGGCCCTGCTCAGCGAGACCGGCGTGATCGTGGTCTGGGCGGCCGGGGCCTGGCTCG
>Ga0180435_10005373_pt1 | contig 12487 bp, 11 predicted proteins | sample SS_ome_3_FD_132467 | JGI IMG/M metagenome (GOLD analysis project Ga0180435, IMG submission 132467) | Hypersaline lake sediment archaeal communities from the Salton Sea, California, USA - SS_3_S_1 metaG | ecosystem: Environmental > Aquatic > Non-marine Saline and Alkaline > Hypersaline >... | reverse complement strand
GGCCGTTCCATAGGCTGGGACATCTCACCTGAGAGTGCCCTGGCGGCCGGCGTGGTGATGGGAATCATGATTATTCCCTTCGTGTCGTCACTATCGGATGATGTCATCAACGCTGTTCCAATGGCCATGCGCGAAGCCTCCTATGGCATGGGCGCCACCCAGTCGGAAACGATCACCAAGGTTATCCTTCCAGCTGCGCTTCCGGGTATCGTCGGCAGTGTGCTTCTGGCAGCCTCCCGGGCAATCGGCGAAACCATGATCGTGGTCATGGCGGCGGGGCTCTCTGCGAACCTCACCGCCAATCCGTTTGAGGCGGTGACAACGGTCACGGTGCAGATCGTCACGGCCCTTGTAGGTGACCAGGAGTTCGACAGTCCAAAGACACTGGTTGCCTTCGCGCTGGGTCTCGTGCTCTTCGTGGTCACGCTGGCCTTGAATATCTTTGCCCTGCACGTGGTGCGCAAGTACCGCGAGCAGTATGACTAAGAGGGGAAGGCGATGAGTGAAACTACCAAGATCGTCAAACGATCACTGCCAAAACGCTATCGCAGCGAGTCCATTTTCAGAGCATTTGGCCTTGCCGCGATTATTGTTGGCATGGCATTCGTCGTTATTCTTTTTGCCAATATCATCGGCAAGGGCTATCCGGCGTTTCTGCAGAGTTATATCAAACTTCCGGTCTATTTTGACGAGCAGGTCATCGACCCTTCAGGTGAACGTGATCCCGAGGTGATGGCAAGAGCAGACTACCAGGGGTTGATCAAGCAGTCACTGCGCGAAGGGTTCCCCGGGGTGAGTGGACGCAGGGACAAGCTTGCACTCTACAAGCTTATCAGCCAGGGGGCCGGGTTTGAACTTCAGGACATGGTTCTGGATAACCCCGACATAATCGGTACAACACAGGAGATCTGGCTACTCGCCGATGATGAGATTGACGTTTTTCTGAAGGGTAACGTAACCAGGCTCGAGCAATTCGAACTCACCGGAAGGCCTGTCGTCAGCGCCGTTTCGGGCGAGGTGGAGATCACCACAGATGGACCTGCTTTTGCACCGGTTCTCGAGAGGATGCAGGAGCTCTTTGAACGGGAACAAAGACGCGCACAACGTGAGCTGGAGCGAGCCAGAGAGAAACTCGATGACCTGAAACAGGATCTGGTCCAAAACAGGGAACTTCTTGCCGAAGCAGAGCGCTACGACTATCCGACTCGAATCGATCGTCTCAAAGAAATTATCAAGAACACCCAGGGACAGATCAGCGACGAGGAGTTCATTATCAAGGTCCTCGAAGAACGAATTGCCGGCTACCAGAAAAGCCTGGAAGGTACGAGCGCCGCGGAAGTCGATATTCCTTCTGACGCTGCAAGCTATCTCCTCGAACTGCAGGGTGGGCTTGTCAGGATCACAGCCCTCGGGCGTAATAGCGCCCGTGGCACTGTCCTGAATACACTCGATCCGACCTCCGATGAACAGGGCCTCAAGGTCGTCATTCTGGAGACACCGGAATCCGAGCGCCGTGTTACTGACCGGACGATCGGCTGGGTCAGGCAACTCCAGAGACAGGGGGTTGTCGACAAGAAATTTAACACGATTTTCTTCACTCATGGTGATTCGAGAGAACCTGAGCAATCGGGTATTGCCGGTGCTCTTGCCGGGTCTTTCTTCACGCTCATTGTCACATTGTTGCTTTCTTTTCCGATCGGTGTCGGAGCAGCGATCTATCTCGAGGAGTTTGCCCCCAAGAATCGCTGGACCGACCTTATCGAGGTCAACATCAATAACCTCGCAGCTGTCCCCTCGATCGTTTTCGGGCTGCTTGGTCTCGCTGTCTTCATCAATTACTTCGGGTTGCCGCGTTCAGCCCCGGTTGTTGGTGGCCTCGTGCTGACACTGATGACCTTGCCAACGATCATCATTGCCTCGCGTGCGGCATTGAAATCAGTACCGCCGTCAATCAGGGAGGCAGCTCTCGGTATGGGCGCATCACGTATGCAGGCCATGTTCCATCACATTTTGCCGCTGGCGCTTCCTGGAATGCTGACAGGAACCATTATCGGTATGGCCCAGGCGCTGGGCGAGACGGCACCCTTGCTGATGATCGGCATGGTTGCCTTCATTGTCGACATCCCCCAGGGAATGTTCGATAACGCTACTGTGCTTCCTGTACAGATCTATCTCTGGGCTGACAGTCCGGAACGCGCGTTCGTTGAAAGGACATCCGCAGCCATCATGGTGCTGCTCGGCTTCCTGATAACGATGAATGCACTGGCCGTATTCCTGCGCAAGAAATTCGAGCGCAAATGGTAGGAGATGTTATGAACAAGGCTACTGATTTCGAACATATGGAGCACGAGATCGAGGGAACGGTCGGAACTCCACTGGTCGATAACCCGAAGATGTCGACACGCAATGTCGATGTTTTCTACGGTGACAAGCAGGCGATATTCGGTGTGGACCTCGATCTCGCCGAAAACGAGGTCATCTCGCTCATAGGACCATCCGGCTGTGGCAAGTCGACTTACCTGCGCTGCCTGAATCGCATGAACGATACCATCGATATCTGCCGTGTGACTGGTCAGCTTCTGCTCGATGGCGAGGATATCTATGAGAAGGGTATGGACCCTGTACTGCTCAGGGCGCGCGTCGGCATGGTGTTTCAGAAACCGAATCCGTTTCCAAAGTCGGTCTATGACAATGTCGCTTACGGGCCAAAGCTGCATGGTCTTGCATCCAACAAGGCAGAGCTTGATGAGGTGGTTATCACAAGCCTGCAGAAGGCGGGGCTTTTTGACGAGGTGAAGGATCGTCTGCAGGAGCCCGGAACAGGTCTATCTGGTGGTCAGCAGCAGCGTCTCTGCATCGCACGCACCATTGCGGTCAGTCCCGAAATCATCCTCATGGATGAGCCGGCCTCGGCACTCGACCCGATCGCGACAGCGATCATCGAGGAACTCATCGATGAATTGCGAGCGAACTACACCATCGCGATCGTGACGCACTCGATGCAACAGGCGGCGCGGGTTTCCCAGCGCACAGCCTATTTTCACCTGGGCAAGCTTGTCGAGGTCGGCGAGACCAACCAGATATTTACAAATCCGCAGCATCAGCTCACGGAAAACTACATTACCGGACGCTTCGGCTGATCAAGGCATACCAGGGGAAGACGATGGAAAAAGATCTGCATCTGTCACAACATATCCACCAGCGTTTCAATACAGAGCTGGAGGAGATTCGTAACAGCGTGATGAAAATGGGCGGGCTGGTTGAGAAACAGATCAGCCGAGGGATGAAAGCCCTGCTGAATTCCGATACCGAGATGGGCGAAATCGTTACCTCATCAGACTACGAGATCAATGCACTCGAGGTGGATATCGATGAGGAGTGCATGCAAATCCTTGCTCGCCGCCAGCCTGCTGCGAGTGATTTGCGTCTCATCGTGACCATTATCAAGACCATCACAGACCTCGAGCGAATCGGCGACGAAGCAGAGAAGCTTGGGCGCTACTCCGTGCTGCTCGCTGATGAGAATACCACCCCGGGCCACTTCGTCGAGTTGCGTCACCTGGGCGAGCATGTCAGACGCATGCTACGTGACGCCCTGGATGCGTTTGCCCGTCTGGATGCCGAAGCGGCGCTCAGAACGATCCATGACGACGAACTCGTCAATGAGGAGTTTGATGCTATCTCCCGTCAGTTGATTACGCGCATGATGGAAGATCCGCGCGAAATCAAGAATGCCTTGCGAATATCCTGGTGTGCACGTGCGCTCGAGAGAATGGGGGATCACACCAAGAATATTTGCGAATATGTCGTTTTTCTCGTTCAGGGCAAGGATATACGCCATACGAGCCTGGAAAAAATGCAGGAGTCGACGGGAATCGATCTCGGAGATTGAGAACAACAGGGACTGCATGGATGGAACCGGGCCCGGCATCATGCCGGGCTTTTTTGTGCCGGACTATGACTCTCTCTTAGCTCTTGTGGAAGAAGAGCGTCTTGAGATAGGCCGTTTCGGGAATTGCAGGATGGACGGGATGGTCCTGGCGCTGCTGTCCGAACTCGAGCAGACGCAATTGGGTGTTCTGTTGCACGGCCGCCTGCCGCACGACATTTTGCAGCTTGCTCTGCTCCATGTGGAAAGAGCAGGATGAGGTGATGAGAATGCCATCGTTTTTGAGCACCTCGAGACCGAGGCTGTTGAGGCGTAGATAGGCCTGTTCGCCCTGTTTCTGGTCTTTCCTGCGCTTGATGAAGGCCGGCGGATCCAGGATCACCATGTCGAAGCGCCTGCCTTCTGCAGCCATCTTCCTGAGCACATCAAAGACGTCACCCTGTTGCGTCTCGAGACGTTCCTGCACCTTGTTGAGTTCCGCGTTACTTCTCGTCTGTTCCAGCGCTGATTGCGAGGCATCTACACAGTGCGCTTCATCTGCCCCGGCCAGTGCGGCCGTGACACCCCAGGCGCCGGCATAGGTACAGATGTCCAGCACGCTATCACCCTCGCGGATATAGCGCTGCATGCGCTCCCGGTTGCCGGCCTGGTCATAGAACCAGCCGCTTTTCTGGCCTTCGCTGATGGATGTCTCGAAAGCGACGCCGTTTTCCTCGAGGCGTACTCTCTCGGGTATTTCGCCCATCGCGACAGAGACGTGTTGATTCAGCCCCTCGAGTTCACGCACGGGGGTATCGTTTCTCAGCAGGATTCCTGCGGGCTCCAGCAGTTTCTCGAGAACGCCGATGATCTGTGCCTGAACTGCGTCCATGCCGGCTGTCGTGATCTGCATGCTCAGGTAGTCGCCGAACCGGTCGACAACGAGACCAGGCAGCAGATCACTTTCACCATAGACAAGCCTGTAGCAGCGATTATCGAAGAGGCGCTCTCGCAGTGCCAGTGCATTGCTGATGCGTTTTGTCAGCAGCTCTTCGTCGAGCGTCTCGGTTGGATGGCGTGAGATTACGCGCGCGCTGATGAGTGAACGCGGATTGATGTAGGCGTGGGCGACCCACTTGTTTCTTTGTGTATGGATGGCAACCTGTTGTCCCGGGCTGAACTCCTTGAGTGGGGTCTCGCGGGTATCGATCTCGTTGCTGTAGATCCACAGGTGGCCGGCAAGAATCCGGCGCTCCTGGTCTTTGCGCAGCTTTAGTATGGGTAATTTCATGACTGTCTGTATTAGCCTTTTCGGAAAGTAGAGAGACCGGTTCCAGCGCCATGAATATACAGCAACAACCCAACCGCCTGATCGAGGCGACAAGCCCGTACCTGCAACAGCACGCTCATAACCCCGTCGACTGGTGGCCATGGTGCGACGAGGCGCTCGAACTGGCGCGAACCGCAAAAAAGCCCATTCTACTCTCTATCGGCTACTCCGCGTGTCACTGGTGTCATGTGATGGCGCACGAATCCTTCGAGGATCCGGAGACAGCAGAGCTCATGAACAGGCTCTTTGTGAATATCAAGGTTGATCGCGAGGAGCGTCCAGATCTCGACAAGATCTACCAGACTGCACACCAGTTGCTCAGCCAGCGCACCGGCGGCTGGCCTCTGACGGTCTTTCTGACGCCTGATGACCGGATGCCGTTCTTCGCCGGCACCTATTTCCCGAAGGAGCCACGGCACGGCCTGCTCTCGTTCAGGGATCTGATGCAGCGGGTGCATGACGCCTGGATGGGGCAGCAGGACGCGATTCGACAGCAAAATCTCTCCGTCGGAGATGCACTCAAGCGCATCGACGGGGGAGGTGAGCCTGTCGCGATGCTGGATGATTCCCTCATCGAGGAAGCACGCGAACAGCTTGCGCAGACCTTCGACAGGAAAAGGGGCGGCTTCGGGACGGCGCCGAAGTTTCCGCATCCAACCAATCTCGACTTTCTTCTGCGTTACTGGTCAGGGCAGCGCGATGACAAGGAGGCAGCCGAGATGGCGCTCTTTACGCTCTACCAGATGGGCCGCGGCGGACTCTATGACCAGCTCGGCGGTGGCTTCTGTCGCTACTCGACGGACGATGACTGGATGATCCCGCACTTCGAGAAAATGCTCTACGATAATGGACCGCTGCTGGCACTGAATGCAGATGCCTTCCAGGTCACAGGCGACTCGTTTTTCGCAGACATCTGCCATCAGACAGCAGGTTGGGTCATGCGCGAGATGCAATCCCCCGAGGGCGGCTATTACTCAACCCTGGATGCCGATTCAGAGGGCGAGGAGGGGAAATTCTACGCCTGGACACCCGAAGAGGTCCGTGGACTGCTCGACGAAACAGAGTACGAACTGGTCTCGAGGCTCTATGGTCTCGAGCGCGAACCCAATTTCGAGGGGCGTTGGCATTTGCACACCTTCAGCGATCCTGAACAGATTGCCGAGGCTGTCGGGCTTTCGCAGCCGCTATTCACGCAGGGGCTGGCGTCGGCGCGCGCGAAGCTCTTCCAGGCACGCGAACAGCGAGTCAGGCCCGGTCGTGACGAAAAGGTCCTGACCAGCTGGAATGCGCTCATGATTCGTGGCATGGCAAGGGCAGGGCGTATCCTATGTGAGTCGGAGTGGATCGATTCCGCAGAAAAGTCGCTTGCTTTCATTCGCTCGACACTCTGGCGGGATGGCCGCCTGCTGGCGACCTTCAAGGACGGCAAGGCGCATCTCAACGCCTATCTCGATGACTACGCCTGCCTGCTTGATGCCATCCTGGAGTTGTTGCAGGCACGCTGGAGTGACGAGGCACTGGCTTTTGCCATCGACCTGGCGGACAGGCTGCTCGAACATTTCGAGGATGAACAGCAGGGTGGCTTCTACTTCACCTCGGACGATCACGAGCAACTGATCCAGCGGCCCAAACCCGTGAGCGATGACGCCATGCCATCCGGCAACGGTATTGCAGCATTCGCCCTGCAGAGGCTCGGTTACCTGTTGGGTGACCTCACCTATCTCGATGCAGCAGAGAAGACATTGCGCGCTGCCTGGAACCGAATCGCGAATCTGCCGCACGCGCACGGCGCCTTGCTGATCGCGCTCCAGGAACAGCTCGATCCGCCGGAGATTCTCATTGCCAGAGGTGGAGCCGAAGAGCTTTCTGCCTGGCAAGCCGGCATGGCCGGGGATTACAGCCCCGGCCGTCTCTGCATTGCCATTCCACCAGATGCGGGCCGGCACGAAGCACTCTCCACGAAGGAACCCGGAGAGCATGCGGTCGTCTATCACTGCAAGGGTATGACCTGTTCGCCACCCGAGTCGATCTGACAGTCAGGCGCCGAAGGCGAGGACAGGGTCCCGTTCCTGCAAGAGGCTTTTGTCGCGTGACCTTTCTGCTCAAGGTCGCCTCGCTCTTTGAGAAGTTCTGCAGCTTCGGACGGATTCATCAAGAATTCATGAAAACTTAGCCTCATTGTCATACGTGTCCGGAATACTTTTGCAAACCAATTGCAGAGCAGGCAGAGAATGCATCGCTACCGCACGGTCTGGATATCCGATACCCACCTTGGTTTAAAAGAAGCACGCACCGATTTTCTCTACGATTTTCTCACCACCATCGAATGCGACACGCTCTATCTTGTCGGTGACATCATCGACGGATGGAAGATGCAGTCCGGCGGGTTTCGCTGGCCGGATATCAATAACGATATCGTCAAGCTGATTCTCGAGAAGGCAAGCAACGGGACCAGGGTAGTGTATGTGCCCGGTAACCACGACGAGATGTTCCGTGATTACGCCGATGCGGAAGTCAACAACATCCAGCTCCTCGAACGTGCTACGCACACCACGGCAGATGGTCGCGAGCTCCTGATCATGCACGGCGACGAGTTCGACTATGTCGTCATGCATAACAAGTGGGTCGCGAGGCTCGGCAGCGACCTCTACGACTTCACTCTGTTACTGAACCGCTGGTTCAATCTTTTCAGGCGCAAGCTCGGGCTCCGCTACTGGTCGCTCTCGGCTTACCTGAAGGGGCGTGTCAAGGAGGCCGTCAAGTACATCGGTAACTTCGAACAGGCTGTGGTTCGCGAAGCGCGTGAGCATGGCTACGATGGAATCGTCTGCGGTCATATCCATCACGCCACCATCGCCGAGTACGAGGGCATCGAGTACATCAATTGCGGCGACTGGGTAGAAAGCTGTACCGCCATTGCCGAGCATGATGATGGCGAGCTCGAGCTGATCCGCTGGGTCGACAGGGTCTACGAACTGCCTGTTGAGGAACGTCTGTGCGCATAGCGATCATCACCGATGCATGGCGTCCGCAGATCAACGGTGTTGTCAGGACTCTCACCAGGACGATCGACTGGCTCAGGCAGAACGGTCACGAGGTGCTTGTCGTCGAACCTTCAGCATTCAGGACTTTTCCCTTGCCGAGTTATCCCGAAATCAGGATTTCCCTCTTTGCGGGACGGAAAGTGGCGAACTTGCTCGACGAATTTGCTCCGGAGGCGATCCATGTCTCTACCGAAGGGCCGCTGGGGCTTGCAGCACGCAAGTATGCAATCGAACGCGATATGCCTTTCACGACGGCCTATCACACGCGTTTTCCCGAGTACGTGAGAGAGCGGGTTCCTGTTCCCCTGTCACTCTCCTACACATGGGTACGCTGGTTTCACAATGCGGCCGAGCGTGTCATGGTCAGCACAGAAAGCCTGCGAAAGGAACTGGCAGACCACGGATTGAAAAATCTGTACATCATGTCACGCGGCGTCGATACGGATCTCTTCCGGCCTCGCAGGCACAGGAACATGCTGGCTGGAAAGCACCCGCACTTTCTGTATCTCGGGCGTGTCGCCGTGGAGAAAAACATCGAGGCATTTCTCTCGCTGGAACTACCCGGCAGCAAGCATGTGATCGGTGACGGCCCTGCGCTTGCTGCACTGAAGAGAAAGCATCCCGGGGTTCGTTTCCATGGCTACAAGACAGGAAAGGATCTCGCCAACCACTTGGCCAGTGCCGATGTCATGGTCTTTCCGAGCAGGACAGACACATTCGGCCTGGTGATTCTTGAGGCGATGGCATGCGGGGTTCCCGTTGCTGCATACCCTGTCCAGGGACCGGTGGACATTATCGAGAATGGTCGCTCGGGTTATACGAGTGAGGATCTGCGCGAGGCAGCAATCAAGGCCCTCGACGTCGATCCGCAGAGCTGCCGGGAACGGGCGCTGGAATTTTCCTGGGACAGGGTCGGTCAACAGTTTTTTGACAATCTCGTTCCAATCAGGACAAAGGAGCGTGAAGCCGCTTTCCAATCCGCCTCTAGTGACTGATGCCGACGGGGGATTCGGGACGATCGCTTAACAGAAGCCGGATGGTTGCAATCAAGCAGCCAGGCTGGCTTCTGGCCGGGATCAGGCTGTCAGCTTGTCGTTGAGATGCGGCTTGATGATCCTGAGCATCTCTCCATGCAGCTTGATGCCGGCAGCGACGACATTCCCGGTTTCGAAATAGCGGTCACCACCACTGATGTCTGTGACCACGCCACCGGCCTCCCTGACAAGCAGGGCGCCGGCAGCAAAATCCCATTCAGAGAGTCCCAGTTCCCAGAAGCCGTCGACACGGCCTGCTGCAAGCCAGGCGAAATCGAGCGCGGCTGAACCGGGCCGGCGGACCCCGGCGCTATCGACGATCAGGTCCTGCATCATGCCGAAATAGGCTTCCTTGTGGCGCAGGTCGCGAAACGGGATGCCGGTGCCGAGCAGCGCGCCCTGCATGCTCTTGCGAGTGGTGACGCGAATGCGCCTGTCATTGAGAAAAGCGCCTTCACCACGCGTGGCATGAAAAAGCTCTTCGCGGACCGGATCGTAAACCACGCCACACAGCAGCTGGCCCTTTTCCCGGAGAGCGACCGAGACCGCGAACTGGGGAAAACCGTGCAGGTAGTTGGTGGTTCCATCGAGCGGGTCGATGACCCACTGGTAAGCGTTGCCGTCGTGCGCGCCGCTCTCCTCGGCGAGGATCGCGTGATTCGGATAGGCCTTGCTGATCGCATGGATGATTGCCTGCTCCGAGGCGCGGTCGACATCGCTCACAAAGTCATTGCGGGACTTTGTCTCGATCTTGATTGAGTCGACGCGGTCGAGGTAACGCATCAGGATCCTGCCGCCATCGCGGGCTGCGCGGACGGCGATGTTGGTCATTGGGTGCATGGCGGGAGCGGCTTGCAGAGTGTTAGTCGAGTCAATCCGTTAGAATACCATTTTTTGTCTGCTTACTGATTGCCAAATGCTGTCGCGCATTCGTATCGTACTCGTCAATACATCCCATCCCGGCAATATCGGCGCTGTTGCGCGGGCCATGAAAAACATGTGCCTTCACGACCTGGTGCTCGTCGATCCGCTGCGATATCCGGAAGAGGCAGACGTGGCCTTCAGCCGCGCGTCGGGGGCGCATGATCTGCTGTCGTCATCGCGCAAGGTCGAGACACTTGCCGAGGCGGTCGAGGACTGTCACCTCGTGATCGGGACAAGCGCACGCCAGCGCACTGTTCGATGGCCGGTGGTCGATCCGAGAGAGTGCGCATCACTCGCAAGCGAGCGTGCTGCAGCGGATCAGCAGGTGGCGATCCTGTTCGGCAGGGAGCGTTCCGGGTTGACCAATGATGAACTCGCCCTGTGCCATTACCTCGTACAGATCCCGACGAACCCCGAGTACAGCTCGCTGAACGTTGCCATGGCAGTGCAGGTGATTGCCTATGAACTCATGATGGCGAGCCTGGCGGAGCAGGGGCCGACAGCAGAGCAAAGGGACATGATCACGGCAGGGCAGTTCGAGGGATTCGTCCGGCATCTTGAGGAGACTATGGGTGTGATCGGCTTCACGGATGAGCGCAGTTCGGACAAACTCGTGCGCCGCCTTCGCCGCCTCTTTCTGCGCGCTGAAATGGATCCCGACGAGATGAACATCCTGCGCGGTATCTTCAAGGCGTCTCAGGAACATCGCGTACGTACACCCCGCAACCCGGGAAATGACTGATCAGGACGCCCGCGTGACTTTTTCCGAGTCCTTTCCGGTGCTTTTCCGGGACGAAGACTTCATTGCGATCCACAAGCCGCCGGGACTTCTCGTGCACCGCTCATGGATCTCCGGGGACAGGGTCTTCCTGCTGCAGCTGCTGCGTGACCAGGTCGGCAAGCGGGTCTACCCGGTACACAGGCTGGATCGCGCCACTTCGGGCGTCATTCTGTTTGCATTCTCTTCGCAGGCTGCCAGTGCATTGCAACAGGAGCTGGAGAGCAGCAGGACGGTCAAGTGCTACCATGCTGTCGTGCGTGGATGGATCCATGACGATGGCGAGATCGACCACCCCTTGCGTGACAGGGACGAGGAGGGGAGCGAGCCGAAAGCAGCCCTGACGCGCTATTGTCCGCTCGCAACCGTGGAGTTGCCCCATGCGGTCGGCCGCTACAGCACGGCGCGCTACTCACTCGTCGAGGTACAACCACTGACTGGCCGACGACAGCAGATTCGCAAGCACATGAAGCACATCGCTCATCCGGTTATCGGCGATACGACCCATGGACGAGGCGAGCACAATCGTTTTTTCCGGGAACATTTCGGCTGCCAGCGGCTGCTGCTGCAGGCACGTGAACTCTGCTTCAGTCATCCGCGCAGCGGTGACGAGATCAGGATCCGCGCAGCGGCTGAGCCGGGCTGGGATGCTGTCCTCAGCAAGCTCGGCTGGAGCGACCGGGATGCGTGAGCCTGGTCCGTGCCCGCTGTGTGGTTCTGCGCAGACAGCGCATTTTCACGTCGATGAGAGGCGCGAGTTTCACAGGTGCAGCGCTTGCGACCTGGTCTTCGTGCCCGCAGCCTTTTTTGTGTCACGGGAGGAGGAGAAGGGTCTCTACGACATGCATGAAAACGACCCGCAGGACAGGGCCTATCGCCAGTTCCTGTCACGTCTGTTCAAGCCGATGCAGGAGCGGATTCCGGAGCATGCCAGTGGCCTCGACTTCGGCTCAGGCCCCGGCCCGACGCTGTCACTCATGTTTGAGGAGCAGGGGCATCGTGTCTGTCTCTACGATCGCTTCTATGCGCCTGACGAGACAGTTCTGCATGATAAGTACGATTTCATTACTGCGACCGAGGTCGCCGAGCATCTGCACCAGCCCGCATTCGAACTCGAACGTCTCTGGTCGTTACTACGACCTGCCGGCTGGCTTGGCATCATGACAAGACGCCTCGGCCCGGAACAGCATTTTGCTGACTGGCATTACAAGAACGACCCGACACATGTCATCTTTTTCAGCAACCTCACTTTCCTGTGGCTGGCGGACCGGTGGTCGACGACGGCAACCTTTTTTGGCCCGGATGTCGTTCTGCTGCAAAAACCGCTGTAATCCCGTGGGAGCCCGCACCGCGGGCTAATCTTCGCCGGGATGGCTCGGCTCCTGCGACCCTGTGGGAGCCCGCACCGCGGGCGAATCTTCACCGGGATGGCTCGGCTCCTGCGATCCCGTGGGAGCCCGCACTGCGGGCGAATCTTCGCCGGGAGGGCTCGGCTCCTGCGACCCGTGG
>Ga0180435_10005371_pt1 | contig 12489 bp, 14 predicted proteins | sample SS_ome_3_FD_132467 | JGI IMG/M metagenome (GOLD analysis project Ga0180435, IMG submission 132467) | Hypersaline lake sediment archaeal communities from the Salton Sea, California, USA - SS_3_S_1 metaG | ecosystem: Environmental > Aquatic > Non-marine Saline and Alkaline > Hypersaline >... | reverse complement strand
GGGTGATGTATCAGCGCCACCCGTTTTGCTGGTGATGGGTTTGACCGCTTCACATAGACTGTGGGGGGAGGATTTTGTCAACGGTATTATCGATGCGGGCTATCGCGTGGTGTTGTTTGACAACCGCGATACGGGTGAGTCTGCCCGTCTGGATGCGCTGGGGACGCCCACACTGTGGTGGCAGATGCTGAAAGCCACGATAGGACTAGATGTGGATGCGCCATACAGTCTCAACGATATGGCTGCGGACGCTATCGCAGTGCTGGACGCTTTGCAGATTGAACGCGCGCACATCGTTGGCGCCTCCATGGGGGGCATGATCGCGCAGATTATCGCTGCGGATTACCCGGAAAGAACAAAATCGTTAGTCTCTATTATGTCTACCACCGGGGCGCCGCACCTGCCGGAAGCACAGGGCGGTGCAGGCAATGACCTGCTGGAGCTGGGTGATTCTGAAGGTGATGTGCAAGCCCAGCTGGAAGAGATGGGTATGTTTCCTGATGCCATGCCGCGCCAGCTGATGGCCATTATTTCTGCAGGTGACCGTTCAGAAGCTGTGTCCCGCATTAAAGCGCCAACGCTGGTTCTGCACGGTGAGGACGACAATCTGCTGCCCAAAGAGCATGGGCAACACACACATGAACTGATCAGCGGATCTGAGTTTATTGTCTACCAGGGGATGGGGCATGACATGCCTGCGCAAGTTGTACCGTTGATGCTGCAGGCTATGGCAGAGCATTTTCCAGCGGCGGGTTGAGAGTTGGCGGAAGAATTGGAAGCTACGCAGGAGTAAGTAAATGGCTGACTATGTCATGCTGATGATGGGTTCAGCTTCGGATGGAGATTGGGACACCTATATTGAATCGCTGGTGGACTCGGGGACATTCCGCGGCGGGAGTTCGCTGGGTAACGGGATATCTGTTTCTAAGGGGCGCAGTGATGGTACATGCGAAATCACCGGCTTTATGCGTTTTTCAGCGGATAGCATTGAAGAAGTCCGGAAGCTGATTGTCGGCAATCCACTTTACGAAGCGGGTGGCCGCATAGAACTGCTTGAAGAAATCATAGACTGAGAAATGGAATTCGCGCAATAGATTCCGATGAAAACAGAATTCTTCCAAGCAACCACAGCTGGTTTTTACCGGCAAAGCTTTGTCCGTCCTGCAGGCTGCACTGCTTAAGACCGTAAGCCTGCCCGAGTATGTTCGACATCGAAACGGCGTTGCGCTTAGGGGCTCCGAATAGCTTGCGAAATATTTTGCACAGATCGCTCGGCGCAAAGTCTTTTGCGGTTTTCTGGCAGTATTGGAATCCTATATGGGGTCATTATCTGGCCAAGTTTGTTTACTCGCCACTTCGTAAGTTCCTGCCTGCCGCCGTTGCGCTTGTTGCAACTTTTGTTTTGTCTGGTGCGCTTCATGATCTGGCAGCGTCTCTGATAATGCGTACAACCGTGTTTGTCTGGCCGCTCTGGTGTTGAAACTTGTTACGGTTTCAGCGCCTGGATAGGGCGAATACCAAATTTTTTTGCCGTGCATAACGTGATCTCCAAAAACCCAGAGCCTCGTAAAATGCCAGTTGGCTGAAATGGTCCAGGTGCAGTAACCTAGAGACGTTGAAATCGAGTAAGTTTGCACAGACCCTTATCGATAAAGGTTGTGGAGTTGGATTGGAGCAGTCTGACTTCATCTCCCGCGCACACTGCTCGCTTCTGCGAAGGGAGCGCAATAGAAAGCTGTTCTGGTACTTGGCAATTCAACGGAACATCTGCATTCACCCATCGAGAACCATCGCGTAGCAGAAACTCTATTTGGCCCGGGCTCTGCTGGCTCTTACGTATGTTTTGGATATCCGCAAGTGGTAGACAGTCTCGATCACGGGCTATGTCCTGCAGGGCGCTGACATCCCGCTCATCAAGCTTGTCGGAAAGGGTTTGCCTGGTGTCGGAGTCGCAACCGGCAATGACCAGGAACGACAAAAACACCAGTATTGCTCGGTTAAAAAGGTTGCCGTTATCCGTGTTTTGCACACTTTGCGCTCTGGATCCCCGTTTGTGGTGCGAACGGGACACTAAGCTGCGTCCAGCGAAAAACCGACTTTCAAAGTAACCTGGAAGTGTCCAACCGAGCCGTTCTCAATGTGCCCGCGAATCTGTCCGACCTCGAACCAGCGAAGCTTGTCTATGGATTCATCGCTACGTGAAACTGCTTGTTGAATGGCGTCCTCGACGCTTTCGGTGGAAGAGCCTGCGAGTTCGATGATTTTATAAGTCTGGTCCATTGTTTTTCTCCTGTTTGAAATTGCTAAGGTGTTTGGCGCGTCTTCACGTTCGCCGCGTGCATGCGCTGCGTGGACGTGGAATAGAAATCTGCACTATTCTGTCGGGCGGTCGATAGTCGATTCCAGCCTGGAGCCCGCTTCTTCAGCAGATTCGGCTGCTTTTTCGAGTTGTGCAGCTGATTGGTCCAGTGCGTTGTCCAGTTCCTGGACGCCTGTTTCTACAGTTGGTTGCAGGTCTCCAATTTCCATTGACTTATCCACTGCTTCGTCAATTTTTTCACCGGCCTCTTCAATGGGGCCGTCAGAAAGGTCACAAGCACTGATCGAGATCACTGCCACGGTGGTGAAGAAAGCCCTGAAAATCGTTTGTGAGTATCTTTTCATATTCGTCACTCCAAGAAATAAGTTTTGCAACGTTAGATGTGCAGTCTTGTGAAAGGAGAAGCAATTTTCGAGCCAGGTTGTAAATTTCAACGCGCCTGTAAAGGGCCTTACAAGATATCCGGCATGGCTGAGAAAGACAGAAACTGTTGCCTGATGGCATGAGCCCTGCATTGAATCTTAAGAAAAAAAGACTATCGAAACCAACTAACAGTCGACTATGTTGATTCGTACTTCGCGGCTAAAAAATTTCCAGATGCGTGCGCTGGATGGTGAAATTGGTAGAGCGCGTGATTTTCTGTTTGATGATAGCAGCTGGAAGGTTCGTTACATGGTATCAAATACGGGTAAATGGCTGTTTGGGCAACAGGTGCTGATCACACCACAACTGCTTCAGACACCTGATCTTCCGGATGAAAAAATACCTCTCAAAATCACCAAAGAAGAGCTTGAAAAAGCGCCATCTATTGATGAGGACCAGTCTGTATCGCGTCAATACGAAGCGGCATACGCGGACTATTTCAGCCACAGCTGCTATTGGGTGGGTGGCTCGTCTTTGGGAGCGGCTATCAACTCTGATAAAAGGGCGCCAGTTAAGGAGGAGGCTTCTGAATCGAAAGTAGAAAACGATAAGCATCTTCGTTCCGTCGAAGAAGTGATCGGCTATCGGGTAGACGCTGACTGCTGACGTTGATCCCGGTAAACTTGAAGCCGCGCCAGAGTTTTTAGATGAGCTGCTGGACGCGAAAACCGTAGCGCAATTGTATAAGCACTATGGCCGCTCCCAGGGTGCGTGATGCAGTTTTTTGCTGGCAGAGTTGCAATTTTTGCATATCGTGATGCAAATATTGCCAGCTAGCGCTGGTGTGTAGCCTTCAACAGCCAATCAAACAGCTGACGCTGACGGAAAAGGTAAAAAAGGTACTCGGGGTGCCATTGCACGCCCATGATTGCCCGCGGGGCTGCTTCGACGCCCTGAATGATGTCATCCCGGTCCCAGGCAACCGCCTTTAACCCATCTGCCACACGATCAATCGCCTGAAAATGCAGGCTGTTTACTCGGATATGATCACTTGCTAGAAGTGAGGCCATTTGTGAATTGTGGTCAAGGCGCACATTCTTGGTTGCAAGTAGCCCCCGGCGATTCAGCGTGTGCAGGCGCAACTCACGAATGTCTGTCAACAGCGTCCCTCCCATCACCACGTTGATCAGTTGATAGCCGCGACAAATACCAAGTAGAGGTATGCCCCGATCTATGGCTACTCTGATGTACTTCTGCTCGAGTTCGTCCCGCTCAACATCATAGAAAACCTCTGGGTCCGGATCTGCACCGTAAAGGGTCGGATGAATGTCGTCTCCACCGCTCACTACTACAGCATCCAGTTGGTCTGTAGGAATTTCCTGTGTAACGGAAATCCGCGTCGGCATACCACCAACCAGTCTGATCACACCCTGGATACATAGCCACGAGGGGGAGAATTGACGATCGTTGCCGGTGACGCCGATTACAGGTTTGCGTGCAGGTTGTCCAGATCGCTGAACCACGGTGGGTCTCCCAGATTGAGGGTGTGAGATTTGTATTCAAGCCATTGATCGGTAATCGCCTGCAACTGTGACTGATTGCCAGCCAGCGCCTCTACAACGCACCATGTACGCCAGCTTTCAGACAGAGACCAACCCGTTTTTTCAGGTGTGCTGTTGGGTAATCGGTAGTGGAAGGTTGGCCGCGCTTTAATACGTTCATCATCAAGATGTGTTGTCAGGAGATCTTCATCCAGGTGGCGAAACAGCGGTGTCATGTCAAGCGCTCGATTCCGCGTTGGATTGTGTTTCAGATAACACTCTATGATTTCTTTGAGGGTAGCATCCTGCTGTTCGATCAATTTCCGTATGTATTCATCGGGGAACAGATTGATATAGGGTGTTATGCGGCGCGCTAAATCGACATCGTTAGCTTTAACCAGCCAATCCTGGCAGAGGCTGAAGGCTAAGATGTACTTGGCCACAGTCCCAGTTTCAAGGTCTGGTAATTCCGGATTGATATGTACGCCAAACGCATAAACCGGTGAAGCGGCAGTGCCGCGCGCACCGGCACTACGGAGGCCGTCGATAATTGGGTCCAATTGATCCAATTCATCCATGGGAATAGGCGGGCAGACAATTTCGATGGGTGCAATCTGAGCGGCGGTGGTGGTTATCCATTCCATCAGCGGATCATCAGCATCGTCAACGCCCACTTCTTCGAGACGTGCTTCCCTGCGATCACGTGCCATGTTCTTGCCCAACTGCCAGTCAAGTTCTACGCCAAACTCGCCTAGCCCGGAGCTGACGGTGCATTCTGCTTCAGTTTCTTTTTCTACAGCGCCATCAACAGCGTCGGCAACCAGGTTTGCAACTTCGATTAATCCCAAACCGGCAAACTCGATCTCGTAGCCTACCCGGCGGGTCTTGCCGGTTTCGCTGAATACCTTTCTTTGCGGGAGTGGGTATCGGGACATAGAAAAACACCACACCTCTGGCGTGGTCCTTTTGTTGTTTTGTCGCACATGATAACAGACGTCGTAAAACGGGCACGAGAAGGCACGGTGTTACAGTCTTGCCTGAGTTCAAGATGCCCACACGTTCGTTATTCATGTCTGGTCGCACGCTCGACATTCTGCAGGCAAGCAAAGAGAAAATCGAAGCGTCTGGTGGTGGTGCCAGTGCGTTCAGTTACGACGTTTGTGACGATGCCGCGCTCATAGAAATTGTTGCCACGCGGCGAAACGGGTCATGCGAGGCAAAGAGCGTCCGAGACATATTGTTAACATATTCAGCACTACCGCTCTTAATCGAGCATCGGGTGTTTATGGTGCCACGGCAGATGCGGCACTCTGCGTTTTGCAACAATCGTCAGGTATCAGCATTGATGAGATTGTGCTTCGTCAGCAGAAAAATCTTGTGTTCTAAAGCCCGACGTCTATAGGTACTTCGGGCATACCGCGTTTTATGAGGTTCTCCATCTCCTGAGCAAATGTCAGCGGGACAAAAATCTCGTCCAGGGCTTCCCGCATCTCATCCAGCGTCCACCAGCGAAAGCCTCTGAAAATGTTGCGTTCTGCAAGGGCTGGGTTGTTGTCGGCATTGGGTTCAAATTTTCTGGTAGGTACCCAGTAAAAAGTCTCGTGTTGGTCAAAGGTTTGTTGGTGCAGCTTGAACACCTTCTGTCGAACCCAAACCGGCCCCCGCGTTTCTTCTACAACATAGCCGGTCTCTTCTTTGACCTCGCGAATCAAACACTCGATCTCGCTTTCACCCGGTTCTCGACCTCCGCCTGGCGCAAGCCATATGAGTTTGCCACTGTCAGGAATGTGTGTATGGATGAGGAGAACAGAAGCATCGGACTCATCCACCATTAGGCCGCGAACCGCGAGGCGCCGCTGGACTTCTACACTCACGCGCCGGTGCGTTTGATCAGATCCATAGCCGCATCCAGGGCCGCGGTGCGTTCTTCCCAGGTTTCACCACCGGTAGCCAGGCGCAGGGTGTTGACACCTGCATCCGCAAACGCTTTCAGGCGTGCTGCGACCATGTCTTCTGTACCCACAAGGTTTGCCATCAATACCAGGTCGTCGGGCACACGGCGAATGGCTTCGTCGCGCTTGCCGTCTACCCAGAGGCTCTGCACTTCTTTAGCGGTGTCTTCAAAACCAGCGCGGCAGTAGGCATCGTTGTAGAAATTGGTTTTAGGTGAACCCATGGCGCCCAGCGTAAAGGCCATGCCCGGTTTACGCGCGGCAATGAGTTCTTCAACGTTTTCACCCACTTCAAAATAGCCGCCAGCCTGAATGTCGATGTCTTTCAGACTGCGACCCGCTTTGTCTGCGCCAGCCTGCAGGTCACCAAAGAAGACGTGGTTGTGTTCAGGCAGGAAGCAGGTCCCTAACCAGCCATCCGCCATCTCGCCGGTCATCTGCAGTGATTTAGGACCCAGGGTTGCCAGATAGATCGGCAGGTCCGGGCGGGGTGGCTGGGATAGCCGGATGGCCTTACCTTCACCCCCTTTGCGCGGCAATTGATAGTGTTCGCCTTCGTAAGCCAGTTTTTGACCGGACAGCCCGAGGCGCAAAATCTCTACACACTCGCGCATGCGGGAGAGCGGTTTTGCAAACGCTGCGCCATGTAACCCTTCCACAACCTGAGGGCCGCTGACGCCGAGTCCGAGAATGAACCGGCCGTTGGATACGGTATCCAGACTCTGCGCGGTCATCGCAATCATGGAGGGTACCCGAGCACTGATCTGCATGATGCCGGTGCCGAGCTTGATACGTTCAGTTTTTGCAGCCAGGTAAGCCAGTGGCACGATGGCATCCATGCCCCAGGCTTCAGCGGACCAGGCCTGATCCACGCCGAATTTATCTGCTGCCTGGGTGTAGGCCACCATTTTGTCCCAGTCTTCGCCGTTGTAATACGCAGAGCCGATCGATATTGCTGTTCTCATAGACGGTTTCTTCTCTTAAAAATCCCCAAATACTGGTGCCCAGTAGACTGATTTGCGCAATGCTTTGTCAACCGCCGCAAATGGCCATAGAATCACGGCTGGGTCCAATTTCAGTAATCTAAGAGGGGAACATGCCAGAACTCAAGACAGGTGCACGCCTGAAAAGCAGTGTTTGTGATGGAGAAATCATGGTGGTGGCAACACCTGGTGGCGATATTGATATTACCTGTGGGGGCTCACCTATGCTTCTGCCCGGTGAAGAAGCCGCGCCTGCGGAACTGAATCCGGACCATGCTGTGGGTATTGTGATTGGTAAACGTTACATAACACCTGATGAGACTCTTGAGGTTCTGTGTGTAAAAGCCGGGCAGGGCAGTTTGGCGGTGAACGGCGAACTGCTGCTGCAGAAAGACACCAAGAAACTGCCAAAAACAGACTAAACGGCGAACACAAATGAACATAATGATGCTTCTGGAAATGACCAGCGGCGCGTTTCCTGATCGGGTGGCCTTTACCGACGGCAGCACCGGCGTCAGCCTGACCTACGCGCAGCTGTTTGAAAAAGCCCGCGCGCGTGGTGCCAGTGTGCGTGACAGTAAAGCGCAGCGTCTGGTAAAGCTGGATGTCAGTAATCTGGCTACGCCGGTAAGCCTGTTTGCCAGTGCCTGGGCTGGGGTGCCTTACGTGCCGTTGAACTACCGGCTCACAGATGCAGAGATCGAGGCGTTGCTCGAGCGGGTGACACCCGCCTTTCTGGTCACCGAGCCGAAACGGGTACCCGCACTGGGTGATTTGAGCGACGTACACTGTTCTACCACCAGCTATTTTATCGATGATGACAACCACGCCAACGTGCTCGACGCAGATTGGTCAATGGACCCCGATGAAGTAGCGGTGCTGCTGTTCACCAGTGGCACAACCGGTGTGCCGAAAGCAGCGGTTCTGCGACATAAGCATCTGGTGTCTTATATCTTGAGTTCGGTTGAATTTGCCTGCGCTGAAGAAGACGAAGCCGCCCTGGTGTGTGTGCCGCCTTATCACATTGCGGGTATTGCAGCTGTCCTGAGTTCCGTTTACTCCGGTCGGCACGTTGTACAGTTACCGAATTTCAGTGCAGAAGCCTGGATTGAGCTGGCACATCAGCACAAAGTCTCTACTGCCTTTGTTGTACCCACAATGCTTGCGCGAATAGTTGATGCGCTCGAAGGGCAGGGTTCTGCCAACATGCCGCACCTGAAGAACCTGTCCTATGGTGGCGGCAAAATGCCGCTCAGTGTGATTGAAAAAGCCATGGTGCTGTTTCCGGACACTGATTTCTCTAATGCTTATGGATTAACTGAAACCAGTTCCACCATCGCGGTGCTGGGTCCGGAACAACATCGAATTGCCCAGGCCAGCAGCGATGAACACCTGCGCCGTCGATTAGTATCTGTCGGGCAAGCATTGCCCGGTGTTGAAATTGAGATCCGCGACGAGGAGGGTCGCGTGCTGGGTGCCGGCGAGCGGGGTGAAATCTACGTACGTGGTGAACAGGTCTCCGGTGAATATGAAGGTCGGGGCTCGGTGACCGACAGCGAAGGCTGGTTTCCAACCAGAGATGCCGGCAGCATGGACGAGGAAGGTTACCTTTTTCTTGAAGGTCGCGCTGACGATGTCATTGTGCGCGGCGGTGAGAATCTGTCTCCAGGTGAAATTGAGGATGTGCTGCTGGCCCACCCAACCGTGCTCGACGCCGCCGTTGTCGGGGTGCCGGATGAACAGTGGGGTGAGGGTGTTGCTGCGGCTGTAGTGGCGCGAAAAGAAAAAACCATTGACGTTGCTGAACTGCAGGCTTTTGTCAAAGAGCATCTGCGCAGTTCCCGTGTACCGCAGCTAATGGAGGTCTGGGACGAATTACCCTACAACGAAACCGGTAAGCTGCTACGCCGTATTGTGAAAGCTCGGCTCAGTGGTGATGCTGTCAATTAGGCCCCACCGCAGGGCAGTGTCCACATCAACACGCTGTTGGCTGATGGCCATCAGCGCGGTTTTTTGACGCCCTATACGTTGCAGCACGCTTACCGTGCCACCTGCGCCGGGAATCAAGCCCATGCCCACCTCAGGCAGCTGAAAAAAAGTATCTGGATGTGCCTCTATGGTTTTGCAGAAGGCCGGTAGTTCGATACCGGCACCAATACACGCACCGTGCAGGTACGCCTGGGTGTTGATGGCCAGGCTGCTGAGTAATCGGCCCGCGCTTCTGGTGGTGCGGCTGATGTGGGCACTAGCGGGACTGTCGAATGAGCCGAACTCAGATAAATCGCCGCCTGCTGAAAAGGAAGCACCATTGCCGCAGAGGGTGAGGCTGGAGATGCTCGCATCACTGTGAACGAGTTCAAGTGCCTCGCATAGCGCATCTTTGAGTGCAGTGTTGTAGGCATTGTGAACGGTGGGGCGATTCAAAGTCAGCTGTACAGAGGACTCAACGCGCTCGATCAGCAGGGGTGTTGTCTGTTCCTCTGCAGTGTTTTTCGATGGCTGCGTCGCAATCCAACGCCTGAATCCGGCGCCACTTTGTAAAGCAGAATAGGCAAGGGATTCTGCCAGCAATCCGTCATGGGCGTTGCTGTCCTGGTTGTGTCTTAACACCTGGGTCAACAGATAAGCTGCCTCGGGTTGTGCATCGATGGCGGCGCAGAGAGAAGTTAAGACGTCCGCGTCATTAACCAGCAGATCAAAGGGTAGTGTCTGTGATGCCGATGCACCGATACCAATCAGGATGGTCTGGCAGGGAACATTGGCAACAGGGGTTGAATCTTCACCCGTGCAATCCACAATCAGACACTCGCAGCCCAGCGCCAGGCTGTGATCCAGAATCAGGCTGGGCGAACTGGCGATGGCGTTAAATGTTTTTATTGAAATGGGTTCAGGCATGTCCGCCAGTATACCGGTACAGCAAGCGTGTTGATTAAAAATGCGGAGGTTGCAGGACGTCTTTCTGATGTGCGTTTAGACGACTTCATTATAGAGATGGGTACACATCTTGTGCCTGCCGACGAGGCGGTGATTGATGCCAAGGGCTGCGCGTTGCTGCCAGGGTTGCATGACCATCACATCCACCTGTTTGCCACAGCTATGGCCGCAGCGTCAGTAGATTGTTGCGATGTGCAGCCGGGTGATGAAACAGGGTTAGCTGATCTCATCAGTCAGGCACCTGTATCGGGTTGGCGAAGAATTGTGGGGTACCACGAAAGCATGGCGGGTGATCTTGATCGGCATGGACTTGATCAGCTCAGTGGGCAGGTGCCTACTCGACTTCAGCACGCCAGCGGCAAGCTGTGGGTATTGAATACCCAGGCATTGCAGGCGCTTGAGATTGATGAGTCCAGGCATACGGGTATCGAGCGGGATGATGCGGGTATTCCAACAGGTCGAATCTGGCGCTCAGACGCCTGGTTGCGTGCGCGCCTGGGTGCACAGGCGCCTGATCTGGGTCCGCTGTCCAACACGCTGGCTGCCTTCGGCATAACAGGCGTGACAGACACGTCGTATACTAATAACCAGGTTGCCGTGCAGGCGCTCAATGCTGCACAACGGAGCGGCCGCCTGCTTCAGCGCCTCTACATTATGGGAGACGACAGTCTGCCTGCAGGTCCGCTTAAAATCATGCTGGATGAAGATGATCTGCCGCCTGTTGATCTGTTGGTGGAAAGAATTGTTGCAGCCAGACATCGTGGTCGCAGTGTTGCATTTCACTGTGTCAGCCATGTTGAACTGGTGTTTGCGCTGGCAGCACTGCAGCAGGCCGGGTACAGCCCATCAGACCGGATTGAACACGGTGGTGTTGTACGTCCTGACGTGTTGTCGCAATTGCAGGACAGCGGTGCAACGGTTGTCACCCAGCCTGGCTTTGTCTGGGCGCGCGGTGCCCGTTATCAACGCGATGCAGATGCGGCAGACCGGCCGCATATCTACCCTTTTGCGTCGTTGCTTGCTGCCGGTATATCAGCAGTGTCCAGTTCTGATGCGCCCTATGGGCCCTTGGATCCCTGGCTGTGTATGGCCACTGCAGTGACGCGCTGTTGTGCAGACGGTAGCGTGTTGAACCCGAGTGAGGCGGTAACGCCGGCAGTCGCGCTGTCGGGTTACCTGAGTTCTGCCCAGGCGCCTGGTGGAAAGGTGCGGGAAATTGCGCCCGGCCTGCCGGCAGATCTGGTTCTTTTAGATCGGTCGATCAAGCAGGCTTATGCTGATCTGACCAGCGTCAAAGTGCAGGCGACTTGGATTGACGGCCAACTGGTTTACGACAGCTCAGCCAGTACCTCCTGAGTATGCTCTCCCAGCTTTGGCGCGCGGCGTGAGATGCGCCACGGGCTGGCTGGCAGCTGATAGGGCGCGCCCGGGTAGGTGTAGGTCCGGCCTGAATCTTCATGCGGAACCTGCACATGAAAGCCTCTGGCTTTGAAATGTGGATCTTCGAATGCTTCAGTGGGGCTGTTAATGGGGCCGACGGCTAATCCAGCATCCTGACAGCCGATGAAAAACGACTGCGCATCCACTGAGGTGGCAATCAGTTTCAATGCTTCTCTGCCCGCACTGAAAATCGCCGTGATGGTGTCATCGCTGCCAATCAGAGACAGATCAAAAGGCCCCTCCCATTGTGCACCCATCTCAAGAAACACAGCTTCAGGTAGTGTGCTCTCCAGGTCGAGCTGGCGTAACCAGTTCAGCAGTTTGGCAAACTCTGCTGGAAACCGTGGTGGCACGCCGGTATTAACATAGCGGCCATCAGCGCACTGCATCTGTGTTTCGCCGGTGGGCACAGTAGCGGCGTGTCGCCCGGTCTGGCGCATGACTGTGCTGCCGTTAACCAGCCAGGCGTAGCTGGCAGACTCTGTGGTGACATTGAGCGCAGCGGTCATAGAGACATCAATGAACTGGCCTTTGCCGCTGCTGTTGCGGAACAGCAATGCGGTGAGCGCTGACATGAAGGCATAATGACAGGCGGTATGAAAAGCCTGGTTACCCCAGCCTCGCACCGGCGGTAGATCATGATCGTCATAACCGCAACTCCAGGGTGGACCGCCAGCAGCCATCAAAGTCAGGTCGGTCACCGGCAGGTCACTTTTAGCATTGCCACGCCCATAAGGGGTGATGGCGATGTAGATCAGCTTGGGGTTGTGTTGTGTCAGCGTGTCATAGTCCAGCCCCAGTTGTTGAAGGCGCTGTGTGTGCTGGGACTCAATCAGAATATCAGCACTTTTTATGAGTTTGAGAAACTGCGCCTGATCTTCATTGAGGTCCAGATCCAGAGTAATGCCACGCTTACTGGTGTTGTAGTGCCAGAAGTGCAGACTGCGATCCTCCCC
>Ga0180435_10005369_pt1 | contig 12491 bp, 13 predicted proteins | sample SS_ome_3_FD_132467 | JGI IMG/M metagenome (GOLD analysis project Ga0180435, IMG submission 132467) | Hypersaline lake sediment archaeal communities from the Salton Sea, California, USA - SS_3_S_1 metaG | ecosystem: Environmental > Aquatic > Non-marine Saline and Alkaline > Hypersaline >... | reverse complement strand
CCGTGGAGTGTAAAGGCATAAGGGAGCTTGACTGCGAGAGAGACATTTCGAGCAGGTACGAAAGTAGGTCTTAGTGATCCGGCGGTTCCGCATGGAAGGGCCGTCGCTCAACGGACAAAAGGTACGCCGGGGATAACAGGCTCATAGCGCCCAAGAGTTCATATCGACGGCGCTGTTTGGCACCTCGATGTCGGCTCATCGCATCCTGGGGCTGGAGCAGGTCCCAAGGGTTTGGCTGTTCGCCAATTAAAGCGGTACGTGAGCTGGGTTTAAAACGTCGTGAGACAGTTTGGTCCCTATCTTTCGCGGGCGTAGGATATTTGAGAGGAGCTGTCCCTAGTACGAGAGGACCGGGATGGACAAACCTCTGGTGGTCCAGTTGTCGCGCCAGCGGCATAGCTGGGTAGCCATGTTTGGAAGGGATAACCGCTGAAGGCATCTAAGCGGGAAGCCCACCTCAAGATAAGATATCCCTCCAACATGGAAACATGTTGGACTTAAGGCCCCTTGTAGATGACGAGGTTGATAGGCCAAGGGTGTAAGTCCAGTAATGGATTCAGCTGATTGGTACTAATTGGCCGTGCGGCTTGACCTCAACTTAACATTGCTTACAAGCAGTTGAATGAACGTTTTTCCGTATACATCTCAGCTCAACAAAGCGTTGACACAAAGTTTCGGTGGCTATAGCGAAGAGGAAACACCCGTTCCCATTCCGAACACGGCAGTTAAGCTCTTCAGCGCCGATGGTACTGCCCGGGTAGCTGGGTGGGAGAGTAGGTCGCCGCCGATTTTTTTTATTGGGCCGCGGCGCAATCCCTCAATCCCTCAATCCCTCAATCCCGTAATCCCTCAATCCTGACATACGGCCGAAGCTTCTCCAGCGTCTTGGGGCCCAGGCCGTGAACGGCTTGGAGTTGTCGCCACCTCTCAAAGGGGCCGTGCTCTCTTCTGTAGTCGGTGATGCGTTTTGCCAATCTGGTGCTGATTCCGGGAATGAGGCGAAGGTCTTCAGCTCCGATCTCGTTGATGGAGACAGGTATTCCGAGCAATAGTCGCTGTCTCGAATCGGGGTTGGGAAGGCGAAGCGTTTGGGCGGGTCGGTCGGAAGGCGCGGCGGTGCCGGTTCTGCGATGAGCGTTCACGGCATGACCGACGAGGGCAACGGCTGCAATTATTAGGAGGAAGATGAGTTGTGTGGGGGTAAAGGATTTCATGTCGGTGGTCGGGCCGTTTTATTCAGCCGAGTTGGGGACGGCGATTTTACTTGCGTGAATTGTCGATTTCGAACGGGCTGGTGAGGGCCTCAGCCTTGTTCAAGTCCCAGGGCTTGGTGAAGGACCCGTACCGCAAGTTCCGTATACTTTTCTTCGATGACACAAGAGATCTTTATTTCCGAAGTACTGATCATGATGATATTGATGTTTTCTTGGGCCAAGGCGGTGAACGTCTTGGCCGCCGCGCCGGCATGGCTTCGCATCCCCACGCCGACGATGGAGACTTTGGCGATATTCTTATCACCGTACACCTGGTTGGCGCCGATGCGACGGGCAACATCCTGCTCGATGGCGAGGGCTTCTTCATAATGGGATTTGGGAACTGTAAACGTCACATCGGTGAGACCCCCCTTACGGGTGTTTTGGATGATCATATCGACGACAATGCCTGCGTCCCCTATGGGCGTAAGTATTTGAGATGCCACGCCGGGTTTGTCGGGAACCTTGGTGATCGTTATTCTGGCTTCGTCCTTGCTGTAAGTGACCCCCGATACGACCAATCTTTCCATGTCCGTGTCTTCTTCAACAACCATGGTTCCTTCCTCCTTCAGGTTGAACGCCGACCTGACGTGAATGGGTACGCTGAATTTCTTGGCAAACTCGACAGATCGAATCTGAAGAACTTTGGCCCCCAGACTGGCCATTTCCAGCATCTCATCATAAGATATTTTATCCAGTTTTCTGGCCTTTTCGCATATATTGGGATCCGTCGTGTAAACGCCATCTACATCCGTGTATATTTCGCAAGCATCCGCCCCAAGGGCAGCCGCCAGGGCCACCGCGGATGTGTCCGAGCCACCGCGGCCTAAGGTGGTGATGTTGCCGCTGGTGTCCCGGCCTTGAAAGCCGGCGACAGCGACAATCTTTCGCTGAGAGAGGTACGCCTTAAGGCGATCGGCGTTAATTTGGACGATTCGTGCTCGCCCGAAATCGTGGTCGGTGACGATTTCCGCCTGGTAGCCCAACAGAGACCGGGCCGGATATCCCATCGATTCCAAGGTCATGGACAAAAGAGCCACGGTGGTTTGCTCTCCGGTGGCAAGGAGCACATCCAATTCCCGTCTGCTCGGGTGATGACTTATTTCAGCGGCCAGGGTTAAGAGTTGATCCGTTACTCCCGCCATGGCGGAAAGTACGACCACCACGTCATTTCCGTCTGCGTATAGTTTAGCGACATTTGCCGCTACGTTTCGGATTCTTTGTAAATCACCAACAGACGTACCCCCATATTTTTGGACGATCAGTGCCATGGTATTTATGCATGCCTTCCTTTGAGCAAGAAACGAATTCTCAGTCCTGATTCAGGCGGGGGTGAGCTCCCCGCGCGACACATCTTGTTAGCCAGTTAATGGCATCTTGCCCGTAAGGTGTCAAACAGAATTCTCGCGTTGTTTCGTCGAGAACTGATATGGCGATGTCCACCCTTTCAGACGGCAATTCATCGCTGAGTCTGTCCGCCCATTCGATTACGGTAATGCCGTCGTCGGCGAGTATTTCTTCCAGGCCGATATCTTCCAGTTCCGAACTATCCACGATGCGGTAAAGGTCCACGTGATACAGCCTGATCCGTCCCGGATATTCATTGACAATGGCGAAGGTCGGACTCGTGACCACGAATTCCTCCGGGACTTGGAGGCCCTTGGCAATGCCCTGAGTGAGCCGGGTTTTGCCGGACCCGAGCTCCCCGCTAACGGTGATAACCGTCCCGGGTGGGGCATGTCGGCCCAACCGGACTCCCAGGAGACGGGTTTGTTCCTCAGATCCCGTATGGTATCGGACGGTCTTCACTCAGGATTCCAAAACAACGAAGGCCAAGGCATAAGACCCGTCGTCGGAGAGGCTTAAGAAGGTGTTCCGTATGCCGTTTTGCCTGACGATGGATTGGCTCTTGCCGTGGAGACGAAATCCGGGTGCGCCGTTCTTGTTCCGGATCACTTCTATTTGTTGAAAGGAGAGCCCGGAACGAAACCCCGTTCCCAGCGCCTTGACAAAGGCCTCTTTGGCTGCAAAACGCATGGCAAAACGGGAAGCCGGGCTTGCCTTTTTCTTGCAATAGGCAATTTCGCCGTCCGTGTATACGCGGGCCATAAATCGGGTTCCCCAGCGATTGAGCGCCGATTCCACCCGGGAGATTTCAACGATATCCGTTCCAATGCCATAAATCATACTCAGTTGTCAGTTGTCAGTTATCAGTTGTCAGTTATCGGTTATTCGTCGTGAGTCAGGTGAATGTCGAACATCGAGCAAAGAAAAGGACGAACGTCGAACATCGAACGTCCAACCTTGAACATTGAATCGAACCGGAGACCGCAAAAGCAAGCGGTCAATCGCCTGTCTCACGAACATCCGACAACAGACAACCAAACGGCCCCTAAACATTCGACGTTGGATGTTCGACGTTCAATGTTGGACGTTTATCTTTCAGACCCGATGCCGCCACGATTCCATAATTCCCCTGCTTTTCTCAAGCCGCATCGGTTCAGCGGCGCAATCCCTCAACCGAACCGCCACCAAACATTCGACGTTGGACGTTCAGCGTTCGATGTTCACTATCCTAAAGATCCTTAATCAGCGCCACCATGTCTCTGACTGCCCGGTTTAGCCCGACCATGACGGCGCGGGCGATAATGCTGTGGCCGATGCTGAATTCGTCGATCTGGGAAAACCCGGTGAACGATTTGATGGTGTCATATCCGAGGCCATGCCCGGCATTGACCCCCAGTCCCAGACTGTGGGCCAATTTCGCGCTTTCCACAATGCGCTGAAATGCATCGTTTCGCCCTGGTTCGGTCAAGGCGTCACAGAAAACACCGGTATGAATTTCTACGCTTTGCGCGCCTGTTTGGGAGGCAATCGTAATCTGCTCCGGGTTCGGGTCGATGAATAGACTGACAAGAATCCCGGACTGCCGAAGCGACCGGATGGTCTGGACTACCTTTTCGTTGTCCTGAGTGAGATCCAGACCGCCCTCCGTCGTCAGTTCCTGTCGCTTTTCCGGGACCAGGGTGACCCAGTCAGGTTTGATATCGCCGGCAATGGCAGTCATCTCTGAGGTAGCCGCCATTTCCAGGATCATTTTGGTTTTTATGGTTTGCCGGAGGAGTCGTACATCCCGGTCCTGAATGTGCCGTCGGTCCTCCCTGAGATGTACCACCACCCCATCGGCACCGGCATGTTCAACCATTGCTGCCGCTGCCACGGGATCAGGGATGGAAATACCGCGTGCTTGACGCAGTGTCGCCACGTGATCCACATTTACCGCTAAAGTGGGCATTCCCTATTGCCTCCTAAGCACTCTCGATTTTGGAATTGAGGAATTGAGGAATTGTCGGAAAGGAATTGCGGTTTTAGAATTGAGGAATTGCGAATTGGGGAATTATCGGAAAGGATCAACAACGCGAGTGCATCAATCACCCCCGCAAATCACCAATCCCCTAATACCCCAATCCCCTAATCCGCCAATTCCTCAATCCGCCAATTCCTCAATTCCCCGTCAAAGTAACGCCAGGAGCTCTTTTTCCTTTCTTTCCATAACTGCTGCCATTTCGGCGGATGGTTCGTGGTCGTAGCCGAAAAGGTGCAGTATACCGTGGATGAGAAGTTGATCTATGCGTTGTTCCACATCCATACCTGCCGCCTCGGCTTCTTGTTCGGCCGTGTCCGGGCAAATAACCAGATCGCCCAACAGATCGGGATTGACCTCAGAAAAGGGACCTTCTCGCATGGGGAAAGAAATGACGTTGGTGGGCCCCGATCGGTCGAGATACGTCTGGTTCAACCGGGCGATTTCGTCTTTGCCTACAAAAAGAATAGAAAGCTCGGCGTCAGGAAACGCCAAAGCCTTCAGCAGGGTAGCCGCCTTTTTCCTTATCTGCTGTTGATCGACGATGTAACGACTCTGTCTGTTGTCGATGTGGATTTGCATCAGTACCGGTAACGCTGAGTCCGTCCATGGCCGGGGCCGGATTATCGCTGGGATATTCGATCCGCCGATGGTATATGCCGTTAAGTGTCTTGTCAAAACTTTTGGCAATTTCGTTGAGGTCCTTTAAGGTCAGGTTGCATTCATCCAGTTGCCCGTTAAGGACGACGGTGTTGATCACATTTCGTACCAACGTCGTAATATTTCTCCGTGTCGGGCTTTGCATGGTTCTTGAGCTGGCCTCGACACTGTCTGCCAATAGGACCAGGGCGGCTTCTTTGGTTTGCGGCTTGGGGCCGGGATACCGGAAATTGTCAACGTTGACCGCCTCTTTGCCTTTCAGGCGCTTCGCCTTTTCGTAGAAATAGGCGATAACATTCGTGCCGTGGTGTTGTTGAATAATGTCCGTTATGTCTTTGCCCAGCCTGTAGCGTCTAGCCACTTTTACGCCGTCTCGCACATGGGTGGTGAGAATCAGGCTGGACATGGAGGGTGCCAGGCGATCGTGTTTGTTTTGCGAGGAAGACTGATTTTCAACAAAATAGGCGGCCTTGTTGATCTTGCCGATGTCGTGATAGTAACCGCCCACTTTGGCCAGCAGAGGGTTGGCACTGATGGTCGTGGCGGCAGCTTCGGCAAGACTGCCGACAATGATGGAGTGATGATAGGTACCGGGGGCTGCGATGGTGAGCTCTTTGAGGACCGGATAATCCAGGTTGGCCAGCTCCAACAATTTGTTGTTGGTCGTATATCCGAAAACCATCTCGATAAGCGGAATAAGGCCGGTGGTCAGGATTCCGGCCCCGATCCCACCAACGAGTCCAAAAGCCCATGCCCAGATGAGCGTCGGTTGGAGGGCCTTGCCTGATAGTAGGGTCAACGCCGTGGCCAACGCGATGTTTACCAATCCTGTTTTGACGCCTGCTTGAATCAGGACCCGGCGTTCTTTACAATTTCGAACCCAATATGCGGCCGCCATGGCGCTGAACAGATAAAAGACCGCCATCTCAAAAGTGTTGCCAAAAAGGAAAGCCGTGGACAGAGCGGAAATAAGGGCAAACGGTATCGCTACGGACATCCCCATGAAAATACATACGGCCATGGCGCCGGAGGCCAGGGGAAAGGCATAGGCGATGGGTCTGGATACGTCCGTATTTGCCGCACCGGTGGGTGCCACCCCAACCGCAAAGTGGATGGAAATCGCACCCAATGCGAAGATAAAGAGGAGCATGACGCAGATGAAGACCAAATCTTTATTATACAAAGTTTGCCCTAAATCGGCACTTATATGGGTCATGTAGGCAATCACCAGCAGAGCGGTTATAAGAAGGCCGAATCCCAGGCCCCTTTCTATGGTATGCCTTCGTTCCAAATCGCTACGAGCGGCATCCAGCTTCCGAACATGCGCCGGGGTAATCCTGGCACCCTCACGCACCAGCATTTCCCCCTCCATGAGACGGATCGGTTCGTCCGCGGTCTTTATCAACAAGTCACTGGGAGCCTTGATGTTTGTTTGGGCCACATCGCCCACCGCGTACGACGGGATCTTCTGGGTACTGGAAACCAACAATATCCCCGTTGTGAGAAGGACCGTGGCGGCCAGAATAAGAAGCGGGAATCTGGGATGCTCGGTGACAGCGCGGTAAACCGCCTTGCCGCGGTTTTGCAAAGCAGTTCCCGTTTTCCTGTGCTCCTGCAATCGTTTCAATAGGTTATTGTTTTTCTTGCTCACTTTTTTCATATGCTTCGATGATATCCTGAACCAGCCGGTGTCTTACCACATCTTTCTTCGTAAAGTCAATAAATGCTATTCCTTTGATATCATGTAGGATTTGCCTTGTTTCCACCAGGCCGGATATGCGACCTGCCGGCAGATCGATCTGCGTGACATCGCCGGTGACGACAGCCTTAGAGCTGAAGCCGAGACGTGTCAAGAACATTTTCATTTGCTCGGAGGTGGAATTCTGAGCTTCATCCAAAATGACGAAAGAATCATTGAGGGTCCGTCCCCGCATAAAGGCCAACGGCGCTACCTCGATAGCCCCTTGTTGTATCAAGTGCGACACTTTTTCAAAATGCATCATGTCATGTAATGCATCGTAAAGCGGCCGCAAGTAAGGGTTGACCTTTTCGTACAGGTCACCGGGTAAGAAACCCAGGCTCTCACCGGCTTCAACGGCCGGTCGGGTCAATATAATGCGATTCACCCGGCCCGAAGTAAGGTAGGACACGGCCATGGCCATAGCCAAATAGGTCTTGCCGGTTCCGGCGGGGCCAATGCCGAAAACAATGTCAAAGTTTCGGATGGCATCGATGTATTTCTTCTGGGCCAACCCCTTGGGGGCGATGGGGGTTTTTTGAGAGGTGATATATACCGTATCCAGGAAGATTTCCTTGAGATCGACTCGGTCGTTGTTACTCAAAATCCGAATCGCATAATCGATGTCGCTTGGGAAAAGGGGGTACCCTTCCTCCACCAGCGCATACAAATTTAGAAGCAACTTTTCTGCAAGGTCTAAGACGATGGGGTCGCCCCGAAGGGTGACGGTCGTGCCCCGGGCGTTAATCTCGATGCCCAGGGATTTCCGGATCAGATTCAGGTGTCTGTTGTGCTCACCAAACAATGTGCCGGCGTGGGAATTGTCGGCCAGCACAACCTTTCGGGTATCGGTACCATTGGACATCGTCTTGCTATCGGCCTTCTTTCTGTTCGCTGGCTGGGTTCTAGCACAGTCCATGTAACTTGGCAAACAGTGGATTTAGATCATGGGAATTGCCTTGACTTGGACAGGGGCATCTGTTAGATGCTCAACGGGCTTTAGGTCGTTTATCGTCAATCCGTGCTACCGCGCTTGCCTGACCCTTCTTGGTTTTTCGGCATGGCCCGACTGAAAAAGCGGGAAAAGTATCAAGTTGGTAACAGATATCGGTTGATATGCATCCATGGGTTTATCATGGATGGGTTACGTGATATAGAAGGCCAATGAACGCCTTAGATATAACCATTTGTTTGATCGTAGGCTATTGTCTGGTCCGGGGTCTTTTTCGCGGGATCATAAAGGAAATTACCTCAATTGTAGGCGTTCTTATCGCCTTTTACGGGGCGTACAGTTATTATCCCCTCGTTTCAGGCTGGTTCTCCTCGTTGATTTCCAACCCTGCCTATCTGGCGATTGTCGGTTTCATCCTGATTTTTGTGGTCATATTGTTGATCGTGGGAGTGGTCGGCGTCATTCTCAAGCACATCTTTAAGGCGGTTTCGCTGGGCTGGGCGGACCGGGTCTTGGGGGCCACCTTTGCCGTGGTAAAGGCCGTCCTGATCGTGTCCGTGCTGCTGATCGCCTTGACTGCTTTCCTACCGAAAAATTCCCCTTTGTTGCGACATTCGCGACTCACCCCCCATGTGATCACCACTGCGGAAGCCCTCGTGGCTGCCGTACCGGCTGAGTTGAAGACGAAATTTCGAGACAAGATCAAAGTGTTGAAGGAATCGTGGTAGCATCTCTGGGGTCAGGCAGCCGTTATGATCAACTGTTTGAACTCGTTAAATGCCTTCGAGGTGAAAACGGGTGTCCGTGGGACCGCGAACAGACACCTGAGAGTATCCACCCTCACCTCGTGGAGGAGGCTTATGAACTTCTGGAAGCCATCGAGTCGGGCGACCGGGCGGGCGTATGTGAAGAACTGGGAGATGTGTTGTTTCATGTCTTCTTTTTGGCCCGGATCTTCGAGGAATCTGAAGCCTTCACGATGGCAGACGTTATTCAAGGCATCATCGACAAAATGGTCAGGCGCCATCCTCACGTATTCGGGGAGACAAGCCAGGTGTCCAACACCGAAGAGGTGAGGTCACAGTGGCAGCGGATCAAGGCCCAAGAGAAGGCATACGCCCAAGAAGCCGATGTTTCCCTTCTAGACGGCGTTCCGAAGCAGCTTCCGGCTTTGATGCGGGCGTATCGGTTGGGGCAACGGGCTGCGAAAGTCGGTTTTGACTGGTCCGATCCCAACGAAGTGGTGGAAAAGGTCGAAGAGGAACTCAAAGAGCTTCAGGAGGTGCTGGAAGCGGACCCAAAATCTTCGGAGGTCTCCGAGGAATTCGGGGACTTACTTTTTTCCATGGTGAATCTGGCTCGAATGCTTGAGGTGCATCCCGAGACCGCCCTGTGGAAAGCGACATCAAAGTTTGTCAAACGATTCAAATTCGTGGAAGAGACCCTGAAACAGAAAGGCCGGTCGCTTGAAGCCGCTTCGCTGGCGGAGATGGACGACATCTGGGAAGCATCTAAAAAGAAGCGTTAAACCTGTATGCCAGACAATAGCAGCCAGAAGAATATGTAAACACCTAATACGCGTGCCATCGTTACCCCATCCCTAATGGCCGTTTCACGGCCGGATACATCATCGGTACATCAAGTGATGTGCCACTTGGTCTGTCTGGGAATAAATCCTGAATTTATAGTTGGTTATGTCGATGACGCGTGGCCGGGTGGTGTGGTGAAGGGGGGTATAAAAAGTTACAAAAGGGAAAACTTGTTCCACTTAAGGGAAAAACACCGGTGGGAAAAACACCGGCGGGGTGCAGGCACTTCACTCCTGGGGAAAGCGCGGATGCTTATTTGGAGGGGTCTTTGAAAAACCGATCTTTCTCGCTGTAGATACAACCACAATACTGTTGGCGATACAGGTTGAGTCGTTTCGAGCTGTCGATGCCTTCCTTCCAACCTAGTCGGAAATCTTTATATAAAAACGGTACGCCATAGGTTTTTCCCAAATGTTCGCCCGTGGTTTTGATCAAATCGTGGTTTTGAAACTTGCTCTGCAGCAGGGTGGACGTAAAATAATCGAACTTGCCGTGCCGGGCGACGGATACCGTTGATTTAAGCCGGTCGTGATAGCAAAACGAGCAGCGGTGGCTTTCTCGAAAGACCACTTCCTGCAGAAAGCCTTCCATGTCATAGCCCTCCTGATAGATTACCTTGAGGTCCACTGATTCGGCATAGTCTCTTAACGCTTCCTGTCGCCGGAGACATTCTTGATAGGGATGGATATTTCGGTTGTAAAAATATCCCATCACCTCAACCCCTTCCTCGCGCAGCACCTTAAGCGGGTAAATTGCGCAAGGGGCGCAGCATATGTGGATGAGAACTTTCAATATATTCGCCATTCGCCCCCTCACTCATATTTCCCGTCCCATCATTTCCTCCACCTGATCTTCCAGGGGTTTTACCTCTTCTTCTCGGCCCAGTTCTTCCAGTTTCTTGCGAAGCTGTTCCAACTCCTGACGTATCCGGGGCAAGATGTCTTCTTGTACTTTTTCCTGTACGGCCTTTCCAGAACGTTTCATTTCTTCGGCCATTCGCGAGAGTTCTTCCTGTAGTCGTTTAAACTCTTGGCTGGTTGAAATGTCGCCGAGACCGTCCAGGAAGCCGGTAATGCCCTTTTTCAGGTCTTCGATACTTCCTTGAATATCATCGCCGATGCGGCCCAGATCCGTCGTCCTCATGGGACGTCCTTGAACCGTGGCCCCCTCTTTCACAGGAGGGGCACCGGGGTCTTGGTTGACCACTTGAATGGCCATTTCACCTTCCACGTGAGGATTGTCCACGATGGAAAGGACGGCACTTTCAGTTACAGCATTGGCAAAGGCCATGTCTATGGCCAGATCGATCACATAATTGTGCTGCGTGGAGTAGAATATGTCGGTTACCCGTCCGATCAGGCGGCCCTCAAAGAGGACGGGGTTTCCCGCTCGGAGGTTTGCGATTTGGTCGTATGTAACCTGGATGTGATGGGTCTCTTCGTTGCATCCCCAACAAGCCAAAACGAGTAGAAAGGCAAAGAGGATTCGTTTCATGAGATACCTCCCACGTTTCCGTTTTTTCGGTGACGGTTGTTGCTTTGTATTAGCATAAAACACCTTAAAGTGAAAGCAGGTCGGATTTTCCAAGTCCTCGTTGATACGCGACCTTATCTTTGTTATAAGAGGAGACCTCCCTAAAGATCTCTAAAGGACGAAAGATGAACGATTTTCTTCATCCCGGTGTGATTCGGGCGTGGCTGGACGAGGCTGGAAAATGGTTGGCAGAGCGTGTGCTCACGGTGGGGACCCTCGTGCAATTCTTGGTCATCGTGGTGGCCATCATTGTCGGCGAGCTTGCCGGACGTCCGATTCGAAAGTACCTCGCCGGGCGGATTGAGGGCCGATTTCCTCGAGGACCCAGGCTGGAGAGCTTCATCAGTGCCGCTATTCATCTCATTCCTGCGGCGATAACCACTATTCTCGTCTGGGTCGTCTTTCTGGGGATGAGAAGTGCCGGGGTTGAGCCCCTTCTTCTCAGTATTGTTCAGACCCTTCTGGTGGCCTGGCTGACCATCAAGCTGGTCACGTCCGTATTGCTGGACCATTTTTGGTCCCGATTCACGGCGACCACCGCCTGGGTTCTGGCGGCGCTTCACATCGTTGGGGTTCTCGGTCCGGCGTTGGCTTTCCTGGATGGGCTGGGCTTTACTATAGGCAAAGTGAACCTCACCGTGCTCTCACTATTTAAGGCCCTGGTGTTGCTTCTGGTTTTACTGCGTCTGGGCAGTTGGTTTGGGGACAAAGCGGAAGAAAAGCTTCGACAGGTTTCCGGATTGACGCCCTCCACCACGGTCCTTCTGAGCAAGGTCGTTAAAATTGGGCTGTTTACGGTTGTATTCCTTGTGGCGCTTAACAGTGTGGGTATCGACTTCACGGCCCTTGCGGTGTTTAGTGGGGCGGTGGGTGTGGGTGTGGGATTCGGTCTTCAGAAGGTCGTCGGGAATTTTGTCAGTGGTGTCATCCTCCTCCTCGACAAATCGATTAAACCGGGCGACGTTATCCAGGTGGGGGACGTATACGGTTGGATTACCAACCTCAAAGGGCGTTACGTATCGGTCGTGACCCGAGACGGCAAGGAGTACTTGATCCCCAATGAAGATCTCATTACCCAGCAGGTAATCAACTGGTCGTTTTCCAACCGTAAGATCCGCCTCAAAGTGCCGATCGGCATTTCCTATAAATCCGATCTTCGCCAGGCTGTGAATCTTGTGGAAGATGCTGCGAAAGGAATGGATCGGATCCTCAAAAACCCGGCTCCTGTGTGCCGATTGATGGGATTCGGGGACAGTGCAGTGGATCTGGAACTGCGGTTTTGGATCGAAGACCCCCAGAACGGTACGGCAAACATCCAAAGCAAGATCCTTTTCGAGGTGTGGGACCGGTTTGAGGCGAATGATATTGAGATCCCCTTCCCCCAGCGGGACGTGCATATCGT
>Ga0180435_10005367_pt1 | contig 12493 bp, 11 predicted proteins | sample SS_ome_3_FD_132467 | JGI IMG/M metagenome (GOLD analysis project Ga0180435, IMG submission 132467) | Hypersaline lake sediment archaeal communities from the Salton Sea, California, USA - SS_3_S_1 metaG | ecosystem: Environmental > Aquatic > Non-marine Saline and Alkaline > Hypersaline >... | reverse complement strand
TTCACCGGGAAAACGTCGAACGGGTTACGGTTACGTACGCTTTAGCCCCGCAACCGTCCTACGCAACCGATTCGAGCCGCGCAACCGCAACCTTTTAACCCGAACGTTGCGCCGAAGGCGCTATGTTCTAATTTTCCCCGCCATCTCCTCCTCCACCAGGTCGCATATAATATGATATATAACCATCTGCCCTTCCTGGATCCTGGCAGTATCGGATGAGGGTACAATTACTGCGAAATCCACCTCGCCGGCGAGTTTCCCGCCATCTCTTCCCAGAAGAGCAATTGTCACAATTCCCCTCTCTTTAGCTGACCGGGCGGCTTCAACAAGATTCGCGGAATTCCCGCTGGTGGATATTAAAATCAGCAAGTCCCCGCGGGTTCCTAACGCTTCCACCTGGCGGCTGAAGACGCGGTCAAAGGAATAATCATTCGCCAGTGCGGTCAATATCGAAGTATCGGTACTGAGTGCTATCGCCGGCAGACCTCTTCTCTCCCTCTTGAAACGTCCTACCAGCTCGGCGGCAATATGCTGGGAGTCCGCCGCGGATCCGCCATTTCCACAGATCATCACCTTCCCCCCGGAGTTGAAACAATCAATAATCATCCGCGAGGATTCAGCGATCACGGGAGTTAATTCTTTCAATTTTTCCCCGAGCCGAACCCCTTCTTCAAGAGCTGAAATAATTTGTTCTTGCATCTTCAATCCCTCATCTAAGTTCCTGTATTGGAATTTTAATAAACCGCGGATTTAACGGATTAGGCGGATTGCTTTTTCTTTTAATCAGCATAATCCGCGGTTAAATAACTTGCCCGAATGATGTAATGGCGAAGTTACTGCTTCGGAATTTTAATAACTGTCGTATCAATGGTAGCCGAAGGCTTTAGCCTGCGTTTATTGCGCACCCTAAAGGGTGCGGCTACCAAAAGTTAGCGCGAAGCGCTAAGTTCCTGTATCGGAATTTCAATAAGTTCTATCGAATAATATCATTTTTTAACGGCCACTTGTACTCATCACTTCCTTTTATATATGGGTCTTCCTTGACCTCAGGCGGAATGGGTACACTCTCAAACTTCCGGTAGGAATAATGAGGGATTGCCCCGGCTCCACCGATTAAATATATAAATTCATCGACAAATTCCTGGGTCGGGCCATTCAGACCGTTGATAAAATGAGACGGTACCACCCGCTCCCGGGCGGCAATATTGGATAGATCGGTCAGGGCGGTGGAACCCATGGTTTTATTCTTCTCCAGGACAACTGATTTCCGATCTTCACCATCCAATATCGCCCGCACACTGGAAGCTCCAACCATGTAAGCATCGCAGGCATCGGGACGGGATACCATATTACTCCTCTGTATATGCTGGGGAGTGAGAACAGCTTCCTTGATCTGCCCGAAAAGGCTTTCAATCTTCAGTTCCGACTTGATCGTCTGAGCTAAAAATATGGAGGGAGAGAATGATTCCACCCGACCATGCTGAATATTTCCGTGCGCGTCGGTTACGATATCTTCAGAGTATATCTCGGCGATCGCCTTCCCCGTTTTTTTGTCGGTCAGATCTTCCTGAACTACGATAACCGCTTCCCCCTGACTGACTATGACCCTTTCGACTTCTGAAAGAAACTCCTCTTTATCAAAGGGGATCTCCTTGCTCAGGATGATATGGGGCGGGTAATCCGGGCGGATGTCGCCTTTCGGATCGACCTTGGCGAAAGCTGTTCCCTGTGCGAGCCAACCGGCTTTTCTTCCCATCACCTGATAAATAACAACCGGTACGATGCTCAACGCCTGAATTATCTCGCCGTTTTTCTGATAGTTTCCCCAAACTCTATAGGAAGAAAAATCACTGTGGACATTCTTGAGAGCAACCGCATTGTAAAGGGCGGCCGAACCGTAACCTGGACAATGGTGGGTAACAGGGAGATCGTTATCAACCGTCTTAATCGCGTGGATGGCCTTGACATCACAGATGGAGGTTAATCCCAAGAGTTGGTCCGCGCTGTCATTCCCGCCGATATATATTACTCCATCGATACCCATGGCATCCAGATTTCGGGCGATCTTTCTATACTGATCTTCGGTAGGTTTCATCCGGGTTGTCCTCAGGCCGGCCCCGGGACCGGTAAAAGTAAAGGACATCGCGTTAATCTTTGAAAGGTCCACGATATTACCCTCAATATTGGCATTGAGCAGACCCTCCAGTCCGTTGAACATTCCGTAAACCTCAATTCCGGCCTTCTGGGCGGTATCGACAACACCGGCAACTTCCCAATCTATGACCGGGGTAGGCCCCCCCGATTCTCCCACTATTATTCTTTTAACCATGATTTGATCTCCTTATTATTATTTTTGAACCAGGGCTGACGCCCTTAGCTATTATCTATCGCCCCTTCGGGGCTATGCTGCATTCGACGTTCGAAGTTGGACGTTCGACGTTCGATGTTCATCTTTTCAGGTTCTTTTTTATAACCATTAACTCCAGATCCTTCGGATATTTGGTCAGTATCTCACATCCATTCTCGGTAACCAGAACCGTATCCTCAATCCTTATGCCTCCCCACCCCGGGATATATACTCCAGGTTCAACAGTAAACACCATCCCTTCTTTCAGGATATCGGTGGAACGGGGGCCGATCACCGGCCTCTCATGGACTTCAAGACCAACCCCATGTCCCAGGCTATGACCGAAATAGGAACCATACCCTCTCTTCTCCAGATAATCTCTCGCCGCTCCATCGATCAGGGACGCCTGAACTCCGGGCCGGATCGCCCGAATCGCTTGCCTCTGAGCGGAGAGAACCGCCCGGTAGATCGTCTTGAATCTCCGGGGAAAATTACCCAGAACAAATGTCCGGGTCATATCGGAGTTGTAATTATCCGACTCCACCCCCAGATCAACCAAAAGCACGCTCTCTTCCCCGATAGAATGACGCAATGCAACGGCGTGCGGTTGTGAACTATGGGCACCTGACGCTACAATCGGAGGAAAAGAAGGAGCTCCTCCGGCTCTCCACATACCATTGGTTAGCCTCCCGGCCAGATCGAACTCGGTCTGGCCCTGAGTTACTCCACTCATAACCTTTCCCAATACCCGGAAAGTCAGTCGAGCGGCACGACGGAGAAGCTTGATCTCTTCCGAATCCTTGATCGTCCGCAGTGCTTTAACCGGTTCCCCGATCGGGATTAATTCTCTTTTCCTGAGAACTTTCTTCAGCCGGAAATAACTATCACAGCTTAAATGGCACTCTTCAAACCCGATCTTTTTCAGAGAAAGTTCCCGGCATAGGACTGCCGCCTTATCAACCAAAGATTCCCCGCTTCTTATCCGAACGCCATATCCCGGAGATATCTCCTCCTCAGCCTCTTCCCGGAAACGAAAATCAGTGATTAAGAGCGCTTTTTCGGCAGTAATCAGAAGCCAACTGTCGTCACCAAGGAAACCGCTTAAATAAAAAATATCCTTCCTGCCGGCAATAAGAACACCATCGAGACGGCGACGAGCCAGACGCTTCCGGAGTTCTTTCAGACGAGACTGATGGTCAAACTTCATAACTACCAGAACCGACTAAGCCGACAATAGCTCTCAAACCAAGCAGATAGCTCTCCGGTCCAAAACCTGAGATCTGTCCCGTTACCACCGGCGAGATCAGGGAACTTCTCCGGAACTCCTCCCGGCAGTAGATATTGGAGAGGTGAACTTCGACCGAAGGGATCGCGACCGCGGCGAGCGCGTCCCTGATGGCGACACTGGTATGAGTATACGCGGCGGGGTTGATAAGGATAGCGTCCACAGATGATCCGGAATTTCCGATCAGGTCCACGATCTCGCCTTCATGGTTCGACTGAACAATAGTCACTTCGGCGCCCAGAGAATCAGCTTCCTCGTTCAGTCTCCGGTTGATCTCTTCTAAAGTAACCGGACCATAGATATCCGGCTCCCGGCCACCCAGTAACTGCAGGTTGGGGCCATGGATAACAAGGATATGTTTAAGTTTTTTATTCATATAAAATTAGCGGCTTCTGCGTAAAAAGGTTGCGGTTGCGCGGCTCGAAACGTTGAACGGAATACGGTTGCGTGCGGCTCGGCCCCGCAACCGTCCCACGCGACCGATTCGAGTTGCGCAACCGATCAACGATCCCCAAAATTTTATTCCGCAGAGGGAGGCACCTCCGCCTCTTCGATCAACATCACCGGGATATCATCCTTGATGGAATAGATAAGTCCGCATCGCTCACCCTTCTTGAATTCACGATCTTCCCGATTTTCATCCAGACAGATTAATTTCTGGTTTGCCTCATCATATCTAAGGCTTGATTTACAGGCCGGACAGGCCAGGATTTCCAAGAGTTCCTTATCAATCATCATATCCCTCCTATTGCGCAACACCGTTGTTGTCTAGGCAACTTGTTAACCACGAAGAGCACGAAGTTCACGAAGATATTTTAATAAATTAGATGTATTTATTAATATTTTTTGCATTATTCTTCGTGGCTTTCGTGTTCTTCGTGGTGATAATATAATTATTTCCGTTCTCCAATATAAGCCCGGACCGCGTCCTGCCAGGGACGCATCTTTTTACCGGTTATCTCTTCATACTTTACCATAGAGAGTACGGAAAAACCGGGACGAGCAGCCGGACGGGCTAGTTCTTCAGTAGTTATCGGAATAACTTCCGTTTCAATTCCCGACAACTTCAAAATATATCGGGCGTATTCAGCCCAGGAGCAATAGCCCCCGTTGGCAACATGGACTATCCCATACGCATCGTTCTGAATTAACTCCCCAATCGCGCCTGCCAGATCAACCGCGTAAGTAGGTGATCCAATCTGATCGGAGACCACCCGCAATGAATTATTTGACCGACCGGCTTTAAGGATAGTATCGGGGAAATTTTTACCTCCCTTCCCGAATAGCCAGGCAGTACGGACAATAATATATCTCCCCTCGGCCTTAATTACATTCCTTTCCCCGCCCAGTTTGCTCTCCCCATAGACATTGAGTGGAGCGGGATTATCAGTCTCAATGTATTCTGAGCCCTTACGTCCATCAAAGATAAAATCAGTACTCAGTTGAACAATAGTAATCTTACGATCTAGGCAGGCGCGGGCCAGGTTTCCCGCCCCCTTCGCGTTAACTTCCCAGGCAGTCTCCGGATTGGCTTCGCAGCTATCTACATCAGTATAGGCCGCGCTATTGATCACCCAATCCGGCTTGACCTCATCAAGAACAGTCACAATCTCTTCCGGACAAGTAATATCACAGGTGTCGACATCTACCCCGATAACCTGTCCCAGAGGGAGTAACTGATCCATCAACTCCTGCCCCAGTAAGCCGTTGTGTCCCACGACTAAAATCTTCATTTTTTTATCTAAGATGATTTAGAAACTCCTTTAAATAGCTGTAAGCGGTAAACGGTTAGCGGCAAAACAACGCCTAGGTGCCTCGACGACCGCTCACTGTTTACTGCTAACCTTTTTCCCAAATCGTCCTGTCCCAAAATCGTCTTGTCAAAAATAGTTTTTAAGAAATCGTCCTGCCTTTACCGATTCTCGTACTGGTCCCGGTAATATTTTTTAAAATCTCCGCTCTTGATCTTTTCCCACCACCAGCGGTTATTGCGATACCAATCTATCGTAGCTTTCATCTCACTCTCGAAGTCGGCGGCCGGACTCCAGCCTAACTCTTTTAATTTGGAGGAATCAAGCGCGTAGCGCCGGTCGTGTCCTTCCCGGTCTTTTACCCGGCGGATCAGGGTTTCGGGAAGGCCCAGATAGTCCAGGATCCGGGCGGTTAACTCCCTGTTATTAAGCAGGTTCCCACCTCCAATATTATAGACTTCTCCTTTCTCGCCCCGGTTGATCAAGAGATCAATACCGCTGCAGTGGTCATCGACAAAGAGCCAATCCCGGATATTCAATCCGTCACCATAAAGCGGCAGAGGGATATCATCCAGGGCGTTGGTCACGAAAAGCGGAATTACCTTCTCAGGATATTGAAACGGGCCGAAATTATTTGAAGCGCGAGTAATGATTACCGGAAGCCCGTAGGTGGCAAAATATGAGTAGGCCAGCCGTTCCGCTCCGGTCTTACTGGCGGCATAAGGATTGCGTGGGAGAAGAGTATCGGTCTCTCTGCTGAAACCTTCTTCAACCGAGCCGTAAACTTCATCAGTTGAGATCTGAATAAAACAATCCACCTCACTCTCCCGGGCGGCCTCAAGTAAGATATACGTCCCGTAAATATCGGTCCGGATAAAATCATCAGGATTGCCAATCGATCGATCCACATGGGTTTCCGCGGCGAAATGCACTATGACATCAGGTCGATCCCGGAAAAGATCACCGACTAATTTTTGATCGGAGATATCGCCTTTTACAAACTCATACCGGGAATCGTCTTCGATATCTTTCAGATTATCGAGATTTCCGGCATAGGTTAATTTATCCAGATTGACAACCTGATCTTCCGGATACTTTTTTAGCCAGTAATGAATAAAGTTGGAACCGATAAATCCGGCTCCGCCGGTTACTAATATTTTTCTACTCATAAGTTAGCGCCTTTGGCGCTAACTTACTGTAAGTGCATTGAAGTTAACGCCGTTTGTTGATTTTTTTAGTCTATCTGAGCCACAATATCTATATTAATATCTTAATTAAGATCCCGAAATATTCGTTGAACGTTGAAACTTGCGCGTTGAATGTTGAACGTTCAGTCTTTCCATTCCCCATTCCCAATTCCCCATTCCCTAAATCTTATTTGCTCCTCCCTCAGCTACCATCTGATTCACCCGAAACCAGCCGTCGATCGACGATCCGGAGTCCGCCCACCATCCATTAAGGACATCATAAGCCATATCTCCGGCTTCTATATACATGTTATTGACATCGGTAATCTCCAACTCACCCCGCGCGCTGGGAGAAATATTACGGATCATATCAAAAACCCGCTCATCATACATGTAAATACCGATCACGGCTAAATTGGTCGGAGGAACTTTCGGCTTCTCAATTATCTTTGCTACCCGCTCCCCCTCCAGTACCGCTACACCATAATCCTGAGGATTATCCACTTCCGTCAGAAGTATTCTGGCGCCGCTCTCCTGCTCTTTAAATTTATGGACCGATTCGAGAATATTCTTCTCGATCACATTGTCCCCGAGCATGACTATTATCTTCTCTCTCTCGGCAAAGTGTTCCGCCAGTCCAAGCGCGTCGGCAATCCCGCCCTCACCTTCCTGGTAAGCATACCGGAGCCACTTTAGTCCGAACTCCTTGCCATTCCCCAGAAGACGGAGAAAGTCCCCGGCATTATTCCCACCGGTTACTACCATGATATCCTCGATTCCGGCATTGACCAGAGTCTGCATGGGATAGTAGATCATCGGGTTATCATAGATCGGCAAGAGATGCTTATTGGTAATATTTGTGAGCGGAGCCAGCCTGGTCCCCAATCCACCCGCTAATATAACTCCTTTCATGGTCAATCCTCCTTCAAATTATTCTTTCTAAGTCGTGAATTTCGTTCGCATCAATAAATTAATGTTAAATTATTTAAAATGTTGGTTCAATACTTGCACAATATTATTTTTCCTCCCCGTCCCGAAGTTTAATCGGGGCGGGAAAAATAATATCACGGTGCATACGCAGTTTATCTTTAAATATGTAGATAACTCCTCCCAGCAATGAAACAGCTAAAAATATAAAATAGAAGGTCAGCGATATAATCAAAGCGTCCACATCACTGATCCCGGGCAGCGTATCAAAGAGCTCCATAAATACTCCCTCCCTGATACCGAGCCCGGCAAATGATATGGGAAGAGACATAATAACCGAAATTACCGGTAGAAAAATATAGAAATATCTAATCGGAATAAAAGCTATATACCCGGGAGACCCGGCTGAATCAGATGGAACAGTTGAAGCGGATGGAATAGACGCTCCGGTCAAAGCTGCTGGAACGGCTGGAACAGCCTCTCCAATCGGATAGGCCGGAGAGGCCCCGCCTGTATGAAACGCCATATATACCATCCAGGATACCAGTACTATCAGGATCCAGATTACGGTCGAAATGAAGAGAGTCTGGAGAAGAACCTTGCCATGTCCCTTATAAACATATACCGCCTGATGAAACTCCTTTATCTTCTCTCCGATCTTCCCCCAGCGGGCAAGTTTCAGGAATATATTCATGATCCAATCATTAAATGCCATCAGTAAAAATAGACCCAGACCGCCGGTAACTCCACCCACAATAAGGAAAATATATAACGCATAATCATGAGTTCGCGGATTGGACCACAGTTCCTTGCCCCCCAGCACACAAGCCAGCACCGCCACCACACAGAGGCCACCCATTCCCATCAATCGATCCATCAGAACGGAGATAAAAGAACCCGCCGTTTTGCCGGTGGCCCGGGAGAGATAATAGGCTTTAACAAAATCCCCCCCCACGGTACTGGGAAGAAAATTATTGAAGAACATACCAATCATGTAGTACATAAAGACACTGGACCGGCTCAAGTGAATCCCCTGAGCCTTCAAAAGCATGCCCCAGCGATAAGATCCCGTAACCAGAAGCCCGAGAAAGAGCATTGCCGCCGCCAGAAACCACCAATAATTGGCATATGAAAAATACTCCGGCAATTCACTCAATTTGCCTTCCGCGGATAGAGAATAAAATATATATCCGATTAAACCGAAGCTGACCACCAGCCGGAGAAATAAGAACAATTGCTTTTTTACCGCTTCATTCATAAGTTATCGCCTTCGGCGCTAACTTAGTGAAAATGCACTAAAACTAACGCCCCAAGATAAATAGGATCAAGAGATACTAATATTATCTTGTAAAGTAAAGGCAAAAAGGATGTTCACAAGGATGTTCACTTCCAGATCGGGTTCTTATTCTGAAAGAAATAGACCACGAATGCCCGGAGAGCGGCAGTATTAAGCAGGCAAAATGTCATCGGTACAGTAAATAGTTTCCCCGGTTGATCTCCCCGTCTATTCGCAAACAAGCCATACCATGCCAGACAGTAGAAAATTATCTGAATAACTAATATAGGGATCAGATAAACCGGTCCAAATAAGCAGGAGAAGAAAACTCCGAAGAGAGCGAGCGGCACCAGAAGCCGGAGAAGCTTATGTGAAATCAGCAGGAATGATATCCTGGACTTCCAGGGGAGGATCGCCCAGGAAGCCCGAAAGAATACCTGATAATTGCCAACCAGAGTCCTGACTTTCCGCCGGAATTCCAGTTTCAAATTTGTATACCCATCTTCAAAAGCCAGAGCCCTGCTTTCAAAAAGAATCCGGTAGCCGGATCTGACAGGCATCAGAGGAATAAGCATATCATCCAGTATAGTATCTTCAGGCAGAGGTTGGAAGAGACTACGCCTGAGGGCGTAGATTGCTCCGGTAGCGCTGACACAGGAATATAACCGGCTCTCCCATTCCCGAACAAGCTTCTCCAATCGCCAGTAAAGATCAACTGAAAGTTCTCCCTGCGGCCCCTCTTCTTCTTTCAATATCAGCGCTCCGCTCACCGCCCCGACTTTCTCATGGCGGAATCCGGAAGCCAGAAAGCTCAGGGCATCGTTGCGAAAGATCGCGCTGGCATCGGTAAATACCACCAGTTCCCCGGAGAGTTTCGGCATCGTCCGATTTATTACACTCATCTTTCCCCGGTTCTCCGGATAGTCGAAGAGGATAACTCCTTTATCCAGATAGGGCTGGACCAGTTCGGCCGTTCGATCAGTCGAACCGTCGGAAGCAACTACAATCTCCAGTTTGTCCCGGGGATAATCGAGCCCGAGTGTATTCTCCAGCTTTTGGACTATGACAGCTTCTTCATTATATACCGGAATTAATACGCTGATCGAGGGGGCCTCACCTCCCGAAGGTTGAATATCTCTTCTCGGTTTTACCATTTTTCCCAGGACAAGAAGTACCAGGGGATAACCGAAATAGGTATAAATAATAAATATTAAAAATAGAAGAAATACCCACATATGAAATTAGTGCCCGGAGTTTACCTGGGATATACCGGGTAAAGAAATCTATGTTTTCAGGAATAAACGCAGTATATATCCTGCCTTAAATGATAATTCAATGATTGAAAACCCCTGTTTCCCGTACCGGACAAAATATTTAACTGGGAAGAAAAAGTAATATACAACTTGACTCAATTTCTTTCTATATCTATATATATACTATTGAAAAGAATACATACATCCTTAAAATCAGAATTATAAATCTTTATCAATCCAGCTAAATATATAATTTGTATTACAAGGAGATTACGTTATGGCCAACGAAGAGGACAGGAAAAAAGTGCAGACCGATGGCGTGGGAGATCCCCCGGACTCCCCTCTTCCTGAGGTAAAGACAGATCCAACGTTAACTCCGGAAGCTAAATCAACCCGGGAAAAAAAAGTGGCTGATACTACTGCAGCGACAGAATCCGAACACTTAAAGGCAGCCCCGCCCGTCAGTGCTCCTCCGAGTAATCCTATTCTCAAACGACTGATCGCTCCAGTAATCATCGGACTGCTGGTAGTAGCGGTAATCGCTCTCTTTGCCCGTACCCGTTCCCAGTCAAAGCAACTGACAGTTGAAGTAGAGACACGGCAGTCTCTGGAGGGACAGATAAACGATCTGGAGAGTCAATTGACCTCCCAGATCAGAGAAACCAATGAATTGGCTGATGGACTGAAAACGGTCCGAACAGAACGGGATCAGTTTCAGGCGGAAGCAACCACACTTAAGGCCGGGCAGATTCAACTGAAGAAACAACTGGATAATACCCTGGCCTTCTCCAAAACTCTTGAAGAAAGACTCAAAGTGGAGAAAGCAACCATCGCTGAACTGCAGACGGCGGCCCGGGAATCCCGGCAAAATCAGAAAGAGCTTTATGAAAAGCTGGAATCTCTCCTGAATGAGAAGAAGGAACTGCAGGATGAACTCTTCCAGGCTAAATCCGGCATTACTTCCGGGGCAGTCAATATGCCCGGCCTGGTTGTAAAAGACAGCCCGTCAGCTATTCCATCCCTCACCGGCACTATCCTCAAGGTCAATCAGAAGTATGAGTTCGTAGTATTGAACCGGGGAGATAGTGATGGCGTTAAGAAAGGTGACCGCTTCCGGGTAATGGACCGGAACAAAGAGATCGGGGAAGTGATCGCCACCAGAGTTCTGCCGGATATGACAGTAGCTGATATCGATCGCAGCCAGACACACCGGCGGTTAAAGAAGGGCTTTTCAGTCTTTCTGCATGAATAAAGATACTTTTCCATCTAAAGTCACTCTTATTATCTGTTCCATCGGAATGGATGCCCTGCTGGTACTGGGAGCGGATGTTATCGCGTTCCTGATCCGGTTCGGACACACTACCGGCCCTTTCCCCCGCCCTAATTTCACGGCTTATCTGGAGCTGGTAATGCCGATCATCGTTCTCCGGCTTCTCTGTTTTTATATCTATGGTCTTTACAACAAGCCCAAGTACAAAACCACCTATGATATCGTCCTCAGTGTTATAAAGGCCACCACTGCCAGTACACTTATAATTATCGTAGTAGCATTTCTCTTCCGGGCCTTCGCTTACCCCAGGACCGTTATCTTCTACTCCTGGCTTATCACTATCCCCCTGATTATCACCTGGCGATTGGCTACAAAAAAATTAATCAATCTGTTTCTGGGAAAGGATTACTTTATCTCTAAAACTCTTATTGTAGGAATCGATCATGACGCCCAACGACTGGCTACCCGGTTAATGAGGGAGGCGCATATTGCCCGGCATCTGGTTGGTTTCATCAGCATAATTCCGGATACCAATATTAAAGATAGAGAACCTTTATACCTGGGAAGCGTCTCCGACATACCCGATCTCTTAGAGCGATATGTAATTGATGAAGTGGTCATAGCCACCCAGATGCCAAAAGAGATGATCCTCTCCATCTTTTCACTCTTCAATCAGGAGGATGTCGTATTCCGGATCGTCCCCAGTCTGTATGAAGCAACAATAGGGACTATGGCCACCAGTCCCACCGAACGAGTACCCCTGATCAGCCCGATCTCACACCGGGTGATCTGGTATAGAGATCTGAAGAGATTGCTCGATACCGGGGCAGCTCTGATCGGTTTGATTGTATTAAGTCCGCTATTATTGCTGATTGCCCTGATAATAAAGTTAAGCTCCCGGGGGACGGTTTTATGCCATCAGAAAAGGGCGGGGCTGCATGGTAATAATTTCACTCTTTATAAATTCCGGACCATGTATACGGGAAGTGAAAAAGATGGCCCGGTTTTCGCTGAGGAGAATGACCCCCGGACGACTAAAATCGGAAAATTTCTTCGACGCTTCAGACTGGATGAACTCCCCCAGCTCTATAATGTCTTCATCAATGACATGAGTGTCATAGGTCCGCGTCCGGAACGACCGTATTTTGTTAATCATCTTATCAAGCAGATACCATTTTACGCGGAAAGAATGGAGGT
>Ga0180435_10005366_pt1 | contig 12494 bp, 8 predicted proteins | sample SS_ome_3_FD_132467 | JGI IMG/M metagenome (GOLD analysis project Ga0180435, IMG submission 132467) | Hypersaline lake sediment archaeal communities from the Salton Sea, California, USA - SS_3_S_1 metaG | ecosystem: Environmental > Aquatic > Non-marine Saline and Alkaline > Hypersaline > Sediment... | reverse complement strand
TTCCAGGAACCGCTCCTTGAGTTCCTCCCGACGCGGATTCACGGCAATGCCGCGTTCGGTCACCACGACGTCGATGACCTCACCAGGCGTGGTCACCGTCGTGACCTGATCGCAGATCACCGGGATCCGACCTCGGAGCGTGGGGATGGTGATCAGCGTCACTGCAGCTCCTGCGGCCACATCCTGATGCCCGCCGATGCCGTGCAGTAGCAGACCATCCGAGTGCGTATTGACGTTCACGTTGAAGTCCAAGTCGACCTCGGTCGCCCCCAGGAACGCTGCATCCAGCTTGTACGTGGCACAAGCACGTGAGTCAACGTTGGCATAGAAGCCGGGATCGATCAGGACGTGCGCATCATCCTCACGAAGCGAACGGATAGCGTCCACATCGAATGTCTGACCATCGAGAATCGCACGAATCAGCCCCCGATGCAGCAGATCCACCAGCATCTTGGTGCCCCCGCCCATACCGAAGGAGCCGACGATCCTTGCCTTCTCCATTTCGTTGCCGAGGAACTTGGTCGCCGCCAAGGAGATGCCGCCTGCGCCGCCCTGGAAACTGAAGCCGTCCACGAAGTAGCCGGAGGCGACCACGGCATCGACGGTGAGTTGCGCGATGCGGAGCCGGGTCGGCGACTTCGTCAGTTGGAGCGTGCCGGAGGCGATCGCCGATGGATCGCCAATCTCATCGACTTCGACGACGTAGTCGGCCCATCCTTGCTGGATCTCCATGGGGTACGCCGGATACGGTACCAAATCGTTGGTCACCACGATCGTCTGCGCAGCGTACTGCGCATCGACGGCGGAGAACGATACGGTGCCGCACGGCGTCTTGCCACGCATCCCGTTGGCGTTCCCGTAGACGTCCGCCTGCGGTGCGGCAATGAACGCAACATCGATCTCGACATCGCCAGCCTCCACGGCCCTCCACCGGCCTCCATGCGAGCGAAGCACGGCGGGCTGACGGAGCTTGCCTCCCTGACTGATGAATGCGCCCACGGCCCCGTTCATCGAACCTTCGATTCGATCAACCACGCCGCTCTTGATGTGCTCGATCACCGGATCATGCACCGGGAACAGCGCGGTAGAGAACAGCCGCAACCCTCGGATCCCCTTCTTGGAACAGGCATCGAGGACGGCATTCACCAGCCGATCGCCATTCCGGAACGAATGGTGAAATGAGATCGTCATCCCGTCGGACAGTCCCGTTTCCTCGATCGCAGCCTCGATCGACGGCAACAGCTTGTTCTCGCTATGTCCGCAGCTCTTCTGATGTCGAGCCGCCTTCCGGCCGCTCGCCGCGGTGGCGAACGCTCCGGCAAACGGCTTCACCGGGCGCCCGTTGAGCGTCTCAGGTATCTCACGTCCGATCGCGTTTCGCATCACGATCCCCTCCCGACGATCAGCATCTCCGCGTACCGGATCAGCCGCTCTGCGCGTTCGAGCACCGGCTTGTCAATCATCTTCCCGTTGAGGGATACCGCACCCAGTCCTTCGGACTCGGCCTTCTGCGCCGCTTCCACGATCTCACGCGCCCGGGCAACCTCCGCATCGCTCGGCGAGAACGCTGTGTGAATCGCCGCAAGCTGGCGTGGGTTGATGGCTCCCTTGCCGTCGAAACCAAGATCACGCGCCAGACCACACTCGCTGGCAAGCCCCTGCTCATCCTCCAGATCGGCGAACACTGTATCGGATGCCTGCACGCCGGCCGCCTTGGCCGCTGCCACCACCTGCGATCGCGCGTAGAGAAGAGCAGCATCGGTTCGGCGAGCCCCGACGTCGCGCGTGAAGTCCTCGGCTCCGAACGCGACCATGGCCACCCGATCGTCCGCAGCGCAGATCTCCTCGCAGTGGAGTACGCCGGCCGCTGTCTCGATGATCGGCATGATCCATACCGGCTGCTTGGCGCCGATCTCGGCCTCGATGCGCTCAAGATGCGCCACGAGAGTCCGGATGTCTTCGGCTGACTCGGCTTTGGGAAGACAGACGCCGTGCGGCTTTCCGTGAAGGACTTCACCGAGGTCCTCCACACCGCCGGCATCCAGCGGATTGATCCGCACCCATGCCTCCTCCGGGAACGCCACCGCAGCCAGCAGATGCTTGACGAGCACCCTCGCCGCGGCCTTCTCCGCCAACGGAACGGAGTCCTCCAGATCCACTAGGACGCAATCGGCGCCGTGGAGCTCAATGCCGACCAGCAACCGGGGGTTGTTCCCAGGAGCGTACAGGCGGCTTCGCCTCGGTCGGTCCTTGTCGGTCGGCGGACGGTCCAGGGCATCCGCGAGCGGAACGTCGATCCCTGGCAGGGCGACGCGAAGCGCGGCTTCCAGTCGCGCCTCGATGACGTAGTCGAGTGCACCGAAGACCTCGACCTGAACGGTCGCCGACGGGTTCCCGCATCGTTCGAGCGCCCGAAAGACAAGCGCGGAGATCCCGGATTCCAGGAGCTCCGCGCCCTTCGTACGAATCTGCACCGACGGCTCGTTCGCTGGGGAGACGCTGATCCGCGCGTCTCCCTTGGCGTCCGACCCGCAACGCACCTCGTTGGTCATAGGCTGCCTCCTATTGCATCAGCAGCGCCAGCACGGCTTTCTGCGCGTGCATCCGATTCTCCGCTTGGTCGAAGATCGCACTGCCACGGCTCCGCGAGGCGCCATAGGTGATCTCTTCGCCATAGTGAGCCGGCAAACAGTGAAGGATGATCGCCTCATCGTCGGCGACCTCCAGCAACGCTTCGTCCACGGTGAATCCCTCGAACGCGTTCTGCTTGGATTCCGCAGCGCTCTCCTGTCCCATGCTCACCCACACGTCGGTGTACAGAACATCGGCATCGTTCGCCGCCTCACGCGCGCTGTGGTAGACCTCGACACTCGCGCCCAGCGCGCGCGCCGCAGTCACGATTTCCTCGTTCGGCTCGTACCCCTCGGGGCAGGCGATCCGGAAGTCCATGCCAAGCTTGGCACATCCGTTGATCAGCGAGTGGGCCACGTTGTTTCCATCACCGATGAAGGTCAGGGTGAGCCCCTCAAAGGCTCGTTTCTTCTCCCAGATGGTCAGAAAGTCAGCCAATCCCTGGCACGGGTGGAAGACGTCGCAGAGTCCGTTGATCACCGGAATCGTCGCATGCTCTGCAAGGTCTGCAACCGATTTGTGCTCGAAGACACGTGCCATGATGCAGTCCACGTATCGGGACAGGTTCAATGCGATATCCTCGGTGGTCTCGCGCTTGCCAAGCTTGATGTCATCCGGTCCGAGATAGATGGCGTGTCCGCCCAGCTGCCACATGCCGGTTTCGAAGGAGACACGGGTTCGCAGTGAGGGCTTCTGGAAGATCATCGCCAGCGTCTTGCCGGCAAGCATATCATGACGGATGCCCGCTCTTGTCTCCGTCTTGAGCGACTTTGCGGTCTCGAGGATCTCGTAGACCTCTTCAGTAGACAGATCAGCCAGGGAAATCAGATTCCGAGCATTCATGCCAGTCTCCTATCGAACCGAGTGGATTCGGGGATCGCACTGAGGTGTTGTGTCACACGCAGCGCTCCCCGCGTCCCGGAGGCCACCGCACCCCGGTCGGGCGAATGATAGCGCATTGGCTGCGCGTGACCAAGGGGGACGCGGTGGTGTGATTTGGGTGTGGGTCTAGCCTTCGATCTGTGGTGCCGATCGGACCAGAATGCTGTGCATGCCAACCCGGTTGGCGCCCCACACATCGGTCAAGCGGCTGTTGCCGATCATCGCGGTGGCGGAGGCATCCATTCGCAGCTGGGCCAGTAGCCGATTGAAGCCGGCACGGCGTGGCTTGCGGGCATGGTCGAGCGTCGGAAATCGCTGCGCGAGACTGCGTATGACGGGGTCATCGGACGACCACCGCCGATTGGTCAGGATCCCGATTCGGAATCCTTGGACTTCGAGACGGCTGAGCAACGCCTCACTTGCGTGAGGGAGAACGGCCATATGCGCAGGCCCCAGCGTTCGATCCAGGTCAAACAGCAATCCATGGATTCCCGACTCGCGGAGCCGTTCGTAGTCGATCCCAAGTACCGACGCGGCGGTCTCACAAGGTTGGAGGAAGCGCATCGTCCTCCTCTCGGATGACCGCATCGATCTTCGCCGTCTGGCGGAGCCGGTCCATGATCTCGAGGAACTCCGCTTCCATGCCCGGCCCCACAAAGACGCGATACTGGGTTTGCCCGTCCTTGACGCGGAACTCCCTTCGCACGGTGGCCACGCCGTCGAAGGCGCTGATCACGCCATCGATGTAGTGGATCTCGCTTTCCGTGGTCGCAATCCAGTACACGACAGCTTGCATCACGTCGCCTCCTGGGTGTGCTCGACCGCGCGCTCCAGAGCCAATTCAGGATCGATTCCACGCTGCCATGCATCGCGGATGGCTTCCAGGATGGCAATCCCAGCACGAATCTCGGGATCGGCGACGGTCTCGTCCACCGCCCATTCGTTCTGCGGCGCGCGCGCGACAGCCTTTCGAGCTCGCAAGAGGATGGGGAGCCGGGGCTTGTGCGTCTTCTCGCCGGACTTGATCTCCTCCCACCGCTGCACGATGTCTGGCAGGTCGTTTGATGCGTCGGCGAAGACGTGCGGATGGCGGCGAATCAGCTTGGCTTGCAGGTGCTCGATCACGTCGGCGATGGTGAACTCGTCGCGCTCAGAGGCGATTTGGCTGTGGAGGACAACCTGTAGCAATACATCTCCAAGCTCCTCGGCCAGCGCATCCGGGTTCCCTGAATCGATCGCAGCAATCGCCTCGTGCGCCTCCTCGAGCATGTACGGACGCAGCGATTGATGATCCTGTGCGCGATCCCACGGACAGCCGTCCGCGGGATCACGCAATGTCGAAATCAGCTCGAGAAGCTCTTCGAACGCTTTACTCGCCATCCGCTGTGTTGCTGTCCGTTTCGCCCGCAGACGGCGGCGTCTCCGTGCTCTCATCGGAAGGCTCGGACGTAGCGGGTGCGTCTTCAGACTCGGCGGCTGGCGTCTCGTCCTCAGCGCTCGTCTCCTCAACAGCGGGCTCCTCAGGAAGCTCGCCTCCGGCCTGGACGTACAGCCCAAGAACCTCGGTCCTCCGGTAGGTCTCGTCCTCCGTGCGGAGAGCTTCCAGCAACTCGAGCGCAGATGGCCTGTCACCTTGGTCCAGATACAGCGTGGCCAGCTCAATCCGCACATCCTGGCCGGCCGCCGGCAACGCTGCGGAGTACCCGACGTCCGCTCGATACGCGTCGAGCATCGCCACGTACAGATCGATCCGATCCTTGACCAGCTCCGTGTTGCCCAGAGCACGCGTCAGATACTCGATCGCCAGATCGTACTCGGTGCGCCAGCGGTATGCCTCGGCAATGCCAAGATAGGAGGCGATATCTGTCGGATCCTTGTCGAGGATGTATGCATACTCGCGGATCGCAGCACTCCACTTGTACTGGGAACCGTACGTCTCGGCGAGACGGAACCGGGTCAGCAGATCATCCGGCGTAAGCTCGAGAATTCGCAGTGCCAGCGTCTCTTTCTCCACGTCGTCGAAGGTCTTCGACATCGCCGATTGAAGGTTCTCGACCGCCTCGTCGAGCTGGCCGGCCGCGATATTCACCTCGGCCAAACCGGCATACGCCTCGGCTCGGTACGGGGAGCGGACGATCACACTGTCGAACTGGCTCTTGGCGGCGTCGTAGTCGCCGATCGCCAGATACAGCTGTCCGAGCTTGACGATGTAATCGATCGACCCGGTCTTCGCCAACACCAGCTCGAATCGCGCCAGCGCCAACTCGTACAGCTCGTCGATCCGAATCTCCAAGGAGGCGAGCTGCGCTTCATCATCGGTCGTGAGCGACGTCTTTGCCTGGATTCCTTCTCGTTCCTCGACCGCATTCACCAACTGAGCGTACGCCAGGTCTCCCTGCACGCCGGCCAGCTTCACGCTGCCGGATGCCAGTTCATGCGCCGTAGCGAGCAGCGGCTCGGCGCTGTCGAGTTCGCCAACCGTGATGAAGACGCCTGCCAGCTTCAGCAAGATACTCACGTCGGTGTCCTGAAGTCTCAGCGCCTCCTCGTACCGGGTACGCGCCAGGAAGTAGTTCTTGTTCTCGACCGCCAAGTCACCCGAGGCCACGTACGCCGCAACATACTCCGGATCCTGACGGATGACCTCGGAGAACTTCTCCTCGGCGGTGACCGCCTGACCGCGATCGACGTACAGCTGTCCGAGAAGGAAGTTGACCGTCACGCTGTCCGGGTCCAAGACGAGGACTCGGCTAAGGAACTTCTCGTCAGGATTGACGTCGGAGTCAGCCATGCGATCGATCGTCATCAGATACAGGCGCAGTGTCTCGGCCTCGGCTTCCTCCTGCAGCGCAGCCAACTCGTCGATTCGCGCCGTCTGTTCCTCGGTCGGCTCCTCGATTCCCTCGAGCTCGATCCGCTCTTCGGTCGCCGAGACCGCGCGATCCTCGTAGACGCGTCCAACGTAGTACGGAAGATACGGATCGCTGATGTCGTCTCGCTCAAGAAGCGCTTCGAATGCGGCAAGCCCGGCGTCAGTGTCTCGAGCACGAATCGCGTACGCCTCGTACACGGGGATCTGAATGTCAATCTCGGCCGCCTCGTAGACGTCGTCATACCACGACTCGAACCGCTCGGTCGTCGTATCGCTGATGTAGTCGGTCCGCAGCTGCTCGCGAATCTCGTCGATCGCCGGCACGCCGCCTTCTCTTCGATCACTGACGTGGATGATGTGCCAGCCGAACTCCGTCTGTACCGGTCCGCTGGTCTCGCCGATGTCGAGCGCGAACGCAGCATCAGTGAACGCATCGACCATCACCCCGCGGCCGAACCAATCCAGGTCTCCGCCGGAGTTCTTGTTGGATGCATCTTCCGAGTACTGGGCCGCCAAATCGGTGAATGAGTCACCGGCAGCCAATCGGTCAAGTACCACTTGCGCGAGCTCTTCACTGTCAACCAGGATGTGAGCGGCCTTGACTTCTTCCGGGGAGTCGTACCGCGTGATGTTTGCCTCGAGGTACGAGAGGAGGTCTGTCTCGCTGGGTTCCACGATGCCGACGACATCGTCCCGCAGCTGCGTGTTCAGCAATTGCGGTCGAACCTGCTCGCGAAGCGAATCCTGATACTCGGCAAGCGAGCTTCCGCGACTCTCCATGTAGTCGGAAAGCGCCTCCTCGGTCAGTTCGTAGGTCTCGAGCACCGAGTTATAGCGCTCGAGATACGCCGCTTCGACGTCCGCTCTGGCCACGCGGATGCCACGCTTCTCAGCCTCCTGCTCGAAAAGCTCCTGCTGGATGATTCCGAGCAGCGATTCGCCCTGGAACTGAAGCATGAACATCGCACCTTCGGCGCCGACCAACAGCTCGTTCAGGTCCTGTCCAGCCTGCTGATAGGCATTCTGATAGACGGTGAGCCGCGCTGAGGTGGCCTGCTCCAGCTGGGTCAATGGGAGTTCCACGCCGTTCACGGATGCGGCATAGGTGATCGTCGGCCCTGCGTCGGGCGACGAAGTCGACGGATTGAAGACACCCGCCTGATTGAGTGTGATAAGTCCCACACCGCTGACGATGAACACAATGACGACCGTCCAGATAATCGCCTTCTGATGACGCCTGAAGAAATTGGACATCTTTCGTACTCACTCCCTTGGCTGAGATTGACAGTTGGGTCTGATGGTACCTCTCCGATTCGACCTGAACAAGGATCTATCGCACAGAGGATTCTAATGCTGTACGTTTCCGCCGCCCACCGAGGCAATCGGATGGCGCGTTCGCACGTCCAGATGAATCGCCGTCTTCTCCTCTTCCTCGCCTTCCACACTGAGCGTCCGAAAGCTGGGAACGCAGTACAGATCGACGCCGCTAGCGGCCACGAATCCCCGTGCGATGGCAATCGCCTTGATGGCTTGATTGACCGCGCGAGGACCGATGACCTCAATCTGCGCTTCTCCGCGCTCACGGACTCCGTTGGCGATGGCTCCTGCAGTCGCCGAGGGATCGGATTGGCTGGATACCTTCAGTCGACTCATGGACCTCCTGGAGAGCGCGGCTACTTGGCGCTCTCGCTAAAGGACGTTTGCCTGATCACGTTCACCTTGATCTCGCCCGGGTAGTTCAGCTCTTCCTCAATCGCCCGTGCGATATCGTAGGCCAGTTTCGCCGCCGCATCGTCCCCCGCCCGATCCGGTTGAACCATCACGCGAACCTCGCGTCCTGCCTGCAAGGCGAACGCTTCCTGAACTGCCGGGAAGGAGCGACAGATCTCCTCCAGATCCTGAAGTCGCTGCACGTAGCGTTCGTAGGTCTCTTGACGCGCTCCGGGGCGCGCCGCGCTCAAGGCGTCGGCCGCCTGGATGATCACGTCGTAGATTCCCTTCGGCTCCACGTCCTCGTGGTGCGCGGCGATCGCCTGAACGACCTCCTTGGTCTCCCCATACCGTCTTGCCAGATCGGCACTGATCACCGCATGAGGACCATCGACCTCGTGGTCGACGCCCTTGCCGATGTCGTGGAGCAATCCGGCCCGTTTCGCGATGTTCTCGTTCACACCCAGTTCGGCAGCGAGCATCTTGGCAATACTGCTCACTTCGAGCGAATGCGACAGCTGGTTCTGGCCGTAGCTTGTGCGGTACTTCAACCGGCCAAGCAGCGTCGTCAACTCGGGATGCAGGTCGATCCCCAGGTCGAAGGCCGCCTTGCGCCCCTCCTCGCGGATCCGCTCGCTGAGTCGGGCACGCGCCCGCTGAACCTTCTCCTCGATCTGGGCCGGGTGGATTCGGCCATCCTCGATCAGCCGCGACAAGGCAATGCGAGCCACTTCGCGGCGAAGCGGATGGAAGCACGACAGAACGACCATCTCCGGCGTATCATCGACCAATAGCTCGACGCCGGTCAGCGCCTCGAAGGTCTTGATGTTGCGTCCCTCGCGGCCGATGATTCGGCCCTTGAACTCCTCGGACGGCAGCGGCACGGAACTGACCGCGTTCTCCTCGACATAGTCAGCCGCGTACCGTTGGATCGCCGTAGCGATCACGTGTGCCGCACGTCGATCCGACTCTTCCTTGGCACGGCGCTCGACTTCATCGATCTTCCGCGAGAAGTAGCGCTGCGACTCTGACTCGACCACCGTCAGGAGGTGCTCCCGTGCCTCTTCGCGCGTCCAGCCAGCGATCTGCTCCAAACGCGCCCGACCGTCGGCAAGAAGCTTGGTGCCTTCCTCGCGAAGCTTGACGAGCACTTCTTCGTCCTCGCGTAGCGAGTCCTCCAGCCGCTCGAGATGCGACGCTTTCTTTCCCAAGCGGTCCTCGCGGCTCAGAATGCGCTCTTCCGCCCGGTTGATCTCCTCTTCTCGCCGCTTGCTCCGCTCCTCGAACTCGTCGCGCAGCTTCTGAACCTCTTGCTTGGCCTCGAGAAGATGCTGGGCCTTGACCTCCTCGGCCTCCTCCTGCGCCGCAACAAGGAGTTCGTTCTCGCGTCGCTTGCGGGGGATATTGCCAAGCAGGAATCCGATTGCCAACGCGGCAATCACGATCAGTCCCCACCCGATGTATTCAATCACTCGAACTCACTTCCCTTCTTCACGCACGTCATCGCAGATTATACTCGTTTCCCGCCCTCAACATGGAGCGCGGCGGGAAGGAAGAGCAAGCTGAACAGAAGCGAGAACCCGATCCCAAGAAGGGCCGAGGTTCCCAGCATGCGCAATCCGGGGGTCCGTGCAGCCAGGAGGCTTCCGAAGACGAGCATCGTCGTCATCGACGTCACGATGACCGCCACCGCCGTCGACCCGACACCGCGCTCGATCGCGCCATCTGCGAGTTGAGACCGTTCCTCGATTGTCCGATGAAGGATGTGGATTCCGTTGTCCACCCCGATCCCAATCAAGAGGGGCGAGATCGTGATGCTGAGGAAGTTGAAGTCGATGCCCAGCAAGCGCATGCCCGCCAACATCCACACGTACCCAAGTACAAGGGGCGAAGCGGCCAGGATGGATCGGATCCACCCGCCAAGACTGCGGCGAAGGACAATGGCGATCAGTACCAGTGCGATGATCGTCGAGAGGTAGAAGTCGCGTCGCATGAACCCGCGCAGCTGCTTGACCACCATCGGCATGCCGAAGTAGTCGACGTCGAGGCTATCGGCCCGTTCGTTGAACTGATCGAGATTCCCAGCGTTGAAGATCTCCGGCTTGACGATCGCCTTGACCACGAATCGCCCCTGGTCATCGATGAACTGCGAGCGGATCTCCATCGGAAGCGCCGCGAGGACTTCGCGCAGCAACTCCTCGATCGGCGGAAGCTCGCGCAGGTCGGCGAGACTCGTATCCAGCCGAGACAACGCCGCCTCCAAGCCGGCCACTTCGGCGATCGCTTGCTCAGCGTCCAGATCGGCAAGCTGCGTTTGAATGGTCCGCAGCTGACCGATCACCTCGTTGCTGGTCACCGCGGCATCCACCATCGCGTTGAGCGAGGTGGCGAACTGGAGCAGCGTGAATTGGCCGATCAACGTTCGGATCTGCGCCAACGCCGCCCCGCGTTCCTCGATGCTTCGTCGAAGCGCTTCCAGCTGTGCGATGTACGCATCGATGCTCAGTTCGTTCAGGATCTGTTGTTGCTCGGTGAGGTTGACCGGCAGGTACTCGGCAGCTGACTCGACCGACGAAACAAGATCCATCGCGCCCAACTCACGAACAACCTCCTGCATCTTGGCCTCGGTCTCGGGATAGAACGTGTACGTGTATCCGATTCCGGCGGAGCTGATGTCGAACTCCTGGACGATCTCGTCGTTGACGTCATCCATCTCGACGCGAGGCACCAGATCGGTGTTCGAGAAGACAAACGAGATCTGGGAAGCCTGGAACGCCACGAAGAACGTAAGTACCAACACGATCACGAAGACCGTGCGTCCCCGACCGGTGACGAATCGGAAGATGCTGGTCAACTTGGCGGCGTGCGTGGCGACCGTCTCCTTGTGACGGACATGGAACAAGTGGTGGGCCAACGTAATCATCGCCGGCAACAGGAAGATCGTCACAACAAACGCAAGCAGCACCCCGACGCTGGAGATGACCCCCATCTCGAACAGCGCCCTCGACTTGGCCGTCAGCATCCCAAGGAAGACGAGCGCGGTGGTGAGCGCTGCGAGGAAGGACGCCTCTCCCTTGTGCCGGATGGCGGCGAGAAGCGCTTGGTTCAACGATCGCCCGGCGCTTCGCTCCTCCGCATAGCGAGAGATCAGGTGAATGGCGTAGTCGATGCCAAGGCCGAGAACCAAGGCCGGCAGGAAGGTCGTCACCAGGTTGAATCCGTCCAGCGCGAAACGGGCCCAGCACACGGTGAGCACGACACTGATGAGCAGGGGAATCGTTGCCACGATGCTGTAGAAGAAGGACCCAAAGGCGAGAAGGAAGATGATGAACACGCCGATCGACGAGACAATCGTCGTTCGCAGCATGTCGTAGTTGATCACATCATTGGTCTCTTGGTTGTAGGGATAGGTTCCCGAGAGACCGTAGCGCACACCTCGTTCCGCCGGATTCAACGACTCAACGGCCGTACGAACCTTCTTGGTCACCATCGTCGAGTACTCGGTGCCAAGGCTGGACGCCTCCTTGGGCCGTACCGTCATCAGCAAGCCGGTCTCGTCGTAGGAGTAGAAGGCCGTCGGACCGGTGTCCTGTTCCTCCAAGTCGGGAGCGAACACGGTGCTCAGCGAATCGACCGCTGTGGTGATCTGCGGAAGCCCGTCCACCCCATCGATGGCCGCCAACACGGTGGCATTGAGCGCCGTGATCCCGCTCAGCTGCTCCATGATCATCTCGTCGCCCGTCGATCCGGCGGAGATGCTCAGGTCTTGGCCGTACAGCGCCTGGCTGAACTGATCCGCGATCCCCTCGTACAGACTGCTCAGCGTTTCGCCCTCGGGCAGGGCCACGTCAGCCGCCTGTACGCCGATCGCCGACCGGGTCAGGTTGATGCTTTGCTCGATCTCCGACAACTCGTCGGCACTGAGGTCGAACAGATACACGTACTGCTCGGGGATCTCCGGCTTGTCGCGCAGGTAGGCGACCTGAAGGAACTCCGGATCGGCCTCCAACTTGGTCGCCAGATCCTCGGCGAACCGCAGAAGCCGTTTCTTCCCGTCTTCGACCGGGAGCTCATCGATCAGATCGAGGTAGATCGCGATGAAGTCGTTGCTGCTCGTGTATTGCAGTGAATCGCGGTATTCGTCAACCAGTGGATCATCGATCGGAAGGAGATCCAGGAAAGAGCTGCGTAGCGGGACATCCATCGCGTAGTAGGCTCCAGCGCCCGCCGCTAAAGCGAACACCAACACAACCCACCACGCACGGTATCGCGTGAGGCGGAAGATCCCATGCAGGATGCGCTCTTTCAAAGGTCTCATCACGAACGGGCCGACGCCTAGCTCTCGGATTCGGAGGGGCTGGTGACCTCGATGTCGTATCCGATCAACTTGGCCGTCAGA
>Ga0180435_10005364_pt1 | contig 12495 bp, 14 predicted proteins | sample SS_ome_3_FD_132467 | JGI IMG/M metagenome (GOLD analysis project Ga0180435, IMG submission 132467) | Hypersaline lake sediment archaeal communities from the Salton Sea, California, USA - SS_3_S_1 metaG | ecosystem: Environmental > Aquatic > Non-marine Saline and Alkaline > Hypersaline >... | reverse complement strand
TAGAAAATTAAGTAAGAAAGATCCTCAATTCTAAATCTTTTATTATCTTCAAATAGTATGTTATAATTATCAAACAAGACCCAACATCGTATATTAAGAGAGGTAAAACCTTGATATGAGTATAATATCAGTAGGAAAAAAAATCTTTAAGGGTAACAGCGCATTGCTCTCCTTTGTGTTGTCTTTATACAACCACTTGCCGTTTAATAATCACATCAGAATTAGAAAGAGCAAGAAGAATATGCTAAAAACAAAAAATTCTATGCTCAAGGGTGTAGATATCTCTGTTAGAGGAACAAATAACAGGATAGTGTTAGGCAACAGATGTGTTCTTCGAAACTGCAGGATTCGGATTTCCGGCAGCAATAATACTATTACTCTTGGCAACAAAGTCTCTATGAATGCTGGAACTCTTTGGATTGAGAATGATGGAAACGAAATCAATATCGGCAGCAATACATCGCTGCTCGGCAGTGTGCATCTCGCTTGTATTGAAGGAACCAAAATCAGTATCGGAGAAAGATGTCTGTTTTCCGATGACATATATTTCAGGACCGGAGACAGCCATTCGATTTTGGATAACGGCGGAAAGCGAATAAACAAGTCACAAGATATCACTGTCGGCAATCATGTATGGTTTGGTTTCAGATCGATGGTCAACAAAGGGGTAACCATAAAAGATGATTCGATAGTGGCAAACGGCGCTTTGGTTACGAGCTCTTTTGATACCACGAACATCATCATCGGCGGGGTACCGGGGAAAGTGATAAAGACAGATATAAATTGGGACATTAAAAGGATATAAAAGGGCGAATACCGTTTTTTCGGCTTCGCCCTTTTTTCTATTTGAAATATTTTTGCGGATCCACAGCTAAATTATTGATATAGAATTCAAAATGCAAGTGCGGTCCGAGATAGTCTTCCTTAAGTCCGGGTTTTCCAATCGTTCCTATTACACTTCCTTCATCTACTTTGTCCTCCGGCGAAAGATCCGGATCGGGTATGATATTTTTATATACGCTTTTCATATCTTTCCCATGCGCAATAACCACCACGCCTCCGCAAAGAGCATCCTCATATACATCGATTACCTCTCCTGCCTTTGCCGCAAGAACACTGTCTCCTTCCTTCGCTTCTATATCTATCGCATTATGAGACGCCCATTGGTTCAGAGATTGGTTGAATACGACAATTTCTCCGCTGAATTCATTTAGAATAACTCCTTCCATCGGACGTGCCAAGCTCAATTTTGCGCCACTTTTTTTGACCACCGAAATTTCAGGTACCGTCACTTCTTCGGTACTCTCTTTCGGCTTTAATGGCGGGTATGCCATCATATTCATTATCGCTTCATTCAGAGTTTCATCCTCTGTGTTCTCCACTGCAATACTCTCATTATCAGCAGGTTCGACAGCTAGCTCTTCTTTGGTCTGATTTCCGGCAACAATCAAAGCTGTAATACCCACAGCAGCAACACACAAGAACAATATGACATAAAATCCTTGTCTTTTAAAAAAACTCTTGATATTATTCCTTTGAAATTTTTCCTTTAACAGTTCTTTATAGTATTTGAATTTCATTTGGGTTAATCCTCCTCTGCTATTAATAGTTCCCTATTAACCCATAAAAAATACAACAAAAAAGGCGCTTAATGGATTGTCCATTATACGCCTTTTACTATCGATTATCGGTCTACTTCACCTCTGAAAGCTTCACCACTATACAGTCATCGTGCTCTTCTATGCTTCCCTCTTCCGGCCAAACAGGCATATCGGTAGCATAATCTCTAGCTTTTTCGATTATATCATCACTCGGCATTTCGAATTTGTATCCCAAATACTGCATGAACAGTACACTTCTTCTCGGGACTTGATCATATTTGAAAAACGATGCTCTGAAAGAATCTGCACCCACATTTTCCGCAACCGCAATCTCATATTCACCGATTATAGTCACGGGTACATCCGGCTCCAAATCCTCGATTTCGTCAATAATATCTGTCGCAAGCATATGTGCAAAAGCCTCATCTCTTTGATATCTTAAGTGACTTGCATAGTATCGCAAGTTTGTGCTGTAGACTTGCAGATAGCATATCATCACTATTAAAGCTGCCAACAGTGCAAAAACTGCTTTCCTGCAGTCAAGTTTTTTTATCCTTCTTTCACCGACTATAACGCTAATTGACATAACAGAGAAGAAACCCATAAGCCCGATAAATGCAGAGAGTCCTGTCAAAGCTCTGATCATGATACCCGGGAAAATTATTCCGAGTGCAAATGGAGCAAGGACAAGCCCTATGCTCAAAAGGGAGAGCAGAAGTTTGTTCCTGTATCCTTTTTTGAACAGAAGTCTCGCTTGAGTAAACAAGAAGAGAATTAAGACTATCAGGATGTTTTCTCCGCCCCTGACTCCTTCGTCTATAAATACTCTCTTTAGATTATAGTATAGATTAAAAGCCACCTGCTTTATAGAGCCCATCTGCATCAAGCCCTCGGTATATCCGTTTGCTCCGAACCCCGTGACAGCTTGGACGAGCAGGTTTACTGCAAAGAACAATCCCAGCGACAATCCCAATACGATCAGATATTTTACCAATATCATTAAGACCTGTTTGAAAACTATTTTTTTCTTGAAGGAACTCTGTCTATAGATATACCCAAGCCACAATGCCGCGGAACTTAATAAAAACACCCCTACAAAAGATTGATATATCGATATCGCAAAGGCAAAGAGAACAGTGCCGATAACTCCCAGCCAAATGCTCTTCCTATCCAATATCCAACTGAGTACGCTGTATGCAGCAACAAATGTTATCAAAATCCCAAGCGATACAGGAAAATTTATATTGTTAAAATCCAGAAAACTTATGTTTGCCGGATATGAGATCATCATCGATACAAAGAAGTAGTACGCAAGCTTCGGTACTTTTATCGGACTCATCATCCTGAACAGGAAATAGCACATCATCAATGCCCCGATTCCCAAAGTAACGACCGACAACAGCATATTGAAAAAAGGCAGCGTTGCGAATGACGGGAAGAATGTCATATACACAACCGGAATCCCGTATCTCGCAAAGCCATACCATATTGATGTTTGGTCTTCTATATTGAGCCTTGCCGCCATTTCCTCATCTACGGATAAATCGTCTGCAGTCATTATCCCGTAGCCGAATGTGAAGATCATTACAACGACTATTATTATGATTAAAACTCTATTGTCCTTTAAAAACCCCGCAAAAGAAACGTCTTCGTTTTTCATATGTCCATCTTCCTCTTTCTCTTTTTTCTTTCAATGACAGGTTAACAAAAACCCCGAATAATGTCAATTTAGACAGGACTAAAAAAGCTCCTCTCAGCGAACCCGAAAGGAGCTTTTATATTGTCTTTTTCTATCCTATGAGCCGCAATAAGTACGCAATCCCAATACCGAGATAGTTACCCACTGCATATCCTGCAAGTCCTGTTATCAAACCGGATACGATAATCTCTCTGTTGCCCATTGCGTTTGCAACAGGTGCAATGAACGCCGGTCCGTATACCCCTGCTGTCGACGTGATCATCGCAGTATCCGCATCGATTTTAAATATCTTGCAGAGGATAAAGTGTATTATTATCGCGCTGAACATCACGCAACCTGTATACAGCAATATTACAGGGCTTGATGAGAAGAACAGCTCGACATCCACAGTTCCGCCAAGCGCAACCGAGAACAGAAGTATGAAGTATTGTCCGATAATCCACGTTCCCTCGATCCTGTGCAGTCTCTTCCAAAACGAGTATGCTATACCGAAAGTCGACACCAGAAGCAGTATTATAACCGTGTCCATCTTGCCTGTTATAAGCATTGAAATCCCAACGGCAACTCCGGTAGCCAAAACCGCCAAACCGACAGTTATCAAGATGTTCTTTATACCGTTTCCTATGCCTTTCGAGAAAACAGGCTGCATAAACGGATCGACCGTCTCTTGTTTCACATCAGATTTCACGAATGGAGGCAGGAACTTGCGGTATACTTTTTTCATAACGCTGGTTATGAGGATAAAGTATATTCCTCCCCACAACATATCACTCGTGTTAACCAAAATCAGCGTTTCGCTCGGAACTTTAAGAGCCATACCAATACCTACTAGATTAGGCGTTCCGCCCGTATAGCATCCCGAAAGCATCCCTGCAATCTTCCAAGGTGCTTCGACGCTGCCTCTGAATATCATAGTGGAAAGCAAAGCGGAAAGTGTTGCTGCAACGATAACGAGCACAAAAGAAACTACTGTGCTCTTCGCAAGCTTAAACCATTTTACAAGATCTGTACACATCAAAACCAGCGGTATAGCTATCGGTACCGCAACCTCGGATATCGTCATCGCAAGGTCTCTGTCCCAAGGCGTTCCCGGTATATTGGCAAGAACAATACCTGCAATATATGCCAAGAGTATCGGACCTATAAATCTCAATACTTTGTTTTTCTTGGTTGCCCAAGTCAACAAGAGCGGTATTCCTACTATTAATATAATCTGAACTATCGTCATTATCATCTTTACGCATTCTTCCTTTCAGGATTTTTTTTATCTTTTGGATTTTTTAGCCAGTGGAAAAGCTCATACGAGTTCAACAAGAAGAGTTCAACAAGCAGCAAGAAAGCACCAACGATTACTCCGTCGTTGTGTCCTCCTATAGAAAAATGCCAGAACAGCGGTATATTGACGAGTTTGCCCAAGAGAAGCACAACAAATGGGTTGACCAATGCCGCAAAAGCCACAGACCATCTTCCAAACTTGAATTCTGCTTTTTTCATGAAAGTGAATGCGATAAAAACGCCGATAAGCAATGCGATCGCAAACTCAAAGGGTACAAAAAACGCACATACACCTACAGCAGAGCCCATTCCGCCCCCGCCTTTTTTAAACCCATTCCAAAAAGGTCTGCAATGTCCCAATATGGCCGCCATACCGATAAGGTAGAGCGAAATCCAATCGAAGAATGTATCCCCTTTAAAAAAGAAAATCCTTGCGATTATAATCGGAACTAGGGCTTTGGCGATATCCAATATCGTAGTGAGAACCCCGGCTACGGGCCCTACGTTTCGCATAACGTTGGAAGCCCCCGGATTTGTGTTTCCCATCTTTCGGATATCCTTGCCCGTTGCAATCTTAGTTATTATCATTGCAAAAAGGATGCATCCGATTAAGTATGACACCACAACGCATATCAATAGCAATAAATATTGATTCATATCAAAATCCCTCTTTCATTATTCATATTGTTAGCTATACTAATTATATATATTGAAAGAAAATTTGTCGAGTAAATTTTACTTTAGTCAAAAAGCCTGAACTCAAAAAAAAACCATGTATACATGGTTTTTTCTATTCTCCGGATTCTACGAATTTTATTTCGTCCTCTTTTACCCATCCGAGTCTTTCCCTTGCCATCTGTTCGATATATTCGTCCGAGCCGATATATTCAAGCTCGTTTTCGAGTGAGTGAATCTCCGCCTCCAAGTTTTCCTTTTGGCGCAGAAGATCCGCCTCTCTTTCCTTTTGTTCTTGAATCACTCTTGATTGGTTTAGGATCATTACGATCGCATATATCAACATCGCAAGAACTATGAAGAAGGTGAAATGTATTCTCTTTCTTCTCGGTTTGGCTGTACTCATTTTCTTTTGCCCCCATATTCAGCAAAACTCTTATCTTTTATATAGCGTTTTGCCGTATTTTCTACAGCCCAATTATACTATACCTATTCATTTTTGGCAAAAAAATTATTTTTCTATCCTCTCCCTCTTTCTCAAAATCTCCAAGCCCTTTTTCGCCAGATATCCGAACAAAGGACTTAATCCGACCATATAAAGAGCAAATCCAAGTGCAAATCCCACAAAAGTGTAAAACCTGAATTCTCCGCTGTTTACGATATAAAGAACTCCAACGGTTATAACAAGAGCAGAAAGGCTGAAGAGAATATCAAAAAATATAGTTACAGCTTTTTTCCGCTTAAAGGCTATTCGTATCCCTCTATATATGTCGTAGAGAAGACCAAGAACAATTCCGCCGTAGACAGTGGCAAGAAAGATATATGGCTGGTTTAAAGTGGATTCCATTTTACTTGCTTCCTATTCCTTCCTAAAATATTATCCTTACTAATTGAACACACGGGAGAAAAACCCCTTGCCCTGCCTGTCAAGCTCATGATCCCGATAATCCAGTGATTGAATCATCCCTTCAATTATCAACACACCCTCTTCCAAGTTTAGCTTTGTGATGTGTAAATCCTCCCCGCAGACTGTCACCGCACCTGCTGAAGTCATAAATATTACCTCGTTTTCATTGAAGCTGTCGATATCCTCAACACTGGATATGCTTACTTTCTTTCGGCAATCTATTACTATTTTATGGTTCTTTATCTCCATGGATTTTGCTTCTTCCAAATACATCCCTCTTCCCATATAGCCCAAATTCAAGGCTATTCTTGACCCCTTGTTATTAGAGTCTTTTCCTTTCTTTCTTCGTTTTTGCTTCCCTTTAAATAATATTCACTTCGAAAATAATATATTCTCCAAACAAAATACAGTTTCAGATAGGGTTCCATATCTATTTCGCTTAAAAACAGGCTAATTGGAGTGTTTTTTGCATAAAATATGGACTGTGATATTAAATCAAAATTTGTTGAATTTTTATGTTGCTTTTTCCAGAAAAGTTTGATAATATATTAACAAAGTCTTTGTTAATTATTTAACAATCTTTTTTATTCCCCCGGCAGCGGCAAAAGTTGTTGGGTTGTTTTATGATTAGTTGATAAAAAAATTTTGCATTTTGCATTAATTTAATAAAATTTGGAGGTTTTTTAAATGGCAACAATAACAGCCGATAAGGCTAAATGTGATGAGCTTAAAGAGTATATCGCAAGTGTCAAAGACACCAAAGGTCCTCTTATGCCCATTATGCAAAAAGCGCAGGACATCTTCGGATGCTTGCCTATCGAGGTACAGGATTGTATCGCCGAAGAACTCGATATCCCTATGACGGATATTTACGGCGTTGCAACATTCTACTCCCAGTTTGCTCTGGAGCCGAAAGGCGAGCATGTAATCGGGGTATGCATGGGTACAGCGTGTTATGTTAAAAACTCGCAGCCGATACTCGACAGGCTGGTAAAAGAACTCAAAATCAAAGAAGGACAGACAACAAAGGACGGCAAATTCACTTTGGAAGCTACAAGGTGTTTGGGCTGCTGCGGTCTTGCTCCGGTAATTATGATCGGAGATCAAGTGTACGGCAGACTTTCACCGGATGATATTCCGGAGATTTTGGAGAAGTATTAGACCTTAAGCTATGAGAGAAATTTCTGAACACATTTTGGATATAACACAAAATTCGATAACAGCAGATGCATCCTTAGTACAAATTCTCGTTAATGCAGATGCTGATGCCGATGAGTTTGAGATTATTGTGGAAGACAACGGCAGAGGTATGAGCGAAGAATTTCTGCAAAATGTTCTAAGCCCTTTTTCAACATCGAGGACAACACGAAAAGTAGGACTTGGAATTCCGATGTTTAAAGAAACATCCAGGACATGCGATGGAAGCTTCGAAATTGAATCAAAGCCGGGAAAAGGTACTAAAGTTATTGCAAGACTTAAACTATCTCACATTGACAGGCCGCCGCTTGGAGCTTTTGCGGATACAATATATATCTTAATTCTGTCAAATCAGGAATTGAATTTTTATATCGAGATGAAATGTGATAGCGAATGCAGTGTTTTTGACACAAGAAAAATGAGGATTGTGCTCGGAGAAGTCGAGTTCGATAATCCGGATGTTTCTCTTTGGATAAGACAGAGCTTAGAGGAAAGTGAAAGAAAGGTATTTGGAGGAAAAAATATATGAAATCGTTAGCGGAATTGGAAGCTATTCGAGAAAAAGCACTTAAGCAAGTGAATATCAGAAAGCAAGGCGACGGCACAAGAATCGTTGTCGGCATGGCAACATGCGGAATCGCAGCCGGTGCAAGACCTGTGCTCTCTGCTTTTTTGGAAGAAGTGAATAAAAGGGAACTAAAAGATATTTCCGTAACCCAAACAGGGTGCATCGGTGTCTGCAGACTTGAACCTATCGTTGAAGTCTATAAAGAAGGCGAAGAAAGAGTGACTTATGTCAATGTTAAGCCTTCAATGGTTCCAAAGATCGTATCTCAGCATATCGTAAACGGAACTCCGGTTGTGGAAAACACTATTGGATATGTTGAAAGCAGAGATTAATTTATTGTTTTAGTTTAGGAGGATTTTAATGGATATATATCGTGCACATGTCTTGGTATGCGGAGGTACCGGTTGTCATTCCGGCTGCTCTGCGAATATTCAAGAGCAGTTGGAAAGCGAGCTTAATGCTAATAAGCTCGAAAAGGAAATAAAGGTAGTAAAAACGGGATGTTTCGGTCTTTGTGAGGTTGGACCTATCGTTATCGTGTATCCCGAAGGCACTTTTTACAGCAGAGTTAAAGCGGAGGATGCTAAAGAGATTGTTGAGGAACATCTCTTAAAGGGCAGAAAAGTTGAAAGACTTATCTATAAAGAGGATGACGAAAAAATCGGAAAATCCCTCGAAAATATCGGGTTCTATAAGATGCAGAAACGTATTGCTCTTAGGAACTGTGGTGTGATAAACCCAGAGGTTATCGATGAGTATATCGCTATGGATGGATATAAAGCACTCGGAAAAGTTTTAACGGAGATGAAACCGCAGGATGTCATAGATACGCTTAAAGAGTCCGGACTTCGGGGCAGAGGCGGAGCGGGATTTCCGACAGGAATGAAGCTTCAATTCTGTGCAGACGTTGAAAGCGACGAAAAGTACGTTGTGTGTAATGCGGACGAAGGCGACCCGGGTGCATTTATGGACAGATCAGTACTCGAAGGCGACCCGCATGCAGTCTTGGAGGCTATGGCAATCGAAGGATATGCTGTCGGAGCTAATACAGGATATATCTACTGTCGTGCAGAATACCCTATCGCTGTTGAGCGCTTAGGTATAGCTATTGAGCAGGCAAGAGAATATGGTCTTCTTGGCAAGAACATCTTCGATTCGGGTTTCGATTTCGATATTGAGATAAGGCTCGGCGCAGGAGCATTCGTATGCGGCGAAGAGACGGCACTCATCGCATCCATCGAAGGCGAAAGAGGTCAGCCAAGACCGAGACCGCCGTTCCCGGCAAAAGCAGGTGTTTTCGGAAAACCGACAAACGTAAACAACGTGGAGACTTTTGCAAACATTCCGCAGATTATCCTGAATGGATCGGACTGGTTTGCGAGTATGGGTACTGAGAAATGCAAGGGGACGAAAGTCTTCGCTCTCGGAGGAAAGATAAACAACACCGGTTTGGTCGAAATACCTATGGGAACAACATTGCGCGAGATTCTTTTCGATATCGGCGGCGGTATCCCGAACGGTAAGAAGTTCAAAGCGGCACAGACAGGCGGTCCTTCCGGCGGATGTATTCCGGAAATGCACCTCGATACGCCTATAGATTATGAGTCGCTTACGGCTATCGGGTCTATGATGGGTTCCGGCGGACTTATCGTTATGGATGAGGATAACTGTATGGTCGACGTTGCGAGATTCTTCTTGGATTTCACAGTTGATGAATCATGCGGGAAATGCCCTCCTTGCAGAATCGGAACAAAGCGTATGCTCGAGATTCTCGAAAGAATCGTCGAAGGCAAAGGAAAAACGGGTGATATCGAAAAACTCGAAGAGCTTGGCGAGATGATAAAAGAAGGATCGCTTTGCGGACTCGGAAAAACAGCACCTAATCCTGTTCTTTCTACGCTTAAATATTTCAGAGATGAATATGAAGCACATATAAACGATAAAGTTTGTCCGGCAGGTCATTGTCAGGCGATGAAAGTTTACACGATTATCGAGGACAAATGTATCGGCTGTAGTGCATGTGCAAAGGTGTGTCCGACAGAGTGCATATCGGGTAAAATAAAAAGTCCGTATGTTATCGACCAGGAAGAGTGTATAAAATGCGGTGCTTGCTTCGAAAAATGTAAGTTTGAAGCGATTGAAGTTAAATAATATAAAGGAGAGCTAGATAATATGGTATCTTTAACTATAGATGGTGTAAAGGTGGAAGTGGACGAGAATACGAGTGTATTGGAAGCTGCCCACAAAGCAAAAATAAAAATCCCGACTCTCTGTTACCTAAAAGGAGTAAACGCAATCGGTTCTTGTCGTATGTGTTTAATCGAGGTTGACGGAGCAAGAAGTCTTCAGGCAGCGTGTGTGCTTCCTGTGGCTGAGGGCATGGAAGTTCGAACGAATTCGAAAAAAGTTCAGGATGCAAGAAGAGTAAACCTAGAGCTTATTCTTTCGAACCATGATAGAGATTGTTTGACATGCAAGAGAAACTACAACTGTGAGCTTCAGGCTTTGGCTGAAAGATTCGGTGTGGACGGAATAAGGTATGAAGGAGCAAAGACGACCAACGATCTTGACTTGTCCTCTCCTTCAATCCGCAGAGATCCGAACAAATGCGTGCTTTGCAGAAGATGCGTTGCTGCTTGTAATGATGTACAGGAAATCGGAGCAATCGGAGAGACCAAGCGTGGATTCGAAACGATAATCGAGCCTGTATTCGGAAAGAGCCTGGCGGATGTTCCGTGTATAAACTGCGGAAGATGTGTCCAGTCCTGTCCTTGCGGTGCTCTTACCGTTGTGATGGACAACGACAAAGTTTGGGAGGCGATTCAAGACCCCGAAAAACATGTTGTTGTACAAACGGCTCCTGCTGTACGCGCAGCTCTGGGTGAAGCATTCGGAATGCCTATCGGTACAAGGGTTACAGGCAAAATGGTTGCAGCATTAAAGCGTCTTGGGTTTGATAAAGTATTCGATACTGACTTTGCTGCCGACCTTACGATAATGGAAGAAGGCACTGAGTTTATCCAAAGGCTCAAGGAGAATCACAATATTCCTATGATTACTTCCTGCAGCCCGGGCTGGGTTAAGTTCATGGAACACTATTACGAGGATTTCTTCGAAAATATGTCCTCATGTAAAAGTCCGCAGCAGATGATGGGAGCGATAGTGAAATCTTACTATGCGGAAAAGAACAATATTCCGAGGGAAAAAATATTCTCAGTTTCGGTTATGCCTTGTTCTGCTAAGAAGTATGAGACGCAAAGACCGGAGCTTGGTGACGATGTCGATGTTTCAATAACGACTGTTGAGCTTGCAGAGATGATAAAGCAGGCGGGTATCGATTTCGCTTCTTTGCCGGACGAAGAATTTGACGATGTGCTCGGTGATTCAACCGGTGCCGGCGTCATCTTCGGGACAACCGGCGGAGTTATGGAAGCAGCTCTTAGAACAGTGTATGAGCTTATGACAGGAAACCCTCTGGATGACGTTGTGTTCAACGAAGTTCGTGGTCTTGCCGGCGTAAAAGAATCCACAGTAAAAATCAACGATATGGACGTTAAGGTTGCTGTTGCCCACGGTACAAAGAACATACGCAAGCTTTTAAACGCCATCAGAGCGGGAGAAAAGGAATATCACTTTATCGAGGTTATGGCATGCCCAGGCGGCTGCATAAACGGCGGAGGGCAGCCTCCGATTACGAACGAGCAGATTATGGAATATGGTGATCATCGTATGCTTCGTGCAAAAGCCCTATATGAAGAAGACGAAGCGAACACTATAAGAAAGTCCCACGAGAATCCTTCGATCCAAAAGCTGTATAAAGAATTCTTAGGAAAACCAGGCGGTCACAAGTCCCACGAACTTTTGCATACGACTTATGTGAAGCGCGGAAAATATCACTATTAGAAAAAACTGATTACCTTCAAATTAAGACCTCAATGGATATTATCCTTTGGGGTCTTTTGTTTTCAAAACTTCTAATAATTTGATAACCAATAATCATCCTTTAAAATTTGTATGTACACCAGTTGGTGAATCCTTCCCCATAAGAAACATCGATAAACATATAATACCACAATTAACATATCGTTTACTTCTCATATAGTACAATTATGGTATAATTTATCAGTAATTATATTTTGTTGGAGGCTGAAAATATGGTATCAATAAAGAACAGACTTGCTGCATTGTTGCTTTGTTTTTTCTTGGGCGTGGTTGGTGCACATAGATTCTATGTGGGAAAAATCGGTACGGGACTTCTCTATCTTTTTACAGGAGGGCTTTTTGGTGTAGGCGTTATAGTCGATTTCATAATGATTCTTTTGGGAAGTTTTACGGATAAGTCCAGAGCCTTTGTATCGAACTGGTAATCCGGAAATAAAGATTCTGATCAGTGAGCACCAGGGAGTGATTGGTATATTCTCTGTTGTGATGCTGCAGGAACAGATCAAGGCATTTTAGTTTCGAAGAATTTATCAATACCGATAAAACAATACATATCAAGGACTACCTAATATTGGTAGTCCTTTTTTGCCCTAAACGTGTTTAATCTTTGTTCAATTTGATTAACTATAAT
>Ga0180435_10005363_pt1 | contig 12495 bp, 6 predicted proteins | sample SS_ome_3_FD_132467 | JGI IMG/M metagenome (GOLD analysis project Ga0180435, IMG submission 132467) | Hypersaline lake sediment archaeal communities from the Salton Sea, California, USA - SS_3_S_1 metaG | ecosystem: Environmental > Aquatic > Non-marine Saline and Alkaline > Hypersaline > Sediment... | reverse complement strand
TGAATATTCTGGGTGGCGGGGTGGTGTCGCCGGTGGCGTTGGGGAAATCTTCGGCGACGTAGGCTTTTTCACCGGTCTCCAGCAGGTGGTTGGCCTCCTCCATGAAGCTGTTGAAGCGCAGCTTGCATTCGTAGAAGCCGTGCCACCAGGCATAGTCCGGGGCCATCATCATGGCACCCATCCGGGCCCGGCGCCCCTCGTGGTGCCATAGCTCGTAATACTCGACTTCAAGGTGTTCGTCGAAAAATTTGGATTTGTCCAGCAGGCCTTTGCTGTAGAGTTCGTCCAGTTTTGCCTTGGCCGGCTTGAAATAGACCTCGTTGTATTCCTGCACGGCCTTGTCGAAGCCGTCGTAGAAGTCATCCGTCCAGGCGTTGCTGTGGCAGGCGCTGCAAATGTTTTTCATTTTCTGCCGCTCCACCTGCCAGTCGGTGCCGGAAGGGAAGGGCTTGAAGTCCTGTGGCCGGACGGTCAGCGGCGCCTGCGTTTCCCACGAAAGGCGCTGGGTGACGTCATGGCTGGTGGGTTCCTTGCCAGACCCCGACATGTGGCAGGCGGCACAGGTCGGTGCCCGGTAATCCACTCCGGGGGTCCAGGTACCGCCGGCCGCGTCGAAATTGTACTCGTTCTGGTAGGCGTGGTAAATCGTGCCGTGTTTGGACTCCTCGTAGATTTCGATCTGCGGATGATCCGGGCCCAGGTGGCACTGGTCGCAGGCTTCGGGCCGGCGGGCCTCGGCCACCGAGAAGCGGTGCCGCGTGTGGCAGGAGGTGCAGGAGCCCTTGCTGCCGTCCAGGTTGAGTCGCCCCACCCCGGCATTCGGCCAGGTGCCGGGATCGATCTTTCCCTTTTCGTCGATCTCGATCACCGTCCCGTGGCAGCTGAAGCAGCCGGTTTTGCGCTCGTTGTCGGAGTTCATGCCCTTGTTCAGCCAGGGGTCCAGCTTCCACATGATCTCGATCGTGTTGGCGTGCTTGCTCTTGCTGTACTGCTTGGCCTCGTCAGGGTGGCAGCGCGAGCAGTCTTTGGGCGTCACGATCGACGCGATCGGCATCTTGTACTTCGATTCGCCCCAGGGCATGTCCGACCGGCTGTAGTATTTTTCGTGGCCCTGGGCGATATCCCGGTCGCCCGGCTGGACCAGGTGGCAGTCCAGGCAGGTGATGTTGGCATTGGCGTGGCGGCTTTTGGCCCAGTCGGCGAAAACCCCAGGAGTGGTGACCCGGTGGCATTCGATGCAGGCCTGGGCCTCCGGCGGGACGCTGCGCTCGATCCGGTACTCCTTCACGACCGGGTAGTTGGGCTGCTGCGACAGGGCAGCCCCCGCGGTGAGGCCGGCTGCCAGCAATCCGATGGATAAAAAAAGCAATGCGCTTCTCATGGGTCCCGCTCCTTTCGGCCGTCAAAGATCAAATCGACATGGGAAAAATAGTCATAGGCTATGAGGGTTACAGCCCTTTCAGTCCCTTGGCCTGATAGGGCACGTTGCGGGTCTGGCGGAACATCACCAGGCCTCTTTCGGAATGCACCAGATCGTAATGGCAGTCGACGCATTTCTTCTCATATCCCGGGCGGGCGTAGACCACCGCCCGATGGGCCAGCATGGCGCCGCGCCGGGTCGGCATGTGCAGCAGGTTGCGATGGCATTTCTGACACTGGTCGTTCTCGAAAGCGGCATAGGCCGCCTCCCTGGCTGCTGCCGGATCGTATTCACCCGATATGAAATGAACCGCCACGTCCTTGATGCCGTGGTAGGTCTTGGCGAAGAAAAAGTCGAAGGTGTCCTGCGGGGACGGCAGGTGGCAGTCCATGCAGTCCGCCACCACACCGGCGGCGTTGTTCGTATGAGTGGAGGAGCGCCAGGCGACCACCGCCGGTTTGATTTCATGGCAGGACGCACAGAATTCAGGCGTGGAGGTGCGCACCATGGTATAGTAGGACATGCTGAAAAGGGGAAAGGCAATCACAATGCCGAGGACGACGAGGAGCAGTGCAACCAGGTATTTTTTCATGGCTGTCCCCGATGATGCGTTCGAGTTGGAATTCATACCGGGATGGTCTTGTATGTACATGGATCGATGAAAAAAATCAAGAGACGGTTTTGAAAAAATTGTCACAAGCGAGGATGTCTCTGGCGGGATCGCTTCCACGAAAAGGCGGGGTGCCTGAATGGCACCCCGCCTTTTTTCCAGGTTTCAGCCGGTATCGACTAAATGTCGAAGTACAGAAAAAACTCATGCGGGTGAGGTCGCAGCTTGATGTCGTTGACCTCGTTCTCGGTCTTGTACTCGATCCACATGTCGATGGCGTCCTGGGTAAACACGTCGCCTTTTTTCAGGAACTCCTGGTCATCCTTCAGAGCGGCCAGCGCTTCGTCCAGCGACCCCGGTGCCGAAGGGATTTCAGCCAGCTCCTCCGGCGGCAGATTGTAGATGTTCTTGTCCAGGGGGTCACCCGGATCGATTTTATTCTGGATGCCGTCCAGGGCCGCCATCAGCATGGCGGAAAACGCCAGATAGCCGTTGCACGAGGGATCCGGTGTGCGGAACTCGATCCGCTTGGCCTTCGGGGATGCCGAGTACATCGGAATCCGGACGGCGGCACTGCGGTTGCGGCTGGAGTAGGCCAGGTTCACCGGTGCCTCGAATCCCGGAACCAGCCGCTTGTACGAGTTCGTGGTGGGATTGGAGAAGGCGCAGACGGCCCTGGCGTGTTTCAGAATGCCGCCGATGGCATAGAGGGCTTCCTGGGAGACACCGGCATACTTGTCTCCGGCAAACAGCGGCTGATCCCCTTTCCAGATACTGATATGGGTATGCATCCCGGTGCCGTTGTCCTCAAAAATGGGTTTGGGCATAAAGGTCACCGTGTGGTTGTTGCGGTAGGCCACGTTTTTCAGCACGTATTTGAACCACATGAGCTGATCGGCCATTGCCAGCAGCGGCATGAAACGCATGTCGATTTCCGCCTGGCCGGCGGTGGCCACCTCGTGGTGCTGGGCCTCCACGGCAATCCCCAGCTGCTCGAGGGTCAGCACCATTTCGGTGCGCAGGTCCTGGAATTTGTCGGTGGGCGGCACCGGAAAATACCCCTCCTTGTGGCGTGGCTTGTAACCCAGATTGGGCCCTTCGTCGCGACCGGTGTTCCAGGTGGCTTCAACCGAATCGATTTCATAAAAGGCGCCGAAACGGGACGACTCGAAGCGAATGTCGTCGAAAATGAAGAATTCGGCTTCCGGCCCGAAATACGCCGTATCCCCGATACCGGTGCTTTTGAGATACGCTTCGGCTTTGCGCGTGATGTTGCGGGGGTCGCGGCTGTAGGGTTCGCGGGTGACCGGGTCCACGATATTACAGATCAGCACCAGGGTCGGGACCTCATAAAAGGGATCCATTCTGGCCGAGGTTGGATCGGGCACCACCAGCATGTCGCTGGCGTGAATCGGCTGCCAGCCCCGGATGCTGGAGCCGTCAAAGCCGAAGCCGTCTTCGAAGCTGGACGCTTCCAGCTCGCTCAGGGGCACCGAGAAATGCTGCCAGAGCCCCGGGAAGTCCATAAACCTGAGGTCAACCATTTTGGTGCCGTTTTCTTTTGCCATTGCAAGTACTTCTGTGGGTGTCATGTGTTTGTCTCCTTCTCGGTCATTGGTTGTTATGTTTGCCATTTTAATCGGATCCGTGTTGTGTCATAGACAGGCACTGAATCAGCGAACGCACGGCGCGGTGCGCATCGCGCCCGGCGGCCGGTTGCGGTAATTTTTAAGCGCTGCGGGCGCTGTGCGATGCACGCTGCCGGTCTTCACTGTCGAAAGCGGCGCCGGTGCTAAATTGCGTCCACGCCCGTTTCCCCGGTTCTCACCCGCACCGCCTGCTCCACCGGGATGACGAATATTTTGCCGTCCCCGATTTTGCCGGTGTTGGCGGCCTCCCGGATTTTGCCAACCACCTGATCGGCCCGGTCGGCTTCCACCACGATTTCGATTTTGATCTTGGGGATAAAGTCGACCACGTACTCGGCGCCGCGGTAAATTTCTTTATGGCCTTTCTGGCGGCCATACCCCTTGACCTCTGAAATGGTCATCCCCTGAATTCCCACCTCGTTGAGCGCCTCCTTGACGTCGTCAAGTTTGAAAGGCTTGATGATGGCCTCGATTTTTTTCATGGGTGTCCCTCCTTTCGTCAAAATGCGTTGTCCGTATGGATCGTTAAAATCGTTATGTTCAATTTAGCTTCATATATGTCTATCTGCTTATGGGGTGCCAAATTGCTGACCCCATGCCCCTTGCGCCGCGCCCCATGCCAGCCGGGGCCCCCTGGGGACCGGGCGTTAAGCGATTTCAAAGCCCCGCTCGCCGTGAACCGCATTGTCCAGGCCGCTGATTTCGCTTTCTTCATCCACCCGCAGTCCGCCGGCCAACAGTTTGGTAATGTAAATGACGATGAGCGTTCCAACAGCGGTATAAACGGCAGTTGCGACAATCGAAATGAGCTGGATCCAGAGCTGCTCGGGGTTTCCGAAGAACAGACCGGCAGCCCCTTCGGTGACGGCGGGGTTGGCGAAAAGCCCGGTGGCCAATGCGCCCCAGATTCCGCACATGCCATGAACGCCAAAAGCGTCCAGCGAGTCATCGTAGCCGAGCCTGTTTTTCAGTTTGGCGACGCTGAAAAAGCCCAGCAGACCGGCCACCAGCCCGATGATCAGGGAAGCGCCCAGCCCGACGAACCCCGCCGCCGGTGTTATGGCAACCAGGCCCGCAACCACCCCTGAGGCGATTCCCAGCACGGTCGGTTTTCTGGTGACCGCCCATTCGGCGAACATCCACGCCAGGGCCGCTGTGGCGGCCGAGGTGTTGGTCACCAGAAAGGCCGACCCGGCAACCCCGTCGGCTGCCAGTTCGCTGCCGGCGTTAAAGCCGAACCAGCCGAACCACAAAAGGGCCGCGCCCAAAGCGGTCAGTGTGATGCTGGATGGAAACATGGCCTCGCGCCCGTAGCCGAGACGTTTTCCAACGACGAGCGCCAGCACCAACCCGGCCACGCCGGCATTGATATGGACAACCGTGCCGCCTGCAAAATCGAGCGCGCCCATCGTCCCCATCCAACCCCCTCCCCACACCCAGTGTGCGATGGGGCAATAGATCAGCGTCAGCCAGAGGATCGTAAAAACGATCCAGGCCGAGAATTTCATGCGGTCGACGACAGCGCCCAGCACAAGGGCAACGGTAATGCCGGCAAAGGTCATTTGAAAAAGAGCGAAGACATAGGTCGGGATACTGCCGGACAGCGAAGCCGGGCCGATGCCGGACATAAAGGCATGTTTCAGTCCGCCCACCAGGCCGCCGACACTCGGGCCGAAGGCCAGGCTGTAACCCCACATGACCCAGAGGACGCTTGCCAGGCAGTAGCTGACAAAGGTCATCGCAAATGTATTCAGCAGGTTCTTGTACCTGGACATGCCGCCGTAAAAGAGGGCCAGTCCGGCCGGCGTCATCATCATGACCAGAGCGGTGGCCACGATGATCCAGGCCGTATCGCCAGAATCGAGTTCATCCGCCGCAAGGGATGCGGAGGCGGGAATAAGGACCAGAAGTACGGCGATCATCGTTCCTAACAGTTTCATTTTCTCAAGGGTCTCCTTTTGCTGGTTGACGAGGTAGGTCCTGTTGCCGGTTGAAAAGAACCTTCCTCAGGTGGTTCGAGACAGATCCGGCAGCCTCTCGAGAATCGCATTTTCAATCCTGCGGACCTCCTCCGGGGCGTCCACTTTTTGTCCATTTTCGTCCCTGACATAGAAGACGTCCACTACCTGGTCGACCTTGGTGGCAATTTTGGCCACCCAGATATCGAGCCCGCAACGGAAAAGGGCATCGGTCACCGCGTAAAGCAGACCGGGGAAATCATAGGTGTACACTTCGACAATCGTGAAAAAGCTCGACGTGCTGTTGTCCACCTTTACGCTGTGGGGCCGGATGAGCCCCTTGGGACCGGTCTGCTTCCTGACCGACAGCCGCTTCTCAAGGGCTGCCCCGAGCTCAAGTTCTCCCGCCAGGGCCGCTGAGAGCTGAGCCCGGGTCTTCTGCCATTTCTCTTTTTCAAAAATCGCGTCCGGCGGCGGCGTTACCGTAAAAATGTCCAGCGCCACCTGGTTTTTCCAGGTGAAGACCTGAACATCCAGGATGTTGATGCTGTTCAGGGTAAAAACACCGGCCATCTTCGATATTAAACCGGGGCGGTCTACGGCGCAGATGGTGACGGTCCGTGTGCTTCCATCTGCCGAAGGCGCCACGTTCCACACGAATTCGGCCGGTGCCGACAGGCTTTCGAACAGGGCCACGTGCTCGAAAATGTCGCTCGCCGGCGTGAGCAGCAGATAGCGCGGCGACATGGCCTCCAGCAGGCGCTCACAGTCGACGCCCGGTGTTCCCTCTTTTGCAAGCCGGGTTACCTGCTCACGCTTGCGATCGACGATGGCGATGGCCGCGGCGCTGGCCAATTCACCGTTTTCGATGACGTTCAGCGTCTTTAAAAACAGCTCGCGCAAAAGATTGGCGGTCCAGTCGCTCCATGCCGCCGGGCCTGTGGCCATCGAGTCGGCCACCGTCAGCAGGTAGAGCATTTTGAGCCGCTGAGCGGTTTTGATTCGCCGGGCGCAGAAAATGGCGGTTTCCTCGTCCTGGATGTCACGGCGGGTCGCCGTTTCGATCAGAAACAGGTGGTCGTGAACCAGGTAGGCGACCAGATCGATATCCTTTTGCGAATAGCCGTGGCGGGCCATTATCTCGCGGGCGATGACCTCACCGCGCCCGGCGTGCCCGGTCTCGACGTCGCCTTTGCCGATATCGTGCAGGAGGACAGCCCACAGCAAAAGCTTTTTTCGATGCAGTTCGCGGTAGACGCGATTGTACAGCGCGGGGGCTTCATCGGCTTTGTCGACCGCAAATTCTTTCAGGGTCTGTACCGCCCGCAGCGAATGCCGGCCGACCGGGTAAAGGTGATACTCGTCATACTGAATTCGATTCTCGAGCCGCGCGAATTCGGGGATGAACTGCGACAGAAAACCGGTCAGCAGCATTTCGCCGAGCACATTGAAGGTGGCGGCCGGCGCGACCAGAATATTCTCGAAGGCGCTGACCATTTCCGGGTCGCTGCGATAGGCGTTGTCCACCAGGTGGCTGAACTCCCGCACCAGCCGTTTGGCCTCCAGGCTCAGTGGCAGCCTCAGGCGGGCACTTTCCTCAAAACTGTGCATCAATAAAGCGGGTTGGTTTGCGATGGCTTCCGGACTTCTGAAATTCAGCCGCCCCCGGGGGGTAATCTCGAGCCGATCTTCACGGGGCTGCTTTCGGGTCGATCTTTTTCGCCGGTGCGGTTTTTCGAGCCAGTTCTCGTACAGGTACACGAGGTGCTGCTGTTTGACGTATTCCATGTTGGCATGAAGATCGCCCATAAACCGCTCCACCGGCTGTCGGCCGTCGGCCTCGTCGTATCGGAGCGCCGCCGCCAGCGCCGGTTGATCCGGAAATCTCAGTTGATCGCGTTTTCGGCCCGTTTGATAGTGCAGCCAGTTGCGGGTCCGCCAGATGAATCCCAGTGCCGTGCGCAGCTCCCGGTATTCTTCGTGGGACATCTGGCCTAAATATTCCAGGTCCCGCGGTGTTTTCAGCTGGTGTTTGATCCGGGCGATCCACAAAATCGTGTGGTAGTCCCTCAACCCGCCCTGGCCTTCTTTGAGGTTGGGCTCCAGCAGATAAGCGGAATCTCCAAAGTGGAGATGCCGTTCGCGGTTTTTTTCTACCAGCCAGTGGATGATTTTGACGGATTTGCGTTTAATGACGCCCTCGTGCAATTTGCGGGTCAGCGCTGAAAACAGGGGCGACATGCCGCAAATGAACCTGGCATCCAGAATCGGCGTCAATATGTCGTAATCGCTTGCGGCAAGCTGCAGGCACTCCTTCAGAGACCGCGTGGCGTACCCGACTTCCATGCCGATGTCCCAGAGGGGATAGATCATTTCCCGGATCAACGCATCGGCCTGAGCCGGTATTTTCTTTTCGAAGAGAACCAGCAGGTCGATATCGGAGTGGATGCACTGCTCGGATCTCCCGTATCCGCCGAGGGCGATGACGGCGTAGGGATTGCGGCTGATTTCCATCCGGGGCCCGACCCGGCTGTTCATAAAGGCGTTCTGAAAATATTCATCCAGCAGCAGGGCGTTCTGTTTCAGGAAATCCACCCGGTCATCGGCGAGGAACCGTTCGATCAGTTCCTGCCGGCGATCGTTGAGGGCCTGTGTGTCGGTGGCAGGTATGTCGTCTGTCAGAGTCGGCATAGTAATCCGATTTGCTTAGGCAATCCCCGTGCCATTTTCGGCAGAAGTATGTTTATATCGGATACTCAGTATGTTATGGATATTATAAATATATTTTTCAAACAGGCAGCCAACAAATTTGTAATAAATATGCCAAAAAAATTACATATATGTAGTTAATGGGTGTGAAAATCAGCGTTGTCGGTGGTATTTTCAACGCTGGCGAAAATGCTTTGCCAGAGTTCGCGGACCCGCTTTTGAAGGGGTTCATACCTGTCCGCTCGAATCAGGGCCGGGGCTTCCTGCAGGCTCAGCTGGTGAGCGACCGCGCGGTAGATCAGATAGGCATGCTTCAACAGGTGGGCGGTATTTTCATTGATGATTTCAGTCCGGCTGAGGGCCTGCAGCAGGCGCACCGTGTCGGTCCAATCCGCCAGTTGGCTGAACCGCTGCGAATGCTGCAGGACAAGATACTGGACCAGGAACTCGATATCCACCATGGCGCCGATCCCCTGCTTGAGGTCGAAGACCTCCGGGTCCGGTTTGAGCAGTTCCCGGCGCATGCGCTTGCGCATATCGAGGACATCTTTTTTCAGTTTACGGCTGTTGCGCGGCAGCCTCAGCACCCGCCGGCGGATGCTTTCGAACTTTTCGGTCAGGGCGATGTCCCCACAGATCGGTCTGGCTTTGATCAGCGCCTGGTGTTCAAACGTCCAGGCCTCCTTCACCTGGTAATCCTGAAAGCTCTCGATGTGGCTGACCAGTACGCCGGCGTTGCCGCTGGGGCGCAGGCGCATGTCGATTTCATAGGCCCGCCCGGCCCGGGTGTGGGCGGTCAGGATATGGATCACCCGCTGCCCCAGGCGGTTATAAAACTGACCGTTGTCGATCGGGCTTGCGGCACCTTCCGTGGTGCCGCGGCTGCCGGCATGCAGGAAAACGAGATCCAGGTCCGACCCATAGCTCAGTTCAAGCCCCCCCAGCTTGCCGTAGGCGATGACCACGAATCCGCGCTCACACGATCGATCCCCCAGTCGCGCAGCCGGGCGGCCGTGTTTGGTCACAAGGTGATGCCAGGCCAGGTCGACCACCCGCTGAACGATGGTTTCGGCGATGGCCGACAGATGATCGCTGACCCGCATCAGCGGCAGGCTGCCGCTGACATCGGCCGCCGCCACGCGGAGAACGTTGACCTGTTTGAAAATACAGAGCGCTTCGATCTGGGCCTCGAGATCCTCACCGCCCACCCGGGAGAGGCGTCGACCGATTTCGCGGTTGAGCATATCTGCTTCAGGCGGGCCTGCCAGCGTCTGCGGGTACAGGAGCTCGTCGAGCAGAACCGGGTGTTGTGCCAGAAAGGACGCCAGCCAGGGGCTGGCAGCCGACAGCCGAATGAGCTGGGCCCGGGCCACGGGGTGTTCCAGCAGCAGCGCCAGGTAGCTGGTGCGCCGTTCGATGCTTTTGATCAGGTCAATGATGCGGTGCAGGGTCTGATCCGGCTGGTCGCCGGTGCCGATTTCTTCCATTAGGACGGGCATCAGCTTGTCCAGACGCTGACGGCCGCTGGCACTCAGGGATTTCGTCTCCGCGCCCTTGCGCAGATAGGACAACAGGTTGAGGCCTTTTTGCGGGGCAAGGTATCCGCCGGCCGTCAGCTGTTCAACGGCCGCATCGTCGTCCAGGGCCCCCTGCCACACCGCCGAAAACTGTTTTTCGGCGGTGTGATCCGCCTCATCGGCTTTCCCCGTTTCCAGCAGCATCTGAAAATGCCGGTGAACCTTGCGGCGATGCCCGGCCAGGGCGTCGGCAAACCCCCCGGGATCCGAATATCCCATCGATACGGCCAGCCGCGTCAGGGCGGCGTTTCCAGGCGGCAATTGGTGGGTCTGCCGATCGCCGCGGGCCTGCAGCCGGTTTTCGGTGCGCCTCAGGAAAACATAGGCGTCGTCCAGCTCGCTGAAGGTTTTTCGGGGGATGTAACCGTTTTCTGCCAGGGTGGCCAGGACGTTGCGAATGCTGCGCTGCTGCAGTTCGGGAACGACACCGCCACGGATGAGCTGAAAAATCTGGCCGAAAAATTCGATTTCGCGGATGCCGCCCGGACCGATTTTGATATTGTCCTGCAGCTGTTTCCGGGCCACCTCGTGCACGATCATCTGCTTCATGTTCCGCAGGGCTTCGTAGGCGCCGTAGTCGAGGTAGCGCCGGTAAACGAAGGGGCGCAGCTGATCCAGCAGCCCATCGCCGGCGCTCCGGTCACCGGCCACCGCCCGCGCCTTGATCCAGGCGTACCGCTCCCAGTCGCGGCCCTGATCCTGGTAGTACTGCTCCAATGTATCGAAGCTCATCACCATGGGGCCGCTGTCACCGAACGGTCGCAGCCGCAAATCCACCCGGAAGCAAAATCCCTCCGGCGTCGGCCGGCCCAGCGTGTTGATCAGGCGGCGGGCGAGCCGTATAAAAAAGTCCTCATTGCTGATGGAAGCCGGTCCGCCGCGGGTCTTGCCCGGTTGGGGGTAGGCCAGAATCAGATCCACATCGGAGGAGAAATTCAGTTCCCGGGCCCCGAGTTTGCCGAGCCCCAGGATCACCAGGCCCTGGCGCTTTCCATCCTCTGCGGCAGGGGTGCCGAATTCATCGCAAAGCCGTCTGTACAGCCACCGGCAGGCATGGTCGATGACGGCGTCTGCCAGGTTGGAAAGTTCGCCGACCGTTTCGTCCAGACCGGCCCGGCCGCTCAAGTCGCGCCAGGCGATGCGGATCATCTCGCGGTGCCGAAATCGCCTCAATTCACCACCGAGCGTCTCCTCGGAGGTGACCTCTTTGAGCCGGCGCTTCAACCGGTTGTCAAATTCCGGCGCTGCGAATGGGTGCTCGAGATCGCCGCTGTCCAGCAGGTCCAAAAGGACCTGCGGCGAGCGGGCCAGGTAGGACGAGACATATTCGCTTGCGACCAGAACGACATCGGCGCGTTCCGGCATTCGCGGTTCCGGCAGACCGGCAACGGCCGCCGCCTGCAGGATGTCCGCCCATTTGGCGGCGGCTTCGATCTGAAGGGACTTCGGCAATTCGAAGGGAGGATTTTCCATATCCGAAAAAATCACGGGTTACGGTTTCTGATAATACCCCCACTCGACCATCCGGCTGTAGGCATACTGGGCGTATTTGCCCTGCTGGACGTTCTTCAGATAGGCCTGGTATTCCCGGGCGGCGGCTTCGCGGTGTTGCATCTGCTCCTGGCAGTAGCCCCTGAAGAAGGACGGGTTGGGGTCGAGGGGTAACCGCTGCTGATAATCGCCGAAGTTCTGATAAGCACTCTCGTAATCTTTAAGGTTCATTTGGGCGAAACCGATCAGGTGGTAGGCCTGGGCTTCCTGGGGGTAAACCGTCCTGGCGCGTTTGGCATAATCCAGCCCGGCCTTGTGTTTGCTCTGCAGCAGCTGGCATTTGCTCATCATGATCAACCCGGCATAGTCGTTCGGCGCCACGCCAAGCGCCCGGCCGAATTTCGCTTCGGCCCGATCGAATTTCTTCTGGTAGAGTTCTTTTTCACCGTCTTGAAGCGCCTCGACGGCTTCGCGCTGCCGGCGCAGTTTGGCGGTGTGGTCCATGTAGCGGTCCCGTTGAAGCGTCATGTCCCCGGCGGCTGCATACTTTTTGCGGACGGTCGTCACGGCGGTCTGGTACCGTTCGTCACTCATCGGGTGGGTGGCAAACATGAGATCGATGGTGCTCGGTTTGTGTTTGGACATGCTGCGCAGCACATCCATCAGGCCCACCATGCCCTGGGGGTTGTATCCGGAGCCGACCATATAGCGCATGCCGAGATCGTCAGCCTCGCGTTCGTTGTCCCGGCTGTAGGAGGCCAGCAGCGCCCCGGCACCGATACTCCCCAACTGTGAGGCGATCTGCCCGTAAGCGGCTCCCTGGGTGCCGGCCAGAACCGCCAGGCCGCCCGCGACGGTCTGGGTGATCATGCCTTTGGACATCTGCTCGGCCGAGTGCCGGGCGTTGACGTGTCCGAGTTCGTGCCCCAGCAAGGCGGCCAGCTCCGCTTCGTTCTCGAGCGCCAGCATGATGCCCCGGGTGCACGCGATGGTGCCGCCCGGAAACGCGTAGGCATTGACATAGGTGGCGTTGACCACCCGGAATGAATAGGGCATGTCCGGCCGGTGAGTCTTGGCCGCC
>Ga0180435_10005362_pt1 | contig 12496 bp, 9 predicted proteins | sample SS_ome_3_FD_132467 | JGI IMG/M metagenome (GOLD analysis project Ga0180435, IMG submission 132467) | Hypersaline lake sediment archaeal communities from the Salton Sea, California, USA - SS_3_S_1 metaG | ecosystem: Environmental > Aquatic > Non-marine Saline and Alkaline > Hypersaline > Sediment... | reverse complement strand
CAGCAGCGGCGGCAGATGAAAGATAAAATCCCGGACATCCATGCTGCCTTTGGCGACGATGACATGATTTCATTTGAATAGTCGCCTGTTTATATGTTTTGAATTTCTGTGCCGGTTCTGTTATACAATCGTAACCATGCCCAAACCTGAACCTGGAAAGCGGGAATGCTGAAAATTTTTCCCAGACACAGACAGCTCTGTATCGTTGCCGCGGTTTTTCTCGGTATGCTGACGGGGATACCGGACGTCCCGGCATCCGAAAAGACCGCTGCCGTAGTGGTGTCCCGGAAAATAAGGCCGTATGTTCAGGTGACGGACGGGATACTGGAGCACATCGGACCGGCGGTGACCGGGCCGGATGTTTATTTTCTGTCCCCGGAAGATGAATCCGTGACCGCCCAGATCAGGGACCGGCTCATGCAGACCGGGTATGACCTGGTGGCGGCGGTGGGGCCGGAAGCGGCGGGCCTGGTATGGGAACCCGGCATCCCGGGCGGAAAAATATATGCGGCCCTGCTGGATCCGGATACCGTGCCCGGTCTGCCAAAGGATGCCTGCGGCATCTCTTTGCGCATTCCAGTGCCGATCCAGGTGGCGGTCATCAAAGATACGTTTCCTTCTTTAAAAAAAATCGGGCTTCTGTTTGATCCGGATCACAACCGGTGGTTCTTTGACGCAGCCGTATCTGCGGCTGCATCCCGGCAGGCTGTGTTCGAGATCATCCCGCTTGAGGTGACATCCAGAAACCGGATCGGTCAGGTGCTTAAAGAGGGTCTGGGGCAGGTCGATGCCGTATGGATGATCCCGGATCAGACCGTGATCTCTGAAAAGCTGATCCAGTATGTCATCAGGCAGGCATTGTATGCCAATGCCGGCGTGATCGGGTACAATCCCTATTTTACCAGGGCCGGCGCAGTTTTTTCCTTTGAATTCGATTACAAAAACCTGGGAAACCAGGCCGGCGACGTCATGACCCAATATCTGACCGAAGGGATATGTCCTGCGGCTCCCCCGGTGTTCGACACCCGGATCAACCTGAAAATGGTTGAAAAACTGGGTATGCAGGTGGAGGCAACGCCATGAAGAGCCTGTTTCCGAAACATGTCGGGATTCACATACGGGTTCTGTCCGCGGCCGTCTTCCTGATCAGTGCCACCACATTCACCATGGGATATCTGGGCGTGACGGTCATCAACCAGTTTGTCACGCAGCGGTTCAACCAGCGGATCAATTTCATGGCCCAGTATCTGGCATTGAATTCGGAACTGGGCATTTTGATTGGTGAAAAAAATCTGCTCCGGGGATTTGCCGATAACATGCTCAAAGAAGATGATATTACCGGCGTGGACATCATCGACCATGCGGGAAAGAGTCTGGTGGAAGTGTCCAGGAACTTGCGCGGGCCGTTTGCAACAGTGGAAAAAAAAGTGTATTTAACTGAAGCTGAAGAGATCGCAGCCGGGGTCGACTGGCTGTCAGGCCCCCGGGAAGCCGATATTATCGGCCGGGTGGCGGTCACCTATTCAGTCAGGGGAATCAAGGATCTTTCCCGAAAGATGAAGTTGCTCTTTGTATATATCGGACTGATTTTGAACGGGCTGGCGTGTGTCATGTTCTATTTTGTTTCAAGATCTCTGGTGGCGCCCCTGATATCCCTGGCGGACACGGCCAGAAAGGTGTCTTCCGGCAATCGGTCCGTGCGTGCCGTGCCCGGCAATACACCGGAGACCATCCGGCTTGCCAGTGCGTTCAACGATATGCTGGATTCTCTGGCGGCCGGTCGCCGGACCCTCAAGCTGGCCTATGAAAAGATGGCCCGGCAGGAAACCCTGGCGGAAGTGGGAAAATTTTCCCTGATGATCGCCCATGAAGTGAAAAATCCGCTGGGCATCATCAAAAGCTCTCTGGAAATGTTGAAATCCGACATGAAAATACCGGAGGACAATATGCTGATGAATTACGCGGAAGAAGAGATCGTCCGGCTCAACAACCTGATTGAAAGTTTTCTGATGTTTTCCAGGCCGGCCAAACCAAAGTTTGACCGGATCAATCTCAATCAGATGATCGAACAGGTGATCATGGGATTTGAAATCCAGCACAGCGGGAGCCCGCTCAGTTTTAGCTGTGATATCCCAAAGACCCCGTTTGAGGCGGATGTGGACTTTGACCTGCTTTCCAGGGGCATCGGCAATATCATTAAAAACGCCTGTGAAGCCAATAACGGCAAGGGTGAAATCGATATAAAAGCAACCGTGATCCTGGAAAAATGGCATCTGTTCATAACGGATCAAGGACCCGGGATCCATGAGGAGAACCGGCAGAAAATTTTTGAGCCTTTTTTTACAACCAAAACCACCGGGACCGGACTGGGTCTGGCGTTTGCAGATCAGGTCATCAAGGCCCACGGTGGCAGTATCCGGGTGGAGAACTCAGAAACCGGGGGATGCCGGTTCTGTATCACCCTGTTTTCTGGAATTCATGATAAACTGATAGAGGCATTGCAGGAAAATGGCACAGATTCTGGTAGTTGATGATGAACAGAAAATGCGGGACCTTCTTTCCATGATGCTGGAACGGAGAGGGTTCAAGGTGGACCGGGCAATGGACGGCCGGGATGCCTGGGACCGGCTGAACCAGAACACCTATGATGTCGTGATCTCCGATATCAAGATGCCGGAAATGGACGGCAGGGACCTGATTCAAAAAATGCGGCAGAACAGAGTCACCGTACCGGTGATTTTCATCACCGCGTTTGCCACCATCGATTCGGCGGTCGACATGATGCAGCTGGGGGCGTGTGATTACGTCACCAAACCCTTTGATGAAGCCAAGATCGTTTTTTGTGTGAACAAGGCCCTGAAGCTGTCCCGGCTGATCATGGAGAATCAGGAGATGCGGGCCGCCATCAACCAGGCGGAAAGAAATCATGACCTGATCCACCGGTCCAGGAGCATGAAAGAGGTCGTGGCTCTGGCCGAAAACGTGGCCACTGTGGATACGGCCGTGCTGATTTTGGGAGAATCCGGTACCGGAAAAGAGGTGGTGGCCAATCATGTCCATAAATGCAGTACCAGATCGGAGCAGCGGTTTGTGCCGGTGAACTGCGCGGCCATCTCCTCGAATCTGGTGGAATCAGAACTGTTCGGGTATGAAAAGGGCGCATTCACGGGTGCGGCAGCCCGGACCCGGGGAAAATTCGAATTTGCCGACAAAGGCACCCTGTTTCTGGACGAGATCGGGGATCTGCCCTTAGAGTCCCAGGGAAAACTGCTGCGGGCTCTGCAGGAGAAAAAATTTCACCGGGTGGGGGGTACCGAGGAGATTCCTGTTGACGTGCGCATCATCTGCGCCACCAACCGGGACCTGGAATCCATGGTGCACCAAAAAAAATTCCGCCAGGATCTTTTCTACCGGATCAATGTGTTTCCCATCGCGATTCCGCCGCTGCGTCAGCGCAAGGACGACATCGTGCCCATTGCCGAATACCTGATCACCACGTTCCCTTTTGGAAACAGCCATGTGCTCACCGAAGGGGCCTGCCAGAAACTCAAGGAGTATCCCTGGCCCGGGAATGTCCGGGAACTGGCCAATGTGCTGGAACGGTGCCTGATCCTGACCCGGGATACCGGGCAGATTACCGCAGATACGCTGTCGTTTCTGCAGGTGGCCCCGAGAGACCAGACCCACCAGATTCGGATCCGTCTGCCGGCCAACGGGATCCCGCTGCAGAAAGTGCAAATGAGCCTGGTGAAACAGGCCCTGGCCATCGCCGGGAATAACCAGACCAATGCGGCCAAGCTGCTGGGATTGAGCCGTTCCAAGTTCCGGGTCCTGCTCAAAAACCTGAACTTGAACGGCGGCAATCCGGATAATGAGGATGAGTCTTAGATGATCCGTATGATCCGATACATAACCGGTTGTTTTCTTTCCCTGGCATTGATCCTCTTTTGCCTGCTGGGCACCGGTGGACCGGCAACGGCTTCCAATACCCTGCTCATGTTTGTGGGCGAGGATCTGGAGGTGGTGTCCATTGCCTCCCGCCGCCAGGAAGCCGCCTGGAGTGCACCGGCCGTGGCCCATGTCATCACCCGTACCGACATGGACTATAAAAATGCGCAGACCGTTTCCCAGAGCCTGGCCGGCACCCCCGGATTTCATATCAATGAAACGGAAAAGGGGAGTATGACATACCTGCGGGGGATTCCGGATTCGGCTTTGTTTCTGTTCGATACGGTGCCCATGGGGTCCGGTGTCATTAAATCCGATAAAATGATCGATTATGAAACCTCTTTGGGATCGGTGAAACGCATCGAGGTGGTTCGGGGGACGGGTTCCGTGCTGTGGGGACCGGATGCGTTTGCCGGGGTGGTCAATGTGGTGCCGAAAACCGGGAAAGATCTTCAGGGTTTTGAGACCGGTTTGATAGGTTCCACCCGAAATGATCCCGGAGAAGCGTTCCTGAACTACGGCGTGGCGCATAACGACTGGACCGGATTCCTGTCCCTTTCCGGCAGAAAAAAGAACGCCAGTGACGATTCCGTTAGCGTGGTGAAGTTCTGGAATGACGGTATCACTCCTGAACCTCTGGAAACCCGTTACGGCACCGGATCGCCTGATGATTCCCGGTATGTGACCCTTTACGGCAATGCCGCCTATGAAAACTGGCTGACCCTGTCCATGAAAATTTCGGACAGCAAAAACGCCTATGCCGTGTCCGACTGGCACCGGCGCTATTTCTGGGAAGAACAGTCCGATACCTTTTCCCAGATGTATAAAATGGAACTGTCCAGAAACCTGTCTCCGGACTCGGATATCCGGTTCACCGGATATTACACTCACTTGACCCAGGACACCGGCATAGTGGACCGAACATTTGACAGGGAAGAATCTTCCTTGTTCGGTGAAATTATTTATGACCGGTCTTTATTCGTTTCTCATGGATTGCTGACACTGGGGGCTTCCTGGCGCAGGGATCGATACGACCGGATTCCGGTATGGGACAGTTTTGTCCCTGACTTGCTCCAGCCGGCCAACGAGTATTTTCTGCCCAGGGTCAACACCATTGATTTCAAAAACGATTTAGGGACCCTTTTCGCCCAGTACCGTCATGAATTCGGGGATCTGGAGGTGTGGACCGGGGTCCGGTACGACGATCATGACCAATACGAGGACCGCCCCAGTTTCAATTTTGGCCTGGCGTGGCACCCGGGCAGTTATATGTTCAAACTGCTCTATGGTACAGGATACCGCACCCCATTCGCCAGGCAGCTCAAGGAAAATCTGGATTACAAACTGGAGAAGATCAGCACGCTCAATGCCCAGCTGTCATGGAAAAACACCGCCACCCAGGCATCGGCGACCGCGTTTGTCAACGAGATCGACAACCATGTCATCGAAGACCGGTATGCCGGTGCCGGCCTGTCTATGCCAAACCGTCAGACTATCTACGGTCTGGAACTGGCGTTGGATCATCAGCTCACCGATCGGTTCAGCCTGGGCGGCAACCTGACCCTGCTGCGCAATTCCGGTCCCAGGGAACATTATTTTTACAATGATTTTTCCTATACCGATCCGGACGGCAACCTGGTGAAAAATTATCTGGACCTGGAGCACGACTATGACATGGGACCCGATATCCTGGGGAATCTGACCGCCGTATGGCAGTTGACCGATCATGTATCCCTGGTGTCAGACCTGCGGTATTATTCCGGCCAGACCCTGTATTTTCCCATCGAGGACGTCACAAGATCCTGTGATGACGCCTGGATCACGGATGTGCACCTGCATGTGAAAAACCGTCTTCCCTTTGATCTGTCTTTGTTTGCCCTCAATGTGTTTGACCATGAATATACCCTCCCGGGTGTTTATTCGGTGACCGATTCCCATGGACTGGCGGCCGGCGCAGTTATCCGCATGAACTGGTAAGAAAAGGATGGTCATGACGATACCGCAGGTTTACCCTTCCACAGTGTTTGTTCAATGGTTCGACAATATTCCGGTCGAGCTGCGGAAAAACCTGGCCCATATTTTCCGGGTGTGCACCACCGAAGATACCGCCCAGATGACGGTGCTTCCGGAACAATCTCTGGACGGTTTCAGGAACTGGGTGATCAAATCGGATTTTCCCTTGCGTTCAGCCGCCAAAATGTTCTATATAAGGGCGGTTTTTGACATGGTGATTTTACACCATGATGAAATCAAAACGGATGAACGTGCCATCGGGCCGTTGTCCGAAAAAAACAATATCGTCCGATTGTCTGCCAGACAATGGAAAACGGTCATCGATTCCTGGAGAGCGCTGCGCCGGGAAGAATTGTCCGATGCCTATCTTCATGCCTGGACGTCTTGGATGATACAGCTGCAAAAGGAGTCGAAGTGAAAAGGCGTTTATTGTATGTGGTGATTGCTGTGACGGGACTGATGATGCTTATCCCGGGGCAAGGCGCTGCCGGCCGGTTTATGACGCTGGAACAGTGTCTCGAACAAGGGATTGAAAACAATACCGCACTCAAAGCGGCCCGGTTTGATATTCAGGGGGCGGCCCATGATATCAAAGTGGCCCGGGCCGATTTTCTGCCTTCTCTGTCTTCAGGGTTTTCCGCCAGTGATCTTATCAGTGAAAAAGCGGAAGGTCCCACGGAAACCGATTATCTGGATCAGAAATACCAGCAGTTCAACATTAAGCTTTCCCAGATTATTTACAGCGGTCAACGCCTGGTGAACACCTATAACAAGGCCAAAGTCAGTAAAAAGGTGATCGAGGCGGAAACCCTCATGCACCTGCTGGAACAGGTCTATGAAATTGAAACCACTTTTTACCGGCTCTTGAAAGCCCAGCAGGATGTGATCGCTCGGATGGAATCAGTGGACACGTTGCTGGAAAGCGTCAAATCGGCGGAAGCTTTTTTTGAAAAGGAACTGGTGCCCTATGTGGATGTGCTGCAGGCACGGGTGGACATGGCAGATGCACAGGAAAAACTGGGGATCGCCAAAAACAATGTCAACCGGGAACGGGTGGCCCTGTTTACCCTGATGAATCAGCCGGAAGATCCCATGATCGAGTTTTCCGGTGATCTGGCACCGGTCAACCCGAAGGTTCCGGAATTTAACGCTACCCTTGAAAATGCGCTGGAAAACCGGCCGGACATTGAAAGCCTGACCCTTCAGCTGGATATGGCTGAAAAAGATGCCGACATCGCCATGGGCAAATACCTGCCGTCGGTGCGCCTGGAAGCCGGATACAATGATACCAACCGTGATTATGAAGATCCCGGCGTCAGCGGCGGCATGACTTTTGACAGGGATCAGCGGAACCAGTACTGGACAGCCGGCATTTATGTAAACTGGGCATTGTTTGACGGGGGCCGGGCCTGGTATGAAAAAGAACGGCACAAAACCCAGGCCCGGAAAATCGATGTCCTGATCAACGAAGCAAAGAACACCATATCTGCGGGAATCCGCCAGGCACTGTTGTCCATGGCCGAGGCGGATCAGCGGATGAAAGGGGCGTCCAGTGCCCTGGAAGCGGCAGAGGAATACCATGCTCTGGAAGAACGGCGTCTGAATGCCGGCATCTCCACCATTCCCGATTTTCTGGATGCCCAGAGTCGCCTGGTGCGGGCAAGGGGGAATTATGCCCAGGCCGTTCTGGATTTCCGGCTGGCTGAGTCCGAGTTGAAACTGATGACCGGCAACCCCCCGGCCATGGACTTGTCCGAACTGGGTCTGGAATAAGGGTAATCGTTTATGGATCCCGGTCACTTAATCGCTACGTATGTTGTGTTGCTGTATGCCTTTCTGGCCCCTCTGGTCCTGTTCGGGATATTTGTGTTGTTTGATCTGCTGGGCCGGTCTTCGTCAAATGGGCGGCGCAGCAAAGCCGTTCCATCCTTATGGGAAAAAGATCCAGCGCTTTGGACTGTCCGGGATATTGCCGTATTCAGGGATCATATCTGACCGTGGCGGAATTCATTAAAAAATGGAAGCGGTTTTTCACATTCGCCGCCCTGCTCAGCTGTTTTGTGAATATCCTGCAACTGATATTCCCTTTTTACATGTTCACCATCTACAGGAACATTGTCATTTCCTACAGTACGGTGTCTCTTGCCAACATTACAACCATTGCCGTGTTTGCCATTCTGGTTCTGGGCGGATTCAGCTATGTCCGGTCCAGACTGCTGGCCATGGCCGGCAGAAAAATGTTTCTGGACATGCGGCAGTCCATTTGCAAGGGCATGGTCAAGGGAGTCAGCCGTGACAATATCCGGGCGTATCGAACTGGGTTGAATGATCTGGACATGTTGCAGAACTACAGTTCCTCACCGGCCATTTATGCATTGTTTGACGCGCCCTGGTCCCCGTTCTACCTGGTGCTGATCTTTCTGTTTCAACCGACACTGGGATTCATCGCCACGGGCGGGGCCGCTATCATGGTGGGCCTGAGCGTACTCCAGGAGCACCTCATCCGGGACAGCATGCAGACCGCCAATCAAAAAGCCCGTCAAAACCAGATGTTTGTGGATTCGTTTTTGCGTAATGTGGAAGTGATCGGTGGTATGGGCATGACCCGGGCCATCACCGACCGGTTTCTGGAAAAAAACCGTGAGGTGGTCCTGAACCAGACCACATCCAGTTATCATGCCGGTACCATTCAGGCCCTGATCAAGCCGCTTCAGAATGTGATACAGGTGCTGATCTACTGTGCGGGTGCCGTATTTGCCATGACCCAGGGCATGAACATCGGCCTGGTGGTGGCGGCCTCCATTATCATGGGAAGGGCACTGGCACCGTTGATGCAGCTGATGTCCACCTGGCGGACGACCCTGGGTGCCAGGGAGGCGTATCAGCGCCTGAAAATGTTTACCGATTTTCTGGAAAAACAGACAAAAAGCATGCCTCTGCCACCGCCGGCCGGACACCTTCAAGCGGATGGCGCCACGTTTCGGATCCAGGGGAAACTTTTGGTGAATCAGGTGACGTTTCAAATGGAAGCCGGCTACCTTCTGGGCATCATCGGTCCCAGCGGTGCGGGCAAGACCACCCTGTGCCGCCTGCTGCTGGGCATCAATCCCTGTTCCGGGGGGCGGGTCACCCTGGACGGCAACAACATCTTTTCCTGGAACAAGGACGAAATCGGTCCGTTCATCGGGTACCTGCCCCAGGAAATCGAGCTGTTTCCCGGCACGGTGGCCCAGAATATCGCCCGGCTGGGAGAACCCCGGCGGGCCGATCTGGAGCGGGCCATCGAACTCAGTGGTATCCGTGCTCTGGTGAACCAACTGCCCGATGGACTGGAAACCCGCCTGGAAGGGCCCGACGGCGTCACGCTGTCCGGTGGGCAGCGCCAGGCGATCGGTCTGGCCCGTGCCCTGTATGGCAAGCCTCGGTTTCTGGTGCTGGACGAACCGACCTCCAACCTCGATGATGCGGGTGAACAGCACCTGATGGAGACATTGGAAAAATTGAGCCGGGAACGCACCTGTACGTGTGTCATGGTGACCCACAAACCTTCTTTGCTCAAATCCATGGATTTTATTCTGGTATTGCGCGATGGGACGGTGGCCATGTTCGGACCGAAAGACGAGATTTTTTCCAGATTGGCGGGGGCTCGATGATTGGTTATCTGAGATCCTGCATCAAGTATTTTGTGTTTGCCGGGTTTTTTTCATTGTTTATCAACACGCTGTACCTGGTATTTCCCTTGTACATGCTGGCGGTGTATTCCCGGGTGCTGGACAGCTATCGGTTTTCCACCCTGTATGCCATCACTGTGCTGGCATTGGTCGCCCTGATGGTGTTGAGTATGCTGGATCTGATCCGATCCCGGCTTTTGGTCCGGGTGGGCGTGAAACTGGATCAGCTTTTGACCCGGCCGGTACTCCGGCAGATGCTGCTGGATCTGTCCCGGGTGAACAGCGAGGGATACAACCGGGGGCTTCAGGACATCAACACCCTGCGCAATTATTTAGGCGCCAATGCCATTTTCGCTTTTTTCGATGTGCCCTGGATTTTCATCTATCTGTGGGTCATTTTTCTGGTGCACCCGGTGCTGGGTATGACCGCCACCGCGGGCGCCGTTATCATTTTGATCATGGGCATCGCCCAGATGATGCTGACCCGAGAAAGCAGCACCCTGGTCCAGCAGGCCAATCATTCCGGCAAGCAATGGATGAATATCGGTTTCAGAAACGCCGGGGCCCTGGAAAGCATGGGAATGACCGGTGGTGCGGCTGAAGGATTCGCCCGCATCAATGACGGTGAACAGGTGGTTCAGGAAAAGGTGAACCGCTGGAACAATTTTTTCACGGCTGCCAGCGCCAGTTTCGGGGTGTTCATGCAGGTGATGATTTTCGGTGTTGGGGCGTTGCTGGTGCTGATGAACGAAGCCAACCCCGGCGTGATCATCGCGGCCTCGATTATCATGGGCCGTGCCCTGGCACCGGTAAGACAGGGTATCGGCGCTCTCAAGCAGACGGCAGGCGCCAAATCCGCATACGACAATCTGACCCGCCTGCTCAAAAGCGCCGAACATCGGCCGACCCAATCCCTGGAGACCCTGGACGGGGCGTTGCAGCTGGATCATGCAGGCCTGAATATCCGGGAGGCTTCGGTGCTCAAAGATATTCACTTTGCGCTCCAATCCGGAGAAATCATGGGGCTGGTGGGTCCCAACGGAGCCGGTAAAACCTCATTGTGCCGACTGATTTTGGGCATTTGGCCGCCTTCCCGGGGAACTGTGACCCTGGACGGGTTCGAAGCAAGTACACTGGACAATGATACCTTAGGACGGTTCCTGGGATATCTGCCCCAGAATGTGGAGCTGTTCAGCGGGACGGTGAGTGAAAATGTCGCCCGGATGGGGCCGGTGGATGAAGCGGCGGTGGTGGACGCGGCGATCCTGGCCGGTGCCCATGAGGTCATTCTGGGGCTGATCCATGGATATGATACGGAAATCGGTGAATCAGGGCAAAACATCTCCGGTGGACAGCGGCAGCGGGTGGCTTTAGCCCGGGCCCTGTACAAGAACCCGAAACTGGTCATTTTAGATGAACCGGATTCGAATCTGGATGAAACCGGTGAAGCCGCCCTGTTGTCGGCACTGAAACATTTGAAACAGATGGGCACCACCACCATCATGATCACACATAAACCTTTTCTGCTGCATGCGGTGGATAAAATTCTGATTCTCCGGGACGGCGCCATGGCGGGTTTCGGAGATAAAGACACAATATTTGCACAAATGATGGAGAAATAACCAATGCAAAAACGGATGACATTCGGGCCGGGATATTTCGTGACCGCTGCTGTGTTCACCAGCTGCGCCAACCTGATTTATCTGTCGGTGCCCGTCTACATGATGGTCGTGTATGACAAGGCATTGTTCAGTTTCAGCCGGGCCACCCTGTATACTTTGAGCGTCGGGCTGGTGGTTGCACTGGTGGCCATGGGGCTCATCGATTATCTTCAGCGGCGGATGATGGCAAGGGCCGGGGACCGGGTGGTCCGCAAAATCCTGCCATATGTCATCACAGCCATGCACACGGACCGTGCCGGTCTCATGCATGCGGGATACACCCGGGGGCTGGAGGATCTGGAGTCTGTGCGGAACGCGGCGGCTCAGGGACAGCTGTGCACGTTTCTGGACCTGCCCTGGGTGCTGGTTTATCTAGTTGGTCTGGCCATCATTCACCCGGTGGTGGGGCTTATGGGAGCGGCAGCCGTGTTCCTGACCGCTGCGTTTCAATGGCTGCTGAAAATCGTGGAAAAAAAACGATATACTGCGGCGGATGTGACATTGTCGGCAGCTGAAGATTTTGCGCAGGACTGTCTCAGACAGTCAAAGATTCTGGCGGGCATGCAGATGCTGCCGGATTTGATCCGGCTTTACCTGAATCGTCAAAGGCCGGCCCGGATTATGCTTTCCCGGGCCGATGCCCTGTATGACGGCATCGGCATCGTGATCCGTCTGGTCCATGTGGTGGGGCCGGCCGTGGTGTTTAGTGCCGGTGTCTTTGTTTTTTTTAACGATGAGATCACGGTGGGACAGATTCTGGCCGCCCTGGTGATAGGTTGCCGGCTGTTTTATTTTTTTGACCGGCAAATGGCGGATATGCGGACATCCATCCAGGCGGCGTCGGCATACAAGCGGTTGCGCTCGTTCGTCAATATGCAGCCCTTGGAAAACAAACTGTCGTTGCCGGAACCGGCGGGAAAATTCGAGGCCCAGGGAATCTCTCTGGGACTGCCCGGCCGGTCGATTCTGCTCAACATCTCCTTTGATCTGGTCCCGGGCGAGATGCTGGGAGTGATCGGGCCTTCCGGAGCCGGTAAAACCTGCCTGAGTCGGGTGCTTACCGGCATCTGGGCGCCGTCGTCGGGAAGCGTCCGCCTGGAAGGGGCCAGAATCGACCAATGGCCGGAAGAGGATCTGGGTCAATACCTGGGGTACCTGTCCCAGGAACCGATCCTGTTTCCGGTGACCGTGGCACAGAATATT
>Ga0180435_10005361_pt1 | contig 12501 bp, 10 predicted proteins | sample SS_ome_3_FD_132467 | JGI IMG/M metagenome (GOLD analysis project Ga0180435, IMG submission 132467) | Hypersaline lake sediment archaeal communities from the Salton Sea, California, USA - SS_3_S_1 metaG | ecosystem: Environmental > Aquatic > Non-marine Saline and Alkaline > Hypersaline >... | reverse complement strand
TCACTATACATCGATCCATGAAGCAAGTCAACCGTTTCCGGGCGAGGGGGGCGGTCCCACGCTCCGTCGGTGGGCGCCTCGGCAGGACGAGGGAGTGCGATCGGTGCCAGGCTGAAGGCCGCATGGAGAGACTATGCGGCACATCTGGTGAACGGATTGTTTTCTTGGACGTGTGGGTCGCGGGTCCTAGGTGGTGTTGAGTTCGTAGACAATGCGCAGGCCGTGGAGCGTCAGCCAGGGGTCAACGACGTCGATGGCGTCTGTCTCGCGAGCGATGACCTCGGCCAGCCCGCCCGTGCCGATGATGTGGGTCGCCGGGCCTAGCTCGGCCTTGAAGCGGGCAACCATGCCCTCCACCAGGCCGACGTAGCCGAAGAGGAGGCCTGATTGCATCGCGTGGGGGGTGTTGCGGCCGATGACGGACGGCGGCCGAGTTAGCTCCACCCGGGGGAGCTTGGCGGTGCGCTCGAAGAGAGCCTGGGCGGCGATGCCGATGCCGGGCGCGATGGCTCCGCCAAGGTAGTCGCCATCCTTGGAGACGGCGTCGAAGGTGGTCCCCGTGCCGAAGTCCACGACACAGGCGGGCAGACCGTAGAGAGCCTTTACGGCAGCCGCGTCGACGACCCGATCAGCTCCGACCTGGCGGGGGTCGTCGTACTGGATGCGGACGCCGGTACGGACGCCGGCGTCCACCAGGAGGGGATCGAGCCCCACGTAGCGGCGGGAGACGGCCTGGAAGGCCTGGCTGAGGGGCGGAACGACGCTGGCGATGACGATGCCGTTCACGTCCTCGCGGTGGTAGCCCCCGTGCTCGAAGAGCTGAAGCATGAGGATACCGTATTCGTCTGGCATCTTCTCGTGGATGGTTCGAATGCGCCAGCGCGGGCCGAGTTCGTCCCCACTAAAGAGACCGAAGGTGATGTTCGTGTTGCCGATGTCGATAGCCAACAGCATCGTGCTTCCTCCTTAGAGAAACCTGTCCAGGGCAAAGGCGGTCACTCCGATGCCGAGGACGATGAGGGATGCAAACAGGTCTCGCCACCCCAGCCGGAGCCGGCGGAGATGGGTCCGCTGCCGGACGCCGCGAAACCCACGGGCATCCATTGCGACGGCAAGCTCGTCGGCGCGGCGGAATGCGGCTACGAAGATCGGTACGAAGACGGGAATCCAGCTACGGATGCGCCGCCAGGGGGGACCGGACTGGAGAGCGGCTCCCCGCGAGCGCTGGGCCTTGATGAGGCGCTCCACCTGATCGAACAGCGTGGGGACGAAGCGGAGTGAGATGGATAGAACCATGGCGGCTTCTCGGACGGGGAGGCCCAGCCGGGCCAGGGGATGGAGAAGAGCCTCCAGTCCGTGGGTCAACTGTGCTGGTGAGGTGGTGAACGTGAGGAGAGATGAGACGACGACGAGGAGACAGAGCCGGTAGATCTGGGTGGTGCCCGCGGCGAGGCCCTCGGCGGTCAGGCTGATGCCTCGCCAGGCAACGAGAACGCGACCCGGCGTGGTGAAAAGATAGAAGACGAACAGGAAGCATCCGAGCCAGAGGACGGTGCGCAGTGTCCGAAGGAGAGCCAGCCACGGGGCGTCCGAGAGGAGCGCGATAAGGCCCACGAAAGCCGCGAGGAGTACGCTGCTCGGGAAACCTGGGGCAGCGAAGGGAGCGACCATCAAGAGGAGGGCGGCCGTCATCTTGACTCGGGGATCGAGGCGATGGACGGGAGAGTGGGTCGAGACGTACATCCCGGGGAGAAGGAGGTTCATTGTGGCACTCCCCGGGTCTCGAACTGCCGACGGCCCGCGCGCAGGTAGGAGGCTATCTCCTCGGCTGCCTCAGCGGGACGGAATCGGTCCGTGGCCACGTTCCAGCCCGCGGTGCGGAGCTGGTGCAGCAGGGCGACCGGCAGAGGAGGTTCCAGTCCGGCGCCCGTGAGCCGGGCTGGGTCGCCAAGCACGCTGCGGGATGGACCGTCAGCCACGATCTCCGCCCCACGGAGCAGCACGACGCGGTCTATGAGTTGGGCCAGGGCAGCCAGATCGTGGGATACGACGATCAGGGTGCTGCTTGTCTCGCGCTGCCAGGCATCTATGCGCTCCAAAAGGCTTCCGCGGCCCCGAGGGTCGAGGCCCGCCGTGGGCTCATCGAGGATCAAGACGGCTGGTTGGAGGGCTAGTACGCCCGCCAGGGAGACGCGCCTGAGCTCGCCGCCGGAGAGGGTGAAGGGGGAGCGGTCCAGGAAGGCGGGAGCGTCGAGCCCGACGAGGTTGAGGGCCCACCTAACGCGTTCGTGGATTTCCCCGCTATCCAGCCCGAGGTTGCGGGGACCGAAGGCGACCTCACGGCCAACGGTCTGCTCGAAGACTTGCTCCTCCGGATACTGAAAGGCAATGCCCACCTGGCGTCGACGGCTTTGGGACTTCTGCCCTTTGCCAGACGCAGGTACGCCGTCGAGAAGGACCCGCCCGGACGAGGGGGCCAACAGACCGGCAAGATGCTGGATCAGCGTCGATTTCCCGGACCCGGTAGGTCCGGCAACACCCACGCGCTCGCCGGGCGAGATGGAGAGAGTGACGCTCCGCAGGGCTACGCGGGCCAGCGGGGTGTCGGGGGCGTAGATGTGGGAGAGTGCGTCGACGACGATCATCATAGGACGGATGTCACGGGCCCCAGGACCTTCAGAGCTGCAGCCAACTCCCCAAGATTCAGCGGGGTGGTCTCAAGTGGGACTCCGCGCTCGCGGAGGAGGGCCGTCATCTCCATGGAGGCCGGCACGCCCAGCCCTATGTCCTCCAGACGTGGCTCCCGGGCAAACACGGCTTTCGGGGGGCCCTCAAGGACGATGCGCCCCCGGTGCAATGCGATGACTCGATCGGCTGCGGCAGCCTCCTCCATGGATTGGGTGACAAGCACAATGGTGAGCCCGGACTCGCGATTGAGCTGGCGGATGGTCTCCAGGACGCGGCGCCGACCCAGGGGATCGAGCATGGAGGTGGGCTCATCGAGGACGATGCAATCAGGACGGGTGGCCAGGGCCCCCGCGATGGCCACGAGCTGCTTCTGCCCACCTGAGAGCATCTGGGGAGGGCGGGTCCGCTGGTCCCAGAGGCCCACAGCGGTGAGGGCCTCGTCGACCCGAGCCCTTATCTGGTCGCGAGGGAGCGCCCAGTTCTCGGGGCCGAAGGCGACATCCTCCTCGATGGTGCTGGCGACGAGCTGATTGTCCGGATTCTGGAAGACCATGCCCACGCGCCGGCGAATCTCCCATAGGTTTCCCGGGTCAGTGGTCGCAAGGTTGTCGACCAAGACCTCTCCGCAGGTGGGAATGAGGAGAGCGTTGAGGTGCCGCGCGAGGGTCGATTTCCCCGAACCATTCGCCCCAATGAGGGCCACGAACTCGCCCCGGGCGATGCGGAGATCGACGTCTCGGAGGGCGACGATGCGCTCTCCGTCACCGAAACGGTAGGTGTGTCCCAGGCTGTGGGTTTCGATGAAGGTGCTCACGGGCTCGTGGTCGGCGGAGCTAGGAGGCGGAACCCGACTCTTGGGCTGCCGCAACGCGGTCGCGACCCACGGCGCGCAGGGCGGCCACGGTGGGGACGGTGACCAGGACAGCCAGAGCGGTCTCGATGGGTACGTTCATCGAGAAGATGGGCAGGAGCAAGGCGGCGGGGAGCGAGCCCAGCCAGATGAGGAGCCCGAGGACACCGAAGGTGTTGGTCAGGGTGCCCACCAATGCGGCTGCCGCAGCCGCCACGGGCGGCCAACGCCGGAGGAGGCGGTAGGCGTAGTAGGCGAGGACTCCGATGAGGACGCGAGGGACGAACGCAGCGACGAGGGCCAGGAGGAGGTTGCCCCCGGCAAAGGTTATGAATGACGCGCCGTAGAGGGCCCACGACGAGATGGCAAGCACCAGGCCGACCATGCCTCCGACCAGAGGACCCGAGAGGATGCCGGCGATGATGGCCGGCAGATGGAGGCTGGTCGCTGCCTCGGTGGGATTGGGTACCGGGATGAGGCCAAGGGGGGTGAAGGCCAGGACGATGGCCAGTGCCCCGAACACCCCGGCCACGGCCAGATCACGCGTGCTGAGCCTCGATGGTCGAGGGTTTGCTGCTTCGTTGCCTGTCATCGTGCCTCTCCTTTGGTAGCTCGGTTGTTGAGCAAGATGGGTTGCGCCAGGAGGTCGACGGGACGCGAGAGGGAAGCGCGCTGTGGCCGGCAAGAGCCGGTCAGCACGGACAGGCAGAGCCCTTTCCTTCGCCGTCTCGGTCGCTGTCGCGATCCCAGCAGCACCAGAAAACTACGGTTGCTAAGGTTGCTAGGGTTGCTAGGGTTGCAGAAGATCGTGTGGCATCTCACTGCACAAGCACTTTGCTCGCGGCCTGATTGGTCCGCGGCAACCCCATTGTAATGGGTGTGCGTGAGTTGTCAAGCTGGAGCGGGCGGACCAGCGGATCGTAGGTGGGGCGACTTCGGTCGCTCTGTGAGGCGGGCGGCGGGTGTCGCTGGGCTTTCTGAGTCCCGCCCTACGTCGATGGTGGGGTTTTGCGACTTGCCAGAGCAGGGATACTGACGGAATCGCTAAAGCGATCACTACGAGGGATGGTGATGGAGAGGGGGGAGATGGGGCGGGGTCAGTCGGCGGCTACGGAGACGGTGCCCAGGGTGAGGACGTTGTTGTCCGTGGCGGCGGCGTTGGACGTCACAGGAAGACGCTCGCCGGACCAGACTTCGTAGAACCCAGTCCCCAGGGTATAGGGGCCCGCTGGGGTGTCTGGCGGTAGATGGATGTCGATCCTGTCCACCAGGATTTCCCCCTTGTGCCACGAGGTGGTGGGGTAGAAGCCCCGGCAGGGTTCGCTGTCGCTCTGAGCCCAAAGGGGACTACCTGTGTCCGGGTTGACGGGTCCAAGAACGTGGACGAAGGCTGTGTACGGCTGGTCGATCTCTCCCACGGCCTCGTAGAAGAGAGAGACCGAGAGGGTACCCCCCGGCGTGACGCGGTCCTGGTCGACTCCGTAGCCGATGAGTTTGATGCGTTCAGCCCAGGTAGCTGGGAGGGGGTATGACGGCTGGGCCATAGATTGTGTGCCCGCCGGCAGGTGGTAGACGACGAAGGACGCGGACGGGTGCGGATCCAGAGTCTCGCCCTGAGGGAAGAGGGTCTCAAGCTTGCCTAGGCTGCGGTCGCCCTCACCGGAGACGAGGACGTACGTAATGGGAACCTCGGGGCGGCCGGGGCCGACGAAGCAGACGCGACCGTTGTAGCCCCGGATGTCCGCCCTGAGACCGCTGTGGAATCGGATGGAGGGGTGCCGCGGCAGCTCCGGGGAGAGGTAGACACGCTCTTCGGGTGGAAGCTCACCTATGTACTTGCCGATGGTCGAGATGTCGGCCTCGAAATGCTCGGGGAGATTGGGGTTTGAAGCCCAAGTGACGAAATAGTCTTGAAAGGTGGTCCAACCGGTCCAGGCGAGGCCGGCGAGCACGATAAGGGTCCACAGGGCCTGCATACGCCGGGCGCGCTCCGGCGTCCGACGGCCCAGCCACCTCCAGAGGGCGACAGCGGGGGCCAGCGCACCAAGGGCGATGAGCATAGAGACGGCGGGCAGCGTGCCGATGGCACGCTTGGCGGTGGGGCCCTGCCCTGCAAGGGCGGCGGGGAGGATCATCATTACCAGCCAGATGAGAAGGACAAGACGATTTGGCCTTTCAACTCTCCACAAGCTCACGACTGTGCCCAGGAGGAGAAAGCTCGACAGGATTGGGTTGAGTGAGGGCCGGCCTGGGATGGTGCTGTACGGTGTGTCGTCGCCGATGAAGCTGAAGGCGAGGACGGCTCGCGCCGCCTGGTAGAGAAGGGTCCCGACGTTGTCGCCAACGGGTTTCTGGGGCTCAAGGATGAGGGCCTCATCGATGCGGTGGGAGAAGCTGCCAGGGTGGCTCAGGAAGTGGACGCCGAGGGGCGCGAAGACGAGGAGGGCTACGCCGGCGACGATGAGGAGCGAGGGCCAGAGGTGCCTCAGCTCCGTGTTGCCTTTCCATGCGCTGGCGGCGAAGCCGGCCAGGACGACGAAGGGCAGAAGGCGGGCCGCTTGATAGGTGTACAGACTGATGCCCAGGCAGACCCCGGCGGCCACGAAGGATGCCGTCCGGCGCGTCTGGAGTCCGCGCCAGAGAGCAGCCACGGTCGACGCCGACAGGAGAGGGACGAGGATGGCCCGCATGCCGAGCCGGCTCCAGTTCAGATGCCAGTAGGAGAAGGCGACCACGAGGGCGGCCAGGAGTGCGCCCCACCGGCGAATCGGTTGCTCTTCATCTCTGAACAGGGTGTCCGCCGCCAGATAGACGGCCGGGATGGTGAGAATGCCGACCAGTGCGGACGTCGCGTGGATGGCGGGCGCCGAGGGTCCGAGGATGAGGAAGAGTCCAGCCACCAGGTAGCTGAAGAGAGGCTCCCGATTGGGAGGGTACATGAGGCGGGGGGGTTCACGGTTGAGCAGTTGGAGGGCGTCGACGCCATAATAGGCTGCGTCGTACCCCTCGGCAGGCGGCAGGCTACGGATGCGGTAGATCCGCAGAAAGGCACCGGCGGCGATGATGGCGGCGAGAAGGACCAGCCTGGCCCTGGAGCGATGAGGCGGGAAGGGGGCGCTCATAGGGGTCGGTGCCTAGCGGCAGATGAGGATGGGGCGCGTGCTCTTCCGGAGGATCCGGTCGACGGTGCTGCCGATGACGGCCTCCACCACGGGACCCATCCCATAGCCTCCCATCAGGATGAGGTCGCAGTTGTCCGCGGCGGCCCGGCGGAGGATGGCGTCCGCGACGCTCTCATCTCCCCACCGCTGCTCGGCTACCCATGTCGCTTGCACGCGGTGATTCTCCAGGTAGGTGTGGGCGTCTTCCACAGCCGTTCCTGCGTCACGGTCGCCTTCGGTGACCGCAACGACTGTCAGTGGGACGCGCCAGCGACCGGCGAGATAGGTGGCGACGAAAAGGGCCTCCCTGGCCTTCGGGGTTCCATCGTAGGCGAGCAGAGCGTGATCCAGCGATGAGGGCTCATCCGGGACGACGAGGACCGGACGCGGACAGCGGCGTATCAAGGTGACGATTCCCGAGTTGATCTTCGACATGGGCCCAGGCAGAGGTGGATAGTTGAGGCTTGTGACAACCAGGTCGTTCCAGCGGGCGCGCTCACAGATCTTTCGTTGGACGGGGCCCACCTCATACGCCAGGCGTCCCTCCACGCCGGCCGCGCTGCAGCGCCGCTCGAAGGTCTCCTGGATGGCCCGTGCATCGGGGTGCTCCGTCTGCTGCTCGTGGGGCACCACGTGCAGACCGTGCAGGCGGGCGTGCTCGCGGTGTGCCACCTCCAGGGCTTGCTCCAGCGCGACCCAGCCGCTCTCGTCCCCGCGGATGGCGACGAGGATGTTGGCGAAGAGACGATCGTCCTGGCGTGGCGCGAGCCGTTCCTCCCGCCAGCGTCCCGTTGGGGGGCCCGGCTCCAGCTCGTCGGGCGTGATGGCTTTGAGGACCCGCCTCCCGATGCGCTGGATCACGCGGCCGGGCTGCTGGCTGAAACGGGACGCCAGGTCGCTAGCGGCCATCTCCGGGGTGATCTGCCAGCTGAGTTGCTGCTCCAGCTCGGCCCGGTGCTGGGAGAGCCATAGGTAGAGGTCGGTCTCGGTGCGCTCTGGAAAATCACGCAGGATGCCGCGCTCGCGGATGAGTCGGGCCACCGGCTGGTAGACCTCGTCGTACCAATGGGCGGCGGCCTGACCATAGGGAATGTGGCGCTCTTCGTGCTGGCCCATGAAGTACCGGTGGACCGCGATGTGCTCTTCAAGAATCTGGTACCGGCCGGGGACGGTCACACGAAGATTGGCCTCGGGGCGGGTTCGGTCGAGACGGGTGTGCTCAAGGAACTCCGTGTGCTCGGCCTTGATAATGAGATCGTCGGGCTCTGCGTCGGGAGTGAGGGGAACCCGGATTTCGACGTCGGTGACGTAGGCCTGGATGTGGTCGGCGCCCAGTTCCTTGGCGACGGAGACTCGGTGATTGCCGTCGCGCACGAAGTAGGCGTCGCCCACCCTGTACACATCGATGGGGGGTACTCCCTCCATACCGGTCATAGCGATCTCAACGCGTGCCCAACGCTCCTGCGCGCCAGCTTGCTTGGGAAGGAAACTGCGGGTGAAGTCCTTGTAGCGGCCGACACTGCCGACGATGGCGTCCAGGGGGATGTCCTCAAGGTGGTGGGAGTAGCGCTCACGGGCCCGGAGCTGGCGCCGCACCTCCTCGTAGGATAGCAGTTCCGCTGAGCGCCCAGTGAGGCGCGCCACGACACTCTCGAGCTGCGCCCGAAGGCGAGCTCGATGGAAGTCCTCGACTGCGGAGGCTAGGTTCTGTGGCATCGTCTCCCATCCGAAGATACCGGGGCCGGGAGGGACTCGTGCGACAGCGTATCAGCTTCGTCTCGAGCCATTCCTCTCCAGACCGGGACACTCATCGTCGGCAGCTATTATAGGCTGAGCGGGGTGAGCGTCAAGATGTCGGTGGGCGTAAGGGGACGCGATGGTGGCGTGGGGGGCCTCATGGGCGGCCGAAGTCGGCGAAGATGTAGTGACCCCAGTCCGCGTGGGCGACGCCGACTCCGATCTCGGTAAGCCAGTCGCTGAGCAGCGTGCGCCGATGAGGATCGTTGGGTGGTGTCTCGTCCATCCAGACCTCGATGGCCTTCTGAGGTGTCTGCGTGTGAGCCCAACACTCGGCCCAGCCGGTCCCGTCATACCCTGCACGGAGAACCCGAGCTTTGATGTTGGAGCCGTCGGAGCCAGTGTGGCTGCCCCAGCCGCGCTGGGCGCAGTCGTTGGCGTGGGCCTGAGCAGCGCGCTCCAGGGTGTCATTGTACTCGAGGGGGGGCATACCGTGTTCCGCCCGGACCTCGTTGATGAGCCGAGCAATCTCGTGGGGCCAGGAGGCCAGGTCCGCCGGTGGCAGTGGGTCCTGACCCTCGGCAGCGGGGGCGGGAGAGGCGGGCACGGCCGTGGTCAGCGAGGTTTCATCTGGCACTGTCGTCGGGGCGGCAGTAGAAGAGGCCGTAGGCGCCGCGGTGGGTTCGGTGGTTGGCGGCTCAGTCGCCGGGGCAGTGGGGGCGGCGGCTGGGGGGGCAGGGGATCCCAGGGAAAGAATGAGGCGCTGTCCCACGGTGATCCGGTCGGCGTCATCGAGACCATTCACCGACAGAAGCTCCTCCAGATCCAGGTCGTGGTCTCGGGCGATCTCGGTCAGGGTCTCTCCGGGCGCTACCTCGTGGACTATCCAGTATGGTGAGGCCTCGGACCAGGCATCGGCGGATGGTATTGCCAAGTCCTGTCCGGTCTTCACCACGGTGGACGACCCCATGCCGTTCTCCAGCTGAATGGCGGCCATCGGCACGCCATAGGCCTTGGCTAACCCGAGAAGGGTGTCGCCCGGCTCCACGGTGTGTACCGCCTGGACGGCGGCATCAGCCGGGGTGTCCGTAGGCGGTGAGACCTCGGAGGGCGGCGTTTCCGTGGGACTGGGCTTGGGGGTAGGGGATGGATCCTGCCGATCCCCGATGGGCGTGATGGCAGGGATGCTCGGTATCGCGGGGGCGGTTGGTGATCCCCGCTGCGTGCTGGAGGCGCAGGCAGCGGCGAGGAGGACGATGATGAGCTGTGCGACGGCGCACGCGAACCGCGATCTGTGACTGAAGGCGGGGCTGGTGCCAGTCATAAGGAGGGATTCTAGCCCGACTTGTGGGGATGTCAAACGGTGCAGCGACGGTGGTGCATCGCGCGGCACGCAGATCACGGAGGGGGGTGCACGTGTTGACTCAGACGCTGCGTCCGACGGACGTGTCCTCGGTTGGCGGTTGACGGCTTGGGGGGCGACGGTAGAATGGACGGATGAGCCGGGGTGACCGGGCCGTTTCTTGCGGGGGTTCCAAGGTCGAGGGGGCGGTCACGACCGGGCCAGGCGCGCGAAGAGGATCCAGGGGGACATCAGGGTGGACGTGATGCGATGAGCCACAGGCTATACATTTTCGATCTCGATGGCACGCTGGCCAAGACATGGGAGGCGACGATTCTGTCGGGCGTGGTCGACCGCGTATCCGCCTTGAAGAGTCACCTGGCGGTGGCGACGAATCAGGCGGGGGGTGGGATGGCACGCGGTGGAGGGGGAGCCGTATCCACGGCCGACCGAGGTGGGGCAGCGGTTGGTGGAAGCCGCGGATGCGGCCGAGGCGGCGGGGGTGGACTTCGTTGAGGCAGACAGGTATTTCGGGAGGGTCTAGGGAGAGACGGCGGTGGGTAAGGACGGGGCGTCGCGTTTCGTTGGAGGACGTGCAGGGCGCCCCGGTGCAACGCGCCTTGCAGGTGCGTCGCACCGGGAGACGGGTGGTCGACGCTATAGGCGCTGTTTGATCTCGCGCTCGTATTCTGGGAAGTAGCGGCTGATGACGGTGAGGTCGAAGGAGCGGAGAATGGACTCTTTCGGCTCGCGCTCGAGCAAGAAGCGGAAGGACTCGGCCACCAGAGCCTTTGGGCTTGCGATCCCTCCGGTGAGCCGCTCGTAATCGTCCCTTTCAAGGGTCACGGAGTGCTGGCTCTTTCCGAGGCCTTCTTCGACTGTCACGTCGCATTGATAGGTGTCGCCCCGCTCGGCGACGGAAACGGTGATCTCGGCCATGGGGTTCCTCCTGATGGCAGGTCTGCTTACCTAAGGTGTGGATCACTCAATCGAGACCGGGTTCGCCCGGGTCTGCGTATAGGGCTTTGTAGACCTCGTAGTTCATCGAGACCCTCTCTACGTACTCCCGCGTCTCTCCGAAGCCGATCCAGCGGAGGAGGTCGTCCCGATTGGAGACTTTGGGATCCTCCAGCCAGGCGTCGACGCTTCCAGCGCCGCCGTTGTAGGCGGCGACGGTGAGCCGGAGGTCACCATCGAAGTAGTCGAGGAGGAAGCGGAGGAACCAGGCGCCCATACGGACGTTCGCCTCGGGAGTGAAAGCGGCCCCAGGGGGGATCTCCTCTCCCATTTGCTCGGCGATCCACTCTTGGGTGGAGGGCATGACCTGCATGAGGCCCCGGGCGCCGACGTAGGACATGGCGTCGGCGTCGAAGACGCTCTCCTGGCGCATGATGGACCAGACGAGGAGGGGGTCGAGGTTGTAGGTCTCGGCGGCCGACTCGACGGTTTCGGAGAAGGGGCGGGGGTAGCTCAAACGCCAGAACGCCAGGGGCGCGCGCCCGGTGCCAGGGCCGGCATACTCGGCGGCGATGGCCTGCGCTGCCTCGTGCTCTCCAAGGTCCGCAAGGGCCTGGGCCATGGCGAGATCCACCTCGGGCGTGCGCCGGTGAGCGGCGGTCACCTCGAGCTCAAGGTGAGCGAGGTCCTCACGGCCGATGGAGCTCAGTGCAGCGGCCCTGGCGATGACGCCGTCCCCGCCCGGGGCCAGTGGGGGCGCGGTTGGGAGCTGGAACTCGCTCCCTCGTGCTCGAAGGCTCAACCAGTTCAGTCCGACGTTGTCGAGCAAGGCCTGGGCTTCGTCACGGATTGCGTCATCGCCCAGTCGGTCCGCGAGAACGTAAAGCCGGTACGCGGCGTCGTCGGCAAGGTAGGTGGATGAGCGGGCGACGCGCCGGTAGAGGGGCAGTGTCTCCGTCAGTCTGTCCTGGTGCTCCAGGATGGCGGTGGCGGACCACCAGGCGACGGGGTAGGGAACCTCGCGATAAAGCTCCAAAGCGCTCTCGGGGTCCTGGCTCTCCAGCAGTCCGGCGCGGGCGAGCTTGCTGTCGGCCGTGTCGACCTCCTCGTAGAGGTCCAGAGCCTCGTCCGTTCGGCCCAGGCGCTCCAGAGTCTTGGCGAGCTCCATCTTCACTTCGGTGTCGTCGGGATGGTCGGCCAGCCAGGCGGCGAAAGCCTCCGCAGCCTCCTCGTGGCGCCCTAGCCCGGCGAGAGCTCGGCCGCGAAGGGGGAGCGCTCGAGGGTCGTCCACGCCGCGGAGGGTCTCAAGGGCGTCGCTGAACCAGGCGGCGTTGGCCAGGTCCTCCGCCACCGCGAGGGGATCTGTACCGGTTCTCCGCATGCCTGTGAAGGCGTCCGGCCGGTCTCCCAGGACCGTGTGGTATTCGGCGTAGGCTCCATCGACGTCGCCCCTCTCCTCCAAGTAGCGGGCCAGCTCCAGGTGGAGGGCCACAGACTCGCGGATGGCCAGGGCGTCGCGATAGGCCTGCTCGGCCCTGGGGGCCTCAAGCTGCGCGTAGTGGCGGGCCAGGGTGAGGTGAGCCTCGTAGGCGGCGGGACTCTGTGGACGGAAGGCGATGACGTCGCGGAGAGCCGCGGCGGCATCGACACTGGGCATGGCGGCCTGAGCGGCCCAGAGACGGGTGTACTCCTCGATCTCGGGGAGCTCCTCGCCCAAACGGACGTAGAGTTCCTCGGCTCTCTCGGGTTCAGCGTCCCGGGCCGTC
>Ga0180435_10005360_pt1 | contig 12502 bp, 10 predicted proteins | sample SS_ome_3_FD_132467 | JGI IMG/M metagenome (GOLD analysis project Ga0180435, IMG submission 132467) | Hypersaline lake sediment archaeal communities from the Salton Sea, California, USA - SS_3_S_1 metaG | ecosystem: Environmental > Aquatic > Non-marine Saline and Alkaline > Hypersaline >... | reverse complement strand
TCTCGTAGTTCGGGAACTCCTCGACGGCCTCGATCAGGTCGCCGAGCGTCTCGAGGACCTCGGGCGATTCGCCCGACTCGATGTAGCGCGGACCGCCGTACGCACGGACGAGCAGGTATTCGGCGATCAGCTCCGCGGGGATCACGAGCTCGCCCTCGCGCGTGAATCGCTCTCCCTGGTAGGTCTGCAGGTCGAGTCGGAACCCGATCGGCGCTCCCGGTTCGTAGGCGAGACGGTCGATCGAGAGGTCGCTGATGTAGATCCCGTGGATCTCCTCGGTGAAAGCCATCGTCACCGAGATCTTCTCCAGTTCCGGATCGACGAACTCGTTGTACTGGAGCGCGGCGACGATCCCGGCGAGCTGGAGCGGAGGATAGACGGCGATGTCGTTGGCGCTGAAGAACGTGTCGCGGCGCTCGAGCGGCTCCGGCATCCCGGCGCCGCTGACGGTGAACGTCGCGACGACGGTCCCCTGTCCGACGCGGTCGAGCGTGGTGTCGATCGCCTCGAATCCGGTTGCGAGCAGGATCTCGGGCATCAGCCGCGGCTCGTCGACGACTTCGACGTACCACGTCTCCTCCCGGTTGGCGTCGACGTCTGTCACCTCGAGCGAGAGGTCGATCCCGTCGAACGGTGCGCCGATCCGCCCCCCGATCGCGGCGATGCGGTCCTCGAAGATCGTGCCTACCGTCGGACCGAGCGTTCCCAGCTTGAACGAAGCGTCGTAGGCTTTCATCGTGTCGACGATCGAGACGGTCGTCATCGGGAATCGGGACGACCCGTTGTAGATGAATCGATGACCGAACCCGACGAGTGCGTCCCCCTCGCGGTAGGTGAGCGTTCCGAGGGCGCCGATCGTGACGTCGCCGGTCGCGAGCGCGACGCCGACTGCGCTTCCCGGCTCGAGGGACGCCGGGTCGATCGCGCCGGCGGAGCCACCGCCGGCAACCGGAAGAAGGGAGAGCCCGAGTTCGGCGAGCCCCCGTGCGCCCGGCGCGACGCTCGTCGGAAGGAGCTCGTCGATCCGGCGGAGCGGGGTCGCCTCGGTCGCAAATCCGCTCATCAGGATCTCCGCTGCGCGCCCGGCCAGTCCTTGGGCGACGATCGGGGTCGAGACCGGATGGGCGAAGACCGTGTCCGGGGCGGCCGCGATCGTCGCCGCAGGCGGAACCGACGCGGTCTCGACGACCCGGACCCCGGCCAGGACGGCGTCGGCGTTCGCGTCCGCGGTCGCGGGATCCGCGTTTGTCGCGTCGAGGACGGCGAGCATCGGCTCGATCGGGGTGACGAGGCCGATCGGCGTGAACTCCTTCGACCAGCTCGCGGCGCGGGAGAGGGCGCCGATCATCTTCCCGTCGACGTAGATCGGGCTTCCGCTCATACCCTGAGCGATTCCGCCCGAGCGACCGATCGCCTCGCCGCTCACGCGGACGGCGATGAAGTCAGAGAGGTCCCCGGGCTGATCGATCACGCCGAGCACCTCGACGGCGAATTCGCTGATCACGTCCGCGGCGACGATCGTCCTCCCGACGCCGGTCATCCCGATCTCGATTTCGTCGAGGAACAGGAACTCGTTCCGGTCGTAGGCCGCGGCCGAGAGACCGGCCAGAAGAGCGATGCAGGCAGTGAGTGCGATGCAGTTGCGGATCACGATTCCCCTTTCGTGCCTTCCCCCCGATGACGGCTTCGAGTATACCGCGGGCCGGGATCGGCTACTGCATCCCGATGAACAGGGCGCGTACCAGCATCAGGACGGGAATGATCTCGAGTCGACCGATCCACATGTTGAAGCAGAGGGCGAGCTTGGAGAGGAGTGGCATCGTCGGGCTCGTGATCCCGACGGAGAGACCGACGTTCCCCTGCGCGCTCGCGACCTCGAACACGACATCGGAGAGGGTGTACCCGGCGGGGGTGGTGTGGAGGAGGACGACGACTCCGAGGCCGAGGAAGATGAACCACAGGAACATGATGAGCGAGGCGTCCTCGAGCCGCTGTCCGATCTCCGCGTCGTCGACCGTCGTCTGACCGAGACGGAACGGAACGATCGCACCGCGCGGGGCGATGATCTTGCGGAAGCGCCAGTTCACGCCGCGGATGAGGACGAGCATTCGCATCACCTTGATCCCGCCCGCGGTCGATCCGGCGGCGCCACCGACAAACATCCCGGCGGCGAGGAGGAGCTTCGCCGTTGCCGACCACGACGCGATGTCGGCCGACTGGAATCCGGTGCAGGTGATCGCCGACACGAATTGGAACGCGGAGTCTCGCAGCGCCCTCAATCCCGGCATTCCGAGGAGGTTCTCGAGAGTCAGGAAGACGACGCCGGCGAGCGTCAGGAACAGGAGCCAGCGCGTCTGGAAGTCGGTCCACAGGATCTTCCCGCGGCCGCGCATCATCTGGTAGTGGACGGCGAAGCTGATCGCGCCGAGGAGCATGATCGGGAGGAGGACGACCTCGATTGCGACCGAGTCGTAGCTGGCGATGCTGTTCGCGGTGACGCTGAATCCGCCGGTCGAGATCCCGGTCATCGCGTGGTTGATCGACTCCCACATCGGCATCCCGGCGCCCCACAGGGCGATCACGCTGATGAACGTGTACAACAGGAAGATCCACCACATCGTGCGCAGGGTCGTGCGGATGCTCGGGTGGATCTTCTCCCCGCGGGCCTCGGCGTAGTATAGGCTGTGGGTCGCGGCGCCCGGTCGCGGACCGGCGAGGATCGCCAGCATCAGGACGATCACGCCCATCCCGCCGATCCACTCGATGAAGCTCCGCCACCACTGGAGCGTCTTCGGGAGGAGGTCGGCTCGAATCGCCATCGACAGCCCCGTTCCGGTGTACCCTGAGACGGCCTCGAAGAACGAGCTCGCCGGATCCTTGAAGTGGAGGAGCGTCGTCGAGGCGTGACCGCCCGATTCGGCGAACAGCGCGGTCAGGATGAACGGGAGCGAGCCGAGGGCGGCGACGAGGAGCCAGCCGAACGCGGCGATGAGCATCCCGTGCTTGAGCCGCGTCTCCCCGGCGTTGCGGAACGGGATGTAGAGCGCCGCGCCGAGGAGGAACGAGGCCGCGGCGGTGAGGACGAGCGGGAGCAGGGCGTAGGTCTCGCCGAACGCACCGGGGACGACGAGGGAGACGATTGCCATTACGCCGACGACGGGGACGAGGAGCCCCAGGTCGCGCAGGACGATGCGCAGGTCCTGTCGCGCGCGGAGGATCGACGGGCTCATCCGGTCAGTTTCTCGATCAGGTCGTCGCTGACGCGATTGAGGGTGAACAGGGTGAGAACGTCGTTCTCGTGGATCACGTCATCCTCGCCGAGGAGCGCTTGCTCGCCGTCGCGCGCTGCCGCCAGCACGAGCATCGATTCCGGGATCGTCTCCCGCTGTTTGCTCTCCGCGATCGAACGATCGGCGAGAGGGGAGCCGGCTCCAACCTCGAGCCGGAAGACCTGCGCTCCCTCGGGGAGAAGCGTGTAGTCCTTGACGTTGGGGCGCTTGACGGCGTTGTACAGGTGATGGGCGATGACGTCCTCGGGATTCTCCATCACGCTGGCCCCGAGCTTGCGGAAGAAGTCAGCGTGCTCCTTGTCGTTGACGACGGAGACGATCGAGGGCACCCCCAAGTCAACGGCGATCGAGACCACCATCAGATTGACCGCATCGTCGCTCGTGGTCACGATCAGCGAGTCCGCGCGGTCGGCGCCTCCCTCGCGGAGCGTCTCCGCCGACGTTGCGTTGGCGTTGAGTACCGTGATGTCGTGCCGCTCCTGGATCGCGCGCGCGCGATCCGCGTTGGCATCGACGACGACAACGTTGTTCTTCTCGCAGACGGCGATGTCGATCAAGCTTGCCCCAATGCTCCCCGCGCCGACGATGATCATGTACATGACCGAGCCCCCCTGGCGACGTCGATCGTAGCATAGATGAGAACTTCGGTCAACGATCTCACGCGATGAAACGGCGATCGGAAAAGGATTAGCGGCGTTGAGAAGGAGGTGAGCCGACACTACAATGGCCCCCCATGACGATCGGCAGAACCATGCGGCGGGCAGTCTGTGTCGTCCTTCTTGCGCTCGCGGCGGGGATCCTCCTCGCTGGATGCCTCGAGCGGGCGAACCGTGCGCCGATCGTGCAACTCGACGCAATGCCCCGCGAAGGGTACGCCCCGCTGTCGGTTGCCCTGGACGGTGCGGGAACTGTCGATCCCGACGGCGACGCGCTGTCGTTCGAGTGGTCGTTCGAAACCTGCGAGACGGTCTCTGGACGCTCGATCGTTCGCACCTTCGCCGAGGGTGTGCACACCGTCACGTTGACGGTCACCGACGCACGTGGAGCGACCGAACGTGCGACGGCGACGCTCACCGCGCGAGCGGTCCCCGACGGATACGTCGTCCGACGCTACGCGTGGACGCACGATGAGGAGTCGTACGTGTGGGACGCGCTTCTTCCGTACAGCCTCTATCAGAAGTACCGCGGACAGCCCCGGACGCCGTTCGTCGACAACTACGACTACCCGTCCTACGTCCTCGACCCGGTCGACGATCCGACGTTGGCCGATCTGGCGGGCGTTCTTCGGAACCTCGTCGGCGGAGACGCGGATCGGTTCGTGGAGATGACGCTCTCGTTCGTGCAGGGGGCGATCGAGTATCGTACGGATCCGCCGGACAAGGAGTGGCCGCTTTACCCGATCGAGACCCTCGTCGACGTCGCCGGCGATTGCGAAGACACGGCGATCCTCCTCGTCAGCCTCCTCCGTGCCGAGGGCGTCGCGTCGGCCCTTGCCGCGGTCGACACGGACGACGATTCGACGCCCGATCACGTGCTCGTCCTCGTCCCAGTGTCGGCGGAGCGGGCGACCGAGCTTCGGTGTGGGAGCGGGGCGACGTTGACGGTTCTTGCGCTCGACGGCGCGCTCTATGCGGTCGCGGAGACGGCGGTCGGGTCCGGCGAACTCGGGCTCGGTTGCGACCCGTGGGGCCTCGCGGAGGCGGACGTGATCGAGACGTGGCCGTTTGACTAGCGGGAAGGCGGCAACGATGAATCGAGAGAAGACCGTCGCTCGTCGGGGGTGTTTGGTCGACCCGAGGTCGCTGTCGCACTTCGACTTCGGCGCGACCCATCCGTTCAAGATCCACCGTCTCGAACTCACCTACGAACTGATCGAGTCCTACGGATTGACCGACCTCGAAGGGCTTCTCATCCTCTCGCCGCGCGAGGCGACCGAGGAAGAGGCGCTCACGTTCCATTCGCAGGGATATCTGGAGACGCTCCGACTGGCGAGTTCAGGGATGTGGGTCCCCAACCTGTTCGCCCACGGCCTCGGCACCCCGGACAACCCGGTCTTCCCCGACGTCTACGATTGGGGGATGTCGGTCGCCGGAGCGTCGATCGATTGCGCGAAGGCGCTCCTCGCAGGCGACGCCGACCGTGCGTTCAACATGGCGGGAGGTCTGCATCACGCGATGCCGTCGCGCGCGTCGGGGTTCTGCCACATCAACGACGCCGCCCTCGCGATTCACGAGCTCGTCCGGGCGGGGAAGCGGGTCGCCTACGTCGACATCGACGCCCACCACGGGGACGGGGTCGAACACGCGTTCTACACGCGAAGGGATGTCCTCACGATCTCGGTGCACCAGTCCGGGTACACGATCTTCCCCGGATCGGGGTTTGTCGAGGACGTCGGCGACGGGCCCGGATCGGGGTTCGCGGTGAACGTTCCGCTCGAGCCGGGAGCGGGTGACGCCGCCTACGATCGCGCGTTCGATGACGTGATCCTTCCGCTTCTCGAGACGTTCGCTCCGGACGTTCTCACGACCCAGCTCGGGGCGGACGCGATCATCGGCGATGTCGTGGCGAATCTGCGGATCAGCCTCCGCGGGTTCGAGCGGTGCGTGAAGCGGTTCCGCGTGCTCGATCTGCCATGGATCGCCTTCGGTGGTGGGGGATACGACGTAGGAAACGTCGTGCGGGCATGGACGTTGGCGTGGGGCGCGATGGTCGACGCGGATCTGCCTGACACGATTCCCGTCGCGTGGTCGACGCAGGCCGCGGTGCACGGCGTCGCCGTGCGAGATCTTCGCGGGAGCGACGAGGTTCCGCCGACGACCGACGGAGCGATGAATGCGCTCGGGCGCGAGATCGATCGCCTGCGAGCGACCGTCTTCCCCGTCGTGCGAGACGACGCGCTGGGGAGACGGTGATCCGATGGCGGCGGAGGACGGACGGCGACCGGAAGGGGACGGAATCCGGCAAGTCGAACGGCGAGACGACGTCCAGGTGAGGCTCTCCGATGGACGTGTCTTCGAGGCCGCGCGGGGGACCTCGCTCGTTGAGATCTTCCGCGTCGCCTATCCGAACGGGGACGACCCTCCCCTTGCCGCGATCGTCGACGGGCGCCTCCGTGAGCTCGCACAGCCGGTGACCCAGGATGTCGACGCGGAACCGGTTCTCCTGTCCAGCTCCGACGGGATCCGAATCTACAGTCGGAGCCTGTCGTTCCTCCTCGTCGTGGTCACGAGCAAGCTGTTCCCGACGGCTCGGGTACGGATCGACTACTCGGTCCCCCACGGCGGCCTGTTCTGCCGCGTCGAGGGGCGGGAGCCGTTCGCTTCGACGGAGCTGACTCAGATCCGCAAGCGGATGGAGGAGCTGGTCGCCGCCGATCTTCCGATCGAGCGACGTCGGTACACGCTCGCCGAGGCGAGAGAGGCGCTCGCCGATCGCGGGGACGAAGGGAAAGCGCGCCTCCTCGGGGGGCGGGCCGAAGACCATCTCCACCTGTATTCGCTCAACGGCACGTCGGACTACTTCTTCGGCTACATGGTCCCCTCCACGGGACTCCTCAAGGTGTTCGGTGTCGAACCGTTCTCCGACGGGTTCGTTCTCCGGTTCCCGCGGCGTGAGGACCCGACCAAGCTTCTCCCGGCGCGACGGTTCACGGCGCTGCGCGAGGTGTTCGACGAGTACGGCGAGTGGCTCGAGCTCCTCGGCGTCGGCGACGTGGAGTGTCTGAACGAGGCGATTCGGAGTGGGCGGATCGAGCAGATCGTCCTCGTCGCGGAGGCGTTGCACGAGCGAAGGATCGCCGCGATCGCCGAGCGGATCGCCGCTCGACACGCGGAGGGCGTTCGCCTCGTCCTCATCGCCGGGCCGTCTGCGTCTGGCAAGACGACGTTCTCGAAGCGGCTGGCGATCCAGCTGCTCGCGGACGGACTGCAGCCGTTCCCGATTCCGATCGACGACTACTTCCATCCACGCGCCGTCCTCCATGCGCGCGACGGCGAGACGGCGGACTACGATGCACTCGACGCGATCGACGTCGCCCGTTTCCGAGGGGATCTCGAGCGACTTGTCGGTGGCGAACGCGTCTCCCTTCCACGCTACGACTTCCGCTCCGGAGACCGGGCCGACGGGCAGACCGTTCGGCTCACCGAGGACCAGATCCTCCTCGTCGAGGGGATTCACGGGCTGAACCCGGAGCTTCTCGGCGAGGACCCGGCGCGTGGATGTTTCCGGGTCTTCGTCAGCGCGTTGACCCAGCTGAACCTGGACATTCACAACCGGGTGTCGACGACGGACACACGCTTGATCCGGCGAACCGTCCGCGACGCCGTCTACCGCGGCTACTCCGCCGAGGAGACGCTCGCCCTCTGGGAGAACGTGCGCACGGGGGAGAAGCGGAACATCTTCCCGTACCAGGAACAGGCCGATGCGATGTTCAACTCGGCGCTCGGCTACGAACTCGCTGTTCTGAAGCCGCGTGTCGAACCGCTCCTCCTGCGTGCGCTCGACTCTCGCTACCGGATCGAGGCGGAGCGCCTCCTGGCGCTGTTGTCGTGGTTCGATCCCTACACGACGGAGACGATCCCCGACAACTCGATCCTGCGCGAGTTCATCGGCGGGTCGATTCTGAGAGACTACACACCGGTTCCCCGCACGGGGGCCGATACTCGAAGCGAATCGCACGACGACCAAGGAGGCGATGCGTGAACACTGAACGGCTGATGGGTCTGGCGCTCGAGATGGCGAACCTGAGCGAGATTCCGGGAGACAGCGCGATCCACCATCCTGGCGAGGGGATCGAGAGGATCCTGATCGGGATTGACCTCAAGCAAGCGGAGCTGAAGATCGCGCAGGACCTGGGATACGACTGTGCGATTGCCCACCACCCGAGCGCGGGGACCTCGATCCTCCGCTACCACGAGGTCCTGCTCCGTCACGTCGACCAGATGACGCGCGCCGGCGTTCCGCGGGATGTCGCCGAGGCAACGCTGCGGGAGACGATCGAGTCGAGGCGGGTCTTGGCGTCGATGCAGAACTACGATCACGCGCCGTCCGTCGCGCGCCTTCTCGGGATGCCGTACCTCAACATCCACACCCCGCTCGACGAGGTCGGTCGACGCCGGATGGCCGAGGTCGTCGACGGGATCGAGCCGGAGCGGGCGGTGGCCGACGCGGTCGACGCCCTTCGGGCGGCGTTCGGCGAGTTCCGAAACGCAGCAACCGAGATCGAGGTCCGGGTCGGGAGCGCGTCGAATCGGCTCGGGCGGGCCGTCTTCTCCCACGGTGCGGGAACGAACGGCGGGTACCCGGTCGCCAAGGCGTATTTCGATCACGGGATCGACACCGTCCTCTACATCCACTGTCGACCGGAGGACGCGGCGCGCCTGCGCGAGGAGTACGGCGACGCGAAGACGCTGATCGTCACCGGACACATCGCGAGCGACTCGGTCGGGATCAACCCGTACGTCGATCGGCTGCGGGCGGAGGGTCTCGACGTGACGACCTTCAGCGGGATCCTCCCCGCCTAGCGCGTTCGTGTCCCTCGTCGTTGCCACGTGGAACGTCAACTCGATTCGCGCTCGCCTGCACGCGCTCTTGCCCTGGCTCGACCAGAGCGCGCCGGACGTCGTCTGCCTTCAGGAAACCAAGGTCCAGGACGCGGACTTCCCCGTTGCCCCGTTTGCCGAGGCCGGCTACCGCGTCGCGTTCCGCGGGGAGAAAGCGTACAACGGCGTCGCCATCCTGGCGAAGGCCCCGATCGAGAACGTCCGCTGCGGATTCGACGACGGCGAACCGCCCGACGAAGCGCGCCTGATCGTCGCCGAGGTGAGCGAGGTATCGATTGTCAACGCGTACGTTCCGCAGGGGCGGGACGTCGAGCATCCGATGTACGCGTACAAGCTGGCGTGGTTCGAACGCCTCCGCGCGCTGTTCGAGACACGGTTCTCGCCCGAGCAGCCGGTCCTCTGGGTCGGTGACCTGAACGTGGCCCCGCGGGCGATCGACGTCTGGGATCCGAAGCGGCTGCTCGGTCACGTCTGCTTCAATCCCGAGGTCGGCGAGGCGTTCGCGCGCGCCACGGCGTGGGGATTCGTCGACGTTCTCCGAAAGCACATTCCGGACCCCGGGGTGTACACCTACTTCGACTACCGCGCCAAGAACGCCGTCGCCGACGGGAAGGGATGGCGGATCGACCACGTGCTCGCGACGGAGTCGCTCGCCGATCGATCGACCTCAGCGTGGATCGATCTCGATCCACGTCGCGGCGAGCGGCCGTCGGACCACGCGCCGCTCCTCGTCGCGTTCGATCGCTGACGACGCAGCAGAAGCGGCGGTCTTCGCCTACGGAACCGGTGCCCGCCGTCGCGAGGGTGTCTTCGCGGGCTCGGGCGCCGGCTCCTCGGACGGGGGCTCGGGCATCGCGCCCGTCAGCAGGAGCGTCATCAGCTGCTCGTGGAGCTCCATCGGCCAGGCGGCCGCATCCCACGGCATCCGATCGACCAGTTCACCCTCCGGCGCGTACAGCGTCCCCTCGAGTGTCGAGGCGACCGTTCCCGCGACCTCCATCGTCGAAGGATCCTGCGGCGGGACGAGAGCCCCGGAGCCGGTCGACTCGACCGATCCGGAGAACTCGTACGTCACGTCCATGAACTTGACGACGGCGAAGAACGTTCCCGATCCGGAGCCGAGCGAGAACGAATCGACGTCGATTCCGTCCCCGATGACATCCATTCCGCCGCGGATCGTGATCGGATCGACGCCGTCGACGGTCCCCTCGACGTGGAACAGAACCCACAGGCTGACGGCGAGGGTCTCCGCGCTTCCCACCCCGAGGCCGTAGGCGCTCCCTGTCGCGACGAACGGGTAGCTGACGTCGGCGAGGAACAGCGCTCCAGTCATCTCCTGCATCCCCGCGAACGTCGTTGTGACGTCGGATCCCTCGAATCTGAGGACGGTCGAGCCACCGGAAACGCCTTCGGCCTGAAGGCGTCCGTCGGCGCACGCAGCGAAAGCAACGGTAATCAGAGAAACGAGCAGGACCGACAGTTTCCGCATGATCGCCCTCCAGAGCGTGATCGAATGGAACGGCGCCCTGCGGCGCCACCGATCCCGAGTCTAGCACACCGGACGAGGCGGACGCCACGACGTCCGATTCTCCGGGCCGCCGTGGTTCGACGTCGGTTTGGGCGCGGTCCATCCGATCGAGTCGAGCGAAGTCTGCTCGTCGAGCGGGACGCGTTTCCGCTGCCTTGCATCACTTCCAACGCATTCGGAGTGGAGTTGATGACGTTCCTCCACAGCACTACTATCCTCGGTACGGTCGTTCGGCGCCCTGTCGGAGGGCTTCGATCGGGACGGAAAAGGAGACGCCATGCCAAACGAAGTGACCCTGACGGGCGACGAGCACGAGAAGGTCGTGGCCGACGCCGCGCCGGGCGAGATGCTGACCGAGTCGGAGCTGGAGGCGATCGCGACCCGCTTGAACCACGCGATCGACCTTCCCTTGCTCAAAGAAGGGACGGAGCAGATCGTCTTCGTCAAGATCGTCAAGCTGATCGACCGGTTCCTCTACGGAGTCCTCCCGAACGAGATCTACCAGCTGATCAAGGTCGTCTCCGACGGGATCTCGGAGCAAGACGCCGTCCTCATCGAAGAGAACCTGACCCAGCTCGTCAACCGGAAGGTCGATCTGCCGTTCCTGAGCGAGCGGACCGAGGAGACGGTCTTCCGCGTCGTCATCGGGACGATCGTCCGGGCGATGATCAAGGGGCGGTCGATCGAAGACGGGTAGGCGCAGCTCTGCGCCCAGGAGCGGTCACGCCGGCAGAACGACGGGGGAGCGGCCGTCCGGATGGCGGACGATCGTCACCCGGGCGCCGTACGCCTCCTCGATCCGCGACTCCGTCAGGACGTCGTCCGGTGTTCCTCGGGCCAGGACCCTGCCCGAGCGCAGCAGGAGCAACTCATCGCAGAACCGCGCGGCCAGGTTGAGGTCGTGCCAGATGACGAGCGTTGCGATTCCCCGCTCGTCGACGAGTTGGCGAACGAGGTTCACCACCTCCGTCTGATGGTTGATGTCGAGGTGCGCCGTCGGCTCGTCGGCGAGGAGGACGCGTGGCTCCTGGGCGAGCGCTCGCGCGACGACGAGTCGCTGCCGCTCGCCGCCGCTCAACTGGTGGGTGCGGCGGGCGGCGAGGTGCCAGGTGTCGGTCTCGATCATCGCGGCGCGAACGACGGTGCGATCCCGCTCGGTCTCCCTCCCGAGCCATCCGAGGAACGGCGTCCTCCCCATCATGACGACGTCTTCGCCGGTGAATCCGGGCGGGAGGTCGTGCGTCTGCGGCACGACGGCGAGAAGGCGCGCCAGGTCCCCGGGGCGCCACGCGGAGAGATCGCGGCCGGCGAGCGCGATCCGGCCGCTCTCGGGCGCGAGCGTGCGGGATAGCACGCGAACGAGGGTCGATTTGCCAGCGCCGTTCGGGCCGACAACGCCCGCGGTCCGTCCCGGGGCGAGCGCCAGATCGACATCGTCGAGAATGACCGCGTCGCCGAAACGGACTCGAACGCCGACGGCGGACAGGATTGCCGGTCGCCTACCCGAAGACATGGAGTCTCCTCCGCCGGAGCAGGTACAGGAAGAACGGCGCCCCGAAGAACGCGGTCACCACGCCGACCGGGATCTCGGCGGGCCCGAGGAGCGTCCGCGCGATGCCGTCGGCGACGACGAGGAACGCCGCGCCGCAGAGGGCACTCATCGGCAGGAGGAATCGATGATCGGGGCCCCACGCGAGACGAACGGCGTGAGGGACGATCAGCCCGACGAATCCGATGATCCCGCCGACGGCGACGGCCGTTGCCGTCACCAGCGAGGCGACGACGATCAGGAGAAGGCGCGTGCGTTCGACCGGGATCCCCAGTCGCTGCGCCTCCTCCTCGTCGAGTTGCATCACGTTCAGGCGGTGTCCGAACGCCCACAAGCAGCTTCCGCCGACTGCGAGGACGGGGGCGAGGAGAGAGACCTTCGCCCAGCTCGACAGGCTGAAGCTTCCCATCAGCCAGCTGACGATGTGGACGGCATGGAATGCGTCTTGGGATTGGAACATGAGGAACGTCTGCATCGACGTGAAGAACGCGCCGAGGGCGACCCCGGCAAGGACGAGCGTAACCACCGACGTGCGCCCGCCGATCCGGGAGAGGAGGTAGACCGAGCCGGTCGC
>Ga0180435_10005358_pt1 | contig 12503 bp, 5 predicted proteins | sample SS_ome_3_FD_132467 | JGI IMG/M metagenome (GOLD analysis project Ga0180435, IMG submission 132467) | Hypersaline lake sediment archaeal communities from the Salton Sea, California, USA - SS_3_S_1 metaG | ecosystem: Environmental > Aquatic > Non-marine Saline and Alkaline > Hypersaline > Sediment... | reverse complement strand
TTCCACCGAGCCGAAGCTGAGCGTACGGCATCAGATCCATCACCTGCGGACACACGGTGAGTACCTCATCCCCCGAAGTCATCTCCTGAGCCGAGACGTGCAGCGAGCCGTTGGTAGCGTGATCTCGGGCATGGTGCATACGGTCCTTCTCTTCGTCCTTCTCTTCGTCGGATTCGTGGCGACCGTCCACCTCACTCTCACTGCCCTCGATCCGGAGCTGGCCGTCCTGGCCCCTCCCATCCCGGACGTGCCCCTCGACCCGGAGCCGGAAGGAGCCTGGGCGTACGTGAAGGCCGCCATGTCCCGCTGGTATGGGGACCGCATCGTTCCGCCGTTTCGGGAAGCCTTCTCTCAGGCAGGCCGCACCTGGGAGCTCCTCCTGGCGATGGCCGGTTTGAGCTTTCTCTGGTCCCTGATCTGGTTCAGTCGGGCCACACGCCTCGCGAACGGATTCGATCCGGAAGACCATCCTCCGAGCAGGAAGACCCGGTCGGGATGGACTCCTGAAGACCAGCTCGAAGCGGGGTTCGTGGCGCGGTTCAACACATGGTCCGTCGTCCTGACCGCCGTTCTCACCCTGGGGCTCTCCCTCTACTACCGACTCACCGGTCCGGCCCGGGCCGACGATCACTTCCTCGCCGGCCTTTTCATTCCGTTCGCTGTCGCGGCAGGAGGTTTCCTGACGGGCCAGTTCATCACCCACGTCGCCCAGGGGCAGATGAAACGGAAGGCATGGGGGAAGGGGCAACGGGATTTCGAGGCAAGAGAACCCAGGCGTGACGCCCGTGGAGGCGAGGCCGATTCGGAGACACAAAAGAAGAGAAAAACGGGGGAGAACCGCTTCCGGCGATCTCTCTACAATAGCCTCAGGGGCGCCTGCGTCTTCGGTTCGGTGGCCGCCGCCGTGCTCCCGGTTCTCCTGGTCCTGCTCTTCTCTCTGAAGGCGATTCCTCTGAAGGTCTTCTTCGTCCTTCTCTCGCTGGCCTGGGCTCAGTTCCTGAGCAAGAAAGGTGGAGGTGCGGCCCTTCCCCAGCTCGGAGGATGGCTCCGACGGCCTCTCGCCAACTTCGCCGTGCTGGTGTTCCTCGCTTTCGCATTCGCCTGGGTGTCGTCGTGGCTTCAGGCCCTCTATCCCACCATCGCACCGAGCACATGGGTGGGGACACTCATGGCCGGCGGGGTGGCCCTCGGCCTCTTTCTGATACTCGGCGTGCTCATCAACGCGAACCGCATCGCGCCCCACTACTTCTATCGTGACCGTCTCACCGAGGCGTACCTGAAAACCGATGCACGCACCCTCAGGAAGGAGGCCCCATCCGAGCGTTCCCAGGGGATGCCCCTCACCACGCTCCGCGACGACGAAGACCTGAAGCTGTCCGAGCTGGGGGGAACGACGAAGCGTACGCCCTATCACCTCATCGTCGCCGCCTTGAACCTATCCGGATCAAAGGAGCTCAACCGGAAATCGTTTCTTTCCGAGCACTTCGTGTTCAGTCGAGACTACATCGGCTCCAAGGTCACCGGGTGGGTAAAGTCTCGTGTGTACAGAAACGGCACGACGCGTCTCGCCCGAGCCATGGCCATCTCGGCCGCCGCCGTGGGATCGGCCATGGGGCGCCACACCTTCGCTGCCCAGGCTTTCCTCGCCACCCTCTTCAATGCGCGGCTGGGTTACTGGATGGACAACCCGTGGGAGTACAAAGATCTGGCACCGGAAGAGGAAGCTGGCCCGGTGAGTGGGAAGAAAGCCACGGACGACGAACAGGCAGGCGATTCGAAGAAAGGCCGTGGGAGAGCAGGCCGGAAGAAACCCGAGCGGAGAAAGAACGCCGGCGACAAACTCACCTTCTGGCCCAGATACCTGATGCTGGAAGTTTTGGGGCGTGCGTCGGCTCGAACGCCCAGGGTCAACGTCTCCGACGGGGGGCACACCGGGGACAACCTGGGGATCCTGCCCCTTCTCAGGCGTCGCTGTTCGACGATCCTGGTGTGCGATGCCGAGGCCGACGGCGGCTACACCTTCGGCTCGTTCAACAACGCCGTACGAATGGCCCTCACCGAAGAGAACATCGACATCGAGATCGATCTCACCCCTATCATGACCCGCTCCGAAACGCCGGCGGGATACATGACGAGCCTGAAGAGCGTGGTCGTGGGAACGATCCACTACCCCAACGACGAGAACGACAAACCCGCGGAGCCGGGCAAGCTCGTCTATATCAAGTCGTCGGTGAGCGGAGACAACATCCCCGTGCACGTGGAGAACTACGCCAAGGACAACCCGGCCTTCCCCCATCAGACCACGGCCGACCAGTTCTTCGATGACGCCCAGTTCGAGGCGTACCGGGCGTTGGGGGCGTATCTGGGGGTCGAGGGGGCAGGGATGTTGGGTTGAAGATCACCGTTCACTGAGAGTAAGACGGCTTCCATGGGCCCGGCTCGACTCATCTTTTTCCTTGCCCGGAGTAGGAATCGGCCACAGCTTTCACGCACTCTCTTCAACTTGATTAAGTATTACGGAGGCACCTCGCCCCCCCTGCATTGGAGGTGACCATGTTGAAGAGTGCGTTGCGATTCGGTTTCGCTGTGACGGTCATGGTGATGACAACCCTTGCCTGCGAGTGGTTGCCCATGGGATTCCGGCCGGCTGGATCGGTTGTTCAAGACTCTCTTGTCGGGGGAGCGGAAACCCACACCGTAGTCGTGTCCGGTACAACCGTCCTCTCCTATTCCCAGGACACGGTCTACGCGATCCCTGGAGATGCAATCTCCTGGCGGCACAGCGATCCCGAGGTCGGACTTCAGGTCGATCTCACTGGAGTTCCGGTGAGCAGCACGAGATTGACCATTCCGGCAGGCTCGGTGGGAGGAGTCACCGTCAATCTCACGGCCACGCCGGGACTCTACGCCTATTCGGTGAGCGCGATCACAGAAGATGGTGTTACCGTAGACGACCCCCACATCGACATTAAGCCGAAACGGGAGAACTGAGTCGGGCCTAGCCGCCGCCCGGACCACCCTCGACCGAATCGAGCAAGGCCAGGAACCCGGGGTGGTCCCAGATTTCCTCCCACCACCAGTCCGTCGGCATTGAGGCCCGATCCGACGGACTGGCTTCGAGGAAACGGGCTAGGGCGTCGAGTGCGCCGTCCACGTCACCGAGGCGAAGCCGAGCGTTCGCCTCCTGAACATACGTCCGTGGCCCCTCAGCCGCTGGAAGGGCCAGAGTCCGGTTGAGAACCGCCCTGGCACTGTCCGGCAAGCCGGCACGAGCGAGCACTGCAGCTACCTGGAGGAACTGGGGTGGCTCAGCCCGATCTCGCTCGTGGGGTGGTGAGAGCCTGATGACTTCATCCGCCAGATGCCAAGCAAGGTCTGGAGCAGGCAGGGGACCCTCCGGACCAGCAAGGGCCGCCAACTCTGCCGAAGCGAAGGCCGGTTCTTCCGGGAACCGGGTTCTTCCTTCCCCACACCAACCTGACACCTCCGTCCATTCTCTCAGCTCCAGCGAAGAGCTACAGAGGCTGAATAGGACCCACACTGCCTCCATCTGATAAGGATCGGCGAGGTAGGCCTTCCTGGCCGCGAGCTTCGACTCTGCCAGGCGCCCCCACTCCCGGTAGATGGAGCTGAGACGAACGAAGGCCTGGGAACGGGTTTCGTCCAACTCCGTCGCCCGCAACAGGTCCTGCTCGGCTGCCGAACGTAAGGAGTCGACTTCCTCATCCGACGCCGCCTCCTCGGCCAGGTAGTCCAAAAGAACGCCCCGAAGCTCGAGGGCTCCCGGGTTGTCGGGGTCCTTTTCCAGTGCCCTTTCCGCATGTCTCACCCCCACCCGGGTCCAGTCAGGATCATGGACCGAAGAAGACCCACCCAGGGATGCATACTCCAGCGCCACCCATCCACGTTCGACGATCGGTGAGACGAAAGAGGGATCTTCCGACTCCGCCTTTCCGAGCAAAGCGTCGGCCTCCTGAAGCCTTCCTCGCGCGGCAACTGTGTCCCCCGAACCAGCCAGATCGATCGCATCCTCCAACCGCTTCCCACCTTCCTGGAGAAGGCTCCAGGCGGTCTCGGACTCCGTGCCGGCCTGAAGGCTCGCCATCTCAAATCGGATCCCGAGCCACTGCCTGAGCAGCCCGGACACCTGGCCAGCGAGGTCCTCAAGAATTGCGAACGGCTCTCCAGCGTTCCCGGCCACCATCTCACTCTCGATATGCCTGAGATCCGCGGCGTCAATGAGCTGAACGCTCACCGTGACTCGGTCGGCGGTTCCCATCACTGAACCCTCGACGTAGGCGTCGATTCCAAGTTCCTCGACAGCTTGGTTGGATAGTCCAACTCCCTTGTGGGGGAGCATAGCGCTAAGGGGAAGTACATCCAATGTCCCAAGCTGCACCAAGCCGTCAGCGACGTATTCCGTCAGGGCGTCTCCCAAGGCGGCAAGGGCGGGATCCTCACTCGCAACGTTGAAGTAGGTGACTGCGACCCGCACTCCGGTGCTGGGCCAGGACTCTCGGGATTCGGTTCCCCGGTCGAAGATCTTGGACACTCCGAAAAGAAAGAGGATCGCCGCTGCGAAAGCACCCACCAGTTTACCTTTTCCAAACCGAACGGGGGGGCCTTTCGGCCCATGGTCGGAAGCCCAGCCTGCCTTCAGCGCCTGAAGAAACTCGGTGGCCGTCTGGTGGCGGTCAGCGGGCACTCTCACCAGGGCCTTCTCGGTCGCCTCGACCAACCACCCAGGAAGGCCAGGCCTCAAGTTCAAAAGGGACGGGAGGCGGCCCTGTACCTTCCGGGCCAGGATGGCGGCCGGGGTCGAGCCGGTGAACGGGGGCTCTCCCGCGAGCAGCTCGTAGAGGACACACCCCAGGGAGTAGATGTCGCTTCGCCCGTCGAGGTCTTCCGTTCCGGACGCCTGCTCGGGACTCATGTACGATGGCGTGCCAGGGGAGGTTTTTGCCCGGGTGAGGCGCTCGTCACTGGCTTCCGCCACGGCGTGGGCCACGCCAAAATCACCGAGGACCGCCTGCCCGGCCTCCAGCATGATGTTGGCCGGCTTCACGTCACGATGGATGATCCCCTCGTCATGCGCATAAGCCAGGGCGCCCGCGATCTCCCGGGCGATTCGAACCGCCTCGTCGACGGGAAGCTGCCGTTCCTTTGCCAAACGGGCTCTCAATGACTCCCCCTTGACGTAGGGAAGCACATAGTAGAGAAACCCGTCGGCTTCTCCCGAATCGAAGACAGGCAGAATGTGGGGGTGAGTAAGGTTGGCCGTGGTCTTGATCTCTTTCAGAAACCGACTAGATCCCAGGCCGTGCGCCAACTCCGGATCGAGGACCTTCACCGCCACGGGTCGATCGTGCTTCAGGTCCCAAGCCAGATACACCGTGGCCATACCCCCGGCGCCGATCTTTTTCTCGATACGATACCGATCGGCAAGGGCAGCCCGCAGGCGGTCCTCGTTCTCCATCCTGACTTTTCCTCTTGGGGGGGCGTCCGGTCCAGCCCGGTCAGCCCTTCAACGGTAAGAATGTGCAGCGTTTATGCCGCGAGCAAGGAATTTCTGGTGGGGAAATACCGTACCGGATGTCGGTGTTGACGGTGGAGCCGTCAAGGTAGATCCGAATGTCATCGGTGGCTTTCCAGGGCATCTGACTCTCACCCTGCCTGAGGAGCATCCCGTCCAAGACCAGGCTTTCAACTCCATTTTCAGGAGAGGAACCTGGGATTCTCTGCTCTCGAAGAGGGCCAGGCCACCCAGGAGGCGGAGGTGGAGCTTCGGTTCGGGCACGGCGCGGGCGGGACTCCGGGTTCAAGAATCGAAAAATCGCGTTTAGGACGCGGACGATGGCGAAGCACTCGCTCGTTTTTTCCCATCCCGCAAGTATTTGAGTGGAGGGCACCCAACCCGCCACACAGGCTACCGAACACTCCTCGGCGTCGACCAGGGCAGACCCCATTTCCAAGGCGCCTCCCATGGCTGTCTTCCCCCTGGCCTACCGGATCTCTGCACCCGAGATTGGATGATGATAGGAGGCATCCGATGCCTCGGCCTCGTTCACCTCAGACCAGCGGAAAGGGTCCCCTTTCACGCCCCCCCATGAAGACACTTTTTCGCGCCTGCCATAGGCATCCCCACCGGAGTCTCTGAGTTCGTTTTCGGAAAGGCTTGGGTACGAATGACCATGAAGCGCCCAATAGGGCTTCTTTCTATTGTATTGCTTGGCATGCTGGGCTGCTCTTCCGGGGGCGGCTCCAATTCACCCACGGATCCCACCGATCCAACCGACCCCAACGGAGGAGGACTACCCACAACCACCAATACCGTGACCATCACTTCTTCCGGCGGCGCCGTGGAGCTCCAGGACGGGACGTCGGTGGTGTTCCCCGCAGGGGCCGTTTCCTCCGATCTTCCGGTTACCCTGACCAAAGTCCAGCCGAGTACCTGGTTCGAGGGCACGGGCCAGCAGGACCGGGTGGTGGTCCAAACCACCGCCTCGTTGACCCAGTTTCCGGTGAACGTGGAGATTCGGATTCCCCTTCCGGCGGGAACGACACCGGCCGATTCGGCTGATGTTGTGGCCGGCGTGATCGACGAAACCACGGGGGCCGTCACCGTCGAGGCATCGAGCATCCGCCTCATCGACGGGGAGCCGTTCCTCGTAATCGAGACGGACCACTTCAGTAGCCGCTTGGCGGAATGGCTCTTCGGGAAGGACCCGCCGGCCAACGCCCACCTCACGCTTCCCTACTACAACCAGGGCGCGTCGCCCTTCTGCTGGGCCACCAGCATCCACATGGTCACCCAGGCGGCCCAGTTCGAAGACCTGGAACTCGTGCCCGACATCATCGGCGGCGTCGGTGTGGACGAGCGTGGAATCAGCTCCGTCGATTTCCGGATGAACTCCACCATCGGCAACCTCGTGAAGAGCCGCACCGGCGTCCTTCCGGACCGGAAGATGTGGGACTATGTGAACAAGCTGCAGATGCGCGACTACCTCTGGCGGGAGATCGGCGTCAACGGCAGGCCGGTGGCGTTGTTCAACGGCAAGTGGGAGCACGCCGTGGTGGTGGTGGGCTACGACGGGACCACATTCGAGGTTCACGACCCCGCCAGCACGACCATGGGTTCCATCGGGTACGGACAGAAGGCTTGGTCCGAGTTCGTGGACGGCATGGCAGTGAACGACAAACTGGTCACGCTCGTGGTGCCCAAAGACCTCCCGGCGAACCCGGGCCGCGTAGCCGCGAGCTTCCTCCCCAACGCCTTCCAGTTTATCAAGCCTAATTACGGGCCTGACGAGCCTTCTGCCATCTGGCGATTCGGATGGGACCATGAGCGGGCCGAGGGCTATTCCATTCGCCATGCCTCCACCGACGCCCTGGGAGACCCCCTTCCCGGGGAAGTCTCCACCCTCCAGGTGAACGGAGATATCCAGCTCACCAACGGCTCCCGGACGACGGCCAGCGAGGTCGGTGTGTTCCTGGATGTGACCGCCTTGGGTGCGCCTTCCGGACAAGGGCGGCTCTCGACTCATCGAACGGTCACCGTCCCGGCGAATGCAGCCGTGAACCTCGATGTGCCGGATATTCCTGTCGATACGTTCCGCTACAACATCGGCGACGACGTCGAGTACCTGCTCTCGGCCATCGTCCGGGGCGGTGGAGAGACGCTGGATTGGCAGACAGTCAGGTTCAAACTCGCGCCTGTGACTCCGGTGATCGAGGCTGTTCAACCGGCCGCCGCTGCCGTGGGAGACCAGGTGCGGATCAGGGGCAAAAAGCTGGGATTCCTGGCCCTCAACAACGCCGTGAAGTTCAACGGTGAAGAGGCCGATTCCATCGTGTCGTGGTCAGACGACGAGATCACGGTGATCGTCCCCGACGCGGCCACCACGGGCCCACTCCTGGTCGAACGGGGTGAGATCGCCTCCAATTCCGTGGACTTCACGGTCTCGGAATTCACGACGCTGAACGGGTCCGTCACGGCTATGTACGGCAATGAGGTAGTCACCGGGTTGAGCATAAGCGTGGCTGGGGACTGGTCCCTCCGCGCCATGGGGGCGGAGCTGGACTACATGATCCCCGAGACCCGGCACCACTCCTTCTATGCCAAGCTCAGTGAACCGGGGACACTTTCTCTGGACTTCTCCGGAGCCACGACCCCGGCCGAAATCCCCGTCGATGGTGGCGGAAAGATCGTCATCCTCCCTCTGGAGTGGAGCTTCAACCCTTCTAGCTCCGGCTCGGCCTTCCCCTGGTCGGGATCCGGTTCGGAGGGAAGCCAAAGCTGGTCGTTCACCTTCCAGACCTACAACGACATGTTCTGCGCCAACCCGTACTTCGCCGTTTACGGTGATGTTTATGACGCCGGCGGGAACCTGACCCAGGCCCACGCCTTCCTGAACGGACGCACGGTGGGCATCTTCTGCGTCAAGCCCGGATACTGATGCGACGGCGGGCGCCCCGAATGACGGGGCGCCCGCGGTTGGTACCACCGTCGGCCATGCCGGCAGGCACTTCGCTCCCGACCGAACCAAGCATCGGTTCGCCGGGACTCGTCCACCCACTCGCTTGCTCCCTCCGGACCCTCTTCCCCACATTCTCCCTTGCCTGTGGGCCTGGATGAGCCCGGCCCTACGGCGTAGTTCCTTCTCTTCCCGACCGCCCCGTGGCGACGGGAGGCCGGGTGACTTTTGTCAACGCTGACGCGGGAATGGTTTCATGAACTCCCCCCTGCTGCGGACCGTTTTCGGTTGCGCCGCGGGCATGATGATCGCCCTGAGCGCAGCCTGTTCGAATCAAGACGAATCACAGACCCATAACCCTGAAGCTACCGGTGGCATCGATCCGGACGAGGTGGTGGAGCGGGCCCGTGAGGCCGCCACCTCTGATGACCTGGTATCAGCCCACGACATCCTCGCCGCCGCCGTCCGGGCTGCGGAGGAAGAGGACCCGGATGCTCGACTGGTTGACGCCAAATACGACGACGCCGACCAAAGCCTCCGGTTCCGATCCGGCACCTTCAGATTCAACTCCCCGGCCCTCGTGGCCGCCGGCGAACGCCGAAACACCCTCCAGGTCGTTGTCGAAGGAACCACCGTGGAGCGAGTCCGAACCATCAATCACTACTGGGTGGAGGAAGCAAACTTCGATCCGGATCCTGCCCGGGCTCTGGATGCCCTCATGGAGAGTGAGTTCCAAGGTTGGTGGGACGATCATCCGGAAGCCGGGGTCACCATGCACCTCCGGCCCGACGACGACTACCTGGGGGAATTCCGGCCCAAGAAAAGCGCCTGGGTGTGGGTCGCCACGGGATCCGGCCCCGGGGTACCCGAGGACTTCCGGGTGTACATCGAAGAGGGGAACTGGGAGATCCTGGGCACCGAGGTTCGTTAGGGCCTGCGGCTCCGTCGAAGCCCGGCGCCGGGGGAGCCAGGTGATCCCCGGCAGTCCACGATCAGGGATGAAAAGCGAGGCCCGCCGATCCCGGAGGGGCCGGCGGGCCTGCGCGTGATCGGGGCGAGTTCCGCCGTCAGCCCTCCAGGATTTCTCCGGTCCTTGCGTCGACGCTGAGCCAGGTGGCGTTTCCATCCTCGTGGTCGCACTTGACACTCCACGAGACCGTCCCGTCTTGGCTCACCAGCCCCAGCCAGTAGTTGTCCATGGTTTGATCAGGGACGTGAGACGCCGCCGCCCGCGCCGCGTCGGGGCTGTCCATCCAATCCCCCTCGATGGCTTCCTTGTCCGTGTTCCTCCCATCGAGCGTCTGCAGGACTCGGTTTCCCCGCACCACATGGACGTCGAGCTCCTCGTCCAGGCCGACAGACTTGAACTTCACGACCCACCGGTTGCCGAGGCCATCCAGGTTGTCGGACCCTCGGAAGTTGTTGAGATCGACCAGAACCGCGTCGCCGGCCCAGGCCTCCGCCTCTCCGAGGGCCGTCTCATACGCCGTCCGGGCCGTGAGCGCTTCCCTCGTAGAGCGATCCCCGGGTTGCGATGCCTCGGACGAGCCCGCGGCATCAGCGGGCTGGGCGGCTTCCGTGGGTTGGGCGCCCTCCGAGGCTTGGGAATCTTCTCCCGAAGCCTGCTCCTCACCGCCCTGGCCGCAGCCGAGCAGAAAGACCAGAGCGAACAGGAAGAAGGAAAGGTGCCTTGCGGGATTCAGATGCCTGATTCCAGTCTTCATTTCCTTTCTATCTCCTTGGATGTGCTTCGCTTTCCCTGAAGATCTACACTTCCTCCGATTCGAGGCGAGTGCCGGCGCCAGCTACCTTCGTCTGCCGCCGGCGGCCTGGTCCATCAATTCAGCCAGTGCGCTGAAGCTCTTCCCCAACGCCGTCACCCCGGTGACGAGGACCTCGGGAGAATCCAGCACCTTTTTCAACAAATCCTGATTGGGCTCCGCGAGGTCTTCATAGTCCTTCTGTGACAGACCGAAATCCCTGAAGATCCGCTGCTCCACGCCAGGAATCTCAAAGCCCCTGCCAATGTTCATCATCGCGTCCCGCTCTTCGCGGCTCCCTCCCCGGATCCTCTCCACCATGGACTCGGCCAGTACACGCGTTTCCTCGACCTCTTCGGCGGCCACCCGAGCGAACGATGCCGCTTCCTGAGCCCGTGCACGGGCCGATCGTTCGTCACCGGCTTCCCTGGCGCCGAGGTACCGGATGTAGGCTTCGGACGCGGCCTTGGCATGGGCGGCGAAACTCAGGGAGGCTTCGGCTCCCTTCCGAAGGGGATCATCCCGATCGAGCTCCTCGAGCTCCGGGACCCGGACCTCCTGAACCTGGACGGCCTCCTGGAAATGGGGAGAAGGATCGTAGGCAGCCAGGTAGGAGAAATGAGAGGAAACAAGGAAGCCCGCTTCCGCCACCAGGAACGGTACGCCTGCGAGGGCTCCGAGACCCGGCAGGTTCAACGCGATGAGCCCAACGGCCGTGAGGGCAGTTCCGAGACAATAAGAGGTGTACGACGAATGAAACTCTTCCTTCTTGCTTGGAGACACCTCGATCTCCGTCAGGATCGAATAGGGCAACGGAGAGAGGTTCTCGACACCATCGCCTGGCTCGCTGAACCAGGACACCTTTGAAACCAGATGCTTCTTGGTGTGGGCCCACTCCACGAATTCGTTGGTATCGTCGTCTCCGTCATAGGCCTCGATTAGGAGCACGATCAGATCGACCCAATCCTTCTCCGGAATCCAACTCCAGAAGTGCTCGAAGGGCATCCATATCCACTTCGTCGCTCCTCCTGGGATGCTGAGGTCCGAGAACCCAACCGTCTGGGCTTCCTCCATGTCCAGCCCCCAATCCACCTCCACGTCACCGTACTCCGTTTCCTTCCATTCCAGGGAGAACTCCTGGTCCCGGGGACTCGCGTTTTCGATCTTAAAGGCAATCAGGTAGGGCTCGCCCATGCGTGGAGGACCCAGGTCCTCAGGGGGGCCGTCTTGAAGGCCCGACATCCGTCCGGTCTCGGAGGTGGCTCTGGTGATGATCTGTTCTGTCACCTTCGGATGCCTGAAATCGAAGACCACCGTTCCCTCGTAGTACTGGTCCGCGGGGGTTTCATTCCCCTCGTTGTCGATGGCACGAACCTGGACGGTGAACTCCCCGACTTCCTGGTCGTCGATGGGCGAATCGACACGAACCCTCCACCCGCCTGGGTCATCCCAGAAAACGCTCTCCCAATCACCACCAGGCAGAAGCCGGGATTGAACCTCCGCGACGCCGCTCCCCACATCGGCTCCGGTACCGTCGAGAATGATGTGATCGCCCGGTGGGAGAATGGTATCGGGATCGCTGGGCCCACCGACCGTCGGTGGAATCGGGTCGGAAACCAGAACCTCTTTCCGGGAAGAATATCGGATCTCTTCCGTCGCATTCACCTGTGCCACGGAATGAAAGATGTGGGTTCCACAGTCCAGGGTGGTTTCGTACGTGTACATCATTCCGTCGGTGTACGACGGGTCCCGGGTCATGGGGTATTCCTCCCCATCCAGGATAAGGGTTACCGCCTGGGGCGGTTGCCCGTCGGCCGAGGAATAGTTGCTGTAGAAGGTGAAGGAATCCCCGTGGTCCCCCTCATCGGGCGTGACCGTATACGTAAAGGTACGCTGGACCAGGGGGACTGCGGTAAAGGTGTAGGTGGTGAGGAGGTGGCCGTATTCACCTCCCATCCCGCCGCGACCATCGTACCCCTCCAGGAAGAGCTGCACATCCTTGTCTCCGGGCTCGATTAGCTTGCCCTCCCACGTCACATCCAGCGAGTCTCCCGGCTCCATTGCCGGAGTATGCCAGACCTCTCCCCAACGGTGTCCCGGAGCATCGAAGTCCGGAAAGCCCAGGATCATGGGGCTCAGGATCTTGTCTCCGTCATTTTTCAGCGAGACGGTGACCGTGATCTTGTCCCTATGGTCATTGCCCCGGGTCGGTTGGTGCGCCACCGGCTCCTGGGGGGTGTGGGTGACGGAAATCTGAAGCGCCTCCGCC
>Ga0180435_10005357_pt1 | contig 12503 bp, 12 predicted proteins | sample SS_ome_3_FD_132467 | JGI IMG/M metagenome (GOLD analysis project Ga0180435, IMG submission 132467) | Hypersaline lake sediment archaeal communities from the Salton Sea, California, USA - SS_3_S_1 metaG | ecosystem: Environmental > Aquatic > Non-marine Saline and Alkaline > Hypersaline >... | reverse complement strand
GCGAGGCCGTCGCCTGCGAGGCGGCGGACCTCGTGCTCGCCGGAGGCGACCTCCGGGGGACCCTCGTCGCCGTGCGGGACGGTCGGACGGTGTACGAGAACATCCGAAAATCCCTGCGCTTCCTCATGGGCACCAAGCTGAGCGAAGTCCTGACCCTCCTGGCCCTCGTCGCCGGAGGCGTTTCCCACCGAGCTTCGCCTCTCCAGGCCGTCTGGACCAACCTGCTGTGCCTGGCCCTGGTCTTCGAGCCCCCGGAGCCGGACATCCTCCGACGCCCTCCCCGTCCTCCCGACGAGCCCCTTCTGGCGGCCCCGGATTTCGAGCGGCTGGCGGTGGATTCCACGGTGCTCGCCGCGACGGCCTTGGGCGCGGGGGCGTACGGCTGCCTGAGATACGGGGCCGGCTCGCGAGCCGGGAGCCTGGCCTTTCAAAGCCTTACCGTCTCTCAGATCCTGTACGCCCTCAACTGCCGCTCCCAAGCCCATTGTCCGGAAAAGGGGCCGTTGCCCCCCAATCCTTTTCTCGGAGCGGCGCTCGGGGCTTCCCTTTCCTTGCAGGCCCTTTCCATGGCGGTCCCGGGACTCGGCAAATTTCTCGGCATGGCGAGCATCGACCTGCTGGACGGCCTCGTCATGGGGGTCTCGGCCTTGTGCTCTCTTGCGGCCAACGAATTCATGGAGCGCAGGCCCCTTCTGACGGGGCCTTCCTGTCCCTTTCCCCGCCGCCCGCGGCACCGGGCTCCGGCGGGGGTCTTTCAACCCTTCGAGCGAGGCTCGGTCCCCTAGCCCCCGACCCGCGAATCAAGCATTGGAGGAGAAAAGCATGACGAAAAAAAACGAAACCGGAGAGCCGGACAAGCTGGATCGCCTCGTCGCCGAAGCCCGCCGGGAGCAGCAGCGCAAGGAAAAGACCTACCGGGGACGGGCCCTGAAGATGTTCCCGTGGATTTGCGCGCGCTGCGGGCGGGAGTTTTCGGGCAAGCGGGTCCGGGAGCTCACGGTCCACCACAAGGACCACAACCACGACAACAACCCCCCCGACGGAAGCAACTGGGAGCTTCTGTGCCTTTACTGCCACGACAACGAGCACGCCCGGTATCTCACCGCCGACTGGTACGAGGAGCCGTCTCCCGAAGACGACCGGGGCCCCTCCCTGACCTCCTCGCCCTTCGCCGCCCTGGGCGATCTGATGAAAAGCAAGGACAAGAGCAAAAACAAGAAAGGCTGAAACGGACCATGGATCGCGAATCGACACCGCTTGGGGAAGCGCCGGGGCCCTTCACCGGCCCTCACCGAATCCGGCTGGAAAGCTGGATCAGCACCGCTCCTTTCGAGCGTCACCTGGGGATGGAGATCCTGGAGGCCGAGGAGGGCCGGGCGAGGCTGACCATGCCTTTCCTTGCCGAGCTGGCCCAGGGAGGCGGCCTCATGCACGGGGGTGCCCTCGTCGCCCTGGCCGACACCGCCGTGGCCATGGCCATCAAAAGCCTCCTGCCTCCCCGCACGCACTTCGTCACCGTTTCTATGGAATCCAGGTTCCTCCGTCCCGTGCGGCAGGGCGTCGTCACGGCTAGGGCCTCGGTGGAGTTTCGGGGGGAAAGGACCTTGCGGGGAGAGGCCATCGTTTACGACGACGAGGAGAAGCAGGCGATGGAATTCGCGTCGGTCTTCAAGATTCCCGGGGACGGTCGGCTTCGAGGCGTCACCGTGGGGAGCTGACGGGGAAGCAAGCATCCCGACGCTGCCGGGCTCTCGTTGCCCACCCGTTTTCGGCGAGGGTACGCCATGAATCGGAACGATGCTCCGTTGCCGCCTTGCGGCGGATACCGGAAGCTGCGCAGACGCAAATCCCGTGAAAAAGGCCCGAAATCGTGAGCCCGGAGATTCTGCGGGGCTTCCTGGCCTGGACGCCCGTCCTTCTGGTGCTCGTCCTGGCGACGGGCTTTCGGACGCAGGCCCTTACCCTGGGGATGTGGGGCTACGGCTACACGGCGCTGCTCGCCCTGCTCGCCTTCGACACCGGTCCCCGGGTCGTTCTCCTGGCGTCTCTGGACGGAATGCTGACCACTCTTCCCTTGTTGCTGGTGGTTTACGGAGGCATCCTCCTGTCGGTCCTTCTTCTGGAAAAGGGGGCTTTGCAGCGCCTCGCCCTGTGGCTTTCGGGCGACGGTCTTCGCCGCGTCCCTCGGGCCGTCCTCCTTTCCTTTGGCGTGGGCAACTTCCTGGAAGGGGCCGGGGTCGTCGCCGAGCCCGTGGCCGCCCCCATGCTCCTGGCTTCGGGCATCGGCCCCAAGCCGTCGGCGGCATTGAGCATCGTCGGATACGCGGGCCTCATGCACCTGTCCCTGGCGGGCGTCATCGTCACGGTGCTGGCATCGGCGACCGGCCTCCCCGTCCGGGTCCTCGCCCGGGACCTGGGCATTCTTTCCTTTCCCGCCGTTCTGCTGCTGTGCTTCTCCGTTCCCTGCATCATGGACGCCCCCGGTCGTCTTAAGGAAAGCTTCCCGGTCCTTCTCGCCACGGGACTTCTGGCTTCTTCGGTGGCCTTGGTTTCCGCCGCGTACGTCGGGTACTCCATGGCGGGCATGCTGGCAGGCATGGCCGCGATCGCTTTCTTCTACCTCTTGGCTCGCCGATTCCCTCGAAGGACGCCGACCCTCCGGAGGGACCTCCTTCCCTTCGCCTTCCTTTTCGTCTGCCTCGCCTGCGTGAACCTGATTCCCCCTCTGCGGGAGTTGGCGTTTAACCGATGGGTGGTCTCTCTGGATCTCGTTCCCCGGCACACCGTTCGTCTTCGTCCTTTCTTCGACGCCTACCCCTATCTGTTCCTGGCCTTTCTTTTGGCCTTCGCCCTCCACCGAGGGCCCGGAGACCGCATGCGGGACTTTATCAAAAAAGCCAATCCCAAGGCGGCTCGGGCCGTCGTCGCCATGGCCCTGTTCGGGGCCATGGGGCAGGTCATCGCCTGCTCGGGATACGCCGACGGCTTCGAGCACTTCCGGGCGGACCGCAACATGGCGGCGTGCCTGGCTCGCGGGGCGATGGACGCCACCGGCGAATTCTACCTCTTTCTCGCCCCCCTTCTGGGCTGGGCGGGAACGTTTCTCACGGGCTACGGCGTGGCTTCCATCATGCTCTTCGGCAAGCTTCAGATGGAAGCGGCGTCCATGCTCGGCATCCCGCCCTCTTTTCTGGCGTGCGCCCTCACGGTGGGGGCCAGCGTCGGGAGCGTCTCGAGCCCGTTCAAGATCGCCATCGCCACGCCCTTGTGCGGGGCACAGGGCAAGGAGGGGGAGATCCTGCGCAAGACCATCCCTCTGGGCCTCGCCGTTTCCCTGGGAGTGGGCCTTTTCGCCTGGGGATGGATTCGATGGTGAATGCGGATGCATGGATGAAATCGAAAGCGACTTCCAGTCGCTTGAATGCCTGAGCAAACAATCACTTTATTGGGAGGACGACGACATGCAAAGCGAAGCTTTCAGGGCATTGGTGGTGACGGAAACGGAAGACGGCCGCTTCGTCAGGGAAGTGAAGGAAAGGACCGTGGACGAGCTCCCGCCGGGGGAAGTGCTGGTGCGGGTGCGCTACTCGTCTCTCAATTACAAAGATGTCCTTTCGGCCGCGGGCAACCGGGGCGTCACCAGGAAGTACCCTCACACGCCGGGGATCGACGCGGCGGGGGTGGTGGAGGAGAGCGAAAGCGACGAATTCCGGCCCGGCGACGAAGTGATCGTCACCAGCTACGATCTGGGGATGAACACGTCGGGGGGCTTCGGGCAGTACATCCGCGTGCCGGGGGCCTGGGTGGTCCCTCTGCCCAAGGGGCTGAGCCTGCGCGAGAGCATGATGCTGGGCACGGCGGGCTTCACCGCCGCCTTGTCCGTGCTGCGCCTGGCGGAGCACGTGCCCCCGGAACGGGGCACGGTGCTGGTTTCCGGGGCTACGGGGGGAGTGGGGAGCGTGGCCGTTTCCATCCTCGCCCGCATGGGGTACTCCGTTGCGGCGGTGAACGGCACGGTGGACCGCCGGGATTATCTCCAAGGTCTGGGGGCAAAAGAAGTGATCTCCCTGGAGGAGGCCACGGACGCGAGCGGCCGCCCTTTGCTCAAGTCCCGATGGGCGGGGTGCGTCGATGCCGTGGGGGGCGACGTTCTGGCCACGGCCGTCAAGTCCCTGATGCCCTACGGCGTGGCCACCTGCTGCGGCAACATCGCTTCGCCGGACTTGCCCCTCAACGTCTTTCCGTTCATTTTGCGGGGCGCAAGCCTCGTCGGCATCGATTCCCAGAACTGCCCCATGGACTACCGCCGCAAGACCTGGGAAAAGCTGGCCGGGGAATGGAAGATCGGACTGGATGAGCTGGTGGAGGAAGAAACGGACCTGGACGGGCTGGACGAGCGCATCGAGAAAATGCTCGGCCGGGGGCGCAAGGGGCGCACCTTGGTGCGGGTTTAGGGCGGGGGTCGGGCCACGCCATCCATCCGATTCGACTCGACAAACGTTCCAAAAACACGGTCGTCGAGGGCTTAAAGGGTCGGTTTCGCCTTCGAAAAAGCCGGCGTAAGGAAACCGCCGTTGCCGCGTCCCGTCCGCCGTTTCCGAATTTCCCCGTAGCTCCGCAGATCTTCCGATCGTTCGAAAAAGGCGGAGAGGGCCATCGAAGCCGAGATCGTCGCCGACGCCGTGGAAGGCTGGATCGACGAACCGGTCTCCAACTTCGAAAAGGGCCGCGACCGCATCGGCCGAAGCCGCGACAAGCCCATGCCGCCGCGGAGTGGAGGAAGCCATCGCGGGGATCGCCGTCCTTTCCGAAAAAAGAGCTTGAAACGCGACATTGAAAGTGTTATCTATCGGTGTCATGGAAACGGAACCGAGAAAATTCACGTTGGAAGAGCTTTGCAAGCTGGCGGAAACGCCCCGGCGCACGGTGCGCTTCTACATCCAGCGGGGCCTGGTGGACCGGCCCGAGGGGACGGGGCGCGGCTCCTACTACACGACCGGCCACCTGGAGCGGTTGCTGGCCGTCCGGCGCTGGCGGGACGCGGGGCTGTCCCTGGAAGCCATCGCCGAAGCCCTGGGGACGGGCGACGGCGAGGGCCCCTCGGGTCTTCCCGTCCGGCCCCGGCGCAAGGGGAGCGTGGAGGTGTGGAGCCGGGTGCTCGTGGACGAGGGCGTCGAGCTTTTCGTGGATCCGCAGCGGGCGAGGCTGTCCCCGGAGGGCCTGAGGAAGCTGGCTCGCGGAGTGGCGGACCTGCACGGGAAAATCCTGGAAGAGGAAAGGGAGGGGGAATCATGACGCAAGCGGCGGCGCGGCTGGAAACCGCGACGGGACGGGCCGTCCCCTTGAAGGGGACGAGGGTGGAGGCGTTGGCGGAGGACCTGCTCTTCGAGGTGAGGATCGTCCAGACCTATCGCAACGACGAGGATGCGAACATCGAGGCCGTCTATACCTTTCCCTTGCCGGCGGAGGCGACGCTTCTCGATTTCGAGGCGAGGATCGGCGACCGGACCCTCCGAAGCGAGGTGGCGGAAAAGAAGGAGGCCCGGGAGCGCTACGAGGACGCCGTCGTCGAAGGGCACGGGGCCGTCCTTCTCGAGGAGGTGGAGCCCAACCTTCACAACGTGAGCGTCGGCAACCTGCTTCCGGGGGAGGAAGCCGTTCTTTCGTTCCGCTACGGCCTTCCGGCGCGCTGGCAGGGGGATTCCGTGCGCTTTCTTCTGCCCACCGCCGCGGCGCCCCGATACGGGAGCCCGGAAAAGGCCGGTCTCGAGCCCCATCAGATCCCGGAAGCGGACCTTCGGGCCGAGAACTTCTTCTCGCTGAAGATGGTCGTTTCGGGGGCGCTGAAGGACGCCTCGATCCGAAGCCCCTCCCACCGCATCGAGGTGGAAAGGGGGGAGGAGGCGACGACGATCTCTCTGGGGAGGGCCTTCATGGACCGGGACTTCGTTCTGAACATGACGGCCCCGAGCCTCGACGAGCGAAGCGGTGCCCTGTGCGCCCGCGACCGGGACGGGTACGTGGTCATGGCAAGCTTCTGCCCTGCCCTGCCCCGAGGCCCCCGCCAGCCCCGCAGCGTCAAGATCGTGGTGGACTGCTCGGGGTCCATGGCCGGGGATTCCATCGCCCAGGCCCGCAAGGCCCTGCACCTGATCCTGGAAAGCCTCTCCCCCGACGACTGGTTCAACGTGGTGCGGTTCGGGACCCGCTGCGAGAAGCTCTTCCGCAAGCAGGTCCGGGCCGAAGGGAAGCGCTTGGCCGAGGCCCGGCGATTCGTTTTCGGCATGGACGCCGACATGGGGGGCACCGAGCTTCGCGGGGCCCTGCGCGAGACCTACGCCGTCAAGGGGCCCGGAGGCGTGCGGCAGGACGTGCTTCTCGTCACCGACGGCGAGGTGTGGGAGATGAAGGAGACCGTGGAGGACGCCGTCCGCTCGGGCCACCGGCTTTTCACCGTGGGGGTGGGGAGCGCCGTCAGCGAGCGTCTGGTGCGGGACTTGGCCGAAAGGACGGGAGGGGCCGCCGAGCTGGCTTCCCCCAACGAGGCCATGGCCGAGCGAGTCCATCGCCACTTCCGGCGCATTTACGCCTCTCCCATGAAAAAGGTGGAGGTGGAATGGCCCGAAGCTCCCGAAAGGGTTTTTCCCGAAGAGATCGGGAGCGTCTTCGACGGGGACACCGTGTATGCTTTCGGGTGGTTCCGGGAGCGGCCCCGGGGAAAGGCGATCCTGCGGGGGACCCTCGAGAACGGGGCCTCCTTCGCCCGGGAGACGCCCCTTCGCTTCGCCGGGGAGTCTCCGGAAAGGGGAAGCCCCGGCACCCTCGCCCGCATGGCTGCGGCCGCTCGCATGAAGGGCCTCGAGGACCGGGCGGAGATTCTCGAGCTGGCCCTGCTCTACCGCCTCGCCAGCCCCTGCACGAGCCTTTTCGCTCTGACCGTTCGCTCCGAGGAAGAGAGGGCGCGGGACCTGCCGGAGCTGCGCCGGACGCCCCACATGCTGGCGGCGGGCTGGGGCGGGAGCGGGAGGGTGGCCGCCGATTTGGACGATGAGGATATCCTTAGGGAATTGAGCTCCCCCCCGGCTTCCTCGCCGGGATCGATCTTCGACGAAGATCTCTCAGCGATGGGGGAGTTTTGCCTGGATCTCTCAGCGACGGACGAGCTTCGCCTGGAGTTGGACGAAGAACTCTCGGTCATCCTCGCATCCATCGACAAGCCTCCGGCCGAGGAAGGTTGCGAGGGGCTATGGGATGATCTGGACGAGCGATTCCGGCTGGACCAGTATTGGAGGCCGACCTTGGACGAGCTTTTGCGACGGGGGCTTCCTTCCGACCTTGCGGCCGAGCTGAAAAGACTCGTCGAGGGGGGAGAGAAGGAGGAGGCGGTGGTGGCGGCCCTGCTCGGTCACCTCGTGCGAAAGGACGAGACGGGGTGGTTATCGAGACAGGCGAGGCGCGTCGTCGCCAAGATCCTCAAGGAGTCGTCGTGCTCCCGCGAGCTTCTGGACACCGTCGGCGAACTGGTGGATGCGAGCTTTTGAAGAGGCGAGCCTCGCATGGAAAGCCCGAAAAAGCGAGCGCGGAAGACGAGGGTCGCCGTGGTGGGCTCCCGGGCCTTCGACGACTACGAGCTGCTGTGCCGCGTCCTTCGAGCCTGCGAGCCTTCGAGCATCGTTTCCGGAGGGGCCAGGGGCGCGGACGCCCTCGCCCGGCGGTACGCCGAGGAGAACGGGCTCCCCTTGACGGAGCACCTCCCGAGGCATCTCGAGGGAAAAGGCGAGTACCGTCCCGGAAACTATCACGAAAGGAACCGCCGCATCGTCGAGGACTGCGAGGCGGTGGTGGCGTTCGTGGCGGGGGAATCCAGGGGGACCGCCTCCACGGTGGAATACGCCCGCAGGGTCGGGAAGCCGGTTCGCGTCGTTCGCGCCGGTGAAAAGGATGAAAACGACTCCTGCGTCCCTCGTCCGGATCGCTCTTCCGCTTCGCAGTGAAGGGGGCCAAAAACGGCGAGCGGAGCCGTTTCGCCCCCCGATGTCTTCCCCTCGACCGGGAGCGCTTCAAAAGCGCTTTCGCACGCTGCGCCGCCTCCGGCTCCCCCGTCGCTCTACGAAAAAAACCGCCCGCGAGGCTCGGGGCCCCGCAGGCGGCTCGCTTCAAAAAGGGGCGGGGAAGGTCGCTCCCCCGCGCCCCGGATTTTCATCTCGACTCTATTCTTCGGTGTAGCCGCTTCCCACGATGAGGCCGCCCGAGGTCTTCTTCACGTAGGAGTGCTTCTTTTTGGGGTTGTCCAGCGGCCACTCGTAATCGACCCAGACACCGTCGGCGGTGGCGGCAACGAGAGCGTCGTAAACCGGGCCCGCCTTTTCCTTCAGGCTTTCACCGGCCAAGGAGGGATGCACGATCAGATTGCCGCCCTCTTCCATGATGAACACATAGGGATCATACGCATCGGCCGCGAATTCCGCAGCGTCCTTGCCCCCGTCGATGGCGGCGACCACTTCATCCACGTTCGCCTTGATGGCGTCCTTGTCGGCGGCGAAAACAGCGGCGCTCATGAAGCCAACCAAAAGCAGGGCCAAGGCAACGATTCCGATTCTCTTCATGTTCATCTCCTTTTGCTTGAGTTTTCCAAATCGTCCATCAATGTTCGCTCATTGCACATGCCACGAAAACTCACACCTTTCTTCCTTTCGATCACCTCCCTTCCTTGAGAAGTTGAACTCACAGCAGGAACACCCAAACTGGAGCCCGGACATCGAGACGGGAGAAATAAGAGCGAGAGCTTGGGCATCGAGACGATGAAGGTCAGAGATGGTAAGAGAAACCGAGTTCAAACGTTGTTTAGCACAATCCGGACTTGGAGTAAACTCTTTTTTGATAGAGGCCAACAATTCTCCGAAAGAGGGGGTTTTTGCCCGAGGCCAGGTGGTCCAGCAGGCTCACCAGCAGAAACCCCGCCATCGTCAAAACCGCTATCCACAAAGCTTCGACGGGCCCGAACCGCTCCATGCGGGAAGCCCCCTGCCGGATGGCGCTCCATATGACTCGCAGGGAGCCCGTCATGAGCCCCGTGAGCATGACCAGGGTGAGCATCCGGTAGCGCTTGAGAAGATACCCGAGGATGCGCGACGCCAGGAGGATGCCCACGGCGCATCCCGAGGCGAAGATCGCCAGCACGAGCCAATCGTGGGTCCGCACGGCGTTGAGCACGAAGGCGTACTGGCCCAGGATGAGCAGGATGAAGGAGCCGGAGATGCCCGGAAGGATCATGGCGCTGATGGCGATCATGCCGCTGGCGAACAGCGTCAGAGGGTCGTGGGACGCGCTCTGTTGGGGATTGAGCCCCACGATCCAGAAGGCGGCCCCGGCGCTGAGAGCGAGCATGGCGGCCTTGGACGGGGACCACTCGATCTCCGCCCCGATGGACAGGATGGAAGCCAGGATGAGCCCGGCGAAAAACGAAAAGACGAAGCCGGGGTGGTGCTCCAGAAGATGGCTCAGCAAGCTGGAAAGCGTGAAAATGGCAAGGAGAATGCCGCTTCCCAGAGTCAGCAGGAATCGCCAGGGAACGTGGTCCAGGAGCTCCCGGAACCGGCCCTTGATCGCCAGGGCCAGAGCTTGGGGATCGAAGGAGCGAATCCCGAAGACCAAGTCCTCGTAAACTCCCAGGATGAAGGCCATGGTGCCCCCCGAAACCCCGGGCACCGTGTCCGCCGCCCCCATGGCGAAGCCCGTGAAAAGCAGCCTCAGATACGCCTTCGGCGTCTTCGGCTTGTAGAAGCTCCTTTTTTCAAGCATAAGCCCTTCCTCGCAAAATTCGAAATTCGGAATTCGAAGAAAAGCGGAAACCGGCTGCGCCGGCAAGCGAATCGGTTGGCGAGCCCCCGAAGCTCTCGAAGCAAAGCGCGACCTTCGGCCGAAGGCTCACCCGCCGTCTCCCCCGGGAGGCGGCTCCATCATGTCCCGCAAAGCGGGCGAGCGGGAAAAGTCCCGCGCGGCTTGCGCCAGCTCCTCCAGTTCCCGCGGCCCCCGAAACGTCAAGCGCATCTCCCACTCTTCGCCTTCGAAGTACTTGGGTGGCGTCAGCTTCACCCTCGTCGGCAGGCGGGCCGCTTCCCGCCGGCGCCGGAATTCCTCTTCCCGGAAGCTCAACCGGGGATACCGCTTGCGGTAGAGCCATTCCCTGATCCACTGCGTCTTGCGGCGACGGTTCCATCCAGGGTTCCGCACGACCTCCACCGCTTCGGGGTCGTCCAGGACGTCCCTTGGCTCCAAGCCCTGTCCCCGGGCGATCTCCGCGATGCGCTCGACGATCTCCACCTGGAGGCTCGCGCTGCACCGCAGTTCCTCGAGCCAGGACAGGCAACGGTCCCGGTCCGCGTCCTCCCACTCGAGAAGCAGCAGAGCGGCCCGCTCCCCCACGATCTCTTCCGCCAGAGCCTCCAGAAGCCCGGTCCCCGAATCCGCCAGCCGGACCCACCGCTCCACCCCTTGGGGGGTCGCGGGGAGCCCCAGAGAGGGGAAATACTCCCGCCGCACGGTCTCTTCCGGCAGGAGCCCCGCCAGGACTTTCGCCAGCCAAGCCTTTTCCGCCGGGTTGAGAGGCGGTCCGTGCAGCTTCCCCTCGATGCGCCGCAGCCACAAATCGCGCGTGCCGCAGTCGGGGGGATACGCCAGACAATGCACTTCGTCCACTCCGTTGCGGATCAGCCATTCCAGCCGCTTGAAGCCGTCCACCACCAGGGCTTTCCCTTCCGCGCGACGAAGCGTCCACAAAGGAGACACGACGCCCGCCCGGTCCAGAGAGCGGTGCATCTCCTCGGCGGAAGCGTGAAAAGGCACGGCGAAGCGACGGTCTTCCGTATCGATGGCTTGCAGGGGAGCGGCGACGAGGGTCGGGGTCATCTCATCGTCTCAATCCGCCAAGCCCTTGCCCGCGAGGCGCTCCAGGGCTTCCAGGTATCGCGAGCGCGTGTTGGCCACCACGTCGTGGGGCAGCCGGGGGGGCGGGTCCGAGGACTTCCAGCCCGACCGCACCAGATAGTCCCGCAGGTATTGCTTGTCGAAGCTCTCGGGGCTGACGCCCGTTTCGTAGCGGTCCACGGGCCAGAACCGGCTGGAGTCGGGAGTGAGCACCTCGTCGATGAGGATCAACCGCCCGTCCGCCATCCCGAGCTCGAACTTGGTGTCCGCCAGGATGATGCCCCGCTCCAGGGCGTAGGCGGCCCCCTTTTCGTAAAGGCGGATGCTCAGCTCCTTCACTTGCCGGGCCGTCTCCTCGCCCACGCGGGCGGCCATGGCTTCGAAGGAAATGTTCTCGTCGTGCTCGCCCTCCTCCGCCTTGGTGGACGGGGTGAAGAGGGTCTCGGGGGGCGTCTGGGCCTGCTTCAGCCCCGGCGGCAGCTCGATGCCGCACACCCGGCCCGTGCGCTGGTAGTCCTTCCAGCCGGAGCCGACGATGTAGCCCCGCACGATGCACTCCACGGGCAGGGGAGCGGCCTTTTTCACCAGCATGCTCCGTCCCTCCAGCTCCGCCGCGTAGGGGCGGCATGAAGGGGGGTAATCCTCCACGCGGGCGGTGATGAAGTGGTTGTCCACAACGCCAGCCAGAAAGCCCAGCCAGAATTCCGTCAGCTTGTTGAGCACCTTGCCCTTGTCGGGAATGGGGGTGGGCATGACCACGTCGAAGGCGGAAATGCGGTCGGTAGCCACCACCAGGAGGGTGTCTCCGAGATCGTAAACGTCCCGCACCTTGCCTCGGGAATGGAGCTTCAAATCGGGAAACCGGGTTTCGTAAACGGCGGATTCGGACATGACGGGGCCTCCGGAGTGCGAAAATTTTCGAAGTTCTCAATGCTCAATTCCATCGGGCACGAATCTACCCCGCCCGAGTCCTCGCCGTCAACGACGATGATCGGTGCCCGGTATGGAAAGCGGGAAAACCTGTTCTTCTTGGGAATTGGGGTTGACATTCCAATTCCTCTCCCTCTAGATTTTTCGAGGATGTTCCGGAAGATTCGAAGGCGACTTTTTCCTATATCGAAGTCGAAGATTTCGCCGAAGACCGTGATCGTCTTTCATGATTTATTTTGAAAGTCCTCGGAGCTTCGGGAACGCACTTTACGACGGAAATTTTGGAAGTTGTGAAAAAAGGAAGAGCAACGTTATGGCTCGAGTGATCGTGCGTGGGGTGAAGGACTACGACGAGACGCTGCGCAAGGAAGTGCGCGCCATGCTGGAAGCCCTGGACGAGGGACGCATCGTTGCGGGGCGGAAGGTCCTGGTCAAGCCCAACCTGCTGATGCCGGCCCCTCCGAGCAAGGCCGTCACCACCCATCCCGCCGTGGTGCGGGCCGTGGTCGAATACGTGCTGGATCGGGGAGCCCGCCCCGTGGTCGCCGACAGCCCCGCCGTCTCCTCCCCGGCCCGCATTCTCAAGACGGGGGGGTACGGGGAAGCCCTCGCCGGTCTGGAGGTGTCGTGGGAGGAATTCCGCGATT
>Ga0180435_10005355_pt1 | contig 12508 bp, 11 predicted proteins | sample SS_ome_3_FD_132467 | JGI IMG/M metagenome (GOLD analysis project Ga0180435, IMG submission 132467) | Hypersaline lake sediment archaeal communities from the Salton Sea, California, USA - SS_3_S_1 metaG | ecosystem: Environmental > Aquatic > Non-marine Saline and Alkaline > Hypersaline >... | reverse complement strand
TCAAGCGGCTCTTGTCGATGAAACCCTGCCCCGTCGTCATCACCTGCCGGCGCGAACAGGATGGCGGCAAATGGTCGGGGACGGAAGACGAACGCAAGATGTTGATTCGGGCGGCAATCGCCGAGGGCGTCGACTACGTGGATTTGGAGGAAGATATTGCGACGGAAATCCCGCGATTCGGCAATACGAAACGCATCATCAGCACACACGATTTTCAGAATACGCCGGAGGATCTGCCAGCGGTGATCGAACGCCTGGCTGCGCTCGATGCCGACATCGTCAAGATCGCTTCGATGGCCAACAGTCCCCGCGACAACGTACGGATGTTGCAGGCGGTTGAGCAGGCGGATGTTCCGGTCGTTGGTTTCTGCATGGGAGAAATCGGTACGCCGTCGAGAATTCTAACAGGCAAGTGTGGTGCACCGTTCACGTTCGCCACTTTCCACCACGAGCGAACGCTGGCGCCTGGGCAGTTGACCTACAGCCAGATGAACGAGATCTACAACTATGACGCGATCAACGAGGAAACGGACGTCTACGGCGTCATCGCCGATCCGATCGGCCACAGCATGAGCCCACTGATCCATAACCGCGCTTTCCAACACAAAGCGCTCAACAAGGTCTACGTGCCGCTCAGGGTGCCGCGCGAAGACCTCGCGGACTTTTTGGGCGACTGCCCGAAACTGGGCATCAGAGGTTTGAGCGTAACGATTCCACATAAGGAAGCGGTCATCCCCAAGCTGACCCGGGTTGATGGCGCGGTTCGTGGAATCGGCGCCTGCAACACGATTGTGTTCGACAACGGTGATCTGATCGGCTACAACACCGACTATCGTGCGGCCATGGATTGCCTCGACGCCCTGTTGCCGGCGGTCGGGGACAACAACGGACCGCTCGAAGGGCAGACCGCGTTGGTGCTCGGCTCCGGTGGCGTTGCCCGCGCGATCGCATTCGGTTTGGTGCGACGCAAAGCCGATGTGGTGATCGCCGGCGTAGAAACCGATCAAGCGGAGCAACTTGCGTCGGCTCTCGGCGGGCGAACCGTGCCCTGGGAGGATCGGCACCTGATTCGCCCCCGCGTGCTCGTCAACTGCACTCCGGTCGGCATGCACCCGAACGTCGATGAAACGCCGTTCGATGGCAAGTACCTGCGATCGTCGATGATCGTTTTCGATGCCGTTTACAACCCCGAACAAACGCTGCTGATCAAGCAGGCCCGCGACAAGAGTTGCCGTACGATCACGGGCGTGGCGATGTTCGTCGGTCAGGCCGCGCTACAATTCAAGCACTTCACGGGCGAAAATCCGCCGATTGAGTTGATGCGAGAAGTATTGAAGGAGGCGATGGGCGCCGTGCGAAGTTGAGAGTGAGGAGCGAGGGATGAGGGATCGGAGGTTGCACCGCTGGATACCGCGTACTCTGTACTGAGTACACCGTACAGAGTATCCCGGTTCTTTCTTCAAACCTCATCACGGAGTGACCATGAATATCGTACTGATCGGTTATCGCGGAACGGGAAAGACCAGCGTGGCGCGTGCGCTTTCCGATCGTTTGGACAAGCCGTGGATCGATGCCGACGTAGAAATCGAACGGCAAGCGGGCAAATCGATTGCCGAGATCTTTGCCGAATCGGGCGAATCCGCCTTTCGCGATTTGGAGTCCAAGGTGGTTGCGGAACTGGCCAAGCGCGATGGATGGATTTTGGCGTTGGGGGGTGGAGCGATTCTGCGAGAAGAGAATCGTGTGCAGATCAAAAAGGCCGGCCCGGCTGTTTGGCTTACCGCGACTGCACAGACAATTCACTACCGTATGACGGGGGATCCGACGACGTCCGGCAAACGCCCCGACCTGACTGCGACCGGTGGTTTGGCGGAAATCGAGTCTCTGCTTGAAGTGCGAACCCCCATCTATGAGGCATGCGCCGACATCTGCGTCGATACCGAGGACAAGTCGCTCGACCAGATTGCCGATGAAGTGATTCAGGCGCTGGACGAGGGACGAGGGGCGAGGGACGAGGGGCGAGGGACGACGAGCGAGTGAATTACTTCCTCCAATTGCCGATCGAAGCTCGGCTGGCGATACTCTTTGTCGTCGGTGTTTTCGTGGCTGGGCAATTGAATCGGTGTATCTACCGATGGGCGTATTTCCAACGAGCGATCGGCCCCTGGTCACCGCCGCACCCTGATGCCCCACCTCGCCGTTGGTTTGATCGACTGCCGATCGTTGGTTGGGTGTCGCTGCGGCGGGAGTCGTCGATTCACGGCAACGGGTTCTGGGTTCGGCCGATGGTGATCGAATTACTGACCGGTGTTGGCTTCGCCTGGCAGTATTGGTGGGAGTTGGCTGGGCGGTTGACCCCCCCTGCACCGCCTCAACCGTTTTTCGGGCCGGGACTGCCGGTCATCCCGCCGGGCGACGCTCAATTGCAGGCGGCTGTCTTGAGTCATCTTGTGCTGATTGCGTTGATGATCGTTGCCACGTTCATCGATATGGACGAGAAGACGATCCCAGACAACGTCACACTGCCAGGCACGGTATTGGGTTTGGCGATCGCCACGTTCGCCCCGTTTTCGTTGCTGCCCGTGCTTCAGCCGCAGGCCAACGCGTATTATGTCGGTTTTCTCAAACTGACATCGCCGCAGATGACCGCCGTGCCGAACTGGCCGCTGTGGCTCAATGGCGGTGGCGGTCTGCTGGTTGGGTTGCTCTGTTTTGCCGCTTGGTGCTACGCGATTTGGCCCAAAACCTGGTGGACTCGCAGTGGGCCGATCAAGACGATTCGCTATCTCGTCGCCAGCATGATTCGCCATGATCTGACCGTTCGCTTCCTACTACTTTGGTTGCTTGGCAGTTTGGCGATTGTCGGTATCTGGTGGGCGACCGCCCAACAGGCGAATCTACACTGGCAGGGGTGCCTGTCGGCCCTGGTTGGCATGGCGTTCGGCGGCGGGTTGATTTGGGCCGTGCGAACGATGGGAACGTTCGCCCTCCAAAAAGAGGCGATGGGGTTCGGTGACGTCACCTTGATGGCGATGATCGGCGCGTTTGTCGGTTGGCAATCGACGCTGATTATCTTCTTTCTGGCGCCCTTCGCGGGCGTCGTCATTGCCGTGACGCAGTGGATTCTCACCCGCGAGGGCGAAATTTACTTCGGCCCCTTCCTCTGCCTTTCGACCCTGTTCACCATCATTTTCTGGGCGAGGATCTGGGATCGCTGGGGCTGGCCCGTCTTCCAAATGGGCTGGCTTGTGCCCGCACTGGTGTTGGTCTGCTTGGTGCTGATGGGCGGTATGCTCGGCATGTGGCGGTTCGTGTCGGAGCGGTTGTTCCGATCGTAGCGGGCTGAAATGCCAGTGTCGTTCTTTTAGCGTATGTTCTTGATGTACGTTCGCGGCGATGCTTGCATCGCGTTAACTGTTCATCCGTAATCGCGTTAACGCGGAGCAAGCCCCGCCGCAAACAGATGATTTCTCTCAGCGGTTCTCGCCATGTATCGTCCCTTTCGAATTGCAACACACCTCAAGCGCGACGCCAGCATTCTGCGGCGGCGACGCTACGGTGTGATTGAAATGAACGCGGGTAAGTTGGTTGGGGTACGTTCGCGGCCCTGGCCGAAAATCATCTCTCTGCCGGGAGTCTGGTTCGGGCAACGGTTTCTCCACCGGCGGCTTCAAGGCGACCGGTGCTGGCTTTACTACAACGAACCGCTTTCGTGCCCAGGGTTTCTCACCTTGCCCTACATCGTGTCTTCACGTGAGGGGACGCTAGCAAGCCTCCGCGGCGCACTGGTCGTACTCGATGAGATCGCTCGGTTGAAAGACAGCAATGCCATTGTTTGTCATCTCACAAACAGCCGGATTTCCAGCCGACTGATGCACCGTTGGGGATGGGAGCAACACCTACTCGATAGCCCCGGCCTTCACTACATCAAACGTTTCTACGGCGAGTTTTGTGATCCGGCATCGGCTTGGGCGCTGATGCTATCGTCTCCCGAAGTGTAGACGGCAAAGGCTTTTGAGACGCAGTTCGTGGCAGCGGTTGGCGGACAAACGAACTCATTGTGTGAAGAATCTTCTCTGGACAGGCTCGGGCGTTTTGGCTACCTTCCGCCCCTCATCTGTGCAACTCGTCTCGACCTATCACATGATTTTGTTTGACGTCCGGTAACTCCTCACCCGACGTGTCCATCCAGCGTATGTCACGGATCACACAGGCCCGGGAACTCGTTCTGCCCGTAGCGATCATCGCCAGCGTGCTGGTGATTATGGTCCCGCTACCGCCTGTCTTGATGGATGCGCTGTTAGCTTTGAACATCACCGTGGCCGTGATCGTTCTGTTGACGACGATTTACGTCCGCAAGCCGTTGGAGTTCAGTATCTTTCCGTCGGTGTTGCTTGCCTCGACGTTGGCTCGCTTGGTTTTGAACGTTGCTACTACGCGGCTGATTCTCACACGAGCCGAGACCGATGGTTCGTTGGCTGCCGGCGGTGTGATCAAGAGTTTCGGCGACTTCGTTGCCGGGGATCGGATCGTCGTCGGGTTGATCATCTTCGTTATTATCATCGTTATCCAGTTCGTGGTGATCACCAAAGGGGCCACGCGGATCAGTGAGGTTGCCGCACGGTTTGCACTCGACGGTATGCCGGGTCGCCAGATGGCCATCGACGCCGACCTCAATGCCGGCATCATTGACGAAAAAGAGGCGCAGGCCCGACGCGAAGAAATCACGCAGCAGGCCGATTTTTACGGGGCCATGGACGGTGCTAGCAAGTTTGTGCGCGGCGACGCAATCGCGGGCATCATTATTACCTTGATCAATATCGTCGGCGGTTTGATCGTCGGCGTTGTCGAAGCCGGCATGGGCGTTTCCCAGGCGGCGTCGTTGTTCACGATGCTGACGATTGGCGACGGCCTGGTGAGTCAAGTGCCGGCGTTCTTGGTGTCGCTGGCGGCCGGTTTGCTTGTGACTCGCAGTACGCAAGAAACGAACATGCCGTCGGAATTCCTCAATCAGTTGTTCTCCCGACCGCAGGCGTTGGCGGTGGCGGGGGGCTTTTTGGGGATTCTCGTCTTCACGAATCTGCCGACCATTCCCCTGTTGGCGATAGGCGGCGGATGTGTCGGGTTGGCTCTCGTGACGAATCGCCAGAAGAAGGAAGTGGAGGCGAAGAAGCAGGCTGCCGCTCGGGTGGCAGCCGAAAAGTCGGCCGTGACGGAAGAGCGGATCGAGGACTATCTCGCCATTGATCCGATGGAGATGGAGATTGGCGTCGATCTGGTGCGGCTGGCCGATCCGAAGCGGGGCGGCGACTTGTTGCCGCGAATCACCGGCGTGCGTCAGGCGGTGGCCAGTGAGATCGGAATCATTCTTCCTAAGGTGCGCATTCGCGACAATATGCGGCTGGGTGAGCAGCAGTATCGAATCAAGATTACGAACAACATGGTTGCCGAGGCGGAAGTCGATCCGCATCGCCTGCTCGCGATCTCATCCGGAATGTCCGAATCTACGTTACCCGGTGAACCGACCAAGGACCCAGCGTTTGGGCAGCCGGCCGTATGGATCGAGCCGGGGTTGCGGGCGCAGGCGGAGATGTCGGGGCACACGGTTGTCGAGCCGGCGGCTGTTCTCGCCACGCACTTGCAGCGGGTCGTTCGCCGTCATGCCGATGAGTTATTGACTCGCGATGCCGCCAAGGACTTGGTCGAAGAGGTCAAGAAGACGTCACCAGCGGTCGTGGACGAACTGATCCCCGGCGCGATGAAGCTCGCCGAAGTGCAGCAGGTGCTACAGATGCTGTTGCGCGAAGAGGTGCCGATACGTCAATTGTCGACAATTCTGGAAACGCTGGGCGATCACGCGCTCAAGACGAAGGATCCGATCTGGCTCAACGAGTACGTGCGTCACCTGTTGGCTCGTACCATTTGCAGTCGCTACAGCGACGCCGAAAACCGATTGCATGTGGTGACGCTCGATCCGGCCTTCGAAGACCGTATTGCCGCCGGTATCGATCACAACGAGCGCGGGCTCTTTGTTCGTATGTCGCCGCAGATGGTTGAAGCGACTTGCAGTGCGATTGCCGAAGAGGTGAAGAAGCTTACTGCTGCCGGCCACTCGCCAGTATTGTTGGTTGGCCCGCAGATTCGGCCGGGGCTAAAGCAGGTAACTACGGCGAATCTGCCCGACTTGGTAGTCCTAAGTTACAACGAAATCACGCGTGACACCCGAATCGACTCGTTCGGGATCGTCCGCGACCTCCAGAACTAGAAGGTAGAAAACACGATGAGCGTGATGACCTACCGCGCCAAATCGATGCACGAAGCCTTGAATCTGATCCGCAACGATCTCGGGCCGGATGCTGCCGTGCTGCATACCCGAGAAGTGAATCAGGGGGTGTTCGGATGGTTGACCGGCAATCGTTGCTTGGAGGTAACTGCGTCGGCTGAGGTGGCTGTGCCGAGTCGTTTCGCCGAAAGGGCCTTGGCGACCGCCATGCCGCCCGCCCACGAGCAGAGTTTTCGCCAGAAATTTTGCGACGATCTCAAGGTCGATGTGCCGGAGTTGCATTCCGTAGTCGAGGAAATGTGTGCGCCCCCGAAACAGGGCGTGGAAGGACTGTCCGAGTCGCTCTTTCAGTTGTTCGCCGCTCTGATCGAAGCGGATGTAAGCGAAGATCTGGCCCGGCAGTTGGTCGAGGGCGTTCGTGACGATCCCCTTTGCCGAACCATCGACGATGTCGATGCACTGAAGGCGCACGTGGCCCAGCAGATCGAAGAAGAGATTCGGGTCAGCGGCCCCGTTCGAGTAACGCCGGGGCAGTGCCGGCTCGTGGCGCTGATCGGCCCGACGGGCGTAGGAAAGACCACCACGATCGCGAAGCTGGCGGCGAACTATCGCCTGCGAGAGAAACGACGCGTTGGTTTGATCACGGTCGACACCTATCGAATCGCTTCGGTGGAGCAATTGCGAACCTACGCCGACATCATCGATCTGCCGATGGAGGTCGTGACCACGCCGCGGGAAATGCGCGAGGCACGGTCGCGGATGGCGGATATGGATTTGATCCTGATGGATACCGCCGGCCGCAGCCCTCACGACGACGTGCGGATACAAGAACTCAAGTCGATGCTCACCGAAGCAAAAGCCGACGAAGTTCACCTGGTGCTCAGCAGCGTCATGAGTGCCAGTGGTTTGACCAGATCGGTCAAGCGGTTTTCGGTAGTCGGGCCGACTTCGATGGTGCTGACCAAGCTCGACGAGACAACCGCGCTGGGCAATATCCTGCCGCTGCTGAAGGGTGGTGCGTTGCCGTTAAGTTACGTGACGAATGGCCAAGATGTGCCGGACGACATCGAAGCAGCGAACCGGCATCGGCTGGCGCGAATGATATTGGCGATGGAGTGAGCGAATAGTTGTTTGACCCGAAACCGACGATGTTGAAACGAGGGTTGCCTCGTATCGACGTTGGTTTCGGGTGAGTGCAAACGGGCTGCAATTATGAGTACAAACGATCAGGCCGACGAGTTGCGAATCCTCGTCCGACGGGCGTCCTTGGAGGCGGGGTTCTCCAAAGGGCCCGCGCCGCGAATGCTGGTGATGACGGGCGGCAAGGGCGGTGTCGGTACGACGTCGCTGTCGATCGAGATGGCAGTGGCGCTTTCGCAGCTTGGCCGGAGGGTCGTGCTGGTCGACGCCGCGTTGCATCGATCGGATATCGCGACCCGTTGTGGGATTGACGACAACTGTAACATTGCCGACGTACTGGCTTCGCGGCGGACCGTCCATGAAGTTCTGCAGCCAGGCCCAACCGGCGTGTTAGTCGTGCCGGGGGCGTGGGGGCTGGATCGCCCTGTCAATGCGACGGCCACCGGATGGCAGCGACTCGTTCGAGATTTGCGATCGCTGGGGCGACACGCAGACGTCGTGCTCGTCGATACCGGCAGCGGGCCGACGGATTCGGCTGAACGGTTCTGGAAAGTGGCCGACAGTGTGACGCTGGTGACGACGGCCGAGTCGGTCTCCGTGATGGATACATACGCCACGATCAAGTTGTTGCTGCACCACTGCCGAAACGCGCCGATTCAGTTGCTCGTCAATCGCGAGGCAAGCGAAACGGTCGCCAAGAGCGTTGGGCACCGCATCGACGGTTCCTGTCGTCGTTTTCTCGGGGCAGGAGTTGGCTACATGGGAAACATACCGCACGTTGCCGATCAGCGGTCGCGATCGCATAGTCCGCTCCTGAGCGGACAGTCGTCGTGTCCGGGGTCGACCGCGATGCAGCGAGTTGCAGCAAAAATAGCAGCCGATTTCGGCAAGGCGTGCCAATCGGCATTGACGGCAGCATAGTCGAGAATCACATACACAGGAGAAATTCGAAAAAAGCTAAACAGCGGGGTGCCTCAAAGCCGATAGCCTGACTCAGCGTTGTTTTGCGCTGACGCATAAACTGTACCGGTTATCGTGACTTTTCGAGCAAGTCAGGCGTTTGATGGGTCGTAACTACGCCGGCATTCTGGGGTTCCTCGCCTTTGCCACCGTGATCGCTCGTGGTGTGATGGGCGGGTTGGATACCGTCTCCACCATGGCTCTGGCCGTCGGTTGTTTGTTTGTTTTTACAATCGTTGGTTGGATCGTTGGCGCCGTGGCGGAGCAAACGATTATGGAGTCTGTGCGATATCGATTCCGCGTTGAGATGGAAACGAAAACCAGCAGCACCGAGAGTTAGCGAAACAGTACGAAACTGAGTAGAAGCAAAACACGTCGCCGCAAGGCACAAAGGCCGCGCTCGCAGGAAGCGGGCGATTGAAAAGGATTTCAGGATTTAAACCGCTACGAAGCGGCTTGGTTACGGAGGACTGCATGGCGATTACATTCGCAACAACGACTCGCCCCAAATCTAACGGCGATGCCGAACCTATCTGGCAAGAGTTCAAGGCTGATCCGACCAACCAGATTTTGCGCAACCAACTGGTTGAACGCTACTTGCCGTTGGTCAAATACAATGGCGAACGAATCTGGTCGCGGCTTCCCGAAGGCGTGGAACTCGATGACCTGATTTCGGCCGGTGTGTTCGGGTTGATGGATGCCATCGACGCTTTCGACCTGTCGCGTGGAGTCAAGTTCGAGACGTACTGTGTGCCCCGTATTCGTGGCGCCATGCTCGACGAACTGCGTACCATGGACTGGGTGCCCCGGTTGGTGCGATCCAAGGCCAGCAAGCTCGCCGAAGCCACCAAGACGTTGGAAGCCAAGTTCGGCCGACATCCCACAGAAGTCGAACTGTCGGAGCACATGGGCCTCACCGTGCCCGAGCTTGAAAAGATGATGCTCGAGGCGAACGCGGTCAACCTGATCAGTCTCAACAAGAAATGGTATGAGACCGACAGCTACAAAGACGTTCGCGAGATCGACATTCTTGAAGACAAAAAGGGCGAAGATCCCACTCGTCGCGTCCACAAGACCGACCTGATGCGGCTGGTGACCAAGGGACTCAACCGCAACGAACGCCTTATCATCATCCTCTACTACTATGAGGAACTAACGATGAAGGAGATCGGCGCTACGCTCGATTTGAGCGAAAGCCGCGTCAGTCAGATGCACAGCAGTATCGTGCAGCGGTTGCAGGGCCAACTTCGTCGCCGTCGCCCCGAATTTGCCGGACACCATCGCAAGTAGTCAGGCGAATCGTCACGAAACCACTTCAGCGCCCCGGTCAATCGGCCGGGGCGTTTTTGTGTTCTTGTTGGGCCGAAATGACCTGCTAGAGGCGGGACTTGCCCCGTGTTCACGCGGCACAGCGATTCACGTTGCTTCGCGGCAAAGGGTTTTCTGGATTGACTTTTCGTTTTCTCCGAAAACAATCGGAAGTAGATAGAAAGCGAGGTTTTCGATGAGTTATTCCGGTAAGTCGACGTTGCTGGTGGTTTGTGTTTTCCTTCTGTCATCTGCGGTCGGTTCGGCAGAGGCCGAGCAGGCAGATCGCCGGCCAGATAATTGGGCCCAGCCGGTCGAAATAGGCGGTGTGCCGAATCTGCACAGAGTCTCCGACGGTTTGTACCGCAGCGCTCAACCGACCGAAGAGGGAATGCGAAATCTCAAAAAGTTGGGCGTCGTCACCATCGTCAACTTGCGATCGTTTCACTCCGATCGCGACGAGATCGGCGATACCGACCTGAAGTACGAGCACATCACGATGAAGGCGTGGCATCCTGAAGAGAAGGAAGTCGTGCGTTTTCTCAAGATCGTCAGCGATCCAAAAAAGGGGCCGGTGTTGCTGCATTGCCAGCACGGGGCCGATCGGACTGGCCTGCAGTGCGCAGTCTACCGCGTTGCCATTCAGGGGTGGTCGAAGAGAGAAGCTTTGCGGGAGATGACCGAAGGTGGCTACGGATTTCACCGCATTTGGGTCAACCTGCCGACTTGGTTCGAAGATCTGCCGATCGAGAAACTCGCGCGGCAGGCGGGGATCGATAGGCGGCGGGAGCAGGCCAGGTAGAACACGGCTACTGCCAGAGAAACCAATACAAAATGCCGACGCCGACGGCGATTGCCGTGATGCCGATGCTCCAGGCAACGCCTCGTTCCGAAATCGCGTCAAGCGGAGCATCTTCGACAACGACGCCTTCGCCAAAGTCGTGATTGCACGTGGCGCAGTTGCGATAGAACGCAGGTTCGAACGCGTGTTCACAAATCGGGCAAAGCAACAGCAGGCGAGGTTTGGTCTGTTGGTTATCCCGTCGATTGTCTTTGGTGGTGAAAATTTCGGAAATCGGTCCGATTCGGTCCGCATGGCGAAAGTCATCGCCGGCTGTCTTGCAGTCGGGGCAGCATGTTAGTCGCCGTTGGTTGCACGTCGGACAAATTGGCCAGGGGGGCTCCCACGGTTGTTCGACGGCCAAGTCGCCTGTGTTGTCTTGGCGGCTTTTGGCTTCCCACCGCAGCGTGAGCTGACGAGCTGTCTGGAATTCCGCTGAGGGGACAAACACTTGCGGCGCAGTCGCCGCGCCAACGGGAAGCTCTCCGATCGCTCCCCCCAAAGCTTCGTTGGCGATCGACGCAGTAATGCCCTCGTCAATTAGCATATCGCACAGCAAATAGGCTTGCTGCAAATTGGCGGCACTGTAGACAAGCTGAGGCGTGTCGTCCACGGACAACTCCGGTAGGATGCGTTTCGGTCGCCAACGCACACGAGAGACGCGCCCATCATACCACGGCCCAGCAAAGGCGGGGGCGCAGTCAAGTCAAGCGGGGATTTTGCCGGGTGGCTCGGGGTGCCGCGAAGTGCGACCACTGATCGACCAGTTGCTCGAGGCGATGGTTCATTTCGTTGTCGAATTCGACGAACGAACTCAGATCGACCGTCACTTGGTCGGGGTCCTGGTCTTCAGTAAGTTGGACCTGCAATGAGAGGGCGGGGTTGGCGGCCATGGTTGCACCTCCATTCGTGCTGCCATCCACCATTCCCTTGGCGTTGACCACCGATTCTTTCGGCGGGTCCTGGAATCTGTCCCGAGTTGTCGGTTCCTCACTACCCTTACGACGTTGACAACCGCCCGATGGTTCGCCATTTAACGTGTGGGAACCCGCGGCTCGGATCAGCAGGCTGCCTATCTTGCCAACGTCACTCGGTTGTTCGTTTGACGGCCCAGTCTATTGGGGTTTGCCTACGTGTTTTCGCGGTGGCAAATAGGGTTTCTGGTGTTGTGATTTAATCGGTATTGCCGTTTTTTGCCATCTGCGGCTATACTCCGCACCCTCAAAAACTGTGGGTTGCCGTGCGCTGATTTTCGGCGTTGGCGTTTTTTCGGATCGAGCAGAACCAAGTGCCCGAGTGAGGCGTAGAGAGAGTTAGATTGAGCCGCTAAAAGCAGCTGTCCCGGTCAAACCGGTTTGGCGCTGGGCGGCTCGCAAGCCACCTGTTACGCCGGTCCGTTCGGGCCAACTTGGTGTTTGTTCACCACCGAAACCCGCTCATGTGATTTTGGGCAACGCCCGATGTGGTGAAAAAGCATCACCACGGGCGACGTCAGCCGCGCCAACAGCCGTTTTCGTCACAGGCGATACAGGTGTTGGCGACGGGGGAACTCGCACAAGGAGGCCGGTTTTAGAAACTGTTGAATCACGGCAAGCTTCTGGTCGATGAGGAATCTACGCAAGGTTCAAAGCGCTCGCAAAGTCTTTTCGAACTTTTCAACGGAGTGCCTTCGCGACACGGAAAGCAGCGCCGACGAGTCAGCAGTGAAGTAGAATAGAGGGACGGTCAGCCGTCGGTCGTGATTGCCGTAAGGCGAAGACACTCAACAGTAAATGCACACGTCGCATCGCCTGTTTTTTGCGCCAGCAGTGATGTTGGTGCTGTCTTCGGCCGAAAAATCGGGCTGGTCTCCCTACGACGAACGATTACAATTTCCATACGATGTAGCTGATTGTCTGAGCACCAGAAGTGTCCCGGCTGCATCTTATTGAAAAAGGTCGCATTAGCCGACGGGGAGATACTCGATGCAGATTAAC
>Ga0180435_10005353_pt1 | contig 12511 bp, 11 predicted proteins | sample SS_ome_3_FD_132467 | JGI IMG/M metagenome (GOLD analysis project Ga0180435, IMG submission 132467) | Hypersaline lake sediment archaeal communities from the Salton Sea, California, USA - SS_3_S_1 metaG | ecosystem: Environmental > Aquatic > Non-marine Saline and Alkaline > Hypersaline >... | reverse complement strand
TGCAGGGCCATTGCAGGCCGTCACCGGCCAGGCGGCTGTATTTGATTCCCGCCAGGGAGGGCGCCAGGGCCGAAATCTCATCATCCCAGATTTGCCGGGCCGAGGAACTCGGCCACTTCTGGCCGAAACGCTTGGCCAGTTCCCGGAATATCCACCAATCCGGCTTGGCCTCCCCGGGAGCCGTGCTCACGGTTCGCACACGGTTGACGCGGCGCTCGCTGTTGGTGTAGGTGCCGTCTTTTTCGCTCCAGGCCGCCGCCGGCAGGACTACATGGGCGAACCGGGTGGTTTCATTGGGGAAAATATCCTGCACCACCAGGAACTCGGCCGCGGCCAGTTCGTACTCTACTTTACGAATATCCGGTTCGGTGTTGGCCAGGTTTTCCCCGAAAATGTAAAAACCGCGGACTTTTTTATCCACCAGCCCTTCCATCATCTGGGGGATCATCAGGCCATTTTTATCCGGCAGGGCCGCCACCCCCCAGGCCTTGGCGAATTTGGCCCGGCTGTCCGCATCAATGACCTTCTGGTAACCGGGGAACACATTGGGCAGGGCGCCCATGTCACAGGCCCCCTGGACATTGTTCTGGCCCCGCAAGGGGTTGACGCCCCCGCACTCCACGCCCATGTTGCCCAGCAACATCTGCAGATTGGCCACGGAGAGCACATTGTTGGTGCCGCAGGTATGCTCGGTGATGCCCAGGGTATAGCAGAGCATCAAAGGCTTGACCGAGGTGATCCGCCGGGCCAGGTCCTGCAGCAGCGCCACGGAAACCCCGCTGATCTGTGCGGCCCTTTCCGGCGGATATTCAGACACTTTTGCCCGCAGTTGCTCAAAGTCGACGGTGCAGGAATTGACGAATTCCCGATCATACCAGTTATTCGCGATGATAATATGCATGACACCGTTGAGCAGGGCGATGTCGCTGCCCACCTTGAGGGGCACATGCAGTTCGGCGAAATCCACCAGCGGATGCCGCCGCGGATCGATGACAATCAGGCGCGCGCCCTTTTGCACGGCGTTCTTGATGAAGGTAGCCGCCACAGGGTGGGCCTCGGTGGTGTTGGAACCGATCACCACCAGAATCTTGGCCCGGTCGAACTCATTGAAGGAATTGGTCATGGCCCCCGATCCGAATGCAGCCGCCAGCCCGGCGACGGTGGGAGCATGTCACGTTCGGGCGCAATGGTCGATATTGTTGGTCTTGAGCGTCGCCCGGAAAAGTTTCTGCATGTTGTAGGAATCTTCGTTGATGCTCCGGGCGCAGGCCACCCCGGCCAGGGCATCGGGTCCGCTTTCATCAATGATCTGCCGGAAGCGGTTTGCCACCAGATCCAGGGCTTCATCCCAGGAGGCCTCCCGGAACTTCCCGTTCTCCCTGATCAGGGGGGTGGTGAGCCGCTCCTCTGAGTAAATGAAATCGTAACCGAAGCGGCCCTTGACACACAGCCGTCCGCGATTGGGCGCCCCATCCGCAACTCCTGTCACCTTGACAATTTTTCCATCCTGGACGTGGAGCCACAGCTGGCAGCCCACCCCGCAATAAGGGCAGGTAGTGCGGACCTTTTCAGCCTTCCAGGGACGGTAACGGTAACGGGCCTTTTTCTTCACCAGAGCCCCCACCGGGCAGGCCTGGACACACTCGCCGCAGAAAACGCAATCGGACTGGATCAGGGGGCGGTCGCCGGCGGCCACGATCTTGCTGCCTGTGCCGCGGTAGCCGAAACTGATGGCCCGGTTGACCTGCACCTCGTTGCAGGCCGCCACACAGCGGCCGCAGAGAATGCAGCGGGAAAAATCCCGCACAATGAGCGGGTTGGCCAGCTCCAGGGAGTACTCCCGGGAAGGCTCGATCTCCTGATCGGCACTGGCCTGGTACTCATAGGCCAGTTCCTGGAGTTTGCAATCCCCCCACACCGGGCAAAGCTCCCGGGAGCCGTCCTCGGCCTGGACCCGGGCCTGGAATTCGGTCCAGTCGGACCGGTCTCCGGCGGCGATGGCGCAATTGTGGTTTCCGGAACTGAGCATCAATTCCAGGATATTGCGCCGCGCCCGGACCACCCGGGGGGAGTGGGTCAACACCTCCATGCCCGCGGCGGCCGGTGTGCTGCAGGCAGCCGGCAGAGTGCGGGACCCGGTCACCTCCACCACGCAGATGCGGCAGGCGCCGGTGGGCGTGGTATCCTTGAGGTGGCACAAGGTGGGGATTTGGATGCCATTGTTTTCGGCAACTTCGAGAATAGTCTGCGGGGAACTGAACTGGCATCTGTTGCCGTTGATGCGCATGGTCTGTTCACTCATCGGATCGGACACCTTTCCATGTGTGTTGACAAGCAGCCGGCAGCCTCCGGGCAAGGACACAGATCGCCGGGAAATCGGCAGTTCGATTTAATATGTCAATTTTGATATTTTTTAAAATGATCGCCACGCATAGCCCCGGACTCAGTTAGTGGTTCAGCGGAAACTCCTGTTTCCCTCTCTCCCGGCGAGCTGACCTTTACCCATACGTGACACAGGGGGTTTTGGTCCCATGCTGAGCTTACCTGCTCCGGGTGCCGTTTATGGATCCCCATCTGCGCGGGGATGATGGTCCGAATTGTATTTACGTCATCCCCGCGCAGGTGGGGATCCAGTGGGGGCATAAGATCCAGTGGGGGCATAATCAAAAGGATGATGCCCAGGCTCGTCATCCCCGCGCAGGCGGGGATCCAATCGTAACACATCTGAATTACGGAATGTCTATGGCCTGGCTCACATTTTGGGGTGCCTGGCGCTTATTAGTAAAAACAGTTTATTATGTCAATATTGACATAATAAATTTTATTCAAGCAAATCGCGCCTCCATCTGCTTGCTTTTTTTTGCCGCGCAGGTAAACTCTTGGTGAAGGATAGGAGCAAACCCTCCCGGGTGATCGGGGTAATGGCGCCAATGACTGCAGACAAACCACAATTTGCCATCCGCAATAAAATCTGGATCGAAGACGGCCAGGGGAATGTGGTCTTCGGCCTGGGACGCTACCGCATGCTCAAAGCTATCCGCGATACCGGGTCGCTGCAGGCTGCCGCGGCGCAAATGAAAATGAGTTACAAAGCGCTCTGGCTGCGGGTCAGGGCTTCGGAGGCGCGCATGGGCCGGCAACTGGTGGTCCGCAAGGGCCGCGGTTCGGGCCTGACACCCTTTGCCGAGGACCTCATGAAGCAGTTCCGGCGGCTGCAGCTCATCGTGCACCGGGAATCCGATGAAATCTATGAAAGCCTCATGTCCGACCATATGCCGGGATGACAATTTTTCCGGATTCGTGTAGAAGGCTAATCGCGTCTGCGCTACAACACGGCTTCAACTCTCAGCCCGGGTAGGATTTGCCATGGCCCGCTATTATAAAAAAAAGATAATCCGTACATCCCTGGCGGGCCGGCTGACCTATCTGGCGATACGCGCCCACTGTCGGACACTGAAAATCTCGGTGGTCAACGAAGCCTCCTGGCAGGAACTGCACCGCGCCGGCGAGCGGGTTTTGCTCTGCACCTGGCACCAGCATCTCTTTGGCATCATGGTTGGCCGGTTCTGGAACTATTGCGATTGGCATCCGGCCGTTATGATCAGCCGCTCGGCCGACGGGGATTTAGTTTCCTGCATGGCCCGTTTGGCCGGCTGGCGGCCGGTGCGGGGATCCTCCTCCCGGGGCGGCATGGCCGCGCTGAAAACCATGATCCGCCACATGCGCACCCACCGCATGGGCGTGCACATCCTGGACGGCCCCCGGGGCCCCCGGGGAGAGGTCAAGCCCGGCGTCATCCAGCTGGCGCGGGCGGCCAAGGCGGTTCTGGTGCCTTTCTATTTGACTACCGACCGCGCCTGGGTGTTTAATTCCTGGGATCGTTTTTTTATACCCAAGCCCGGGGCCCGGGCCACGGTGCGTTTTGGAGAACCCCTGCGCATCAAACCAGTAAAAGACAAAGCCGACCTGGAGGCCGAACGGCTGCGGCTGCAAGAACTTATGCTGCCCGGTTTGCGGAATCCCTGAACCCAATGCAATAATCCGGCTGCCCATCCCCGCGGTAAGGAATATTGATCACCATGGATACCAAAACCAGCCCTGTTACCCGCCTGCTCAATTTCCTGAACACCGAAATCTGGCGTCTGCGGCTGGCCGACGAACCGGGCCTCAAGGCATTCTTTTACCGGATGCTGCGCATCCTTTTATTGTCCCTGCGCTGCTTCCGGGAGGACCAGTGCCAGTTCAAAGCCGCCGCCCTGACCCTCTACAGCATGCTTTCCATCGTTCCGGTGCTGGCCATGGCCTTCGGCATCGCCAAGGGCTTCGGCATGGAACGTTTTCTGGAAAGCTGGCTGACGGAGATGTTCCAGGGCCAGGAGGAAATCCTCAACCAGGTCATGGGCTTTGCCAACAAGCTGCTGGAAACCACCCAGGGCGGTACCGTGGCGGGCATCGGCCTGGCCGTGCTCTTCTGGAGCGTGATGAAGGTGCTGGGCAACATCGAACTGGCCCTCAACCAGATCTGGGGCATCGAAACCGCCCGCAGCCTGGGCCGCAAATTCAGCGACTACCTCTCTTTGATGCTGGTGGGCCCGGTGCTGATGATCACCTCCAACAGCTCTGCGTATTTCCTCGCCACCCGCATCACCCAGATCACCGAAAAGGTGGAAATATTGGGCTGGGTCAATCATCTGGTTCTGCTGGGCTTGAAATTCCTGCCCTTTGTATTGATCTGGATCCTGTTCACCGTAATCTACCTGCTGATGCCCAACATGCGCGTCAAATTCGTCTCCGGCCTGGTGGCCGGGGTCCTGGCAGGGACCCTGTTCAACATCGTCCAGTGGCTTTACGTCGCCTCCCAGGTGGGCGTGGCCAAGTACAACGCCATTTACGGCAGTTTTGCGGCCCTGCCCCTGTTCATCATCTGGCTTCAGGTAAGCTGGATGATCGTGCTCTTCGGGGCCGAGATCTCCTTTGCCCACCAGAATGTGGACACCTACGAACTGGAGCCCGATTTCAAGAAAATCAGCCCGGACTACCGGCAACTGCTGAGCCTGCAGCTCACCCACCGGGTGGTGGACAACTTCAAATCCGGCACCACGCCCTTTACCTCCCACGAGCTGTCCCAGGAGCTGAAAATTCCCATCCGCCTGGCCAAGGAACTGCTGGACGACCTGGTGGAGGGCGCTGTCCTCAACCGGGTCAAGCGTGAGGACAGCCCCCAGACCGCCTACCAGCCGGCGCGGGACATCGACACCCTGACCATCAAGGATGTGCTGGATGCCCTGGGCGGCCGGGGCACCAGCGATCTCGATGTGCGCAAAACCCGGGAGCTTGGCATCATGGCCGATGCCCTGGGCACACTCAGGGAAGCCATGGCCGCCTCTTCGGCCAATCGGGCCCTTAAGGATATTTAATCATGACCAATCCACGCCACTATCTATTGTTAATGGGAATCTACCTGGCCGTTGTCATCGGCGTTTGCCTGCTCCTCTGGCGCCCCCTGGAGACCGCTTTCATGGCCAACTGGGGGTTCAACCTTTTAATCATGGGCGCCCTGGCCGTGGGAATTGTCATCAATTTCCACCAGGTACTGCGCCTGGAGCCGGAATTGAACTGGATCAGCATCTTCCGCACCGGCGATATCGGCATCTCCGTGGCCGAGAGCCCGCGTCTGATGAAACCCCTGGCCAAACACCTGGAAGGGCTGCACCGGGACCGCTTCCGGCTGTCGGCCTATTCCCTGAATACCGTGCTGGAGGGCATCCGCGGCCGGCTGGACGAATCCCGGGAGATCTCCCGCTACATGATCGGCCTGCTGGTGTTCCTGGGCCTGCTGGGAACCTTCTGGGGCTTGCTGCAAACCATCGCGGCGGTGGGCCAGGTGGTGAGCGGTCTAGAGGTAGGCGGCCAGGAATTCACCGCCATGTTCCAAACTTTCAAAGCGGGCCTGGAGAAACCCCTGGGGGGTATGGGCACCGCCTTCAGTTCCTCCCTGTTCGGCCTGGGCGGTTCCCTGGTGCTGGGTTTTATCGATATCCAGGCCGGCCATGCCCAGAACCGTTTTTTCAATGATCTGGAAGAGTGGCTCTCCGGTGTCACCCAGTTGATTGACAAACCGGAACCCGCGGATCTGGATACAGTTCTGGAAAATGGCGCCCTGGGAACCGATGCGCGTCTCAACCTCCTGATCCGGGAACTGCACGAAAACACCCGTTACCTCAAAGCGCTGACCCGACACGACGAACCTGCCGGCCCTGAAGCGGATAGCGGGGAGTAACCCATGTTTGCCGGCTCACGACGCAATACCCGCACACTCAACATCTGGCCGGGGTATGTAGATGCCCTCTCGGCGCTGCTCATGGTGGTCATCTTCGTTCTGCTGATCTTTGCCTTCGCCCACTTTTTACTCAGCGAAATCCTCACCGGCCAGGAGAGTGAATTGAGCGCCCTGCACCGCCAGATCGCCGCCCTGGCCGAGCAATTGGGCCTGGAACAGGAAAAGAGCCAGCAGTTGAACAGCCAGGTGACGGAGCTTACCGGACTGCTCTCCACCCTCACCGATGAACGGGACGCCCTCAACCGGCAGGTGGTGGGCCTGCTGGACCAGCAAAACGTCGACCAGGCACAGATCCGCAACCAGCTTTTAACCCTGGCCAGCCTGCAGGAGGATATCGACGCCCTGCGCAAGGTGCGCGAGGATCTGGAAAATCGGGTGGGGAGTTTGGCCGCGACCCTGGAGATGAACCGCCACGACGCCGGCCGGCTGCGGGACCGCAGCCGGGCCCTGGCGGCCCGTTTGGCGGATGAAGAGGAGCGCACCTTGCTGGCGCAGACCAAACTTGAAGTCCGCGAGATCCGCATCCAGGCCCTTTCAGCGGTGGTGGGCCGGCAGTCCCGGGCCCTGGAAAACCAGCACGAGCTTACGGCGGACGCAAGGGCTGAAATTGTCCTGCTCAATGAACAGCTCAGCGCCCTGCGCACGCAGCTCGGAGAGATCGGCCGGGCCCTGGCCGCGTCCGAGCAGGCCAAGCAAAGCCAGGCGGCCGAAATCAAGGACCTGGGGCGCCGCCTCAATATCGCCCTGGCCCGGGAAGTCAACAAACTCGCCCGCTACCGTTCCGAGTTTTTCGGGCGCCTTAAGGAGGTTCTGGGAGACAATCCATCCATCCGCGTGGAGGGGGACCGTTTTATGCTCCAGGCCGAGCTGCTTTTCGATTCCGGTTCGGCCCAGCTTGGGGAACAGGGCCGGGTCCATCTGGCCAAACTGGCCGCGACCCTGAAGGCCATCGCGGAAAAAATACCCGAAGATATCGACTGGATCCTGCGCATCGACGGCCATACCGACCGGGTTCCCATCAGCAACGAACGCTTTGCCTCCAATTGGGAGCTTTCCACGGCGCGGGCCCTGTCAGTGGTCCGTTACCTGGCCCGCAACGGTATTCCGGAACAGCGCATGGCTGGCGCCGGATTCAGCAAGTTCCACCCCCTGGACCCGGCGGACACCCCCATGGCCTATCGTCGCAACCGCCGCATTGAAGTTAAGCTGACCTCCCGCTGAACCGGTTCTTCCCGTATCCCGCCAATCTGCATCTTAAACGCGTGTAACACCCCACTATAACGCGGGCGGGATTTGCCATGCCAAGCAATTTGTATTAAGTTAAATATGTATCAACCGGCCAAACCAGCGGCCTTTGGGGGCCGCCAGCACCAAGGAGGCTGACATGCAAAAAACCGCCCTACTCTTCGGCCTCGTAATCCTCACCGCCCTTACACCCGCCCTGGCCCGGGCCGATGCCTACCGTCATGGCGCCCATTACCGCCCTTACTATGGGCATCATTACCGCCCGTATCGCCACCCGGCCTACACCCACCAGCACTATGATCGCTATTATCATCATCGCTATTATCAACGGGATTACTGGGCGGCCTGGGGCCTGGGGCTGATGGCCGGAGCCGTGGTGACCCAACTGCTTTACCCCCCGCCCGCCCGGACCGTGGTCTATGCCCAGCCGGCACCCGTGGTGGTGGCGAGCAACGTCGCACCGGCGGTCGTTCCGGCCCTTCCGGCAGCATCCCCCGGCACAGTGTCCGTGAGCGTGGGCGCCCTCAATGTGCGCAGCGGTCCCGGCCTGAACCATGCCATCACCGCCTATGTGCGCATGGGTGCTGTGCTCACCGTCAGCGACACGGCCCCAGGCTGGCTCTACGTGCGCACCCCCGCCGGCCACACCGGATGGGTCATGGCCCAGTACACCCGTGCCCTGACACCTGCCGCGGGCTGAACCGATAACCAGCGCCGGAACAAGCAGCAAAATGAAAACGGCCATGCTGAAACCGCGGCAGGCATAACCCTGAAGCAGGAGGGGAGCAGCACATGACCGCCCCATTGCCCTATGAATCAGATCAGCTTGAAAAACAGTTCAAACAGCTAAGTGCCCCATCACAGGCAACGGTTAGTTCGGTTATGCAGACCACGGCGAATCTACTGGCCAATAAAGATTTCGATGAACTGCACGACTTGATGTCCCTGCTGGGTACGATCTACGGGCAAATTGCCGATGGTTTGCGCGGGCCGGACCGCACGCTGCACTGACGGGATCACCAGCTCCCGCCCTGAAGCCCGCTATTCTTTCCTTTCAAGAACATCACACCCTAAAATAATAATTTCCAAACGGACCTCCCGGGCAGGGACCTGTGGAAAACACTATACCAGGGCAATTGAAGCCTGGTTGACTTTGGAAATGGCTGATACAGTAAAATAAGCTTTTTATACGGACAAAAACTACGGAGCTTATATTGAAGAAACGAGTTATCGGCTATGATCTCGCCCGTGCGCTCGCCATCTTTGGCATGGTCATTGTCAATTTCAAAATAGTGATGAGTGCAGAGCGAAACGGCCCGGAATGGCTCGTTAGCCTCGTCGGCCTGCTTGATGGCCGTGCTGCCGCCACTTTCGTAGTCCTTGCCGGGGCCGGAATTTCGCTACTGTCTCAGAAAGGGCGTTCACGGGGAGATCATGATCAACTCGCACGTGATCGCAGAATGTTGCTCAAGCGTGCGCTATTTCTCTTTATCGTTGGCTTACTCTATACACCGATTTGGCCTGCTGACATACTCCACTTCTACGGCGCCTACATTGCCGTCGCTGCCTTTCTGCTGGCTACACCTGGGCGTCAACTTTGGGGCTGCAGCGGGGCGCTGGTGCTGGCGTTCGTCGTGTTATTCTTTACATTGAACTACGACCACGGATGGGACTGGAAGACACTGGAATACAATGGTTTCTGTATAGGGGTCAGATCTACATTTGACCACAAGCCTTGCATATAATAGCGATACCCCCATGCCACAACCTTCGAGAATAGAGGAGTATCACGGCGCCTGGTACCATGTAATGAATCCGGGCGGCGCCACGAGAACATATTTACGGATAGAACCGATTACACGCTTTTCATCGATCTTTTGGCGGAAACGATCATTGCGGTTGTCTGCCGGTATTACGCCGTACACCGCCGGGCTCTAGTGACCACCCGTCGCGGTATATTCAAGAAACCGCGGGCGGTGAAAAATAAACCCTCATTCAATTTTCCCCTCCCCCTTGACGGGGGAGGGCCAGGGCGTACAGCCTGATAACATAGGTAACAGATTAGACCGATGACATGGGTTACACATCAGGTATGCTAATGGTAAGGAGGAACTTGCCATGCCCTGGAGTGCGACCCAACCCCTGGCCGCAGGCCAAACCAATTCAGTCCGTGTTCGTCCATGTGGGTCCGTGGCTAAAAATAACCCTCTGCGTACTCCGCGCCTCAAGCGCAGCGGGCGGTGATATTTAATAAAAATGTCCGTGTAAGTCCGTGTGGGTCCGTGGCTACTATTTACACAATATCCATGTGCGTCTGTGGCAAAATCAAACTTAAGGCAACCCAATATGAACCCCAAAGAAATCCACAACCGCTTCCAGGAATTCAAAAACCTGCAAACCCAGCTAAGCTACCCACCCCCCAGCACCATCGAAATCGCCTTCTTCATCGAAGACAACTTCGACATTGTACTCAACGACCAGGAAATCTCACCCGACTATATCGGTGATCTTTCCCTCGCGGAAACATTCATCCTGAACAAGCTCAAAGGAAACCAACCGTGTGCGGAATCTGCGGAATTTTAAAGAATAAAGCCGGACACCCCCCGGAAGTCGACCACCTGAAACGCATGATGGCCCTTCTGCGCCACCGCGGACCCGACAGCAGCGGCTACTACCGGGATCATCACGCCGCCCTGGGCCACCTGCGCCTGTCCATTATCGACCTGGCCACCGGCGATCAGCCCCTGAGCAACGAGGACAGCTCTCTTTGGATTGTATTCAACGGTGAAATTTTCAACTATCTGGAACTACGTCGGGAACTTATCGACCACGGCCACCAATTCCGCACCCAAAGCGACACCGAAGTGATCGTCCACGCTTACGAACAATGGGGTAAGGATTGCTTCACCCGCTTCAACGGCCAATGGGCCCTGGCCCTGTGGGATACCAGAACCCGGGAACTTATGCTCTCCCGGGACCGCGTCGGCATCCGCCCCCTGTACTATACCCAAATCGGCGATACCTTCCTGTTCGCCTCGGAAATCAAAAGCCTGCTGAGCTATCCGGAAGTGCCCCGTGAATTCGATCCCGCCGGCCTGGCCGAAACCTTCACTTTCTGGAGCCCCATCGCCCCCCGCACCGTATTTAAAGGAATCAAAGAACTGCAGCCCGGACACATCGGCATTTACAAAGACCGTAACTTAAATATTAAACCTTACTGGGAATTGACCTTTCCCCCCGCCGGAACCGAAAAAATCCAGAACGAAGCCGAGGCCGCGGAACGCCTGCGCGATACCCTGATCCAGGCCGCCAAACTGCGCTTTGAGCGCAGTGACGTCCCTGTCGGAGCTTATCTTTCCGGGGGAATCGATTCGTCCGTGACCGCCGCCGTCATCAATCGCTATACCGACGCCCCCCTTAAAACCTTCTCCATTCGCTTCGAGGATTCCGAATTCGACGAAGGCGATTACCAGCAAACCATGATTGAGCGCCTGGGCACCGACCACAGCGATATCGTGGCCACCTACCAGGACATCGGCAATGTCTTTCCGGATGTGGTCTGGCACGCCGAGCGCCCTCTGCTGCGCACGGCTCCGGCCCCCATGTTCCTGTTATCCCGACTGGTTCGTAACTCCAACTTCAAAGTTGTCGTCACCGGTGAAGGCGCCGACGAAATCCTCGGCGGATACGATTTGTTCCGCGAAGCCAAAGTGCGTCAATTTTTGTCCCGCGATCCGTCCTCCGCCAAACGGGCCGAAATATTATCCCAACTTTACCCCTGGATGGAACGCTCGCCGGAAAAAGCCCCGGCCTTTGCCAGATCATTTTTTGGAAAAAATTTGGACCCATCCGATCCAGGATTCTCCCACCATCCCAGATGTAATGCCACCATGGGCGTTCAGCTGCTATGCACCCCGGACATGCGCAATGCGTTTGCCGAACTCGACCCTATACGAGGCCTGATCAACCGATTTCCCACAGCCCACCAATCCTGGGATCTGCTCTGCCGCTCACAATGGCTGGAGATTACTTCCCTGCTCTCGCCCTACATCCTTTCAGCCCAAGGCGATCGCATGCTCATGGCCAACTCCGTGGAAGGCCGTTTCCCCTTCATCGATCCTAATGTAATCCAACTAGCCAACTCACTACCGGCACGCTACAAGCTCTTCGCCCTCAACGAGAAACACCTCTTGAAAAATGCATTCAGAGACCTCATTCCCCAATCCATACTTAACCGACCCAAAAAGCCCTATCGCGCTCCAGACGCGGCTAGCTTTTTTCCTGGCACCAAACTCGACTGGTTAGAATTCCTAACCAGCGAATCTCAAATCAAAAATGCCAACCTGTTCAACCCCAAAGCCGTCACCACCATGGTAAATAAATCCCTCAAAAATAAAGGAACACAGATGAGCAACACGGACAATATGCGCATGGTTGCCATCGCCTCCAGTCAACTCCTGCACGATCACTTCATCGCGGATTCAAACGGTAAATTTGACGCATCTGTTGAATTGGAAGTGGACACGATCATTGAATTGCTGATCACCAAGTAAAAAAGGACGCCTGGGCGTGGTTCGTCAAGTTTATGGAGCGTGAGGATTCAGAGTTGGAAAATTACTGGGCAGGTCTCTTTTCTGAATAATGGTGCGCTGCGTAGTATAGTGGTTTGCACAAATACATTCCGATACCTAATGCCGCTTTCATTACGCCAGGGAGTAGGGGCGGGTTTCAAACCGGCCCCTACAAAGTAAATAGCCTGCAATGAAACCACAAACAATCGGAACGTTATTCTGGCAATTGCTCTAATCAAACTTCCGTCTGTTGGATGACCAGATTCTCGATATCCATCCGGCCCAAGCCCGCCTCGTGGGCCAGCTTGATGTGCTTGATCTGCCGCGGTTTGAACCGTTTGCCATACCAGGTGCA
>Ga0180435_10005348_pt1 | contig 12523 bp, 11 predicted proteins | sample SS_ome_3_FD_132467 | JGI IMG/M metagenome (GOLD analysis project Ga0180435, IMG submission 132467) | Hypersaline lake sediment archaeal communities from the Salton Sea, California, USA - SS_3_S_1 metaG | ecosystem: Environmental > Aquatic > Non-marine Saline and Alkaline > Hypersaline >... | reverse complement strand
GGAGGCGCTGGACCTATCGCCGGTCGAGCCTGTCCTCCTGGTCATGGGTGGGAGCCGGGGGGCGCGCAGCATCAATCGAGCCCTGGAGGGTATTCTGGAGGAGGTCTTGGAGATCTCGCAGGTCGTACACTTGACTGGAGAGCTGGATTGGCCCCACGTTTCGGCGGGGCGGTCCGAGCTACCGGGCCGCTTGAGGACGCGGTATCGGGCTTTCCCGTACTTGCACGACATGGGACAAGCCTTGGCCGCAGCGGATCTGGCCCTGTGCCGTGCCGGGGCGTCCACCCTCGGAGAGTTACCTTTCTATGGACTGCCTGCTGTCTTGGTGCCATATCCCCACGCGTGGCGCTACCAGCGGGTGAACGCAGACTGGTTGACGGGACGTGGCGCGGCGGTGATGCTCCGTGATGAGCGACTGCATGATGCGTTGTTGCCAACCCTTCGATCGCTGTTGACGGATAGGGATCGGCTGGATCAGATGGGGGCCCGCGCCGAGGCGCTTTCTCGGCCCGATGCGGCGTCCCGTCTGGCGGAGACGCTGCTGAGACTAGTATAGGTTGGTGTGACATGGTGCCTTTGGACACATGCTTGTTTGCCTTTGTTCTGATCTTCGGGATGATGGGCGCGCTTCGGGGGTGGTCCCGAGAGATTCTGGTACTCTTCAGCGTCATTCTGGCCCTGGCGATGCGACTCATCTTCACCAAGTACGTCCCGGTTGCCCGAGGCCTCTTCGATCGACCGGCCGAAGAACAGTTCTACATCTACTCAGGACTGATCATTCTTATGGCCGTAGCGGGATACGCAGGGCCGGCCATATCTGGCAGACTGGCGAGGGCGGGAGCTCGCGAGACCCTCCAGGATATGCTGCTAGGCTTCATCATCGGAGCGATCAATGGTTTCTTGATCGTGGGGTCTATCTGGTACTTTCTGGACGCCGCCGGTTACGACCTCATGGGTATCACCGCCCCTCCGGCTGATTCGATGGCAGCGGCCCTGGCTAGTACGTATCTGCCGCCGGTGTGGTTGTCCGATGCTATTCTGCTAACCCTTTTCTCTTTCGCGTCGGTCTTCGTGATCATCGTGCTTGTCTAGGGCGGCCTTGAGCAACATGGTGGGGTTCGGGAAGGTAGTCGATGCGGGACCAGTATCAGGTCCCAGCGGTCAGGAAAGGCATGGCTGATATCTCAACGGCGCACGTGCATTTGATTGGCATCGGCGGAGCGGGTCTCTCTGCCATAGCGCGGGTCCTGTTGGAGCAAGGGACCGGGGTATCCGGATCCGACCTCGTTATCTCTCCAGTGGCCGAGATGCTGGTCCGCGATGGAGCTCTTGTCTACCAGGGGCACGATGCAAATCACGTCAACGGTGCGGATGTGGTCGTGGCTTCTTCAGCCATTCCGGATGAGAACGTGGAGATTCGGGAGGCTGAGGCGAGGGGCATCCCCGTTCTCAGGCGGCCGGCGTTTCTGAGGCGGATGATGGAGGGAAAGCGCGTGGTGGCCGTCGCCGGCACGCACGGGAAGACCACGACGACGGCGATGATCGCAACTGTGCTTGTGGCAGCTGAACGCGATCCCACTTTCATTGTGGGAGGGGTTCTGGCCGACCTGGAGACAAATGCCCGGGCGGGATCTGGACCACTCTTCTTGATTGAGGCCGATGAGTACGACCGGACGTTCCTGAGCATGACGCCGTACGCGGCAGTGATCACAAACGTGGAGCACGACCATCCCGACTGCTACCCGACGTTTGAGGTGTTTAGACGTGCTTTTGAGTCCTTTGCCTCGCTGGTGCCGGAGGAAGGACTGCTAGCGGTCTGTGGCGATGATCCAGTGGCCCGGGAGATCGGCCAGAGCTTTGCCGACGGAGCGAGTGTGAGGGTTTTTGGCCTTCAGGATGGGCTTCCCTGGCGGGCTGAGGAGGTGCGGCCCAATTTCGCCGGCGGTGTTGATTTCCTGGCGGTCCGTGAGGGGGAGACGCTCGGGTTGGTGCGGCTTCGCGTTCCAGGTCGCCACAACGCGTCGAACGCTATGGCGGCCCTGGTGGTGGCAGATTTCCTGGGCATTCCCTTCTCCGTCGCTCGCCAGGCGCTGACCAGTTTCCGCGGCGTGGCCCGGCGGTTCGAGGTCAAGGGAGAGGCCGAGGGCGTGGTGGTCGTGGATGACTATGCCCACCATCCCACGGAGATACGTGCCACGCTCCAAGCTGCAAGGGAGCGGTTTCCGGACCGGCGCATCTGGGCGGTCTGGCAGCCGCACACGTACAGCCGCACGCGAGAGTTGATGGATGAGTTTGCACTGGCCTTTGAGGACGCAGACCGGGTGATCGTGCTGCCGATCTACGCGGCCCGTGAGAAGGACACGCTCGGTGTCAGCGCGGCCGATGCGGCGGCCTTGATGAACCATCCGCACGTCGAGGCTGTGAGCTCGTTGCGCGCTGCTGTGGAGAGACTCCTGCACTCTGTCGGTGACGAGGATGTCGTTTTGACATTGGGGGCTGGGGACGGTGACTCCGTCGGCGAGTGGCTTCTATCGGAGCTCCAAGGGCGCCCGGATGTGTGAGAGCCGCTTTCGACCGACCGAGGAGTACCAGAGCCATCCGCTAGGGAGGCGTCTGACGGGGGTCAGCAAGCGCCAAAGGTACCGGCGGAGGCGAGCAGGCTCTATGGTTGAGTCCAAATTGAGTCGAGTTAGGACGAATCGGAGATGGCGTGAGCGAGGCTAGCGTGGCTGTTAGCCGTCCAACGGGAGATGCCGTGCCCGAGGCCGCACTGGATCGGGTGGCGCAAGCACTGGGCCCGAGCGCGCAGCGTGATGTGCCGTTGTCTCGGTTCACGTCCATGCGGGTCGGGGGACCGGCGGATCTGTTGGTGGTCGTTGAGGGGGTTGAGCAGCTTGTGCGGGCCGTCACCCTGGCTCGTGAACAGGGCGTCCCCTGGCGCGTGCTTGGAGGTGGCTGCAACGTACTGGTTTCTGACGTGGGCCTACGCGGCCTGTCGATCATCAATCGTGCGGGTGCGATGTCCGTGGGGGAAGGGCTGGCGCGGGCGGAGTCTGGAGCCATGCTCGCCGGTGTAGCCCGCACGTGCGTTGAGGCCGGACTGGCCGGGATGACCTGGGCCGTGGGCCTGCCGGGGACGGTAGGGGGTGCCGTCGTCGGCAATGCGGGGGCATTCGGCGGCGACATCGCAGGGAGTATCGCTAGCGCGACGCTGCTGACACCCGGCGGGGATACTGTGGAAAGAGAAGGTGAGTGGTTCGACTTCACATATCGTGGTGGGCGTCTGAAAGGCGCCAGCGGACGGGGCTTCATCGTGTTGTCCGCTGCGCTCCACGTTCGGCCGGGGGACAGGTCCGCCTTGATGACTCGGGCGGAGGAGGTGCTGGCCGAGCGGCGGGCACGTCATCCCGCGGGCCCGACTATGGGGTCGACATTCAAGAACCCGATCGACGGCTACGCGGGACAACTGATCGAGGAGGCAGGGCTCAAAGGCCGGCGGGTAGGGGAGGCCCGGGTCTCGTCAGAGCACGCCAATTTCCTGGTGAACGAGGGGCACGCCACGGCGGAGGATGTTGTGAATCTGATCGAGCGTATCCAGCGCGAAGTGGAGCGGCAGTCGGGCGTCAGGCTGGCTCTGGAAATCGAGATGCTCGGATGGTAGCTTGGTCGGACAAGATGGGGAGGCGACGGTGAGCAAGAGGATTCGGGTCGGCGTGGTGTTCGGCGGACGCTCCGGGGAGCATGAAGTCTCTCTGGCATCGGCCCAGTCGGTCATGGCCGCGATGGATGCGGAGAAGTACGACATCGTGCCCGTCGGTATCACGAAGGAGGGGCGCTGGATAGCATCGGGTGATCCTGTGCTCGCACTGAGCGATGGGGATGCCACCAAGAGCTGCCCGGCTGCCTTGCTCAGCGATCCCAGTGGGAAGGGTTTGGTACGCCTCGAGGAGACAGACCGAGCGCTGCGGGCGACGCCGCTGGCCGAGCTTGATGTCGTCTTCCCAGTCCTTCACGGCCCGTACGGAGAGGACGGTACCGTACAGGGATTGCTGGAGCTGGCCAACATGCCCTATGTGGGTGCCCAGGTCACGGCCTCGGCCGTGGCCATGGACAAGGTGATCTTCAAGGACGTGATTCGGGCCCACGGCCTTCCCACTGTGGACCATGAGACGATCAAACGGAAGGCGTGGTGTACGGATCCAGAAAGCATCCTGGACACCGTTGAGGCTCGGTTTCCGTATCCCGTCTTCACCAAGCCGGCCAACCTGGGCTCGAGCGTCGGTATCTCCAAATGTCAAAGCCGCCAAGAGCTTGAAGCGGGGTTGGAAGATGCTGCTCGATATGACCGGAGGATGCTCGTGGAACCTGCCGTGCCGGCGGCCCGAGAGATCGAGGTGAGTGTCCTGGGCAACGATGAGCCCATCGCGTCCTTGCCTGGAGAGATTGTGCCCAGCCGCGACTTCTACAGCTACGAGGCCAAGTACCTCGATGAGGGCGAGGAGGCATCGGATCTATTGATTCCGGCTCCGCTATCGACGGAGATGACGGAGCTGGTGCGCGATCTGGCCGTCCAGACCTATCTGGCCATTGATTGTGCGGGGATGGCCCGGGTTGACTTCCTCCTCTCGGGTGTGGAATGTGATGGGCGAGATCCACCAGCGCTGTACGTGAATGAGATGAATACGATCCCCGGTTTCACCAAGATTAGTATGTATCCGAAGCTATGGGAGGCCACGGGGATTCCCTATTCTGAGTTGATCGATCGCTTGATTGAACTGGCGTTAGAGCGCCATCGCGACAAGGCAAGCACCGAAGTCTCGTACCAACATGGGGAGTGAGCTCATGACCACATCCTGGAAGCCCAGTCGCGGGAAGAAACACTATGAAAGAGCCGGGTCGGTGGTGTTGAACAGTGTCAAGCTGGGCCAGGCCCCGATCTCCCTGAGCAAGATTCGCTGGCGGCACCGCTGGCTGTGGATCTTGATGGCAGTGGCGGCAGTGGGCGGTGCTCTTGGGCTGTGGCTGACGGTGGATAGCCGCTTCTACGTCTACGAGGCGCAGATCGAAGGGACGCGCCGGCTCTCTCCCGAGAAGGTTTTTGACGCCAGCGGCCTGCGGGGACTGCACGTCCTGTGGGCGCGGCCTGCGACCATTGAATCTGAGGTTTTGGCGACGCTCCCATCCCTGGAGCGTGTCGAGGCGAACTGCCAGCTCCCGGCCGAGTGCTCGATTGTCGTCGTGGAACGAAGGCCTCGGGTGCTCTGGGATGAATCGGGGCAGTTGTGGTGGATCGACGATCAGGGCGCGGTGTTTGACGCGGAGGACCAGGCGGCAGGCATCGATGGGATTGGCGGAGAGACGGGGCAGTGGTCGGTGACCGGCCCGCTGCCGCGCGGGGAGGATGAGAATCTTGATCCTGAGGTTCGGGTGGCCCTGGAGGAGCTCTGGGAGAGCGAGCGCGAGGTGCCCGGCGTCTTTCAGTACTCTCCGGATCGGGGGCTGAGCTTCGTTGATGAGCGTGGATTGCGCGTGGTGGTCGGCAAAGGTGCTGGCATGGCGCGGCGCTTTCGGGTTCTTGACAGCGTGATGGCCCACCTGGCGTCGGCCCAGGTGACCCCGCGCTTTGTGGACGTCCGTTTTCCTGACGCTCCCTACTACGCGGTGAGAGCGGAGTAGGGTGGGGCATGGAAAGTGGTAACGGACTCGTCGGCCGGCACCGGGGTGAGCGCAGGACGCGCAAACATAGCTTCGCCCTTCTAGCGTAGGGAGTGGTGAGTCGTGGAGCGAACCGTCGTTGGCGTCGATGTCGGTTCCAGCAAGATATGCACCCTCGTGGGCGAGGTCGGCAGCAATGGTGACCTGCGCGTGGTCGGCGTTGGTCTCGTTCCTTCACGTGGCTTGCGGAAGGGTGTGGTGATCAATGTTGAGGAGGCTACGGCGGCGCTCTCAGCCTCGGTCCAAGAGGCGGAACGAACCTCGGGGTACAAGCTAGAGCGGGCCTACGTCAGCATCAGCGGGGAACATATCTCTTCGCTGAACAGCCAGGGAGTGGTCGGTGTCTCCCACCGCCGGTCCGGTATTACGGTGGATGACGTTGAGAGGGCGCTGGACGCGGCCTGCGCCGTGTCCGTGCCCCACGATCAAGAGATCATTCACGTGATCCCGCGGGGCTACGTGGTCGATGGTCAGAGCGGTGTACAGGATCCGGTGGGTATGTACGGCTTTCGGCTGGAGGTCGAGGCTCACCTGGTGACGGCCTCCTCCACGGCCATCCAGAACCTCTTGAAATGCGTGCGTGGGGCGGGTCTGGAGGTAGACGAGGTGGTGTCCGCGGCCATTGCGGCGGGGGATGCCGTTCTGGACGAGACAGAGCGGGAGATGGGCGTGGTTCTTGCAGATGTGGGGGCTGGAACCACAGATGTCGCCGTCTTCATCGACGGCACGGTCTGGCACACGGTGACGCTGGGGATTGGGGGCGCCTACGTGACCCGAGACATCTCCATAGGGCTCCGTCTTCCGCCGGCCGTTGCCGAGGAGGTGAAGGTCAAGCACGGTCACGCACTCCCTGAACAGGTAGGCAGTGACGAGTTGTTCACGATCTCCTCTTTTGGGGATGAGGTGAGTCGGGATGTACCAAGGTGGCAACTGGCCAGCATCATTGAGGCGCGGGCCGAGGAGATCCTGTCGATGATCAACAAGGCCATCAAGCGGTCGGGATATGATGGCCTGCTCCCAGCCGGCGTGGTTCTTGCGGGAGGTACGGCGCAGCTCGCAGGCATACGGATGCTGGGCCGTCAGGTGCTCGGGCTGCCGGTTCGCCTGGGCACCCCGGCAAACTTGCGCGGGTTGGTGGATAGTGTTGACAACCCCGCGCACGCCGTGGGTGCGGGGCTGATGGCCTGGGGCAGCACTGAGGAGGCCCGTCCACAGCTGAAGTCAAGGCCCAACCCGGGTGGTGGATCAGGATTCCTCAGGTGGCTTCGGGCATTCCTGCCGGGCTAGGCCGGTTCTCCGCTGGACGGGACATCGACCGGCACGCGGGGTGCATGGGTAGCGATTTGTTCATAGCTCTTAATGACTGGGTTGTCGAAAATCAGTGATTGGACGGTATTGGGACCGCGGTATCAGGAGACTGGAGGAGGAACGATGAACAGGACACCACAAACGGAGAGCTTCGCGAAGATCCGGGTGGTCGGCGTGGGGGGCGGAGGCAGTAACGCCGTCAACCGCATGATCGAGGAAGGGATGAGCGGCGTGGACTTTGTCGCCGTCAATACGGATGCTCAGGCGCTCATGCTCTCCGATGCCCCGGCGAGGGTGCGCGTTGGGGACAAGCTGACCCGAGGTCTGGGCGTTGGCGGAGACCCGGAGATGGGCCGTGAGGCGGCGGAGGAATCGGTGGATGAGCTCTACGAAATCCTCGAGGGCTCGGATATGGTGTTCATCACCGCGGGTATGGGTGGGGGCACTGGCACCGGGGCATCACCCGTCATCGCGCGGGTGGCCAGGGAAGTTGATGCCCTGTCGATTGGCGTGGTCACGCGTCCCTTCAGTTGGGAGGGCTCGGTCCGCTCGCAGGCGGCGGTGCGGGGCATTGAGAACCTTAAGGAGCAAGTGGACACGTTGATCGTGATCCCCAACGATCGGCTTCTGGAGATCACGGACAAGCGAGTTACCCTCCAGAATGCCTTTTCGCTAGCCGACGATGTCCTGCGTCAGGGTATCCAGGGCATCTCGGAGCTCATCACGGTCCCTGGGCTGATCAATCTGGATTTCGCGGATGTGCGGACGATCATGGCCGAGGGTGGTGCAGCGCTCATGGCCGTTGGTCGTGCCAGCGGTGATGACCGGGCCATCCAGGCTGCGGAGCAGGCAATCTCGAGCCAGTTGCTGGACATCACCATCGACGGCGCGCGAGGGATCCTGTTCAATGTGACGGGTGGCGCGGACCTCAGCCTCTACGAGGTGAATGAAGCGGCATCCATCATCAAGCAGACCGCGCACCCCGACGTCAATCTCATCTTCGGGGCGGTCGTGGACCAGGAATTGGACGATGAGATCCGCATCACGGTGATTGCAACGGGATTCGACCAGAGTGGGCCCCGGTCCCGATCGACCGTCACCCCCAGGAGGCACGAAGAGCCGGAGTCGGTTGATTTCGCCGCGTCGACGTTCGACGAGGACGATATTGAGATCCCGGCGTTCCTGCGGAGGCGTAACTGATAGCCGATCACGGTGCCAGCTTCGTGCATAGGGTGCCCTGGGCAGCCGGCGGTGGATGGGCCGCGCCGCAGGTCTCGTGACTCGAGCCCGCGCCGGAATGCGCGCCACAGGCCCCCGGAGCGCGACGGGCGGTCGCCCACCCACCTTGGGAAACGCGCGATCCGAGGGTCCGTCTCTGCGGAGGGCTGTTTGCGCTCCCAGGTAGCAGGCTGCTTCTGTCCCAAGACCTTCCAGGTGTCTAACTAGACACCCGCGCCTCTCCCCAGGTACGGGCGGCCTGGGGAGAGGGCGTCGGCTTCAGCTGCTGCCGAAGGTGCCGGTGTGGTTTGGCGCCCTTCTTGGCCGTCGCGTCGACCGCCGTTCAGGACAGCGCACGCCGCTCGATCTCTACCCTCCCCTGGCGGTTTCCAGCTTCACTTCTCCAGACTCGTCAGCGCTCGCTTGATCCTCTCGAGTCCCTCGCGGAGCGTGGAGCGTGGACAGCCAAAGTTCAGGCGTACGAACCCCTCACCTCCGCTGCCGAAAGTTGCGCCGTCGTTGAGGGCGATCTTCCCCTGCTCGAGAAAGAACGTGTGGGGATTACCAGGGATGGCGGACCCGCGGCAGTCCAGCCAGGCAAGGTATGTACCCTCCAGGTTCCCCATGCTAATCCCGGGGAGTTCCTCTGCCACGAACTGTTGGACGATGTCCCGGTTCTCCTCCAGGTAGGAGAGGGCCGCCTCCAGCCAGGGTCCACCATCACGATAGGCCGCGAGCGCGGCAGTATACCCCAGGATGTTCACGCTGGGCATCAGGCCGCTGTAGGACTCGCAGAAGCGCTGACGCAACTCCCCATTCTCGATGATCGCGATCGAGCACTTGAGCCCGGCGATGTTGTAGGTCTTGCTGGGCGCCATCAGGGTCACTGTCTGGGCAGCGACCTCCGGCGCAAGGGAGGCGATAGGCGTGTGGACGTTGTCGTCGAGGAGGAGGTCACAGTGGATCTCGTCGGAGCAGATGAGGATGTCCTCTCGGAGGCAGATCTCGGCCATCCTCTCAAGCTCGTCACGCCGGAAGACGCGTCCCACGGGGTTGTGAGGGTTGCAGAGGATGAAGATGCGCGTCTTGTCCGTGATGGTCTCGTCCATCAGATCGAAGTCTATCTCGTAGGTACCATCGCGGCGCCGCGTCAGCTCCATCTCGTCGTTCGTCAGGCTTGCTTCCGCCGGAGCATACAGGACTGGATAGTAGATCGGGGTCTGAATGAGCACGCCGTCGCCAGGCGCGGCGGCGATCTGGCAGGTCAGGTTGAAGCCGGGGACCACGCCGGGAATGAAGATCAGGTCCTCAGGGGTCACCTGCCAGTTGTACAGGGTCCGGAGGCGTTCCACGAAGACCTCGCGGAGTTCGTCCGGGGACCGGCCGTAACCGAACACGCCGTGGTCGACGCGTTCCCGAAGGGCGTCGATGACGGGCGGCGGCGAGCGGAAGTCCATGTCTGCGACCCACATGGGGAGAACGTCTTTGCCGTAGTGGTGCCACTTGATGCTATCGAAGCGTCGTCGATCGATGTGTTCGTCAAAGTCGTAGGTCATTGTGGAGGTCTGTGCTCCTTCGTCTGTTGAACGGGCGGTGCTGCGACCGCTGCGGATGCCACTGGAGATTGTACATCCGAAGGACCGTCATGTCGATCCGCTGAGGGTACTGTTGGGAGGGATTAGCACGGCGACGCTTTGAGCGCCGCCGCGCTGGGAGACGAAGGTAGACAGAGTTCGGGGGGATGCCGTCAGGGTGTGAGGCGGTCCTTCCGGCCCCATGGGCGCTTGAAAACTCCTCACTCCCTGGGGCTTTCCATCAACTGCCGATGTCGGCGCTCCCCCTCCTGCTCCGCCACGGGGCAGGGACAGTCGTGATCGGCCTCCACCTCAAGCATCTCTGGATGGCTCTGGAGGTAGATGTCCCGCGCCACGCGGCGCACCTCCAGCGGCTCCCCGATGATCCCTCCCACCGTCATTAGCGGGTTCAACGACGCGTCCGATTCTTGAAGATGATCTGCATCCGCTGCCTCATCGCTCGCAGCTCGCCCGCCGACTGCTTCGCCAGATCCTTCCTCTCGATCAAGGTGCTCCCGCCCGTCGGCTCGTAGAGCCGCACCATCGTCTGCCCTACGGCCGTCTTCCCGCTCCCAGTCTCCCCCACCAGCAACGGCGTCTCGCGCTCCTCCAGCATGTACGACACGCCGTTCACCGCGTGCACGGTGCCGTGGTCGGTATGGAAGCGCGTCAACTGGTCCTCCGAATCGAGCAGCGTGGTGTTCGACGGTGTGTCATTTGTTGTGTGCCTTTCGAGTGGTGCTCGGATCATGATCGTGCGGGAGGTGCCGGGGCCGGCACCGAGGGCTGAACGTCTCGACGAACGGGACGTCTGCCTCAGGGCTGAGGCTACCCCGGAACAATGCGTGTGCCGGTCTCACCCTTGAGGGCCCCGGCGATGCTCGCGGGGTTGGTGACGAGGGCCTCCCGCCCACCCTCCTCGAGGAACCAGACGATGGCCTTGATCTTAGGGAGCATACTCCCGGGGGCGAAGTGGCCTTGCTCGATGTAATGCTTTGCCTGGGAGACGGTCATCTCCTTGATCGGCCTCTCATCAGGCTCGCCGAAGTTCAGATAGACGTGCTCGACGGCGGTGGAGATGAGAAAAAGGTCAGCGTTGATGGACTGGGCCAGGAGGGCGGAGGCGTAGTCTTTGTCGATGACGGCAGGCACACCTCTCAGGCCATGGCCGTTCTCCTCGCGCTCATCGCGGACCACCGGGATTCCGCCGCCGCCCACGGTGATGGTGATAATGCCTGCATCGATGAGACGGCGGACCGCCGGGAGTTCAACGATTTCCTGAGGGAAGGGGGAAGCGACGACCCGGCGCCAGCCGCGCCCGGCGTCCTCCACGACGCTCCAACCCTGCTGCTCAGCGCGCCGCTGGGCCTCATCCTGCTCCATGAATGTCCCGATCGGTTTGGAGGGGGTCCTGAAGGCCGGGTCGTCGGCGGCAACTCGCACCTGGGTGACGACAGTCGCGGCGTCCTTCGCCATGCCCCGTCGATCAAACTCGTTGCGCAGGTTCTGCTGGAGGGCGTAGCCGATGGCGCCCTGGGAGTCTGCGCCGCAGGCGTCGAGCGGCACCTCGTGCATCCCAGCCATCTGGGCCGCGATTTCCGACCGGCGGAGGATGAAGCCGACCTGCGGGCCGTTGCCGTGGCCAATGGCCACGACCCAGCCTTGCTCGATCATGTCGGCGATGTGGCGGCAGGTCTCCTTGGCCGCCTGGTATTGATGCTCGACCGTCTGATGCTGCTTATCCTTGATCAGAGAATTGCCGCCGATGGCGACAACGGCTACTTTCTTGGTCATTGTGCCTCCCGTTTTAGGCTTTGACTGGTTATGCTCAGGCTCTCCCTGCGCATCTTAGTGCGGCGGTAGACAGGCGTAGGCAAGCGCAGTCGCGGAAACGGACTGCGGGGTCATGCCAGTGGACTGCTGGCGGGCACGCGGGGGCATCCCTGATTTTTGAGGGGTTTCTCACAGGCACAGCGCCGGCTCGGATGTCTGTGGCGCCCGGCGCGGCCAACCCGGCTGAGGAGCGTGATGGTTCCGGGCGCCGCCGCCGGACGAGAACCTGCCCCGTGCGATGAGGGCTCCTCAAAGGGCTGTGCCCGCGCCAAGCCCTGCGTGCCTGGTTGTCCCGCTGACCGTCTTGTGACGCCGGTTGTCATCGGCTCCATGCAATCAGATGGACGGTGCGCGACGTCGAGTGCATTCCCATCGCCAGCTAGGGCAGGTACTCCTTGGCAATGCTGGCGCCGACGGTGTAGTTCGGATCAACCACATTCCCCAGCCGGATGCGGCCGATCTGCGATAGGAGCATGTAAGCATCCCATTGGTCGAAGCCGTGGTCGGTCACCATCCAAGCGATGAGATCGGCGTAGGCGACACGCGTCGCATCCTCGAGAGGGCGGGCGCTTCCGATACTCATGATGCAGTCGTCATTTTCCAGACGAGGCCATCCGAGCGACCAGCCCTTCACGACATCGATCTGAAGCGTTGTCGTCGTGGCGATTTCGATCGCGACACCGCAGAGCTCGCCGTCGCCCTGGATCGCGTGTCCGTCACCGAGGTACAGGAGTGCCCCGGGCACTTGCACGGGCAGGTACAATGTACTCCCTGGTCCCACGCTGGGAAGATCCATGTTGCCCCCGTGCCGATCAGGCTTGAGGGCGGCGATGGATTCGATCTCGGGTGAAGTGCCTATGGTTCCGATGAACGGC
>Ga0180435_10005347_pt1 | contig 12523 bp, 12 predicted proteins | sample SS_ome_3_FD_132467 | JGI IMG/M metagenome (GOLD analysis project Ga0180435, IMG submission 132467) | Hypersaline lake sediment archaeal communities from the Salton Sea, California, USA - SS_3_S_1 metaG | ecosystem: Environmental > Aquatic > Non-marine Saline and Alkaline > Hypersaline >... | reverse complement strand
GATAGATTCCACGATATGGTCACGAGTGACCCTGAAAGCGAGGTCGACCGGGAAGGGCTCGGAAAGCTGCGAGCCTTTGGTGGTGTACGCGAATTCCCAAGTCGAGTGAAGTGCGCGAATCTATCGTGGCACACGCTGCGCTCGGCGCTAGAGAATGAACCGGAGATTGTGAGCACCGAATGAGCGCGGTCGACCGTCCCTTTATGAATTGACGACGGTTGAAAAGGTGATGGTGTGAACGAGTTCGGTTTCGAGCAGTTAGCTGCACTGCAGGATTTCCCAGATGGCTTGCCATCGAGCGTAGAGCTTGAATCGGGCGAACAGGTATGCATCGTTCGTTTGGGTGACGAAGTATTTGCTTTTTCGGAAGACTGTCCCCATGGCGAGACGCCGATGTCGGACGGCGAGATAGTGGAAGACTATATCATCGAGTGCTCGATGCATTGTAGTCAGTTCGATGTTCGCGATGGCAGTGTGGTTGAGCCTCCCGCTCAAGAACCACTTACTACCTATGACACAAAGATCGTGGATGGTCACGTTTGGATAAGGGTTCATTGATCCGCATTGGCGAGCTGACGCACTACGGTCACCGGCCAATACCCATTCTGTCGTTGATCTACTACTCCATGCGAATTCCCATCGTGAAAAAACCAAATGACAAATGAATCAGTGGTGGCCCTGGAACGGGTCACAAAACGATTTGCCGGTCACACTGCCGTGAGGGAACTCGAGCTGTCGGTGCCTCGAGGAGCTGTCTACGGCCTATTGGGTCCGAACGGCGCAGGGAAGACTACGTCGATACGTATGATCTTGAACATCACTGTTCCCGACTCGGGAGCTGTCAGGCTGTTCGGCGAAACTCGCACCGGGAGGGATCTCGCTCACAGAGTTGGGTATCTGCCGGAGGAAAGAGGTCTGTACAAGAAGATGAAGGTTATAGACTTGCTCGTCTTCCTTGGACAGATCAAGGGTGTTGGGAAGTCCGCTGCAAAACGCAAGAGCGTGGAATGGCTCGATCGGCTCGGCCTATCGGATTGGGGCGAGAAGAAAGTAGATGACCTATCGAAAGGAATGCAACAAAAGGTGCAGTTCGCGTCGACCCTGCTCCACGAGCCAGACCTGGTGATTCTGGACGAACCCTTTGCCGGACTCGATCCGGTCAACACTCAGGTCATGAAGGACGTCGTTGTGGAGCTCTCGAGGAAAGGCACCACGATCATCTTCTCGACTCACATCATGGAGCAGGCGGAAAAGCTCTGTGACTCGGTCTGCATTATTGCGCGCGGCGAAAAGGTCATTGACGGCCGTCTCGCAGACATAAAACGAGAGCGCGGTGGTCAACACGTCGTGGTTTCGCTGGAGCGCGGTTCGGGTCAAGGTGAACGAGTGCTCGAGGATCGAACACTCGTCACGAACGCTGACGACTACGGTCAGTATGCGGAAGTGGAGCTCGCAGATGGAGTCGATCCTCAGTCTCTGCTCGGCGAGTTGGTGCGATCTGGCTCGAGGGTCAATCGCTTTGAAGTAGCCGATCCGACGCTCAACAAGATATTCATTGATCTGGTCGGTCCGGACGCGGCGACTGCTCCTATGAGCGAGGGAGCGAGCGATGAATAAAATATGGGTCGTCATTCAACGTGAGTTCCTCGCGCGAGTGCGAACCAAGTGGTTCGTGATTTCTACCGTGCTCGGGCCGGTGCTGATGGCAACGTTCATTTTGCTACCGATCTGGATGGCAACGCAGGGTGGTGGGGACAGGAACGTGGTTGTGTTGGATGCAAGCGGTGGGGACCTAGGCCTGAATGTTACGGAGTCGTTGAACCGGCCAGGTGTACCGGTTACGGCCTCCCGGCTGCAGTTGTCCACAGAGTCAATAGAATCGACTGCCGATTCACTTGCTGAAGTTGTCGGAGAAAAGGCACTTGACGGCTTTTTGGTCCTTACCCCTACGACGGTGGAAGAAGGATTCGGCGAATACAGGGGGTCGAACGCAGCATCGCAGGTCGACATGGACATTCTCCAGCGCGTGATGCGCGAGGCAGTACTCACGGAACGCTTGAGGTTGGTTGGGGTCGACCCGGACCTGGTGGCTCAGGCACAGGCGAGTGTAGGTAGGCTCAGGACGGTCACTATCAGGGGTGGCGAGGCGACCGAACAATCGGGCGACGAGACGTTCTTCCTTGCTTACGTGATGTGGTTCCTGTTGTACATGGCTATTCTGCTTTATGGCGTCCAGGTGTTAGGCGCAGTGGTAGAGGAGAAAACCACCCGGATCGTTGAGGTCTTGGTGTCGAGTCTCAGGCCGTTTGAGTTGCTGTCAGGCAAGATCCTTGGTGTTGGTGCAGTGGGGCTCTTCCAACTTCTCATATGGGCGGTCGCGGCCCGGCTGCTACTGAGCCAGAAAGAGGCCCTGGTTGAGATGGCTGGAATGGACTCCAGCATGGCGGCCACGTTGGTGCTTCCGGAAGTGTCCGTTTCGACAATTCTCATCTTGCTGATCTATTTCGTATTGGGGTTCCTGCTTTACGCCGCAGTCTTTGCCGCAGTCGCGGCAATGTCGAATTCCGAAGTCGAAGCCCGACAGATGCAAGCGCCTATTACGATGATCTACGCGATCCCGGCGGTCGTGTCGGTGATGGCGATGATGACGGAACCGGACGGTGTGCTATTCGTGTCACTCACCATGATCCCGCTCAGTTCGCCAATTGCGATGCCGGGACGTTGGGTCGTGTCGGACGTGCCGATCACCGAAGTTGCTATTTCGGTGGCGCTCTTGGTGCTGGCGTTGGGATTCCTGACCTGGCTCGCCGGTCGGATCTTCAGGATTGGGATTCTGATGCATGGCAAGCGACCGGGCCTGAAGGAAATCTGGCGCTGGATTCGGACGGCGTGAAACACTCGGCCCACTGCCGGTAGCGTAACGGTGACCAGTTTCGACGTAATAGTTGTCGGTGGCGGACATGCCGGTGTTGAGGCCGCGAACGCTGCGTCCAGAGCTGGGGCACGTGCTCTACTCCTGACATCAAACATCGAAACCGTAGGCCAAATGTCCTGCAATCCCGCAATTGGCGGGATTGCAAAGGGGACGGTCGTACGTGAGATAGACGCTATGGGTGGGTTGATGGGTAGGGCAGCGGACAGGGCGACTATCCAGTTTCGAATGCTCAACCTCTCAAAAGGCCCTGCGGTATGGGCTCCACGCGCACAATGCGATAGAGGATTGTACAGGAGAGCGATTCGCTCTCTGTTGGAAGAGCAAAGCAACTTGCTAGTCAGACAAGGCACTGTCGCGACACTGATGTTTAGTGGCAATACCGTGGAAGGAGTGAACACAACAGACGGACAAAGCTTGTTCGCACCGGCGGTAGTGCTCGCGGCCGGTACCTTCCTGCGAGGCAAGATGTTCGTGGGTCTCGACGGAGCGATTGAAGGTGGAAGGTCCGGCGATCCGCCGGCGAACGAACTGGCGGACCAACTGCGCGAGGCCGGGCTGAGGGTTGAGAGGTTCAAGACGGGCACGCCGCCGAGGGTGGACGGTAGAACGGTCGACTACGAAAGGGTGGAAGAGCAGGTCGGCACGATGCCGGAGTACAGGTTTTCGCACTTTGAGAGAACGGAACGACCGGATCAGAAGTCCTGTTGGATCACCTGGGCTGGTGGAGAAGCGAAAGAAATAATTGAACGGCATATCAACGAATCCGCGCTCTTCGGGGGTGTTATCGGAGGAAGAGGGCCCCGGTATTGTCCGTCGATAGAGGACAAAGTCGTGAGGTTTCCGGACGCCGAAAGGCACCAGGTATTCCTGGAACCGGAAGGTCTCCATACGACTGAGCTTTACGTGAATGGGCTGTCTACGTCATTGCCTGCGGCCGTACAACTGCAGTTTTTGCAGGCGGTTCCGGGGCTCGAGCGTGTAAGGATGACTCGTTGCGGCTACGCGATAGAGTACGACTACTATCCGCCGGAGCAGCTGAGAGCCAGCATGGAATTGAAGAGTATAGAGGGGTTGTATCTGGCGGGGCAGGTAAACGGCACGACAGGCTATGAGGAAGCGGGTGCTCAGGGCCTGATCGCTGGCCTGAACGCAACACATAGAACTCAGGGGCTGGAGCCAGTGACGTTGAGCAGGGAACAAGCGTATTCGGGTGTATTGATCGACGATCTGGTGACGCGAGGAGTAGACGAACCGTACAGGTTGTTCACGTCCCGAGCGGAGTTCAGGCTATTGCTGAGGCAGGACAATGCAATAGAGCGTTTGAGCGAGAAAGCGGCTTCCTGGGGCGTTCTCGGCGAAAGCGAGAAGAAGAGGGCTGCTGGAAAGGTCGAATCTACGAAGAAGCTCATGTCGGTGGCGGAACGCGCGCTGGCGCGACCGAGCGAAATCAACCCGATTCTCAGAGATGCCGGAGAAAACGGACTCTCGGAGCCGCAACGTGTATGTGAGTTGGTGAGGCGGCCCGGTTTGTCGTTGCGAACGTTGTTGGAGCACACGATGGAAGAGTTGCCGGAGGTCGATGATGAAGCCTGGACTACGGCAGAAATCGAATTGAAGTATTCGGGATATATGAAGCGGGAGCGCGACTCTGTTAGGCAACTGGAGGATATGGCGGCATTCAGATTGCCGGATGAAATCGACTATTTGGAGATCGCGAGCATATGCACCGAGGCGAGGGAGAAGCTGAACAGAATTCGCCCTGAATCGCTTGCGCAGGCTGGTAGGATCCCCGGAGTGTCACCGAGTGATCTCCAAAACCTGGTCGTTGAGGTGACGAAGTTGAGGCGGAGACAAGCCACTTGATCGGCGTTTCACGTGAAACACCCCAGTCTCAGTTTGTTTGAATCGAGGTTTTCCTCCTAACAGCGAACTCCAAGAAATCTCCAACCAATCTTTCTTCTTTCCACCCCATAGTATGCTAGGTATATTCACGCTTCTAGTGCACCGGGCCGTCGGCAAATAGCCACGCGTCTGTTAAGTCATTGTATTATAAGGACTTACGTAATGGCCAGGGTTGTTGCAATAGCGAATCAAAAAGGCGGAGTTGGCAAAACGACGACCGCGGTGAACCTTGCCGCGTCGCTAGCGGCCTCGGAACTGCCAACTTTGCTAGTAGATGCTGACCCCCAAGGGAATGCGACAAGTGGGGTGGGATTGGAGAAGGAAACGCTCGAGTCTTCACTCTATGACGCTCTGCTAAACAACGAGCCCATCTCTGAAATAATACAGCGCGCCGTAAACTTGCCGATGTTGGATGTGGTGCCAGCCAACCAAGACCTTGTCGGGGCAGAGATCGAGCTCGTAAACAAATCCGGGCGTGAGATGGTGATGAAACGCGCTCTGGGCGCATCACTTGATCAATACAAGTATGTGCTGATCGACTGCCCACCGTCCCTTGGGCTTCTCACGCTGAACATGCTTACTGCTGCGGATTCCGTGTTGATACCGATTCAATGCGAGTACTATGCGTTGGAAGGCCTGTCGCAGTTGCTGAACGCTGTACGCCTGGTGCAGCAGAATTTCAATCCCGACCTCGCGATCGAAGGTGTACTCCTCACGATGTACGATGCCCGCCTCAACCTCTCCAAGCAGGTTGATGTTGAAGCGCGGGAGTATTTCGGAAACAAGGTTTATCGTACTGCAATACCGCGAAACGTCAGGCTGGCGGAGGCACCGTCATTCGGTAAGCCGATAATCCTCTACGACGTTCGTTCGGTGGGAGCCAAAAGCTATCTCGCTCTCGCCCAGGAGATGAATAAACGGGTCGATACCTTGAACAGGAGTAACGCATGACTGTGTCCGGAAAGCGCCGCCTTGGACGTGGTTTGGAGGCTCTGCTGGGACCAACATCGGTACCGGAAGCCGCCGCTGCGGGCACGTTACGTCAGATACCGGTCAAGTCGATCCAGCCAAATCCTTTCCAGCCGCGCCGCACTCTAAACCAGGACGCTATAGACGAGCTCGCGAACTCGATGGCCACGTCTGGACTACTGCAACCGATAGTCCTGCGGCCCTTGGAGGGCGACAAGTACCAGCTGATTGCCGGCGAGCGCAGGTGGCGAGCTGCGACCAAACTCGGATGGGAAGAAATAGGGGCGGTAATCAAGGAAGTAGACGACCGCACTCTACTTACATTGGCGCTCGTGGAGAACATTCAACGCGATGCGCTCAACGCCATCGACGAAGCAACTGGTTATCAGCGGTTGGTCGATGACTTCCAGATGTCGCACAGCGAAGTTGCCGAACTCATTGGGCGCAGCCGGCCGAGCGTAGCTAACTCGTTGCGTTTGTTGCACTTACCTAAGTCTGTGCAGGATTTGGTTCAAGTGGGCAAACTTCAGATGGGGCATGCTAGAGCATTGCTGCAGCTGTCAAACCCAAAACAAATTGAGCGCCTCGCGAAGATCGTCGCAGACATGGGCCTATCGGTGCGAGAAACAGAATCGCGGGCGCGCGGTGATCTGCCCCCGCAGCAGCGAAAACCGCGGAAACCCAAAGCAAACGCCGAGGAATCGGCAGAAAACCGCCGTGTGGCAGACGCCTTGCGTTCGTACCTCCAGACCGACGTAGCCGTTACAATCAACAAATCGGGCCGGGGCAGGCTGTTTATCGATTTCTACTCCAACGATGACCTTACAAGGGTGCTGGAACTCGTACTAGGATCTCCATTCGAAGGATGACTCGAGAACGACGCCATGTGACCCTCATGCTCCACACCGACGGGGTGGTGGAGTCGAAGTCGATCCGCCTGCCGCTCGGTCTGTTTCGTTTTCTGAGTGTTTTGGCAATCGCGTTGTCTATCCTTTTGGCGCTCGGTTTGGTGCTGTACGCACCAATCGTTCGCGCTGCGTCTCAGGTACCCGGATTGACTCGAGAGGTTGAACGGCTTTCCGCCGAAAACCAGCAGGTGCACCAACTTGCTGCACGCCTCGAGCAAGTGGAAAGCAGATACATGCAGGTAAGTGGTATGTTGGGGGCAAACATAATCCCCGAGTTGCAGCATCCGGATAGCATCTTGCCAACAGCCGCGCCTCTATATGCAAGAGAGCCAGGATCGACCTCGTGTTACGAGACCGGGACCACTCGACCTCGACATTGGCCCCTGGGAGGACCCGGTGCAATCACCCGCGGCCCAGTAGGAGTGGGGACATCGACTGAAGTTCATGCCGGCCTCGACATCGCAGCCGCGCAAGGCACACCGGTGTTGGCATCGGGGGGCGGCAGCGTCTCAGAGGCGGGTTACGATGGCGAGTACGGTTTCTTCGTGCGAATTGGCCATGTCGAGGGTTACGATAGCATGTATGGACACCTCTCGCGCCTCCTGGTAGAAGACGGTGATTCCGTGGCAGCCGGGCAAGTGATCGGCCTATCAGGATCGACGGGCAGGTCCACGGCGCCGCACCTACATTTCGAGATCTTCGTGGACGGCGAATCCATAGATCCGAACATTTTGATCACGCGGGAGTGCAGTAATGGCAATATTCTCGTCCAAGGAGGGTGATGAAGTGGCAGAAAAACAGAAACGCACCCCGGCGCGCGATGGAGCCCTTTCGATCATCGCCGCGGACCTCACCGTTGTAGGGGAGCTCAACACTGACGGAGTCGTAAAAGTCGACGGGATCGTCGAAGGAAACGTGAAAGCCGACCGGCAGGTGTTGGTCTCCAAAGGAGGCAACGTACGTGGGGACGTGCACAGCAAGGAAGTAATCGTTGGGGGAAAAATCGAAGGCTGCGTATTTGCCGACGGTCGAGTAGAGGTCCAATCCGCTGCAACCGTCAACGGTGATATCTCCACGAAGAGGATACTCGTCCACGAGGGCGGCGAAGTGAACGGCAATCTCAAAATGAGTGCAATCGGGTTGACGGAAGGAAAGACCGCGGGTTCGACCGACGGCCAGAATACGACCAAAGCCGCATCCTGAACCGGCACGGCCCAAGAGATATCAACATCATGATGTGGATTATTAATTGCGCACACTAAACCCTTATCCTACAACATCTTGAAACCGCGATTCCGTTCCCCGTTTGAGTCAGTACTGTCTTGTTTATGTTGTGTCGCTGTCACGTTGCTGTAACACCTGTGGGGCAGCCGAAAGCGGCCCGCCAACAATGCCGGTGAGCTAAGATGCACAACTCCCTTTCATCAATCGTTCGCTATCTCGATTCTCTTCTTCGCATCCAAGAAGTATCTGATTCGGCCGAAGCATTGAACGGCCTGCAGGTCGAGAATGAGAAACCGATCACGCGAATCGCCGCCTCCGTTGACGCGTGCTTGTCAACAATCAACAGCGCAGCCGATATCGGCGCCGAGCTGCTCCTGGTTCACCACGGCCTGTTTTGGGAAGGTCTGAAGCCATTGACAGGAATTCACGGGAAGAGAATCCGTAGGCTCATGGAATCGGGAGTCGCACTCTATTCGGTCCACATCCCACTTGACCTAAACCCGGAATTGGGCAACAACGCTCTTCTGGCTTCCCAGCTGGAGCTGGAGGATTCCGATTTCTTCGGAGACTACATGGGAGAGCGACTAGGGGTTATTGGGGCTTTCAGAGGCTCCAGGGACGATCTGGTATCGAAACTGTCAGCTGTTCTGGGTGTCGAGCCTCACTTGCTGCCTTTCGGACCCAAAGACCCGGCTAGGGTAGCCGTAATCTCAGGTGGCGGTGGCGGCATGATTGGCCAGGCATTAGAGGCCGGAGCTGACACCCTCGTCACGGGAGAGGGAAAGCATCACAACTTCTTCGATGCCGAGGAATCGGGCATCAACGTGCTTTTCGCCGGCCATTACGCAACGGAGACGATCGGCATCAAGGCTCTCGCAAAACACCTGTCGGAGAGGTTTCAACTTCCCTGGGAATTCATTGACCATCCCACAGGACTCTGATCCGAGCGACAATTAGCGACAGTTGGCATAGTCTGGCCGTCAACTCAACACTCAGCAGCAATGTGCCAGAGACACAGAGGTTCCTCAGGCAGTATTCTCGGCTTTCTGATTGGCAAGCACGATTCGAGCGTTGCGCCTCATACCGTTGGAACCGGTTCTTTCCAACGCAGTGTTTCCAAAACGCAGTTCGAACTCCTGCGGCGTTATCGTATCCAGGCCTTCGAGAGCAAGGACCCCGTGTTCTGTATCTAAATCGAGCACATCGTCTTTGGCGGAAGAAGCGAACTTCGAATTCCAGGGGCAAACGTCCTGGCAGACGTCACATCCAAACACGAGATCCCCAAACCTCGAAGCGAGTTCGCTGCGGACTTCACCCTTGTGCTCAATGGTGAGATACGATATGCAGCGTCTGCTGTCGACCAAACGGTCGGGTTGTATTGCCTCAGTTGGACAAGACGCTACGCATCTGTTGCAAGTGCCGCACCTGTCAACGCCAAAGGGAGCATCAACCGCCAGATCGAGATTTGTCAGCACGCAGGCCAAAAATAGATGCGATCCCAACCCGGGGTTGATCAGCATTGAATTGCGCCCAATCCATCCAAGTCCTGCTTGGCTCGCAAGTTCCCGCTCAGGAACAGGTCCGGCGTCGACGTGAGCACGGGTGATTGTTTTCGAATCGCCCAGATCTCTCACGTGTTGCTCGATCCGGTCGAGCAAGGGGCGCAGGGTTTCATGATAGTCAGGGCCACGCGCGTACTTCGCGACTCGTCCGTAACCGGTCGTGATCGCCGTATCTGTTGTGAAATGGTTTCGCAACAACACGATCGCACGGCACGCGCCCGGCAAAATGCGGGATGGATCCATCCGCCTCGATGCCTGCCGGTGCATGTAAGCCATGTCGGCAGCCATGCCGGAAGACAGCCAATGTTCCAGCAGGTCACCGTGTTCGATCGGCTCCAAACCCGTGATGCCGCACCCTGCGAAGCCAAGTTGGTCGGCAAATGCCTTGACGGACTTCGAAAGATCCTTGTCGTTCATCTATTCGGACAGAAACTCCTGTTTCCGTAGTCCACAAGACCCCGTCGCAGATCGGCATTGTGCGGATCAGCTGAGGGCGAAGGCCATCTCATCCTGTGTCGCCTGACCCGTCATCGCGGGAAATGGTTAACTCTGGTTGCCGCAGTCGCTTATATTGGCCGGATGACAACAGGAACATCTTCCGGCAGCCACGAATTGGCCCACTACCGCTCGGAGTTTCCGATCTTCTCCGACACGATCTATCTGAACACCTGTTCGTTGGGAGCGCTCTCGGAGCGCGCCGAAAAGCGGGTGACGAACTTCTTGCAGACCTGGCACCGGCGAGGTGCATCGGCGTGGTATGACGAATGGTGGCAGGCGCTGGCCGACCTCAGGGCCGGGTACGGACAGATGATCGGCGCAAACGCTGCCGAAATTGCGCTGCACGCCTCAGTTTCGACGGCAACTGCGGTTGTAGCAGGCATTCTCGATCACTCCAAGCGGCCAAAGGTAGTGACAACGAGCCTGGATTTCCCGACGGTGCCCTATCAGTGGTTGGCCAGAAAACCCTCCGGCGTGGAGGTAGTGGTAGTCGAGAGCCCCGACGGCATATCCGTACCTGTCGACGCCATCTCAGCCGCTGTCGATGAGCAGACGGCGTTGGTTGCCACCTCCCACGTGTTTTTCACCACCGGAGCTATTCAAGACATAAAGGCCGTTTCCCGAGTAGCACACGACGCCGGGGCGTATTGCTTGGTCGATGCATATCAAAGCGTTGGCCAAATACCGATTGATGTTCACGACACAGGAGTCGATTTCCTTTGCTCGGGAGGCTTGAAGTGGTTGCTGGGTGGACCCGGTATCGTTTTCCTCTACGTCAAACAGGAGCTTGCGAACGTTCTCGATCCGACAACGACCGGCTGGTTTGCTCACGAACGCCAATTCGACTTTGATCCAAAGAACATCTCCTGGCACAGCGATGCGCGCAGGTTCGAGCAAGGCACGCCGTCATTGGCGGCGGTATTCGCGCAGCTGGGTGGTCTGGACGTCCTGAGAGAGATAGGAATCTCGAAGATCCGCGAAGTAGCCAGTTCCCTTACAGACGACCTGGTGGATCGCGCAACACAGGCCGGCCTCTCACCCAGGATTGCCGGTTCGCCGGAGGAGCGCGCGGCCATCGTGATGATTCCCGATCCCGATCCGCATGCATCAGTTAAACGTCTGGCCGAACTACATATCATCGTTGATGCACGACCAGGACACGTACGTCTTTCACCATTCTTCTACAACATCGAGGCCGATAATGCCGCAGCAATCTCAGCCCTCTCAGAACAAGCCTCCTAAACGATCCGGAGCCGGAAAGACAGCTGACGAACAGCTTCTTCAGGTACCGCCCCTGTCGGAGCGACGCCGATTCGTCGATACGGATCCATGGAGAGTGTTGAGGATCCTCGGTGAGTTCGTGGCCGGCTTCGAGGAACTGGCCGATGTCAGGCGAGCAGTGACGTTCTTTGGGTCCGCTCGCACCGATCCATCGAATCCCCAGTATCAACTTGCGGTGGACACCGCTCGGCTGCTGGGGAAGAATGGCTTTGCGATCTTCACCGGTGCGGGCGGCGGCATCATGGAAGCTGCCAACAAAGGTGCTCAGGAAGCCGGCGCTCCATCTATAGGGCTCAACATCGAGCTGCCGTTCGAGCAGGTAACGAACCCCTACTTGGACCGGACGGTGGAGTTTCGATACTTCTTCGTTCGAAAGACACTGTTGGTGAAGTACTCATCCGCCTTCATCTTCCCGCCCGGCGGGTTCGGCACGCTCGACGAGTTGAGTGAGGTATTGACCCTCAAACAGACTCACAAGATCGGCGACATGCCCATAGTCTTGATGGGAAAAGAATATTGGCAGGGTTTTCTCGATTGGCTCACCAACACTGTGGCTGGGGAGGGCAAGATCAGCCCAGAAGACATCGATCTCTTTGAGGTCACCGATGACCCCGAGCGCGTTCTCGAGATTGTGGTCGACTGGTGGAAACAGACGAACCACGACGGAGAGGCCGCGCTAGCACCGTAACACCATGACGAAGAAAGACGACGCCGGGAACCGGCACCTTGCCGGAAGGGAGATAAGTCCATCTCCCATTGATGGAGATGTCTCGATCGCGGATCTCATTGACAACGCGTTCAACGCATACAATGCAGCTCGACTGCGAGAGGGATGCAGGCTCTACGTCGAACGCATGCTCGACGGCAGCGCAACGGTCGGAATGAGTCTGGCAGGTGCCCTCACACCTGCGGGATTGGGTATGTCGGCCGTGGTTCCGCTCATGCGGGCGGGTTTCGTGGATTGGATAGTATCTACCGGAGCAAACCTCTATCACGACGCTCATTTCGCTCTCGGCCTCTCGATGCATCAAGGCTCACCGCACCTGGACGACGTGCAATTGCACAAAGACGGTGTAGTGCGCATCTACGATATCGTTTTCTCGTACGATGTATTGCTGAAGACCGATCAATTCATTCGGGAAGTGTCCGCGCGAGAGGAGTTCCAACGCACCATCAGCACAGCTGAGTACCACTACCTCCTGGGCGGGTACCTTCTGGAGCGCGAACATAGCCTGGGTTCGTCG
>Ga0180435_10005346_pt1 | contig 12527 bp, 3 predicted proteins | sample SS_ome_3_FD_132467 | JGI IMG/M metagenome (GOLD analysis project Ga0180435, IMG submission 132467) | Hypersaline lake sediment archaeal communities from the Salton Sea, California, USA - SS_3_S_1 metaG | ecosystem: Environmental > Aquatic > Non-marine Saline and Alkaline > Hypersaline > Sediment... | reverse complement strand
TGTCCTGCAACCCGGTCACGGAGAGGGCTCCAACTCCTTGCCGCCCAGCAGACCAACGGTTCGTCCCGACCACAGGCCCCGCACACCGCCGACCTCCCCGCCTGTTCTGCGCTCCTCCCCCAGTTCTGAAGGGATCGCTAGATCCCGTGTCCTGCAACCCGGTCACGGAGAGGGCTCCAACTCCTTGCCGCCCAGCAGACCGCCGCCTGGTCACGACCCAACGTCCTGTGCACCGCGAATCTAGCTTCGGGCCGAATAGCCCCAACCTAGATCCCTGAGCTGTCAGCAGCCCCTGGAAGCCGACAGCTCCCTTCCGCGGCGCCCCCTTCGCCGTAACCGTCAACCTAGTAGCCCTGCAGCACCAGCGGCAGGTAGATGAACCACAGCGCATACTCGTGCGCCCCCATATCGTAGGCATCGCCGTAGGGCCGAGAGCCCCCGTGTAGATCCGGCGAGAGGCCCGTGACGCAAGCATCAATGGCGGGCGAGCCGCTGCGCAGACGATAGTCCTCCCCCGCGCCCGCATCGACGAACTCGGGATCCACGCTGGCGCCGACGTTCCCGCTCTGGTCGATGTTGCACGTTCCATCGAGCGGGCCACTCGTGATCCAGAAGCCGCCCTCCGCGTTGCCCCAGGCGATGCTGTTTGTCACATAGCCAACGGTGTTGGACTGGGAGTATCCCGCGCCGTCCACGTTGTTCGCCAGCGTGACGTGGGTCACCGTGAACGCGCCGCCCTCGCTGCGTATGCCGGCGCCAAACCCACTTGTGGCGGTATTGCCGTAGACCAGCGTGTCAGCGACGTTGGCCACGGCACTGCTGCCCACCTGTTGGATGGCACCCCCCCGAACCCCGGAGTTGTTGTGAAGGTGCGTGTGCCTGATCTGCGTGCTGCCCTCATTGGTGTACAGCGCGCCGCCGAGGCCTGTGTCGTCACCGTCGCTGTCCGCGGCGTTGTCGTAGAAGGCGCTGCACTGCTCAACGCGTGGGTCACACGCCGTCGCAGCGGCCGCCGCCGGGCTGAGGACCCCTCGTTCATCCCCGAGCCCCTGCGTAGCTGTTACCGGCGCAGTATAGGTGGCGAAAACCTCTACCGTCGAGGTGTAGGCCGCGATGGCGCCGCCATGTTGGGCGGCACGATTCGCCTGAAAGACACAGTTGTCGGCGCTCAAACCGCTGCCACTCAGGTAGATCGCGCCCCCGCTCACGGAGGCCTGGTTGCCGTCGCCGGCCTGACCGAACGTCGCCCCATCGCACTCGACGCGGGGGCTGTTCGCAGCATAAACCGCGCCGCCGCTGCCGCTATCGGCCCAGTTATCCCAGAGCTGGGGGCGGACATCGACGTAATCGTCGAACCACACCCGCGCGCCGTTGCTCACGAAAACGGCCCCACCGTTGTCCGCCCGGTTGCGGTCGAAGTTGACCTGCCCATAGATGTCGAAAATGCCGCCGTTGTCCGCATAGAGCGCACCGCCGTCCTCGCTGGCACGGTTGGCGTAGACATACATGTCGTGCCCATCGGTGGCGTACAGGCGCGTGGTGGTCCCGTTACCCAGGTAAAGCATCCCGCCGTGCCCACTCAGCGACCGGTTGGCGTAGGCCAGACTGTACGCGCCGGCGCGGAAGTTCGCCTCGGCCGTGCCTACCACGGCGACCGCGCCCCCGTTACCGCCGGCCTGGTTCTCCCGCAACGTCCAGCCGCCGGTGAAGTCCAGCGTGCCCCCGTCAACATAGATCGCGCCGCCATCAGTCGCGGCTGTGTTACTGCGCAGCGTCGTGTCGGCAACGTTGACGTCCAGCGCCCCGCTGGCCGCGATGCCGCCGCCCATGCCGTTGAGGGCGTGGTTATTGACGATCCGCGAGTCGTTGCGGACGTTGAGCGTCCCGCTGTCGTACAGGCGGATTCCACCGCCCGCGGTCCCGGCCGTGTTGCTGATCACCCGGCTGTCGTCCAGCGTCACCGTGCTCTCGCTGACGTAGACGCCCGCGCCGCGCCCGTCTGTGGCCGAGGGCGCCAGGTGGTTCTCGACACTGCTGGCGGTCATCGTCACCACGCTGCCGCCAATGGCGTACAGCCCGCCGCCGTAGGTGTAGTCAGCGGTCGTGAAGGCATTGCCCGCAACCACCGTGTTGTCAATCGTGGCCCGGGTGCCGTCGGCAAGGTAGAGCCCCGCACCCAGATGTCCGCCGCTGTCGAGCCGATTCGGCTGGTTAGCATCGGTACCGCCCACGTGGGCATCGGTGAGATTGACCGTGCTCGCCCGGGCGTAGATACCCGCACCCGCGTTCGCCGCCAGATTGTTGTAGACCGTACCCTCAAAGCTCACCGTACTGGTGATGGCATAGATTCCGGCGCCGATGACAGCTTCATTGCCAAAGGGAAAGACGTCACTGCCGACTTTGGCGCTCGAGGCGGACAGCGTACTGTCGTTCATCAAGCAAACACCACCGCCCCGATGCAGCGCCCTATTCCCCCCGACGGTCGCCGTTCCCAAAAATACCCTGGCGTCGTCGGCATAGATGCCGGCCCCATCGTAAGCCTCATTCTCGTCATAGAGCCATACGTTTCCCGTCATCGTCAGGACCGCGCCGTCCTCGAGCAAGATCGCCCCGCCCCTGCCATCGGCGGCTGTCGCCTGATTGCCGCTCAGATCCGCCTCGATGAGGTGCAACGTACCGCCCATCACCGAGACGCCACCGCCACCGTGCGCCGCCGCGTTGTCGTCGATATCGGACGACGTATCGAGACTGCGCAACGTGCCCCACACACGGGCGCCGCCGCCATACAGGGTAGCCGTGTTATCGTGCAGGCTCGACCCGTTCGTCAGGGTCACGGCGCTCGTTGTGCCGACGTAGACGCCTCCACCGTAGGTGCCGTGGTTCTCATACACATCGGTGCTATCCAGCGTCACCCGAGCATAACTGGCGGTCGCCACGCCCCCGCCGGTGCCGCTGCCGCCCGTAATCCCCAGCTGCCCCAGCGTCACCGTGGCGTCGTCAACGTCGAACGTACTCCCGCTCCCGAGACTGCCGTCGACGCGCGTCGCGCCGGCGCCCGCGGTGGTGCAGTCGGCGTCGTCGTATCCGCCGTTCAGCGTAACATCCTTACCCTGGATGTCCACATTCTCAAAATGGACTCCCTCAGCGATCTGGAGCGTATCTCCGTCCCCGGCCCCGTTGACCGCCTGCTGGATGGTGCCGTAGATACAGCCGGAGCCGTTGATGCCCACACGTGGCGTGCTGAACTCATCCGCGCCCATGTCGTAGGGCGTCCCCGGATTCCCCTGGACGATGGGCCGCCGCTCGTAGTCGAAGTCGGTGCTGGGGCCAACCACACAACGGTCGATAACAGGACTGGAGCTTTGTAGATGGTAATCGGCACTCCCCGACGCGACGAACTGAGGGTCAACGTTCAGATTGCCGCTGCCTGCATAGCCGCCCTGCACGTTGGAGTAGGTCACATTCTGATCTGCTTTGTCCACGCTGCTCGCGTGCCCCCAGATGATCGAGCAGCTCAACGTCAGCTCTGCGCTCGATAGGTCGATCGCCCGCCCGGTGCTTCCCCCTCCGGACTCGTTGTAGGCGAAAGTATTCCCCTGACCCGCCATGGTCGCGCCCGTATAGAGCCGGATGCCATCGCCGGTCCCTGAGGTGGAGTCATTGCGCGCAAAGAGGACACTGTTGCCATACACGTTACTTTGATAAGCGTACAGCCCGCCGCCGACGGTGGCCCAGTTGTTCTCGACGAAGGTATTGTCCAGCCAGGCCGTACTGTCATTCAGATAGACGCCGCCGCCGTAGCCGCCGGTCGCTACGTTGTTGTATACCCGGCTGCACCGCGGCCCCAGGCAGATGTAGCTGCCAAGATCCATATCCAATCTGGAGCCATTCACGGCGTACACACCGCCGCCGTAGCTCGACGCCGTGTTGTTGTTGATGCTGGCCTTGTCGCTGTACAGACTGCTGGCATCCAGGTAAGCGCCGCCGCCGCTGCCGGAGCCTCCGGTTCCGGCAGCGTTGTACTCGATCTCGGCATCTTCGTCGAGGTTGACGGTGCTGCTCTGGGCGTAGACGCCCCCGCCGTGGCCGGTGGACGTGTTGTAGTTGATCTCCGAGCAGGAGCCGTCAACGGTGAGGGTGGACGTGATCAAGTAGACACCGCCGCCAGCCAGGGCGTCATTGGAATAGACGTCCGAGCAGCCGGCCAAGGAAATACTGCCCTGGCGCAGATAGAGCCCCCCGCCGAAGCCGTCGTCGGTCAGAGCCTGGTTGTCGTGGAGGTCGGCTGAGGTAGGCAGATTCAGCACGGGGCTGTGCCCACCCTCCTCTGTCCCGTACACGCCGGCGCCTTGAGGCGCGGCATTGTCGTGAATGGTGCTGTTCTCGAACGTGGCGCACCCGCCGTATAGCCGCACGCCGCCGCCGTAGTCACCGGCGGTATTGTCGTAGATCTGCACGTCCGTGCCATGGACCTCGGCTTCCATACCGACCCACAGCCCTCCGCCCCAAGTTGCCCTGTTGCCGTAGATGGCCACGTTCGTTAGCGTGAGGTTGCCGGTACCCGCGCCACCCGCGAAGCTAACCCCACCCCCGTCTCCACCGGTGTTCCCGTTGGTGATGTTCAGGTTCTCCAGCGTGACGTCCAGGCCGAGATCGACCTCGATAACGCGGTCACTGGCTCCGCCGTCGATGGTCGTTGGGTCCGACAAACCGCTGCCGCAGCCGTCGTAACCCCCTCGTAGCGTCAGGCCGATGGGAATGGTGAGGTTCTCGTAGAAGGTCCGCCCGCCCTCAAGAAGCAGCGTGTCGTCCGAATTGGCCGCCGCGACCGCCGCTCCAATGGTAGCGTACTCGCAGCCGCTGCCCACCGTCCGCGTCACCTCAGTCGACACCACAGGGGCCGTGCTATCTTCCCCTCGCTGATTCGCTTTGTCGCTTTCTCGCCTTATCGCTTTGTCGCCTTCTCGCCTTATCGCATTATCGCTTTCTCGCTTCCCCTCGACCGGATCCGTGGCGACGGAGCCTAGTGCCCGCGCTCGAGCCCGTGCATCCCGGGCGATCTGCACCTCCATCGCCGCCCGCTCCTCGTCCTCGCTCACCGGCCCTGTCTCTGCAGGGTGTGCCGTTTGGGCAAGCTCCTCCTGCGCTTCCTGAATCTCGTCCATCACAGCATCCAGCGCGGGGCCCCGCAGCGTGTCAAGCAGGGCCACCGCCGCCTCGGGACCCTGCTCACGCGCCACCTCGAACGCCTCCATATCGGCTATGAACGCAGATTCTTCGCCCTCCTGCTCACCGTTGCCGTCATTCCCAGCCGTCAACAGCTCCAGGCCCACCGCCTCTGCGGGCGGAGGTGGGTCGGAGGGGACAACGCTGGCGCGTGCCACGGTGGGCGTCAGCACTGTCATAGCCAGACAGGCAATCAAGGCAGGGCGGAATGCGGCGGACACACGCTTCATCAAGGACAAGTGGACCTCCCACAACAGTATTGGCCGCCGATAGGACAGCACAGCGTACCCCAGCGCCACAAGCGGCACGGAAGACCTCAGGATAAGGAGACCCCGCGGCTCCGTGAGCAGCCCGGCAGACTACAGAAACGGACTCCTGCGGCGAGACGTCAGACCGCCGGAGAATGACCCCTCGCGGCCCAGGACAAGCTAGTCAGCGTCCCGGCACAATCACCTACCTCTGCCATCCTCGAACGGACTGCCCAGGCCGCCCACCGAACGGCGTGGCAGGCGCGGGGATCAGACGGAGTCCCTGTCCGGCGGGAGGCTGGCGGCTCCCGATCCAGTCTACCACATTGGGGGATCGATGTCTATCAGCTAACGGGCTCCAGACGTTTTGAAGCGGAAACCGTCGAAGCGACGCCGATCGAGTGCCCAGCGCCTTTGGCTGGGTGGTTGCTTCATTTCGACGGGCTCAACACAAGCGACAAGCTCAACACGGCGTCGAGATCAAGGAGCGGCTTCCGCGGCGGAATCCGCTCGGATGTACCCCTCAGCGCACTAGGCGGGTTACCGCACGCCAGTGCCCGTTGGGGCCCGTGACGTGGTCAAGGGTGCACGAACGAGTTGTCGCCCCTACGGTGCGATGCACCTTTCAAATGCGTTGCACCTCACGAGCGCATACTTGCCACGTGTAGATGCCAGTCACAACTACTTAGTACAGGGGCGCTATGCGTCTCCAGACGGCGACCAGCTCCGCGACAGATCGTGAGCGCACCCCGTGGTCAAGCTGGAGTTGACAGCCGTCCCGAGTCTGCGACAATAGGGGTGCTTGTGCAAACACGCTGGCTCATAGGCCGCCGTCAGGGCGCTAGGACGCCAGATTCCGCACCCTCCAAGGTCAACCCAATGGGGCCGCCAGGCTTCACAGCCGGTGCCCGCGGTCAGGGCCAGTACATGTGCTTACGCAGAGGCGTTCGGCCTCGACCGATGTCATTTTGGAGGAGGTACCTGATGAACAAACTCAAGACACTCGTCATCCTCGCCCTCCTTCTCAGCGTCCCCGTGACCGCGCGGGGGGCATCCAGGCCCGTCGTCCTCCTCCAGGTGGAGGGCGTCATCAACCCCTTCTCCGCTCGCTACCTGGAGCGTGGGCTCCAACTCGCGCAGCAGCGCGGCGCCCAGGCGGTGATCATCACCCTCGACACCCCCGGTGGCCTGGAGTCCGCCATGCGCGAGATGGTCCAACAGCTCCTGCAGGCGCCGGTCCCCACCATCGTGTACGTCGCGCCCGGCGGCGCGCGCGCCACCTCCGCGGGGATGTTCCTCCTTCTGGCGGCGGACGTGGCAGCCATGGCCCCGACCACGCACGTGGGCGCCGCCCACCCCGTCCCGCTCGGCGATCAGATCAGTGAGATCTCGGAGGAGAAGGCCGCCAGCGACGCGGCCGCGCTCGTCCGCAGCGTGGCGTCCAGCCGCGATCGAAACGCCGAGTGGGCCGAGCAAGCGGTCCGGGAGAACCTCTCCGTCACCGCCGCCGAGGCCCTGGAGCTGAACGTCATCGACCTCCTGGCCCAAGATCTGAGCGACCTCCTGGATCAGTTGGACGGACAGCAAGTCGACGGTACAACGCTGGAGACCGAGGGGGCGCTCCTCCAGGAAGAACCCATGAACCTGAACGAGCGCTTCTTCCACGCCATCACCGACCCCAACATCGCCTATCTGCTCCTCTCCCTGGGCACGCTGTTCGTGCTGGCGGAGCTGGCGGACCCGGGGCTGAGCATTCCCGGCGTCGGAGCCGTCGTCGCCTTCACTATCGCCTTCATGGCCCTGGGCAGTCTGTCCGTCAACTGGGCCGGCGTCGCCCTGCTGGGCGTCTCCGTGGCCTTCTTCGTCGTCGGCCTGCTCACCGACACTGAACTCGTGGTATCCATCGTGGGGCTGGTCCCCTTCCTGCTCGGTTCCCTCCTCCTCTTCGTCCCCTTTACGCCGCCCTCGCCAGCCACCCCCACAGTCCGCGTCAGCCCCTGGTTGATCGTCCTTATGGCTGTCAGCATCCTGGGATTCAACGTCCTGGTACTGCGTGCCATCCTTGTCGCCGCCCGGCAGCCGCCCCGCTCCGGCGCCCAGCGCTTGATCGGTCAGTGCGGCGTCGCCTTGAGCGATCTCGCGCCTGATGGGCAAGTCCGGGTCGACCTCGAGGACTGGAGCGCCGTCGCCGAACAAGCGCCCATTCAGGCTGGCGATCCCATCCGTGTGACGGGCATCAGCGGCGTGCGCCTCCAGGTCAAGCCCGTGGAAGGTCCCGGGGATCAGCCTGCAGACACAGCCCGGAGAACGCCGCAGCACCGTCAATAATGAGAACTCGCTAACTGGCTCGAAAGCCGGCCGAATCAACAAGGAGACAGAGACATGCAACTGATCGTCATTGGAATTCTCACACTTCTGGGCCTGGTCATCGTGACCATGGCCGTCCGCATCATTCCCGAATACCGGCGCCTCGTCGTCTTCCGTATGGGCCGCTGCATCGGATCGAGGGGACCGGGGCTGATCCTCCTCATCCCCTTCGTGGATCGCGGTGTGCCGGTGGACCTGCGGGAGGTCTTCTTCGACGTCCCGCCGCAGACGTGCATCACCGCCGACAACGCCTCCGTATCCATCGACTTCCTCGTCTACGACAAGGTCATAGACCCCGTGCGCAGTGTCCTGGAGGTGGAGAACTTCACCGGGGCAGCCCGGGGCCTGGCCATCACCACCCTGCGGGCCGTCGTCGGCGCCATGGACCTGGATGACGTCCTCTCCAAGCGGGACGAGATCAACCGTATCCTGCACGAGAAGCTCGATGACGTCACCGACCGTTGGGGCATTCGAGTGATGGCGGTGGAGATCCGTGAGGTCGTCCCGCCAAAGCCGATTGAGGAGGCTATGACCCGCCAGATGGCGGCCGAGCGCGACCGCCGGGCGATGATCACCGAGGCCAACGGCACACGCGAGGCGGCCATCGCTGTGGCCGAGGGAGAGAAGCAGGCCGCTATCCTCGACGCCGAGGGGGACCGGCAGGGGGCCATCCTGCGCGCCGAGGGCTTCGCCCTGGCGCTCAACGAAATCTTCAAGGTAGCCAAGGATGTGGACAGCAAGACCCTGACCCTCCAGTACCTGGAGGCCCTCAAGGCGCTCGGCGAGGGAGACGCCACCAAGTTCATCATCCCCACCGAGTTCGTCAACCTGGTGCAGCCCCTCGCCGCCACCGCCCGGCAGGCCCACCAGGAATGACCCTGCGCCCATCGGCTGAGAAGCGGATCGTGGGGCCCTGGGCATGTCCTTGTGAGGTGGGGGTCAGGCGGGGAGACGGGAGGAGGCGGAGCGGTGCGGCTGCGTGTTCCGTAATGCGTAGTGCATGGACTGTGGCGCGCAGTCGGTGATGTGCCGTGCCGGAGCGGGGGCCGCGGTCTTGGCCCCCTTGACGCGACAGAGTACCGTACTACAATAGCCTATCCCGCTGCAGGACGAACTCGGTCGCGGATGCGAAACCATTCCCCCCAGGTTTCGCTCCATCCCCGGTCACTCCAGCGGCGAAATGGGTCCGGCTTGCCCGTGTAGGTGACCCGCGGGCTCAACCTTACGCAAAGGAGACCTTCAGCCGGGATGCCAGAGGCACAAAGAGTGAACGACCGCGGTAGGACCAGGCCGGAACTGCTCCAAGAGCTGACAGCAGCGCGCCAGGAGCTCGCCGACGCCAGGCGCCAAATAGCTGAGCTCAAAGAAGTGCAGGGACAGCAGAAGCAGATGGAGGAGGCGCTCCGCGAGAGCGAGCAGCGCTACAAGCACATCGTCGAGCTGGCCCCCGACGGCATCGTGACGGCGGATCTCAAAGGCGTGGTGACCTCCTGCAATACCGCCTTCCTGGAGCTCACCGGCTACTCCAGGAATGAGATAACCGGCCAGCATATCACCCGGCTTCCCACCCTGCGTGTTCAGGATATCCCCACCTATATGAAGGTCTTCTTCTCCATCCTGCGGGGAAGACAGCTGGAGCCCTTCGAGTTCAGATGGGTTCACCAGGACGGCACGCTTCGATGGGGCGAGGCCCACGCTGCCCTTCTGAAGAGAGGCGCCAGGCCGACGGGGCTGCAGGCTGTCCTGAGGGACATCACCGCGCGGAAGGAGGCGGCCGAAGAGCTCCAGAGCGAACGCGCCTTCCTCTCCGCCGTCCTCAACAACATCGAGGAAGCTATCGTCATCTGCGACGCCGAGGGGAGATTGATCCAGTTCAACGAGGCAGCCCGCCGACTCCACGGGCTCCCTGAGCGCCCCATTCCCCCGGATCAGTGGGCCGACCACTACGATCTCTACCGGGCGGACGCCACGACACCGCTGCCTGTAGAGGAGATTCCCCTTTACCGCGCCCTCCAGGGTGAGCACGTCCACGACGCCGAGATCGTCGTCGATCCCGAGCACAGCCAGCCCAGGCACCTCGTCTGCAACGCTCAGGCCCTGACCGACGAGAGGGGTCAGCTCCAGGGTGCGGTGGTGACCATGCACGACATCACAGATCGCAAGAGGACCATGGAGGCCCTTCGCGAGAGCGAGAACAAGTTCCGCACCCTGGTCGACAACATCCCTGACGCCCTCTTCCTCCACGCCTCGGACGCCCATATCCACGACGTCAACCAGACCGCGGTGGAGCGGTACGGCTACACGAGAGAAGAGCTCCTGGCGATGACGACCGCGGACATCGACCCCGACTACGTGCATCGGGAGGACGGAGGTCGCTTCTGGACCCAGCTGAGGGAGGAGGGGCAGATCCGCTTCGAGGCCCGCCACCGCCGTAAGGACGGCACGATCCTGCCCGTCGCTGTCAGTCTTTCCGCTATCCAGCTCCAGGGGGCCAGGCGCATTCTTGCGCTGGCGAAGGACATCACGGAACGGATAGAGGCCGAGCGGGCGCTCCGCGAGAGCGAGGCCCGCTTCCGCGATCTGGTGGAGCACAGCTTCGACCTGATCTGCACCCATGACCTGGAAGGGAATCTCCTCTCGGTCAATTCCGCGGCCGAGGCCATCACCGGATACTCGGCGGAGGAGCTTGTCGGCGCAAATCTGCGGGATCTCCTCGCCCCGGAGGCCCGGCATCGATTCGACCATTATCTGGCCGAGATCGAGCGCCAGGGTGAGGCCAGCGGGTTGATGCTCGCCCATAATCGGTCGGGCGAGGAACTGATCCTGGAATATCACAACTCGCTCCGCCTTGAGGGCGTCCAGGAGCCCATCGTGCGCGGGACGGCGCGCGACATCACCGAGAGAAGGCGCACGCAAGAGGCCCTGCTCGAAAGGGAAGACCGGCTTTCGAAGACGATGCTGGCCGCCAACGACGGCATGTGGGACTGGGACCTGACCACGAACGAAGTCTACTTCGATCCCCGCTACTACGAGATGGCCGGCTACCAGGTCGACGCCTTTCCGCACCGCTTCGAAGCGTTCGAGCAGCGGGTTCATCCAGACGATCTCGCCCACGTAATGGAGCAGGCCGAGCGACACTTGAAAGGCGAGATCGATCGGTTCGAGGTGGAGTTCCGCTTCAGGAAGCAGGACGGCTCCTGGTTGTGGATCTTGACGCGCGGCATCATCGTGGAACAGGATAACGACGGCACACCCCTCCGCTTCATGGGCACCCATACGGACATCACCGAGCGCAAGCGGGCGGAGACGGCCCTTGCCCGTTCCAGGAACATGTTCGAGACGATGCTCCACAATATGCCGGGCGGCATGCTCCTCATCGGGGCCGACTACCGCATACGGCAGGTGAACGTGCGAACCTGCAACATCACCGGCTACTCGGAGGAGGAGCTCCTTGGAGAGCTTTGCGACATCGTCTGCCCCAGGGGCTCTTCGTCCCAGGAATGCCCCATCTTGGAAGAAGGCGCCGATCAATTCGCGGGAATGGAGACGGTCATCCTCTGCAAGGACGGCCGCGAGAACCCGATCCTGAAGAACGCCCAGACCATTACGATCGACGGCGAGACGTACATCCTGGAGAGCTTCCAGGATATCGCGGCGCGCAAGGCCATGGAGGAGGAACTCCGTCAGCATGAGCGGCTGGCCACCGTGGGCCAGCTCGCCGCCGGCATCGCCCACGACTTCCGCAATATCCTCGCCACCGTGATTCTGTTCGCCCAGATGGACTTGAAAAGCCCCGGCCTGCCGCCAGGACTGGCGGATCATCTGCGGATTATCATCGAGGAGTCGCACAAGGCCACCGACCTCGTGCAGCAGATCCTCGATTTCAGCAGCCGGGCCATGATCGAGCGCGAGCCCCTGGACCTGGGCTCCTTCGTCGCCAGGACCCTCGACGTCCTGCGCAGGACCATCCCGGAGAACGTGCGCATCTCCTTGGCCTTGGAGTCTTCGTGCGGCGCCAGCTCCAGGTCGGGGAGGGACGGCCTCGCTCCGACCGTGCTGGCGGACGCAGGACGATTACAGCAGGCGCTGACCAACCTGGCCCTCAACGCCCGCGACGCAATGCCCGAGGGTGGCGATCTACGCCTCGCGGTCTCTCGCGTGGTATTCCAGGCCGACGGCACCGAAGAGGAGCCGCCCGTGGCGGACATGAAACCCGGCGCCTGGGTCTGCCTGACCGTCTCGGACACCGGCGAGGGCATGACCGAGGAGGTGCAGGAGCATCTCTTCGAGCCCTTCTTCACCACCAAGGAGGTGGGGAAGGGAACCGGCCTCGGGCTGGCCCAGGTCTACGGCATCATCCGACAGCACGGAGGCGCCATCGACGTAGAGACGGCGCCGAAGCAAGGGACCACCTTCCGCCTCTACCTCCCCGCCTACGACGAGGTTCCAGCAGATGAGGCACCCCAGCAAGACGCCGAGGCCCGCAGACCGCACGCCCGGGGGGAGACCCTTCTCCTCGTCGAGGACAGCCGCTCCCTCCGCGCGGCAACCCGGAGCATCCTGGAATCCCTCGGCTACCGGGTGCTGACAGCGGCCGACGGTCGCGAGGCCCTGACCACCTACCGGGAAGAGGCCGGGGTGGACCTGGTCATCACGGACCTGGTGATGCCGAACATGGGTGGGAAG
>Ga0180435_10005345_pt1 | contig 12527 bp, 7 predicted proteins | sample SS_ome_3_FD_132467 | JGI IMG/M metagenome (GOLD analysis project Ga0180435, IMG submission 132467) | Hypersaline lake sediment archaeal communities from the Salton Sea, California, USA - SS_3_S_1 metaG | ecosystem: Environmental > Aquatic > Non-marine Saline and Alkaline > Hypersaline > Sediment... | reverse complement strand
CGCTTGCACAAGATGCTGACTTTGTACTCGGGCACAACCTACTGAGCCATGATTTTCCCGTCTTGAAGGCAGCATCTCCCTGGATGAAGCTTCTCCGAAAGCCAGTGATCGACACGCTTTACATATCACCGATCGCTTTCCCGCAAAACCCGTATCACCGCCTTGTCAAGAATTACAAACTCGTCAGATCTTCAATCAACAGTCCTGTCGAAGATGCGAAATTGGCTGCCTCTGTATTTAACGACCAGTATGAAAGCTTCGTCGCTTTGGCCATTAAAAAGAGAGAGCTCATAGATTTTTATCGGTTCTGCTTTCATGAAAGTCTTTTCAACGCATTTTCCGGAACAGGTATCTCGACGGTTTTTTCTATGGTGGCGCCCAAGGTAATCCAAACAGCTGAAGAGGCGTTTGAATGCTTTGTAGGGCAGACAGTAGGTCTCGTTTGCGGCAAGGCTGCAAAAGAAACATTGCCAGACGTGCTTACGAAACCGGATCTGCGGCCAGCCGCGGCATATTGTTTGGCCTGGTTGCAAGTTGCTGGCGGTAATTCAGTACTGCCGCCCTGGGTAAGGCATCGATTCCCCGTAATATCCGCATTGATCAAAACACTGCGGGAAAAACCATGCGGCACGCCCGACTGCAGCTATTGCATAGAAAACCATAATCCCGAGAAACATCTCACACGCATCTTTGGATATCCATGCTTTCGAGAAAAACCACAAACAGAAAAAGGTGAAAGCCTTCAACAGGCCATTGTGGAAGCCTGCCTGGCTGACAAACCAGTGATGGCGATACTGCCCACTGGCGGTGGCAAATCGCTTTGTTATCAGATGCCGGCGCTGATGCGGTATCAACGCCGCGGAGCCTTGACAGTTGTGATCTCCCCGCTGCAGGCATTGATGAAGGATCAGGTTGACAACTTGGTCAAAAAGACCGGGACTCCTTTTGCCGAGGCTATTTCAGGCCTTCAAACTCCGCCGGAACGTGGAGAGGTGCTTGAACGGATTCGACTGGGAGACACAGCTATCTTGTATATCTCGCCTGAATCCCTTCGCAATAAGAGCATTATGAATGTTTTACGTCAACGTGAGATCGGCTGTTGGATATTCGACGAAGCTCACTGCCTTTCTAAGTGGGGTCACGATTTCAGGCCGGATTATCTTTTTGCAGCTCGCTTCATCCGGGAGTTCGCTTTAGAACAAAATATGCCCCTGCCTCCGGTTGCTTGTTTCACGGCTACAGCCAAGACCAGTGTGATCGAGGAGATCGGCACTCACTTTCGCGAGGAGCTTCAACAGGAATTGTCTTTATACGCCGGTGGTGTTGAACGGGACAACCTGTCTTTCGAAGTTATTCCGGTGTCGACGGCCGAAAAGCTCGAAAAAATCCATGAGTTGATTAATGAGCAATTTAAGACCATGGATGAACCGGCAGGAATTATCGTTTATGCGGCTACACGAAAAACCACCGAATGGATTCGGGATTTTCTTCGTCATCAAGGCATGCACACCGAAGCGTTTCATGCCGGCATTGACGCGAAAGAAAAGCGTGAGATTATCGAGGCCTTTATCTCAGGCCTTGTTCCAGTGATTTGTGCCACCAACGCTTTCGGCATGGGTATCGACAAAGAAAACATTCGCCTCGTATTACACTATGAGATGCCGGGCTCTCTGGAAAACTATATTCAGGAAGCTGGGCGTGCTGGTCGGGACATGAAACCGGCAAGGTGTGTCCTTTTGTACGACTCCCAGGACGCCCAAAAACAGTTCTGGCTAGGGGCGCTATCTGAAGTGAGGCAGAAGGAAATAGCGCGTATTCTGAGGGCCTTGCGGAGTAAAAAAAAGAATCGTTTTGGGGATATTGTCGTTACCAGCGATGAGTTGCTACGGGATGAAGACCTTGCGGATATGAAAAGTTTGAAGCCTGGCATGCGGGACACGAAGGTCAAAGCATCCATCGCCTGGTTGGAACGTGCCGGTTTTTTGGAGCGCAACGAGAACCTGACTGATATTTTTCAGGGGAAACCCTTGGTGGAATCTATCGAAGAAGCGGAAAGGTTGATGGAGCGGCTCAATCTATCGTCGTTTCATAAGCGGATTTGGCTCACGATCTTGCAATACCTTTTCAATCGAAAAAAAGATCGCGGGATTCGAGCGGATGCCATTGCCGAAGTGCTGTTTCCACATAAAGAGTTTTTGCTTCAGATGGAAGAAAAAACAGGACAGACCGCCTCCCAGATGGTGATAACGGCCCTGCACGATATGTCCGATGCCGGGCTGCTCGATCAGGGGATTGCCTTGTCTGCTATTTTTCGACCAAAGGGAATCAACAATGCCTCTAAATTGCTTCAATATATCTGTGATCTCGAAAACGAACTTGTAGTTACACTGCAGGCAGAGGATCCCGATGCTGATGCCGGCAACTGGGTGGGGCTCAATATCCGCCGATTGAACCAGAAACTCAAGAACGAGGGGTATGAAACCAATCCGGATGTCCTACGCCAGTTGATCAAGGGCATCTCCTATGACGGCAAGGGCCTTGCAGCCTCACAAGGCAGCTTCGAAGTCAATTACATTGACCGCAACCGCTATCAAGTAAAACTTCACAGAAGTTGGGAGAATATTCGAGAAACCATATCCCTGAGGCAGGACATTGCCAGGGCAATTTTGCGGGCGCTCTTAGAGATGGCCAAAACATCATCGACAGAAAGCGGCAGTCAAATAATTAGCGATGTTCAAATGTCATTCACCAGTGACGACCTGTCCGCTGTTATCAAATCGGATATCACACTATACAGTCAGGTGAAAAAAATTTTACCGGCCATTGATAGGGGGCTCATGTTCTTGCATGAGCAGAAAATAATTACCTTACAAGGTGGACTGGCTATCCTCAGACAAGCCATGTCGATTCGACTCTCCCCCAATGCCAGGGGACGCTACTACAGAAAAAGCGACTTCAAACCGCTGGCAGTTCATTACCGGGAAAAGCGCCTCCAGGTCCACGTAATGATGCGCTACGCATCGCTGGCGCTTGAAAAAATCGGTAGTGCGTTGACATTAGTATTGGATTATTTTGCCCTGGGCAGAATCAAGTTTGTCAACAAATACTTCAAGGATGATAAGGAGCTTATAGAAAAAGCCACCACTGCGGAATCTTTTCGTACCATTGTGGAAAATCTTCGGAATTCGGTACAGATTTCAGCGGTTGCTAGACCTGTCGAAGACAACATGCTCATCCTGGCAGGGCCGGGGTCTGGTAAAACCATGGTGATCGTCCACCGCTGTGCCTATCTGTTGGATGTCGAGCGGGTGCCGGCACGCCAGATTTTAGTGCTCTGTTTTAACCACAGTTCGGCTGTGGCAATCAGAAAGCGGCTCTATCACTTGGTTGGAAAATCAGCCAGAGGCGTAATGGTGGCCACTTATCATGGGGCAGCCATGCGGTTGGCCGGTATTTCCATTCGCGATATGGCTGAATCCCTTCACAAAGAAGACATCGATTTTGACGGTATCATCAAAACGGCAATCGCCCTTCTGAGAGGTGAAAATATGGTTCCTGGAGTCGAACCGGATGAAGCGCGGGATAGACTTCTGGCCGGATACAGTCACATCCTGGTAGATGAATACCAGGATATCGATGAAGATCAGTACGACCTGGTATCAGCCATTGCCGGTCGATCCCTGGAAGAAGATCGCCGCTTGTCAATAATGGCTGTGGGAGATGACGATCAGAATATTTATACATTCAGGGGTGCCAATGTACGCTTTATTCGTAGATTCGAGGAAGATTATAGGACGGAACGCATCTATCTCGTAGAAAACTATCGTTCCTGCAAATATATCATTGCTGCTTCGAATGCGCTGATTCGTGTCAACAAGGACCGAATGAAAGCCGGACATCCCATTTGCATCAATCATGAGCGGGAACCAGGATTGCCTGGTGGCAGGTGGAGTCAGCTCGACTCGGTGAGTGAAGGGCGGGTTCAAATCATTTCCGCCAAAAGTCTGTTTCACCAGGCCGGCTATATCAAACGTGAGATCGATCGTATCAAGGGTCTTGACCCCCATGTGTCCTGGCATGATTTTGCGGTTCTGTCACGAACAAAGGCACCATTGACACAGGTTCGAGCGGTTCTTGAACAGGCTGGTTATCCCATCAAGATTGCTTTGGACAAGACATTTCCCCTTCACCGAGTGCGGGAAATACACTCGGCCATAGCACGGCTGACAACAAAGGAAAAAGAAAATGTTCGTGCGAGTGATATGCAAACAAAATTGAATAACATCCGTGGGGACCGTGTCACAAATGCCTGGTGGCGGCTCATCGATATGTTTTTTGATGCTTACCGGGAAGAAACAGTTGACAGCATATTGCCAGTAGGGTGGGCCATCGACCATTTACATGAATTCGTTGCTGAGCAGGGCCGAGAAAAGGTTATAGGGCAAGGAATCTTCATGAGTACCATCCACTCAGCCAAGGGCATGGAGTTTCCACACGTATTCATTCTGGATGGCGATTGGAGACCACCTTCAGAAAAAAAGCGCTGGGAGGAAGAAAGACGGGTTATGTACGTCGGTATGACACGGGCCGAGGAGACACTTCACCTGATGAAAATTCCGAGAAGACCAAATCCGTTTCTCAGAGAAATAAGTGGGAAATTTGTGATGCCGTTGGCCTTTCAAGACAAAATGGACAATAGTAGTTATGACAATAGGATTTATGAGATATTGGGATTGGACGACATATATTTGGACTATGCCGGAAACTATCCACGGACACATAAGATTCACCGACAGTTAGCCAAATTGGAAACCGGGCAATGTGTGTCTTTCTGTAGGAAAAACGAGCAGATCGAAATCCAAAACGGCAAAGGAACTTGCTTAGCACGATTGTCGAAACAAGGAGCTAAAAAATGGATAAATCGACTGGATCAGATTCTAGAAGTAAGAGTCTTGGCCATGCTGCAGCGCAATCGCGATGACCCGGGCGAAGAATTTCAGAAAAGGATCAATGCCGACAATTGGGAGTTTCCAGTTCTGGAGGTAGTTTGTCAGTGCAACTCGCGGTGAACGTAAGCACCTAAAATACTTTATCCTGGGGAAAAGTAGGGACATCCACTAAATTATTAAATGATAGCTATTGAAAAAAGGATATTTTAGGTAATCACATAATAAAATTGAGTTGACCAACAGCTTGTGATAATAAACCTTCATGCTTGAAGCCTATCTTCAAAAGCTATCGAACTTGCGAACAGATCGCGGTCGAGACCGTTACCCCTCCGCTACCAACCACCGCGCACCCCACAAACCCTTCCTACTGCTTTCGATTCTGGATCTAATCACCCAAGGCATTGTCCAGGACAATTTTATCGAACCCTCATTTGAATTGGTAGATACCTGGAATGGGTATTGGCAGGCTGTAATGCCCATTGGGGGTAAGTCGACCATGGCATACCCGTTTCCCCGGCTGCGTAGTGATGGGTTCTGGAAACTAATCGCGAATAAAGGGTATGATCCTGAGTCAGATTATAATGTGAGCTCAATGGCCAAATGCCGGGAGATTTATGCCGGCGCAAAGCTTGATGATGAGCTGTTTCAATACATGGTTCTGCCGAATTCGAGAGAGAAGCTAGGAACCATTTTGGTACAGACCTATTTTCATCCCAAGATTCAATCAGTGGTTATTGCTCAGGGCATTACCAATCAGGCAGCGTACAAATATGCCCGGGAACTTGTCGGTCAGGTGGCTGAGGACGCTAAGGCCTTTAACGATATATCAGAGGACAATGCCAGGCAGGTTCGGGATGCGGGTTTTCGGAAAGCAATTGTAAGACTTTATGATCACCGTTGTGCCATGTGTGGCATTCGCATGCTGACACCGGAAGGGCATACGGTTGTCGAAGCCGCCCATGTAATACCATGGCGGGACAGCCACGACGACAAGCCCACCAACGGTCTCTGCCTTTGCCGACTGTGCCACTGGTCATTCGACGAGGGGCTGATGAGCGTGGGAAGGGAATATGAAGTCCTGGTGTCGGACCGAGTGCGCTTGAATAACAATATCCCCGCTCACATTCAGCCCCTGGCTGACCGGCAGATCTTCACACCCGCAGTGGAAAAATTCTGGCCGGCGCAATCAAATTTGCACCACCATCGGAATAGGGTATTTGTTCAGTAAAACATAGTTAGCAGAGCAATTCAGCAGGTTTTAAATAGAACATTTATCTTCTGTAAAGATCAATCAGCAAGGAGATTGCCATGGAATTAAAACTGGATCGGTTCAGGCAGCTTATAGACAAGTATCTTAAACCCAAATGGGGTGATTCTTCGGATGAGTGGGTGATTCGACAAGGCGGTGGCGAAGAATACATCCAAGAGAGAGTTCTGAAGCGGGCAAATCCGCTCTCAACTATAGAGCACTTGGATAAGGATCCAAATGGAAGCCTTAAAAAAGTGTTATCGTACCATTTTAATTTATTATCGCAGTTTGAATATTCCCATGCCATATATTTCATTATGCATACGGACCCGGATTTGTTGAGAACCAAGATTATTGATCTTCTTTATAGCGACAAATCCCTGCAGAAACGATTGGAATCATTTTTGGAATGGTCGAAGCCTAAACCGGTCCCAGAATCAAGCAAAAAGTCGGGAATCAACGGTACAGTGTGCAGCTATTTACTTTCTATCTCGGATCCTGCCGTCTATCCATATTGTAAACCAGTTGCCTATAACTATGCGGTGGGTGTCGTTCTTGATGAAGCTGAAAAACGGAAAGACCCAATCGAACGAATTATTCACTGTCGTGACCTTTATTCAGCAGTGTTGAACGTACTTAAAGATGAATACGACCTTAAAAATGGAAACCTACTCGATGTGCACTCTATATTCTATGTACTGTCCTGGTATGCTGAGAAGGAAAAAGAAGCCAGGTACTGGACCTATTCACCTGGAAGGGATGCTGAATTGTGGGAGAGTAACTACAATGAGGGCATTATTAATATTGGTTGGGATTTTATGGGTGATTTAAAACAGTATGAATCCAAAGAAGATATGCTGGCACCAATGAAAGCGGAATATGGCACGGAAAGTTCATATAAAAACCGAATCTTAGCTTGCTGGGAATTTGCTAACGTTATGAAGCCGGGCGATGTAGTCTTTGCGAAAAAGGGCAAGTATAGGCTGTTGGGCTATGGTACGGTGACATCCGATTACCGTTTTGATGAAAATAGCGAAAGATTTAGAAATATTCGCGACATTACTTGGGAAAAGAAAGGTTCCTGGGATATCAGCGAAAACCCAACAGCTATAAAAACTCTGACAGATATAACCGCCTACCCGGATTTCATTAAAAGCTTGATGGGCTTAATGGTGAGTGCCCCAATTGGAGCAGATTACATTTTAGAATCCGAACTAGAAAACATATTCATTTCAGACGCAAAGTTTAACGAGATCATTGATTTATTAAAATACAAAAAAAACATAGTTTTACAGGGGCCACCGGGTGTCGGCAAAACTTTTATAGCCAGGCACATAGCATGGGCGACCATGGGTGCGCGTAATGACCATCAGATTAAAATGATTCAGTTCCACCAGTCGTATGCGTACGAAGATTTTGTCCAGGGCTTTCGGCCTGATAATAACCGCAATTTTTATCTGAAGAATGGCCTGTTCTACGAATTTTGTTTGCAGGCTCAGGCGGATAAGGACAATGACTATTTTCTAATTATCGACGAAATTAATCGAGGCAATCTCAGCAAGATATTCGGCGAACTGATGATGCTCATCGAGCCAGACAAAAGAGAAACGTATGCTGTACCGTTAACCTATTCTAAAAATTTGGATGAAAATTTTACTGTACCGACCAATTTATATGTGATTGGAACCATGAATACGGCCGATCGGTCTCTGGCAATGGTCGACTATGCCCTTCGGAGGCGGTTTTGTTTTGTGGATATGGAACCGGCTTTTGGCTCGGATAAATTTGACAACTTCTTAACCAAAAATGGCGTTCCAGATAGCATATTAAAAAGTATCAATACCCGCCTTAGCAACCTTAACGCCCTAATAGAGGATGACAGCAAAAATCTGGGACCAGGATTTCGCATCGGCCACAGTTATTTTTGTGACAACAACATTGATACCAAATATGATTCTGATTGGTATAACCGGATTGTGAGATATGAAATCGGCCCCTTGCTTTATGAATACTGGTTTGACAGTCCAGAAAAGGCAAACGAAGCTGTAGAGGAACTCAGAATTTCATGAATACGGTTCATAAAATACCGATTCTGAACTTGTATTATCTGTTGTTGTATGCCTGGAACCGGCTGGAGGAAGCAGGCCAGGTTGATGTTTCACCAGAAGATGCCACAAGCCTTCTCAACTTGTTCTCCCGGGTGTTGATATCCGGATCTCGGTATTTGCTCAAGCGCGGCCTGGATCGCGGGTATATAGACCATAGTGAGGATATTCGGGGACTCAAAGGTAAAATAGATTTTTCCGCTACCATCAAGCGCCAGCTTCAGAACAATGCCATGCTCCGCTGTTCTTTTGACGAACTCAGCTACAATGTTCTGCATAATCGTATTTTGAGAACAACCATACGTAATCTGGTAGTCAGAGACGATATTGATAAGCGATACCGCAGTGACCTGGCCGATATTCACCGCCGCTTAGATAGCATCAATGAAATTGATCTTTCTGGAAGTGTTTTTAAGCGTGTTCAGCTTCATCGGAACAATGCTTTCTATGGCTTTCTCATGGATATATGCGAGCTCATATACAACTATTATGTTGTTACGGAAGATCTTGGTGACAGAAAATTCCGTGAATTCATCCGGGACGAAAAAACGATGTCGAAATTGTTTGAGGAGTTTGTAAGGAATTTTTATAAGATCGAGTTAAAAAGTATCTCTGGGTATTCTGTTAAAAATACCGGCGAGCAGATAAACTGGGATGTCAAGGATCCGAATGAGCCTGACACCTACTACTTGCCGAGAATGGTTACAGATATTTCGATCAGGACTCCTTATGGCTATTTAATAATCGATACCAAATATTACAAGGAAGCTATGAAAGGCCGGTGGGAGGACAAAATCTATTCTCCGAATCTATACCAGATATTTGCCTATGTTAAAAATATACAAAATAAAGGGCCACATTACGAAAACTGCTCCGGTATTCTTCTGTATCCGACTGTACAAGCAGACTACGAATTTAGTTATATCATCCAGGGACATGCAATTGCGGTAAAAACCATCGACCTGGCGAAACCATGGCAAGAAATTGAGAAAAAGCTACTATCAATAGTAAATACATGAACACATACTTGCCAAAATGAATCAATCGAATGATATTGTAATATCTGCACCGAATAAGTGATGCTAATTTGGATACTCTAAAAAGATTCAAAAAAGAATTTAACGCGTGGGTGCGCGCTTATAATCGAACATACGATTATAGGACAAACCCCGATGAACTGTTGTCAAAGCTAGAAAAGAGGATCCCGGATACCACGCTCCGCCAAATTGGGGGCGCCTTTGAGAATGGTTGGTTAATAAACGAGAGCGAGCAGCACAGAGGATATTTTGTCAAGGAATCCGACAGGCCTGGTAAAAGGGGTGGGCTGCCGACGATCACCCACGTGGGCAATGGTATCGTCAATCCCTGGTGGGAGCTATATGTTCAGCTTGCGGACTATAGCCGCATCAGAACCGTAGCAGAGCAGCATGGCAAGACTGTCCGTCTTGAGGATCAGTTGATGGATATCGTGGTTTATGCCGGTTCCAGTATGATCTTATACGTCGAAAACAAAACCGATAAAATCCAGGCGATTAAATTACTCGAAGGCATGAGAGAATACGGGGCATCCGGTTTCCAGCTCGACGACCCGGATAAGGGGAACGATTCTCTGAGAAAAGCCAAGTACATCGTTCGTGAAACCGCCCGCCCAAAATTTTTTGCCCTGTCAGCAGTCGATTTCGAACAGATATTCCAGGTTGACTATTTAAATCAACGCAACCGTTTTAGAATAAATAAAAAGTCCTTGTCCTTAACGGAACCGTTATTAGAGGAGTATGAATACGGGCAGACACAGCCGAGATCGGTTGTAGATCCACTGGCACTCGATATTGACTATTTGTTAGGTGATAAAATTTGGATATCCCCGGGTAGCGGCAAAACAGCCTATAATTTTTATTGTCCAACAAAAAGGGGAGATGCCGTTGTCATGGGGATCTATGAAGATGGGCGCATTTGGTCGGATCTAAGAAAACTCGGGAAAAGGATGACTGCGAACCTGTCGACACAATTGGCAGCGTTGGGTATTGATCTGGATACCTCTAAAAGTTGGACATTCTGGAAACGAAATGAGGAAATTTTGAACCTTCACAACGAAGATAGTTTTCAAATTGCCAGGCAGATTAAGGCATCTATAATAATAGATTAGCGAGAACCTCTGGTATTAATAAATGGAGAATCTATGCAAGTAAAAACCATCCCTGATTTGTTAGAACAATTTCGTGGCGTAGGCGCTAATTTGAATGATCTCTCTTTTGAGTACAGTGAACCATGGTATTTTAACAAGGAAAAGGCAGGTTATGTGCCTTTCAGTGACTGTACGGGATTGTACATCTATACGGGTGTGTCGGAGAATCTGGACGCGGATATATTTCATTGTGACACAGAAGTTTTATATGTCGGCAAAAGTCAGGGGGGAATCGGCGGCCGCGTTTGGGCTCATATGGGTGTGTTATATGACCCGGAAACCAAAGAAGTCTGTAACGGGGAATGGGAGAAATAACTTTGCCTTCAGATCAAAACTTGATTTTGATAGACACCATACAGGATTCACGGATTTAAGGGGGCCAGGATTCACGTGATAGTTAGCCGATCTGTTTGTTTAAAGGCGGCAGTTTCTCACTAATTGTTTTGCAGTAGGTTTGCAGGTACACTTCAAAAAAGGAAGCATAGTAGCCGGGTTTGACCGGCCAGGTCCAAACCAGGAAATCACCGGTTCGCAGGCTTTGTTTTATTGCCTTTGTGATACGTGACCGTTTGGAATTAATCCATTGATGTTGGTCAAACATGTTTTCAGAATCCTTGGTTTCGGGCTTGATATGTGAAAATGTCCGGCCGCTGAGGCCGGTGTCATTTTTGCGGTCTGCTTTGCCGATGTACCAGACTTTATTGTCAAGGCCGGTATAAATATATACCCCGCCATAGCGTCCATTGGGTAAATATTCGCTCCACTGTTGCTTGACGTGATATCTTTTTAACGGTCCCAGGATTTCAATGTTTCGTGTCAGCTCGATCTGGCCGATGTCATTAAGCGCATTTTTTATGTGTTCAATTGTCGATTCCATACTTATCCTCTCTTCGTTCAGTTTTGGGGACGCCCATGCAAGTATGCGTTTTGAGGGAGATCGCAAATCAATGTCGAGAAACAATAATACCAAATTCAGACGCATTGCTGACATGTACGCAAAAGAGTTCGGTTAGACTCCACTGCGAAGTTAACCTGCATAAACTGTTTGTATCCCCTATAGAAAAAGAACGCTTTAATAGCAAGTGGGAAGATTTTATTGGCACACATGGCAAAGTGCTTGTATTTCAAAAGAATGCCTGGAATGGGCTTAAATCCGATAATGATCCTGCCTACAAGATCACTTGCGCCAGGGATGGAACCCTGATCGGCCGGTTAAAGGGTGCGACCGGGATCCAGCTCCTGGCGGTTCCGCCCACACGATTGTCCGGCCCCTGCAGCCGTGTTTTAAAACTTTTAATTTCGCGGCGCATCCGGTATGAATAACCCGGTAAATGCACAATGTAAAAATAGATGCATTTGGGCAGTAGGCTTCCACTGCTGTTCCACTGCAGTTTACCTCAGATGGACGCAGACCGATGCTGACGAATTGTTTCCTGGATCTTGAAAGGCAATATCATGATTTTTGCGCAAACCGGAAAGTTGACAGATTTTTTCCATGTTCTCGGCAGTAAATATTTTCCCACGCACATGCTTTTAGGGCCAAAGCCGGTGCTGTTTGAAGCCGGGCTCTCCTGCCTGGGGCCGGCATATGTGCAAGGCGTCAAGAAGATATTGAAAAGCGGTCAGCCACAACTTCTTTTTCTTACCCATGTCCATTTCGATCACTGCGGTGCCGCCGGCTTTCTGCGGCAAACCTGGCCGCAGTTAAAAATCGCTGCCTCCCAACTGGCGGCCGAAATCATGGAGCGTCCCAATGCCCTGGAAACCATCTCGGGCCTCAATGCTGCGGCGGTGGATTGGGTAGAGAAGGCCGCCCCCGGGCTTGCCGAAAAGGTTCCTTTTCAACCGTTCAGCGTGGACGTGATTCTTGCGGATGGTGATCGCATCGAACTGCCGGGCGGGTTGATCGTGGAGGTTCTGGAAACGCCGGGGCACACCTGGGACTCCCTCAGCTTTTATATCCCTGAAAAAAAGTTGCTGCTGGCCGGTGAAGCAGCGGGCTGCATGTCTCCCACCGGTGTTCTTTCCACGGAATTTCT